>OLZB01000028.1_pt1 | contig 111620 bp, 109 predicted proteins | sample 1673421 | NCBI WGS metagenome assembly OLZB01 (sample SAMEA103958111, study PRJEB25191) | human gut metagenome | biome: human-associated habitat [ENVO:00009003]; feature: intestine environment [ENVO:2100002]; material: feces | place: Germany | collected 2013/2015
GTGGCATTGGCCATGGCCTGCGCCGCCGGTGTGGAGATCGCCCCGATGAGGGCGTATTTCCCGGACACGAAACGGTTCGCGATCGTGCGGAGATTGGACTGATCACCCTGGGCATTCTGCTGATCGATTTCGATCTTATCTTTCAGCCCGCGTTTCTCCAGTGCTTCCACAAAGCCTTTATTGGCTTCGTCAAGGGCGGGATGCTGTACGATCTGTACGACACCGACTTCCATTTTCCCATCGGAGCCGCCAGCACCGCCGCATCCCGCCGCCATGCCGACCGCCGCCAGCCCCAAAAGGCCCACAGCGAGTCTGAGTTTCCACTTTTTCCCTTCCATACTTCTCTGCCTCCTGCACTACTTCTCTGCAAAAACATCGCCGGTGTTTCTTTTTCTCCCTGAAACACCTCTGCTTATGCAGCTTATAATAAGTTAAGTATACTGCACGAGCGCTCCTTTTTCCAGTGGGTCTATTTAAAAATCGCAGTTCTCTTTTAAAACCGTCCGCAGCCCCGGCGCTTTTCATTCCCCGCTGTCTTTTTTAAAAGCGTCGCTCATTTTGCAGCCGCGCAGCGGAAGAGACCAATAAAAAAACAGCGCTGGGCCGAAGCCGCGCTGTTTTACCGCATTTACATTTTGCTGCCGTCCGTCGCTGAAACGATATCCACGAACTTTGTTCCTTCTCTCTTCTTTCTCCGTTCCACGAAGCGGTAGCCGATAAACAGGATGAGGAACCATACGGGCGTAACGAAAAGCGCCACTCTCGTATCTTCCCGGAAGGCAGAGGCCACAACGACGCACAGAAGGAACGCGATCGTCAGCCAGCCCGTATACGGAGCCCCCGGCATTTTGTACGCCAGTTTCGCTTTTTCTTCTTCTGACAGAGAAGCGCGGAATTTCTGCTGCGTCCGCAGGATCACGAACCACGTCCACATCGCCCCGAAAGATCCGACACTCGTAATGTACACGAAGACTTCCGACGGCATGATGTAATTCAGCAGGACCGCGATGAGCAGAATGAAAGCGGAAAACACGATGCCCACCCAAGGCAGACGATGCCGGTTCAGCGTCTGGAAGCACTGCGGCGCATTGCCCTGCAGGGACAGATTGTACAGCATGCGGCCGGAGCTGAAAATGCCGCTGTTGCAGGAAGAGAGCACCGCCGTGATGACGACCAGATTGATGATATCCGCCGCGCCGCTGATGCCGAGCTTTTCAAACGTAATGACGAAGGGGCTTCCCATGTGGCCGATTTCATTCCACGGATAGATGGACATGATGACTGCCAGGGAGAGCACATAGAAGATCAGGATACGCCAGAATACCTCATTGATGGATTTTTTGATCGTCACCTGAGGATCTTTCGCTTCGCCCGCCGTCACGCCGATGATCTCGATACCGAGGTAGGAATACATGACCATGACGAGCGCCATGAGCGTCCCTTCAAACCCGTTGGGGAAAAATCCCCCATTCGCCCAGAGATTGCTGACGCCGGTGGCGACACCGTCGTTGCCGATGCCGAAGAATACCATCCCTGCGCCGGCAATGATCATGAATACGATCGTGACGATCTTGATCAGGGCAAACCAGAATTCACATTCGCCGTAAGCGGAAACGGCAATAAAATTGATCGCCGTCATGATGACCAGCGCCGTCAGCGCCGAGACCCACTGCGGCAGATCGGGAAACCAGAAATTCATGTAGATGCCGACCGCCGTCAGTTCCGCCATACAGGTGACCATCCACATGTACCAGTACGTCCAGCCCGTCAGATACCCCCACTTCGGTCCGAGAAACCGAGCGGCATGCGCGCTGAACGCGCCGGATACGGGAAACGCGATGGACAGCTCTCCCAGCGCCCGCATCATGAAGTAAATGGCAATGCCTCCGATGATGTAGGTCAAAAGCACAGACGGCCCTGCCAGTTCGATCGCCGTCGCCGATCCGAGAAATAATCCGACGCCGATCGCGCCGCCCAGCCCGATGAGCTGGATGTGCCGGGCCTTCAGGCCCCGTTCCAGGTTTTCATTCATTCCCTGCTGTTGTTCATTCATAGAAATCCCCCCATATCCGGATAAAAAGCCCTTTCCTGACCGGCCGACCGCGCCGCCTACCCCGTGCGGGCCCGCACTTTGCTTCGCCCTGCGGCCAATGGCTTTTTGATCCCGTAAAAACACATATCGTTATTTTATCCTTCCATTTTGGTTATAGCAACATACGCAAATTATATCTGAGATATGCGCAGAATCTATAACAGCGCATAAAAAAAGGCCCGCGTTTCCGCTGAGCCTTTATTATTTTTGCTGCTTTTTCTTTTTATTGTGCCACCATATGCCGGCATAGATCAGTCCCATGATGACAAGGACCACCGTGAGCCGGAATGAATGCTCGCCGAGATTAACCAGATCGTGCCCGACGCAGACTTCCAGCGCGACAGACGGCAGCTTTCCGAGAAGACTGCCCCAGAGATGTCTCTCAAAAGGCATGCTGGAAAGCGCCGCTATGGCCGTCACCAGGCCGTTCGGCATGTAGGGAATCGCCCGGGCAAAAGCCACGGCCTGCCATGTCTCATACTGGTCGAGCTTTGAGAGCATCTTGCTTTTCTCGATCACATGCATGGCCATCGTCCGGAAAAGGACGCGCATTACCCAGAAAGAGATCACCACACCCGTCGTTTCCGCGAGCCATGAAATGACCGTCCCCCAGAAGAGTCCGAAGATGAGTCCGTTTGCGGTAGAAATGAAAATGGACGGCAGGAATCCCACGATATTGATGACCACATCGATGAAAAAACTCACGAAAACGGCCCAGATACCGAATCCCTGCAAGTAAATGATCAGACCGTCCAGATCCCTGTCCCGCGTCAGCCTGAGAATGGTGGGATAAAAGTCCGGCGCGATCAGGTGGATCGAAGCGAGGAGGAGGAGCATCACCGCCAGAAGGATGAGGCGGAACCGCATTTCCCCCTTCTCATCCCAGTTCCTCCGTCTCATTTCGCATGTTCCTCTGCGATTTCCGCCGCATATGCGCTGACGAAACGGGCGATTTCCGTCTTCCCGATCACTTCATCGAAACGGACCGGCGCATCTTCCAGTCCCGCCAGCTGCGGCGGCACGGGGATCCCGGTCGCGCCGGAAATGATGCGCAGCCTGTCATAAGCGCTTCCGGAAACGGGGATGCCCAGCGCATCCGCCGCCGCGTCGGGGAATTTATAGGGATGCGCCGTCCCGGCAATGACGGTGTGCGTCCCGCGGGGGACCTTTCCTTTCCGCCGCAGGTCATGGTAGACCGCATAGGCCACGGCGGTATGCGGATCCATGAGATAGTCGTACTTCTCATACACTTCGGAGACCGCCGCTTTCCCCGCCTCCTGATCTGCCCATCCTCCGAGCATCTCTTCGCGGATCCGGGCCATCGTCTCCGTGCCGACCGTATAGACGCCGCCGGTTTTCAGCGCGTTCATCGCTTCCGCCACAGACGCTTCCGATCCGGTCATATAGAAAAGGAACCGCTCAAAATTGGAAGAGATCAGGATATCCATGGAGGGCGACGTGGTCAGATGAAATTCCCGGTTCTTGTCATAGACCCCGGTCGCAAAGAAATCGCTGAGTACATGGTTTTCATTGGAAGCGCAGATGAGGCGCCCAATGGGCGCGCCGATCTGCTTTGCCAGCCACGCAGCGAGGATATTTCCGAAATTCCCCGTCGGCACCGCCACATTGAACGTTTCTTTCTGGCCGATGGAGCCGCTCCGCACAAGCTGCAGCCAGATCCACACGTAGTAAACCACCTGCGGGAAGAGACGGCCGATATTGATGGAATTGGCGCTGGAATAAACGACCGGCCCATCTTTTTCCTCCGCCGCAAAGATCTCCTTCACCGCGCTCTGGGCATCATCGAAATTTCCTTCGATCCCGCAGACCCGCACGTTGCCGCCGGGCTGCTTCCGCATCTGATCTTTCTGGAGCGGGCTGACGCCATGTGACGGATAGAATACGCAGATATTCGTGCCCTTCACATCACGGAATCCTTCCAGCGCCGCTTTCCCCGTATCGCCGGACGTCGCCGTCAGGATGAGAACAGGCCGCTTTTCTCCGCATTCCTTTTTCGCCCATGTCAGCAGATAAGGAAAGAGGGACAGCGCCAGATCTTTGAAAGCGCAGGTCCTGCCGTGAAACATTTCCGCCACGGAAAACGATTCGTTCACCGTATGCAGCGGAACGATCTCCCGCGCCGCGAAGGACGGGCCGTAGGCTTTTCTGACAAATTCCGCCAGCTCCGCTTCCGGAATCTCTTCAAAGAAACGGCGTAGTACATGCACCGCCGTTTCCTGATAAGAGCAGTTTTTGATCTCCTCATAAGAAAGGAACGGTTCCGGCAATTTTTCCGGCACGTACAATCCGCCGTCTTCCGCAAGCCCCTTCAGCAGTGCTTCCGCGGCGCCCACTGCGTCTCCGCCGCGCGTGCTTCTGTATCTCATGATTTCCCTCCGGATCTTTTTCATCAGAAAACTTTTCTTTTTACGTATTTTAGCACATGGCTCCCAAAAGAAAAATTCTTTTCCCGCGCTGCCTGTCTGTTCCTCTGAAAATTTGTCCGCATTTTCAAAAACCTCTCCCGCTCCCGGCCTCGTATCCGGAAACAGAAGAGGTTTTTTCTGCGCAATAAAAACCCGCCACTTATGTGGCGGGGACTTTTTGGTGGATCATCAGGGTCTCGAACCCCGGACACCCTGATTAAGAGTCAGGTGCTCTACCAACTGAGCTAATGATCCGTATCAACGAATGTAATTATATCATCCGTTTTCTGTCTTGTCAAATGCTTTTCTTTCTTTTCGGAAAGCGCTCACATCTGACGACGGAAGTAATTATATCACATTCCCCGTTTTTTGCAAGCGGTCCGTTCATTTTTCTTGACAGAAGCAGACTTTCATCCGTTACAATACATCATACCATGACAGGAAAGGAGGCGGACCGACATGCCGCGTTACCCGATCCCCGACGCGCTCCGGGGCTTTTCACTTCTCAGCATGGCCGGATTCCATCTCACATGGGATCTGATCTGGCTCTTCGGCGTCCGTTTCCCCGACGGAAGCGATACCCTCCTTTATCTGTGGCAGCAAAGCATCTGCTGGTCGTTTATTTCCCTCTCCGGCTTTTCGCTTCCTTTCGGACGCCGTCCGTTTCGGCGGGGCGGAGAGCTTTTCTGCTGCGGCGCGGCCGTTGCCGCCGTCTCCTTTCTTTTGTCTTCCCTCGGTCTGACCGACGGCCCCCTTCTTTTCGGCATTCTCACTTTTCTCGGTTCCGCCGCCATTCTCTGCGCCGGTCTGCGTCCGCTGCTCCGCCGCATTTCCCCCGCGGCCGGCTTTTGGGCGAGCCTGCTCCTTTTCGCCGTCTTCCGCGGCGTCAATCAGGGCGTGTTCGGATTCCCGCCCTTCTTCCCGGCAGCTCCCGTCCCTGAAAACTGGTATCGAAACCTTTTCACCGCTTTCCTCGGATTCCCGCCGGAAAATTTTTATTCCCTCGATTATTTCTCTTTGTTCCCATGGATATTTCTCTACGCATCAGGACTTTTCTTCCACCGGCTGCTTAAAGAACAAGGCCGGATGCCTATCCTTGCCCGGCCGGCGCCGCGCCTTCTCACCTTTCTCGGACGGCGCTCCCTCTCTTTCTACCTGCTCCATCAGCCCGTCATTTTCGGCATACTTTTCCTGTATTTTTCCATTTCCCGCCAGTAAATAAAAACCGCTGTCCGCAAAGTTCCTATCCCTCAAACGCAGAAAAGCCCCGTCCGCAGTCGATTCCGCGGCGGGGCTTTTTATATTTCTTTTACGCCTGAAACTCTGACGCCAGATATTTCAGCGCTCTCTCCATGAGAAAATGGAGCCGTTCTTCTTTTCCCGACAGGTACAGATAGCCAAGCAGGCTCTCGAAAGCCGTCGATTCCCGGTATTCCTCCACGGTCGCGCTCTTCGGCACAGATGAATTGGTATTTCTCCCGCGGCGGCAGACTTTCAATTCCCTCTCATCCAGGAGCTCCTGCAGCTCGAAAAGGATCCGGCTCTGCCACCGGGCCGAGACCATTTCCGACGCCAGGGCGTTCAGAATCTGCACGTTGTAGATACCTGTCTGGATCAGCTTTTCCCGGATGAAGAAAGACCAGCACACATCGCCCATGTACGCCAGCGTCAGCGCGTCCATGGAGAACACATCCTGCTCGGAAACTGACGCCGCAGTTTTTCCCATTTTCTGCGCCATCTGCTTTTTCAGAAACTGAACCCGCTTAAATTCCACGTTTCTTCCACCTTGCTCCCGCCGGAGAATCTTCGATGACGATATCCATTTCCGCCAGCTTATCCCGGATCTGATCCGCCACATCGTACCGCTTTGCCGCTCTCGCTTCCTGCCGGATATCGAGGATGATCTGCATGAGTTTCCGGAAATCTTCCCCGCTCGCTTCATCGCCGCGGCGATTCCATACATTTTCCAGGATCCCCAGCACGTCCATGATCTCTTTGAGGTTTTTCATGGCCAGCGCCACCGCTTCTCCGTCGATACCGGCCTCGCCGCTCTGGACAGCGGTGTAATAGATATTGATGGCTTTCGCCAGATCAAATACGGTGCTCGACGCGAGGCCCGTATTAAAATCATCGTCCATGGCTTCGTGGAAATCTTTCACTGCCTTTTCCGCAGCGGCGGTGAGGGCTGCGGAAGCCTCCGATCTTTCCGCGCCTTCCTTGGCCGCCAGCTCCCGGATGCGTCCGATCACATCGGTGAGGCGCGCCATATTGGTCTCCGCCTCTTCCAGACGGTCGTCGCTGAAATCGAGGGGGCTCCGGTAATGTGTCGAAAGGAGGAAGAACCGCAGCGCGTCTCCGGAATATTTCTCCAGCACATCTTTCACGAGGAAGAAATTATTGAGAGATTTGCTCATCTTCTCCTGATTGATCGTAATGAAGCCGTTGTGCAGCCAGTAATTGACGAACTTGCACCCTGTGCAGCCCTCCGACTGGGCGATCTCGTTCTCGTGGTGCGGGAAGATCAGATCGCTGCCGCCGCCGTGGAAATCAAAAGTATTGCCCAGATAATGGATGGACATGGCAGAGCATTCGATGTGCCACCCCGGCCGTCCGGGCCCCCATGGGCTGTCCCATGCGGGCTCGCCGGGCTTCGCGCCTTTCCATACGGCAAAATCGCCGGGATTCCGTTTGCCCTCATTGACTTCCACCCGCGCGCCGGCCAGCATGTCGTCCACGCTGCGTCCGGACAGCTTCCCATAGTCGGCGAAGGTGGAAATATCATAATAAACGTCGCCGCCGAGCACATAGGCGTGGCCCTTGTCGATCAGCGTCTGCACCATGCGGATGATATCGTCCATGTGTTCCGACACACGGGGATACTTGTCCGCCCGGCGCACGTGGAGCGCATCGGTCACTTTGAAATACGCGTCGATATAGCGGTCGGAGATGACCTTCCAGGTCGCGCCTTCCGCATTGGCTTTATTGATGATCTTGTCGTCCACATCGGTGAAATTCTGAATCAGCGTTACCTTATAGCCGATAGACTGCAGGTAGCGCCGGATCACGTCCCATGTCACGGCGGGGCGGGCATTCCCTATGTGGGGATGATTATACGGCGTGACGCCGCACACATAAATCTTCACTTCTCCCGGTGTCACCGGTTTAAATACAGACTTCTCTCTGGTCATCGTGTTGTACACTCGAATTTCTTCCATCATAGCCTCCTTATTCATTTCGCAAATCGACGGCCCCGGCTGGTTTTCCGGAGGGGATCATGCCTGCCTGATAAATAAAAAACCGCCGCCTCACAGAGACGGTGGTCCGCTATTCCACTCTGTCAGCGGCCTCAAATCCGCTTCCTGCTGTTTTTATCGCAAACAGACGGAAAGGACTACTCTCTTTTCGCCCTTTCTGCTCACAAACGCATTTCTTCCTGGAATTACAGGCAGGTTTTCAGCCGACGGCCCGCCCTCTCTGAGAAAAAGAACAGGAATACTTCTTTTGTTCCTCGCATGATGTTCGATTGAAAAATGCACCACACAGCTGACCTGGTTTTCGCCCCCACACCCGCCTGCTGGAGTTTTCGCTACCCGGTGGTATTCCTCTCACTACTCGCCCTCTCGGTTTTCCCGGCAGGACTTACTTCTAAACCGCACCGTGCTCAAAAGCCGTTTCAGCTTTCTTACGTGGATCGTTTCGCCTGCGACTGGCATCGACTTGCAACCACAGACCTGTATGATGCTTTTCCTATTATAGGAGCCTACGCGCGGCTCTGTCAACCGCTCATCTTCCGGCTTTCATGAGGGCCAGCCCCTTCTCCAGGACTTCGCCCACGCTGTCCCGGAAGAGCAGTGTGCAGCCCGCGTCGCGCTGCGTCGGATCCCGATTGATGAGAACGAGCGCGTCGCCCCGGAAATAATCGATAAAGCCCGCCGCAGGATACACCACGAGGCTCGTCCCGCCGATGATGAGCATATCTGACTGAGAGATCTCCCGGACCGCCGCCGTAATCGTGTCCATATCGAGGCTCTCCTCATAGAGCACCACATCCGGCTTCAGCACGCCGCCGCAGTCCGGACAATGCGGAATGGGATCGCAGAGCTCCAAAAATTCTTCCATGCCGTATACCTTCCCGCAGGTCTGACAGATGTTCCTCAGCACGGAGCCGTGCAGCTCCAGCACATGCCGGCTGCCGGCCTTCTGGTGCAGTCCGTCGATATTCTGCGTGATCACCGCAGAGAGCTTGCCCATCCGCTCCAGCTCCGCCAGGGCATAATGAGCGCGGTTCGGCTGCGCTTTCATCATCATGCCTTCCCGTTCTTTATAGAGCGTGTAAAACTCCACGGGATGATCCCGGTAAAAATGGTGCGACAGCATTTCTTCCGGCGACCAGGGAAGATCCGTCTTCTGCCGGTAGAGCCCGTTCTTCCCGCGGAAATCGGGGATCTTTGATTCGGTGGATACTCCGGCGCCTCCGAAAAAGACGATCTTTTTATGCGTGCGGAGCAGCTCCGCAAATTGTTCTATCGGTGTCATTGCTCTCCCTCCATTCCGATTTGTTTTCTTTTTATATTTTACCATACCGGACATTTCCCCTCCGCCGATTGCGGGCGAAAATCCGGCAGGCTATAATAGATAGCAATCCGGTTTCTGATTTTGCTGACAAGGAGGAATCTGCATGAGTCGTCTCACTCTGGATCAGGCCAAGGAGATCCTGAAAAAACATACCACTCAGCCTTCGCTTTTCGTTCACGCGGCGTGCGTCTCCGCCGCCATGGGCGCTCTCGCCGATTATTACCAGGAAGACAAAGAACACTGGGAAGCTGTCGGCTGGCTGCACGATGTAGATTATGAAGAATATCCTGAGGAACACTGCCATCACGTGCGGGAATTTCTCGCGCCGGAAGGCGTAGACGAGGAGGACATCCGCACCATCATTTCTCACGGCTACGGCCTCTGCACCGATGAAGTGGAGCCGACGACAGATATCATGAAGAGCCTCTACACCGTGGATGAGCTGACGGGCCTTATCCACGCGTATGCCCTCATGCGGCCGGAAGGCCTCGACGGCATGACGGTGAAGAGCCTCAAAAAGAAATGGAAGGACAAACACTTCGCCGCCGGCTGCAAGCGCGACGTCATCCAGCGCGGGTTCGACATGATGGGCGTCGATCCGGCAGTTGTCATGCAGTGCTGCATTGACGGCATGACTGCGCACAAAGCGGATATCGGCTTCTGAGAAAAGCACGCAAAAAGCACCGCGGGCTATTTTCCTGCGGTGCTTTTTGCGTGCGTCAGATCTTCTGATTCAGTTTCGCCATCAGCTTGATCTTATTGATGATCGCCTCTCCGGCTTCGCTCTGGAGATAGGTCAGCGTCGATCTCGGCACCATGCGGCGCACGGTCTCCCAGTCGTCTTCCGCCAGCGCTCTTCTCACGGACGACGCGCTGACCACCTGCTCCCCTTTCTGCTCACGGGGGATCACTTTCAGCTCCAGCCCGTTCGAGCCGAAAACTTCCTTCATCGCCCGGTTGTAAGCAAGCGTCGTCTTGTCGGTCGGCTCATCGCCGACAAAGCGGACCGTAATATTGAGTGCCGGGGCGATGCGCGTCGCGAAGACCGTCGCGTCGAGCTTCGTCTGCGCCGCCAGTTCCTGCGTGCCTTTGATGAAGTACGTCGGGAAGGTGGCGTTGGAAATGATGTAATCGCCGCCGCTGACGATGGATACATTTCTCATATCCCGCACGCCCTGCTTGATCAGAGAGAAGCGGTCGGAGAACGGGAAAATGGAGCGGTCTTCCTGTACGGCGAAAATAATGACTTCATCACAGTTGTTGACGGCATATTCCACAAGCGACCGGTGCCCCAGCGTAAAAGGATTGCAGTTCATGACGATGGCGCCGCGGTTCTTGCCTTCACCGGTGCCGAGGATCGGACGGATGCGGTTCAGATATTCTTCCAGCGTATTCTGTCCTTTTTCCAGCAGCGCCGCGTAAGGCTCCGCCACGCAGACCAGCTTGAACCCCATGTGTTCAAAGACCGGCACATTCTGAGGCTTCGTGAAGATCTGATTCCCCGTAACGCCCCGGCGGTGGGATTCCCCTTCCAGATTGCGGATGATGCGGTGCGTCAGCCCTTTGTGCTGATAATCCTCGGAAATCGCAATGTCCCGCATGACGCGGCCTCCGAGCGAGCCGGTGCCGATCAGCTTCCCGTCGTCAAAAAGCCCCATCGTATAATCGATGTTCCCGGTAAACGTCAGATCGAATCCCTTCAGAAATTCCACGACTCTCGCTTTTTCTTCAGGATCTGTCAAAAAAATTTCCTGTTCTGTGATCATGCTGTTTCCTCCCTTCGGAAAGTGATTCTATCGATTAAAGTAAACAATAAAACAAATTTTGTCATGCATCCATTATAACAGAGATACACTTACAAAGCAAAAAGAGCATATATATTCATTATTCCGCAAATTAGCATACTTTTATTTATGCGTTTCCTCGTCAAGACACCCGTTCAAATTCTCTATTGACAGTTTTCCAAAATGCCTGTAACATAAATCCAATCACAAAATTTCATATTTATTCATCACGAGCAGCGGAGGGACTGGCCCAATGAAGCTGCGGCAACCCCTCGAAAGAGAACCGGTGCCAATTCCAGCGGAGATATCCGAAAGATGATGCGATTTCCATACTTTCATCTTTGGGATGAAAGTTTTTTATTGCAAGGAGCAGCAACGAGATGATAGAGCTTAAACACATCAACAAAAGCTATGACGGCCATATTACCGCGCTCGACGACATCAACCTGACAATTCAGGACGGCGAGATATTCGGCATCATCGGCCAATCCGGCGCGGGCAAATCCACTTTGATCCGCTGTATCAATATGCTGGAGCCGCCTACGTCGGGTGAAGTCCTCATCAACGGCAAAGACATGACGAAACTTTCCCAGAAGGAGCTCCGGGAAGAACGCAAGCACATCGGCATGATCTTCCAGCATTTCAATCTTCTTTCCAGCCGGACAGTCTATGAAAATGTCGCTTTCCCGCTGGAGCTGGCGAAAGTGCCGAAAGCGGAGCAGGAAAAGCGGATCTGCTCCATCCTGGAACTGGTGGGCCTCACGGAATACCGGAATAAATATCCGGCACAGCTCTCGGGCGGCCAGAAACAGCGTGTCGGCATCGCGAGAGCCATCGTCTCCGATCCTTCCGTACTCCTCTCCGACGAAGCGACGAGCGCTCTCGATCCGGAAACGGTCAAATCCATTCTCCAGCTTCTGAAAGACATCAATAAAAAACTGGGCATCACCATCATCATGATCACCCACCAGATGGAAGTCATCAAGCAGATTGCCGACCGCGTCGCCGTCATTGAGAACGGCCGGATCATCGAAGAAAGCTCCGTCGTCGATCTCTTCACCGCGCCGAAGACGGAGACCTCCCGGAAATTCATCGGTTCCGTCATTTCCAATGACATCCCCGAGTCGCTGCAGCACATGCATTTCACACCGGAGAAGCAGCATCCCGGCGATCTGACGGCGCTCCGCCTCTCGTTCCGGGGCGATGTGGCCGACGAGCCGATCGTGGCCAATCTGATCCGGAAATATAATCTGGACGTGAGCATCCTTTACGGGAACATTGACTACATCCACGGCGTTCCCTTCGGCAAGCTCATCGTCACCATGGACGGGAACGAAACGGATATTTCCGCCGCACTCTCCCACCTGAAAAATCTTCCCATCGAAAGCGAGGTCATCGGTTATGTCTCCGGCAATCACTAATCTTCTTCTGAAAAGTCTCGGCGAGACGCTGTACATGCTCGGCGTTTCCGCCGCTATCGCCGCCATTGTCGGCATTCCGCTGGGCATTCTTCTCGTCGTCACGGAAAAGGGCGGCATTCTCTCCTGCCCGGCGCTCAATAAGCCCCTTGCCTTTGCGGTCAATGTCATCCGCTCCATTCCCTTCATCATCCTGATGGTCGCCATCATCCCCTTCACCCGCATGGTGGCGGGCACATCCATCGGCACCACCGCCGCCATCGTCCCGCTGACCATCGCGGCGATCCCCTACACCGCCCGCATGGTGGAAACATCTATCCGCGAGATCCCTTCCGGACTCATCGAAGCGGCCCAGTCCATGGGCGCGACGCCTTTCCAGATCATCTGGAAAGTCTTCATTCCCGAAGCGCTCCCCGCGATCATTGAAACGATGACCGTCGTCATCGTCACGCTCATCGGCTCCAGCGCCATGGCCGGCACCATTGGCGGCGGCGGTCTCGGCGACCTGGCCATCCGCTACGGGTATCAGCGCTTCCAGGCCGACGTTATGATCGCCACGATCGTCGTCCTCGTCATCATCGTGCAGGCGATCCAGTTTATCGGAAGCCGCCTCGCCCGCCGGGCAGATAAGCGCTGATCTTCAGGCTGTCATGCGGATCTTCCGCATCAGGGCATACGCCCATATATTTACGCAGCAGAAAGGGCTCGATACCATGAAAAAACTTCTTACTGCCGGATTTGCAGCTTTCGCTGCCGCCATGATCCTCACGGGATGCGGCGGCTCGCAGGAGTCCAAATCTGCCGCTCCTTCCGCGGCTCCTGAAAAAAAGGAGATCACCGTTGGAGCCACCGCCGGGCCTCACGCGGAAGTCGTTGAAGCCGCGGCGAAAGAAGCCGAAAAGAACGGCCTCAAAGTCACCGTAAAAGAATTTTCCGACTACATCACGCCCGACCAGGCGCTGGAAGACGGAGAGCTGGATCTCGCGGTGTACCAGCACAAACCCTTTATGGAAAACTTCAACAAACAGAAAGACGCCCATCTCACCGCGATCGGGAACGCCATCCTCATGCGCATGGGCATCTACAGCAACACCGTCAAAGACGTCAGCCAGATCCCTGACGGCGGCGTGATCTCCATTCCCAACGACCCCACCAATGAGGGGCGCGGCCTTCAGCTGCTCGCCGAAGCGGGCCTGATCAAACTCCGCGACGGCGCCGGCAACGCGGCGACCCCTGCCGACATCACGGAAAATCCTAAACACCTGGAATTCCGCGAACTTGAAGCGGCGCAGCTCCCGCGCAGCCTGGATGATGTGGACGCATCCGTCATCACCATGAATTACGTCATGAGCTCCGGCCTCAGTCCGAAAGAACAGGGCATCTTCCTGGAAGCCAAAGACAATCCGCTCGCCGTCATGATCATCGCCGCCAGAGAAAAGGATAAAAATGATCCGGCTTACGCGAAATTCGTAAAAGCCTACCAGTCCGATTCCGTGAAAAAGTTTATCGCCGAAAAATACAACGGCACCATCGAACCGGCCTGGGAATAACGACAAAATGAAAAGCAGGGGCACGCCCTGCTTTTTTATTGCCTTCTTTTCTATTTTCCAAAAAGCGCTTCCTTTGCCAGCTGGTCGGCTATTTCATTATATTTGACTCCGGTGTGGCTCTTCACTTTTCGGAAATGTACTTTCAGCTCTCCCCGAATAGAATCATAATAGGTTTTCAGCGCTTTTGTCCCCGGGCGGTTCGCCTTCCACTCCCCGGTGCACCACTTTTCGATGCCCGCGTAATCATAGCACAGCGTGATCTCACGGATGCCCCGGGAAAGGCAGGTCTCCATGGCAAACCGCGCTCCCGCCACTTCCCCGGCGACATTCCGCATTCCCGCGTTCTCCGGATCGATGATCATCCGCCCGGCGGTCTCTTCTTTTCCCTCATACAGAAAGACTGCGCCGAAAGCATACCGATCCGGCAGAAACGGCGCGTAAGAACCGTCCACATACACGACGCATCCGCTCTCCGCCTCGGTTCCGGTCTTCTCATTTTTCCCCTGAAGATATGCTTTCGCTTCTTCCCGGGAATAGAAACCTTTAAACTCCGCTCCAGGGAATCCGGCGACCTGCTTCCGGCATTCTTCCCACTCCGTATACAGCCCGGCGCGTCTTCCTTTTTTCACCGCATACCAGGATTTCTTCTTCGCTCCCATCGTCTTTCTCCCGCTCTGTCCATGCTATAATAAATTCAGATAATAGTAATATCTTTCTGCGGGAAAATGCCCGCTGTCTCCTGATTATACAGAACATACGGAGGATGCGCCAATGAAAATCACCGGACTTTTTCCGGCTCTGGCCATACGGAACTACCGGAATTTCTGGATCATGCAGTGGATCGCGCTCATCGGATTCTGGATCCAGCTCACAGCGCAGCAGTGGCTCGTTTATGAACTGACCGATTCCGCCGTCCATCTGGGCCTGCTGAGCGCCATGCAGTTCACGCCAAGTCTTCTTTTTTCCCTCTTTATCGGGTTCTGGCTCGACCGGCACAGCAAGAGAAAAATCCTTACGGTCACTCAGTTCTGCTATATCCTCCAGGCGCTCGCGCTGGCCGCCCTGCTCTGGATGGGCCATGTCAATTACGGCTGGCTCCTCTTTTTCGCCTTTCTCCTCGGTTCGATCGACGCCGTCGACATGCCTGCCCGCATGGCCTTCATGCCTCTTCTCGTGGGTCGGGCTCAGCTCCACAGCGCCGTCGCGCTGAATTCCGCCAATTTCAACATCACCCGCATGTTCGGGCCGCTGCTCGCTGCTTTTCTCCTTGCGCACATCGACTACGGCTCCGTATTTTTCCTGAACGCGGTTTCCCTGATTCCGATCTTTCTGACCTACCACTTCATGAAGGTGGATGAGCCGGCCCCGCAGGAAAAGAAAAAAGGCGCTCTGCCGGAGATCCGGGAAGGCCTGCTCTATGCGAAACAGAATCCTGTCATCTGGAGCAATCTCCTCGCCATGGCCGTCGTAAGCGCTCTCATCCTGAATTTCGGCACCTATGGCCCGCTCTTTGCCGACCGCATCCTGCACCGCGGCATTGACGGATTCGGCGCGCTGCTCTTCGCCATCGGCACCGGCTCCCTCGCGGGCGGTCTTCTTTCCGCCGCCGGGGCGAAACGAACGGACAGCCGCTTCCTGTTCGCTTTCTCCGCCGGAAGCGGACTCTGCCTTGTCGCAGCCAGCCGCATGGACGCCTACATCCCGGCGCTCCTGATCTTCGCTCTTATCGGATTTGCCGTCATTCTTTTCATGATCAACTGCAACACCGCGATCCAGCTGGCCAGCCCGCCGGATTACCTGGGCCGCATCATGAGCCTCTACACCTTCGTATTTCTCGGAAGCGCCCCTTTCGGAAGCCTTTTCGTGAGCTCCGTCATTGAAATTCTCGGCACGGCGGACGGCCTCCTCCTCATTGCGTTCCTCGAACTGTTTCTCATCCTCCTGATCGGATTCCGGTACTGGTATAAAAAATGACCACACAAAAAGCGCCTCCTTTGGAAGCGCTTTTCTTCTTTATGCTTTTATAAATTTACAATGACTGCCGTATTCTTCCGATTCCCGCAGTCCCAGCGCCCACTCGAGCGCCCGGATCACTTCTTCCACCGGGATCCGATCGATCGGCGTATATGAACCGTCTCTCACGGTGTGCGCCACATGATCCTGCTCCATGGGCAGATCACTTGAGGACAGCCCGCAGGACCGCCTGCCGAGGGGATGATGGAGCTTCACATTGCTCGGTCCGAAGAGCGCGATCGTCGGCACGCCGCGGCTGTCAAACACATACATGGGGCCGCTGTCATTGGTCAGCCCGGCATCGCACCAGGAAGCCGCCGCCATAAATTCCCCCATGGACAGCCGCCCCGCCGCGATCACCGCCTGATCCCGATGCTTCATGACAGACAGCGCTTTTTCAATCAGGGGAAGCTCGCTTTTCACACCGAAAAACACCGGCCGATAACCCTTCTCCGCGAAGTGATCCGCTGCCCGGCCGAAACAGGCCGCCGGCCAGTTTTTCGCTTCCATGGAGCTGCTGACAGACAGGCCGAGCAGGTGATCCGATCGATCATGGATGCCGTATTCGCTGAAAAATCCGGCCGCCGCTTTTTCCCATTCCCTGGACACAAACGTCTGCATGCCATGATTCTCCGTGTGCTCCACGCCCATGTCACGCAGAACACGGAGGTATTTCTCCGCCGCGTGACAGTCTTTCCGCTCCACCAGCAAAATCCGGTCCATGAAAAAACGGTCAAGCCGCGTCCCCGCTTCTCCCGTCCAGAATTTCGGCTTCATCGCCAGGGCCGTCAAGGATGTCCGCGATGTCCCGTGAAGCACGAGGAGGATGTCCGGCCGCTGCCGTCCTATTTCCTTCCCCAGATTCCAGGTTGCTTTCATCCCCATGTGCGCCCGGTCGGCCGGAATGATGTGATCCACATTCGGATTGTACCGCACAGAGTCCACAAACCGGGAATCTACAACAAGGGATATCTCCGAGCCCTCCGCTTCCCTGCGGAGCACTTCCAGAAAAGGCGTCAGCGAAACCATGTCACCGAAATAGAGCATGTAGATCACAACGATCTTTTTATTTTTCAGATCAATCTTATCCCGGATCATTATTTTTTCTGCTCCCGAATCTTTTCAATGGTATGTGTCGTAGAGTAACCGTCCACAAAAGGCAGGATCTCCACACGCCCCGCAAATTCCCGGCCCGCCACCTCTTCCGGCCGGTAATCGCCGCCTTTCACGAGAATGTCCGGGCGCAGACAGGACAGCAGCTCCTTCGGCGTATCTTCCGAAAAGAGCACCACATCATCCACCCAGCGCAGCGCCGCCAGCATGAACGCCCGGTCCAGTTCGCCGTTGATGGGCCGCTCCTTCCCTTTGAGGCGTCTTACCGAACTGTCCGTATTCAGACCGACGAGCAGATGATCGCCGAGAGCCGCCGCCTGCTGAAGATACGTTACATGCCCGCGGTGAAGGATATCGAAGCAGCCATTGGTAAATACGATGGTCTCCCCTTTTTCTCTCCACCGCTCGATCTTCTTCCGCGCAGCGTCCCAGGACAGGGGGCGGTAATTTTTCCGCAGATCCCTGCCTTCGTTTTCCCAGGCATCCAGCACTTCTTCCCGTCTGACCGGATACGTCCCGACTCTTGCCACAGCGATCCCCGCCGCCGTATTGGCCAGCTTCAGCGCCGTTTCGGAATCCCGCCCCGCCGCGAGCGCCGCCGCAAGCATGGCCATGACCGTATCGCCCGCGCCGGACACGTCAAACACATCCTGCGCCGCCGCAGGGCAGTGAATGATCTCCTTGCTGCCGATACTGGTGATGCCCTTCTCGGAACGCGTGACAAACAGGTATTTCAGATGATATTGCTCCCGGATCAGCACGCCGGTCCGCTCAATCTCCCCGTCTTCATTGGGAATGGTCTTCCCGTAGCATTCGGAGAGCTCCTTCAGATTCGGCGTGATCCCGTAAGCACCGGTATACTTCGTCCAGTCGCTTCCTTTCGGATCTACAAGAACGGGAATCTTCCAGGCGTGCCCCCGGCGGATCACTTCCTGCGCCAGCTTCGGCGTAATAAAGCCTTTTCCGTAATCGGAAAGGACGATGCAGTCCAGCCCCGACGCATGCACCCCATCCAGCCAGCGCAGCGTTTCCTCAAGTCCTTCGTCTTCCAAAGGCCAGAACTTTTCAAAATCCAGCCGCATCATCTGCTGCCGCGCGCCGAGAATGCGCATCTTCGTGATCGTGCTATATCCGTCCCGAATAATAACGCCGCTGTCGTCAATCTTCTTTTCCGCGAACAGATCATGAAGCAGCCGGCCGTTTTCATCCTCCCCGCGCATGCCTGCCGCATACACGCGGCACCCCAGCGCCGCCAGATTGGCCGCCGTATTAGCCGCCCCGCCGAGAACGGCCCGCTCCGTCTGCACCAGATTGACCGGCACCGGCGCTTCCGGAGAAATGCGGTTCACGCTGCCGAAAACGTATCTGTCCGCCATCATATCCCCGATCACGGCGGCCCGGACCTGCTGCACCTGGTCGGTAAGAAAAATCTCTCCCTCTCGTTTCATTCGATCACCTACTCTATATCCCATCTCTATTTTACTTTTTTTCTGCCGCAGCTTTTTCCATCAGTGTTTCCCACTGATCCCACACAACGTCCGGCCGGTAGGCTTCCATGGCCATCCGCGCCGCCATGCCGTACTGCCTCCGCAGTTCGCTGTCTTCCATCAGCCGGCGGAGCGCCTCCGCCAAAGCTTCCGCGCCGTCATCACAAAGGATGCCTGTTTTCCCGTCGGAAATCAGCTCATTTACCGCCGGACAGGAAGCGTACCCCACCGCAGGAATCCCGCAGCTCATGGCCTCCGTTAAAGCCAGCGGAAATCCCTCATGATGGCTGGGAAAAGCAAAGATATCCGTTTTTTCCCAGACAGCGTTCATGTTTTTCGTCGTTCCGCAGATGCGGATACGGTCTTCCAGCCCGGCTTTTTTTATCTTTGATTTCAACGACGCCACATAGGGTTTATCGTAGACCGCCCCCCACAGCTCGACCTGCCAATCCGGGAAATCACCGGCAATCAGCGCAAAAGCTTCCGCCAGCAGATGCTGCCGTTTTGTCCGCCCCGTCAGCCGTCCCACACAGGAAATGGTGTGGATTTTTCTCGCTTCTCCCGGGTCCGCAAAAATTTCCGGCGCCCGCACCGCGTTGGGTATTGCGGCAAACCGGTCATAGGGCAGATATTTTTCGGCTTTCTTTACAAATGACGGCAGAAGTACCTGAATGAAAGCGCTTTTCAGCAGAGCTCGCTTTTCTTTCTCCGGCGCGCCGGCAAAGATCTCATCCGGATCATTATGGAGCATGGAGATTACGGGGATCTCCGTCTTTATGCCATCCAGCAGAAGCCGTCCCGTCGGCTCCCGGAATGAAACGATCACATCCGGCTTTCCCCGCGTCAATATCTCTTCCATGGCAGGGGCCGCCTGCGCCAGCATCCGGTAATTCCTTTCCCTTGCGGCGGCGCGGCTGAACGGCCGCACGATCTCCCGCAGGATTTTCTGCACAGTCCCCGGTCTCATCGCTTTCATCCCGCTGACCCGGTACAGATTATATATTCTTACCCCCGCCGGCATGGGGAAAAAAGGCTGCCCATCCTTTTCATCGGCAAATACGGCCGTCACTGTATGGTCCCGTTCGTGCATGGCCGACGCAAACTGCGCGAGCACATTCTCAATACCGCCGCTGTATCCCACATATTTATGAAGATCCGCCAGTAAGATATTCATTTCCCCAACTCCCCCCGCAGGGCCTACAAAAGTTGTTTCTCAAAAAGCTTTTTTTATTATAACAAAAATCAGAAATCCTTCCAGAAGAAGCCGCCGCACTGACCGTATTTCACAAAAAACGCGCACGAAAAAAGACGCCTCTGTGAAGCGCCTTTCCTTTTGGTGGGACTATTGTGATTCGAACACAAGACCTCTTCGATGTCAACGAAGCGCTCTAACCAGCTGAGCTATAACCCCATGTGATTACGAAAATGATTATATCATGGGAGGCCTGCTTCGTCAACAGATGGTAAAAAATTTCAGGATACCGCCGTGTGCCCGGCTGCTTTCTTTTCATCACCAGTCTTCCGGCACTTCAGAAAGGCGCCCCACGACCATCATGGCAATGTCCATATCGGCAAGGAGTTCTCCCTTTTCGCCGCGGATCTCTCCGCGAAGCGTAAGCAGCCGCCCTCCGTTATGACGGATCGTCCCGTGCAGGCGAAGACGTCCCCCGATCAGATGAGGTCTCACGAAATTTATGGACAGGTTCGTCGTTACCGCCGATTTCCCCACGCCTGCGATCAGTCCCAGAGACATGGCATCCGCCATCGCCGCCAAAATGCCGCCGTACAGAAAGCCGCCGGAATTGGTATAATCTGCCCTGACCGGCATGGAAAGCCAGATCTCGCCGCACCGCGCTTCGTCCACAGCAATGCCGAGAAAGTCATGAACGCAGCGGTGCGTCGTATACAGGTACCGGATATATTCAGGCATCTCCTCCGGCCTTACCTGAAACGATTCTCCGCTTTCCGCTTTCCTTGCGATTTCCCTAATGTCCAATGCCTGCCTCCTTCTGCCGGTCATTATTTCTCTAGATCCTTCTTTTCCCGCCGGAACGCCTCTTTTTTCCCGGCGAACCACCGGCAGACCTTTTCCACGGCTTTCACATCTTTGAAATGAAAAAGATGCACTGCCGAGCAGAATTCACGGACGACACCGTGCTTCTCCAGAAAGCGGCCCGCTTCCTCCAAAACGGGAAGGCCGCCTGCTTCCAGATATCCCTGCCACGCAGCCTCTACAAAGGTCTCTTTCATCCAGCTTTCCCGATACATCCCCTGTAACAGCAGGATCACATCCATAGCCTGCCTCTGCCGCAGGTCATGAAAATACGTCCTGTTTTCCCAGTCCAGGAGCCGAATGCATTCTCCGTCCCACACGATATCCCGGAGGGCCGGCCGCCCGTGCCAGAGACCCGCCTGATGGAGCTGTCCGAGCGCCCTCCCTGCCGCATGAAGGATATGCAGTTTCTCCGCCTCCGGCCGGTCGGAGAGAAGCCAATGCTGTACCGTCGGCCCGCCGTCTTTCAGCACCATGTAATCGTCTGTCAGGAAGAATATCTCCGGCGCGCAGTCCGTGAGTTTTGCCGCAATGGAAATACGGGCGATCTCATAATAAAATTCTCTTTCCGCAGAGTACTTCACGGCTTGTACGCGGTGATTGCTCTGCTTTTTCTTGATCCAGAATTTTTCTCCTTCCCAGAGAAAAGGGATCACCCGCTCCCCGGGATGCGCGTTGACGCATTTTTCCGCGGAGCGGAAAAAACTCTCCTTATCCATCACAACTGCTTCCCTTTTCCGGCTGCTCAGCGCACCGTTTCATACGGCCACTGTATGATCCCGCCGAACTCAAACACTTCCGTATACCCCAGATCCGCCAGCTTTTCCGCGCCTTTTTTGCTGCGCACGCCGCTCCGGCAGTAAACGAGGACCATGCTGTCTTTTTCTGGAATGACCGCGGCGGCATGCTCGGCATCGATCGTACCGAGCGGAAGAAGGACGGCGCCCGGCACATGCCCCTCCGCATATTCTCCCGGTTCGCGCACATCGACCACGACCGCTCCCGGAGCAGCCATCATCTGTTTCGCTTTCTCCGGGCTGATCGAACGGAATCCCGCCGCTTCCCCCGTTCCCGCGCATCCCGCGGCCAGTCCTGCCGCCAGCAGCCCCGCCGCTATCATCAGTTTTCTCATCGTATTTCCCTTCTTTCTTTTTCCGTTATTATATGCTATTTATAAAATTTTTGTAAGTTTTCCTTCTGCATCTCCGTCAGATGGACCCAGTATTTTTCCGGCATGAAAGAACGGCGCAGCTCCGGATTGACTCTTTCCGGGATCGCCATGTGACGATAATATGTTCTCCAAAGCCTGCGGAATCCTTCCTCCCGCTCGCTGTAAGAAACGGCTGCCGCCTCCGGGATCTCGCCGAAGAGCAGCCGCTTGCCCTCCCACAGAACGGCTTTCTTCCGGCGCACATCGTGGATCGCCCATCTTTCCGCCGCCAGCCTCTTCGTAAAATGCGGCGCGATCACAGGAAGGATATCATGGCTCGGCTCAATTTCCGCGTACAGAAGCCCTTCCCCCAGTTCGCTGAAGCGCACCAGCCCAAGAAACTTTCCCGCTTCCGCGCCGGTCATCTGCGCCCATTGAAAGACCTGCCAGGCCCATTTTTCCGTGCGGTGAGAATAGATGGCTTTCCGCAGACGAAATCCGCGCCGGATGTACAGGAAAAGCGCGTCTTCCCGCCCCTCTTCTTCCGCCAGAAACGCTCTGTACAGCCACTGAAAAGCCGGCCGCCCGCACTGCTCCCGAAAAGCGGACGCCACTGTCCGCGCATGATCGGGGCAGTCGAATACCCGTTTTTCTTCCGAGAAAAGCCCTGTTGCATCTTCGCCCGCGCAGATTCCCTCCGTGCGGCTCGTCCCGTCATGGTACGCTTCATACACCGCGCAAAGAAATCCGGAAAAACTCCCGTCATATCGATAGATCATCGCTATACCTGCCCTTCAAAAAGACTGATCTCCCGGAGCTCCTTTTTCTCCGAAATCAAGTCGCCGCGGAGCGTCATGGCATCCCCGCTGCCGTAATACCGGCCTCCTACAGTTAAAAAATGACGAGCCCTTTTCCAGACGATCCCAATCCGTCGGAGGCTGTCTGCCGAAAGACCGCCGTACCGGCGCAGTTTCACGATGCGCAGCGCCGACTGCACTCCGATCCCCGGCACGCGGAGAAGCGTTTCATAAGGCGCGCGGTTCACTTCTACCGGAAACAGGCCCCGGTGCTGAATCGCCCAAAAGGCTTTCGGATCCAGCTCCGGGTCAAAATCGGGAACGGCTTCTGAAAGCAGCTCATCCGCTGAAAAATGATAATACCGAAGCAGCCAGTCCGCCTGGTACAGCCGGTTTTCCCGAAGGAGCGGCGGGCGGGCAATGGCCGGCAGATTTTTCCCTTTCATGACCGGCACATAGGCGGAATAATACACCCGCTTCAGTCCCACCGCCCGATACAGTCCCTCCGTCAGCCGCAGAATCTGCCGGTCGCTCTCCCCGCTCGCGCCCACAATGAGCTGCGTCGTCTGCCCGGCGGGAACGAACGGCACGGCATGACGGGAATGTTTCCTTTCTTCTTTTTCTTCCTCCAGTTTGTCCCGGATAAATTTCATGGGAAAAAGGATTGCCGTCCTGGATTTCTGCGGCGCCAGAAGACGCAGCGATTTTTCTGAAGGCAGTTCCATATTGACGCTCATCCGGTCCGCATATCGCCCCAGCGCCTCCAGCAGACGCGCGTCTGTGCCGGGAATCCCCTTGACATGGATATATCCGTTGAATTTTTCCCGTTCCCTGAGCAATTTCACCGTCCGCAGCAGAAGCTCCGACGTATAATCCGGCGAGCGGACGATACCGGAGCTCAGAAAAAGCCCTTCGATATAATTTCTGCGGTAAAATCCCATAGTCAGGCAGACGATCTCTTCCGGAGTGAAGGCCGCCCGCCGCGTATCATTGCTCCGCCGGTTCACACAATATTCGCAGTCATATATACAGGAATTTGTCATGAGGATCTTCAGCAGGGAAATGCACCGGCCATCCGCCGTCCAGCTGTGACAGATGCCGGCATAACTCGCATTCCCCGTCCCGCTATCCGTATTTCTTCTTTTTGATCCGCTTGACGAACAGGACACGTCATACTTCGCCGCATCCGCCAGTATTTTCAGCTTTTCATCCAGCTCCATTTTTCGTTCCTCCATACCGAACATTTATTCTCATTTTATCATCTGTAGAAAATTTGTTCTATATTCCGGCAAAAGAAAAAAGCCTCTTTCGAGACTTTTCCTCATTCAGAAATGGATGGATTTTCTGTACCGGCTGACCAAAAATGCGCCGAGGAGCACTTTCACCACATCGCCCGGCAGAAAAGGGAACATGCACATCACCATCGCCGACCACATGCCCGCGCCGGTCAGCCCCATGAACCACGCCACGCCGCACGCATAGACCGTGAGGCATCCAGCGATCATCGCGGGGATCAGCACCCGGAAAGAATGCCCCCACCGATCCGTACACCATCCCACGACAAACGCCGTCAGGATATATCCCAGAATAAATCCGCCGCCCGGTCCGATGAGGACACCCACGCCGCCGTGCGCCATGGCAAAAACGGGCAGCCCCGCCGCGCCGAGAAGCACATAAATAATCATGCTGAGCGCGCCGTAATGCGCTCCCAGCACAGCACCCGCCATCATGACAGCCATCGTCCCCAGCGTGATTGGCACCGGCTGGATCGGAATGATCAGCTGCGTAAATATGGCGGTCATTGCCGCAAAAAGCGCCGCTGCCACATCCCTTTTTATATTTTCATTCAACCCGCTCTCACCTTCTCCGATGCTCCCGAAAATACCGGAGCCGTATTTAACGTATTCATTATAAAATAGGAAGTCCCTAAATGTCAATTTCTCTCGTATTCGCAAGTTCACTATTATAGAAGCAAAAACTGCCGCGAATGGTTCCGCAGCAGTTTTCCGTTTTCAGCTGATCAGCGCCTGCGCCGGGCGTTTTAGCTTGCCAAGCGCTTTTTTCTCGATCTGGCGCACGCGCTCACGGGTCACGCCGTACTGCTGGCCCACTTCTTCCAACGTGTGCGGAATGCCGTCTTCAAATCCGAACCGGAGAGAAATGATGCCCCTTTCCCTTTCCGTCAGCGTCGCAAGCAGCTTGGCGATCTGCTCATTCTGCAGACTTGCCGCCGCTTCATCTTCCGGCGCGGCGATCTTCTTGTCTTCCACCGTATCGCCAAGCACGGAATCTTCCTTTTCGCCGATCGGCGTCTCCAGCGAGATCGAATCCAGCGCGACCTGCTTGATCTCGCGGATCTTTTCTACACTGCACCGCATGGCCTTTGCAAGTTCTTCCTCCGTCGCGTCCCTGCCGTTTTCCTGCTGGATGCGGCGCTCGATGCGGTTCATCTTATTGATGCTCTCCACCATGTGCACTGGCACGCGGATCGTTCTCGCCTGATCGGCAAGAGACCTGGTAATGGCCTGCCGGATCCACCAGGTGGCGTAGGTACTGAATTTATAGCCCTTATGGTAATCGAATTTATCGACCGCTTTAAGCAGCCCGATATTTCCCTCCTGCACCAAGTCGAGCATATGGAGTCCTCGCTCGCGGTACTTCTTCGCAATAGAAACGACCAGACGGAGATTGGCGTCTGCCAGTTTGGAACGGGCCCGCATGCCTTCTTCCCGGATCTCCGGCGTCGCATCAGGCGCCTTGCTGGCTTCGATAGCCTGGGCCAGGCGGATTTCTTCTTCGCTGCTCAGCAGTTTGATGCTGCCGATCTCCTTGAGATACATGTGCACGGAATCATATTTGACGTCGCTTTCATCGATGCTGAGATCATAATTATCTTCGCCGTCTCCGCCGTCGTCATCAGACTCCTCTTCCGCCATGATATCATCCATATCCGGCTCCTCCCCGTCCTCAGCTCCGGAAGCGCCGGAAGAAAAATCTTCTGATTCAATCCCCTCAAAGTCTATATTTATGTGCGCCGCGTTCAGTCCTTCGCAAAGCGCATCGAACTGCTTTGGAGTCATTTTTTCCTGCTTCACGAAACGTATCACCGCTCCGTAAGGCACTACGCCCTCGCGGGTGCAGTATTCACGCAGCTCCTCTATCCATTTTGCCAACTGTGTCGTTTTTGCCGCCATAGAATGCTCCTTTGCCTGCTTGTCAGGCAGAAATATAAATGGAATCGGGTCTCTGTGCAGAAAAATGCGCATCGGTGTGAGAAAATTTTCATCCGCTGCACCTTCCCAAATAATTCCCTGAAATGAATTTTTATATTATCACTGAAAAAAAGAAAATTCAACCCTTTTACGGAAAAAGTCAAGAAGATCTGATATTTTTTTTGAATATTCTCACAGATGTTTTCTTTCTGCGGATACTCCTTACCAACTCTCAAAAACACGCTGAACCGTACTGAGAAAAACAGACATGAAAAAAGGACCCGAAACGGATCCTTTTTCTCCAGGCAAGCGCCCGTGTCCTGTGCCCGACCATCCGAACAAGTCTGGTGTCCCAAGAGGGATTTGAACCCCCGACCCACCGCTTAGAAGGCGGTTGCTCTATCCAGCTGAGCTATTGAGACATATATGGTCGGGGTAGCCGGGCTCGAACTGGCGACCCCCTGCTCCCAAAGCAGGTGCGCTACCAACTGCGCTATACCCCGTTGTACCTTCAAAAGTACTTTTCAATTGTAATATATTCGTTTTCTCTTGTCAAATCTGAAAATGATTTCTTCTTTTCCAAAAAGGAAACAGCCCTTCCGGCCTGTCTTCATACTTTTTTATGACCTGCGTCTTCCGCTTTAACGATGCCCAAATAAATCTGACCGATCACCCAGGCCACATAATCGTCAACCGGCCCCGGTACTGTACGAAAGCCCTTTGGCAGAAAGCGGGCCCAGCCTTTCGGCGGATTGCACGCCCAATACCGCTGTGTCCCCATTTCCGTCGTATACTTCTCGTCCACCAAGGAAACAGCAATGGAATATCCGCCTTTCTTCAGCGCTTCTTCCGCCAGGGCCTTCAGTTCTTTATGACGCGTCCCGTTCCCCATCACGACCGCACGGACTTCGTTCCCATCCATCGCCCTGAGAATATGAGCTCCCAGCTCTTCCGTAGGAACGACCGCTTTGCGGAAAAGGCTGCCGTCTTCCCGGACAAGAGCCATGCCAGTCTTCTGCGAACCCGGATCAATAGCGAGTATCATTCCCGCACCACCGCCACATCGATCACAACCGGGCCGGCTGTGTATACATCGTGTTTCGCCGTCGCCACCAGCCGGCAGCGGCCGTCCAGTTCTTTCACCTGCTGAATCACATCAAGCATTTCCCTGGAATCGAGCTGGCCGATATTCCCGGTGATCGGGTCCGGCAGCACACCTTTCTCCTTTGCGGCGGTATTGATGTCCCGCAGGAAATGCAGCACTTTAAGATCGTGATTTTTATACGCCCCATACTCCGCCATGTCGGCAGAATAAACGGTTTCCCCCTGCCGGTAAACAAGAAGATTATCATGGATATCAAAATCCACGATCGTCGACTCGCCGAGGATGATATTGCCGGCGGCTCTGACGCGGACCAGCTTTTTTACCGGCGACATCGTGATCTGCCGCACCGTATCTTCAAATTCCCGGCGCTGGACATTGATCACCACGGCGTTTTCATCCTGAATATTGAGGCGTTCTCTCAGCGCCGTATTGATATCGCGGAGAACGCTTCCCAACACCTGCGCTGCTGTCTCTTCCGTCATATTTTCATCGACGACGGCCGACGTCAGCACCTGTCCTGCCCGGAAGATCACCGTGCCTTCACGGATATTTTCAATATTTTTGATGAGCCATTCTTTTTCTTCATCAAGGCGGCTGATCGTGCCGGTGAGCTCCTGCTTGGTATTTTCAAGCTCCTTGATCTCTTCCGCCGATGCCTTCACATCTTTCTGCGCTTCCTCATATGCGCGGCGTACTACATAGAGCTGGCTTTCCGCATAGCTCCGCTGTGCTTCCACCTGCTGCAGTTCCGAAGAAATCTCCCCGGTGCGCCTCTCCATATCCGCCACTTCCTGCGTCCTTTTGGCAAGGAGCGCCTTTCCTTCATCAAGGGCTTTGTTTTTATCGGCGATCTCCTGATTGAGCTGTTCCATTTCCGCGTACAGTTTATTCAGACCGAACAACGCGACACGGACATTCTCATTGACGACCGCCATCACCGCGACTGTCAGAAAGGAAATCAGCGTACCGGAAATGATCGTCACAATAATGGACGTATACTTGGGGCGCAACCCAAAAAGGGTCATGCGCTTCTTGCCTACCTTGGAGCCGATTTTATCTCCCAAGTAGGCGATCAATCCGCCCATGACCATGAGCACAAGAAATATGCTGACGCCGATAAACATAGTTCCTCCTGCCGATCAGCGGGACACTCTCCTGATCAGATAAATGCTGACAAGCAGCGCAATAAAATTCGGAATCCATACCGCAAGCTCAGGCGGAATGACATGACCTTTCCCCATGGAACCGGTAAACGTCATGACCGCATAATACAGGAAAATAATGATTACAGACAGCCCGAAGCCAATGGAAGAAGACGACCGCGGCCGCTGCACCCCGAGAGGCGATCCCATCAGCGCAAAGATAAAGCTCGCCATGGGCAGCGAAAACCGCTGCTGCACCGTCATGTCAATTTCCGCTGTATCTTCATGAGCAGCGCGGTACGCCATGCGGAGCTCCCGCATTTCCCGGATCGTCATCTCATCCAGATCTTTCTGATTTTTCTGAATCTCACTGGGTGACTGCGCATAAGGGATCACCTGCTCCCGGAAATGAATCATCCGATCTGTCCCTTCGTTGGCCAATTCATAAATGACGCCGTTTTTCATATACCAAGCGCCGTCTCTCCACTCTGCGGACGGCGCATTTTCCACCCGTACAGCACGTTCATTCTCAAATTCCTGAATTGTGATATTCTGCAGTTCCTTTTTAGACGGATCATAGCGCCGCGCATACAGGAGATGCGTGATCTGCCCGCCCTGTACGTCGCGGATCACGATATGATCGGTCGCGTCAGGCTGTAAATTCCGGCGGACTTCCGTATTCAGGATGCGCTGATACGTATTGTTCGTCCAGGGCACGACATATTCATTGAACGCCACCGCGCCGAGACTGATGAAAAACGCCAAGATAAAAATCGGGGCCGCCAGCCGGAGGAAGCTCTGCCCGGAAGTGCGCATGACGATCAGCTCGCTCGCCGAAGAAAGGCGCGAGAAACACATCAGCGAACCGAGGAGCACTGCCATGGGAAAGGTATAGACCACAATGGACGGAATCGCCAGAATAAAAAGTTTAAACGCCGACAGTGCCGACGCGCCGTACTTCGTGACGTATTCCGCGATCTTCATCAGCGTGTCCGACCCGAGAAAAATGGCTGTGAACGCCGCGATGCCGAACAAGAACGGGCCAAGGAATTCCTTAATTATATATTTGTCCAGGATGCGCATCAGGAATCCCTTCCCTCTTCCAAATTCATCATAAAGTGAAACTTTCTCCTAAATAATATTTCCTTGCCACCGGATTATAGGCAACTTCCTCAGAAGTCCCGCTCAGCAGAATCTTTCCTTCTGAAAGGATGTAGGCCCGATCGACGATACGCAGTGTTTCCCGCACATTGTGATCGGTAATGAGGATGCCGATCCCCCGGTCTTTCAGCTGCCGCACCACGTGCTGAATATCTTCGACCGCCAGCGGATCGACGCCGGCAAACGGTTCATCCAGCAGGATGAAGGCCGGATCCATGGTCAGCGACCGGGCGATCTCCACGCGCCGCCGCTCGCCGCCGGACAGCGCGCTGCCTACGGTATCTTTGACATGGGTAATATGGAATTCCGCAAGAAGAGAATTCGCTTTCTCTTCCCGCTGTTCTGGAGTCAGCTCTTTCCGCGTCTCCAGAAAGGACATCAGATTTTCCCATACTGTCATCTTCCGGAAAATCGACGCTTCCTGCGGCAGATAGCTGATGCCGAAGCGGTGTCTTTCATGAATAGGCATATCTTTGATGGAGATCCCGTCCACCGTCACATCGCCTTCATCCGGCCGGATGATGCCGACGACCATGTAAAAGGTTGTGGTTTTGCCAGCGCCGTTCGGCCCGAGCAGTCCTACGATGCTTCCCTGCGCGACTTCTACATTGACGTCATTGACAACGGTTCTGGGCCCATAGCGCTTGATCAGATGATGTGTCTCGATCTTCATGCGTATCTCCCGTTATTCCCCGGACGCTCCGGATGTATTCGTGATGACCAGCGTGCTCCGTCCTTTGGTTTCTACATAATTATCCGACAGGCGGAAAACGAGTTCCGGTCCCTGGAAGGCATTGCCGTTCTGTACGGCCTGCGCGTTCCCTGTAAGCACCACTTTCCCATCGTCGGCATTCGGGGATTTCGTATACACAGCCTGATCCCCGGAACCGGTCAGCTGATGTACATCGCTCTGGAACTGCACACCGCCGGACGCAGTGAAACGGATCTCCTTGGCGTTTCCTTCTATCCTCGGCGCCGTCAGGCTGCCGTCAGGCGTGGAAACAAACGCGTTTCCTTCCACCAGGCTGTATCCCGTATCCTGATTGTATGTGACCGTCTCCCCGCGGAGCGACCGTTCCGTCTCCCCGTCATAGAGATCTACATTCCCCGTACCCCGGACCGTCTTATCGCCCAGCATGTGTACAGTATCTGCTGTCATGACGCGGGCGCCTTTTTCATAATGTACGCCGCCGGTCAGATAGGCCGAGCCGTCGGAAAAATGATATTCTCCACTGGCTCCCGTCATGGTCGCGCCTTCATCGGCGTGAATAACCACATTTCCTTCCGCCGTCGCGACTTTTGCCGCGCCGTCATACGTCAGCACATCTGCACTGATATCGTCTGCCGCCGCTGTGCCCGCGCCGCAGGCACCGATCAAAAGCGCTGCCGCCGCCGCATATAAAAGTTTCATTGCGCGTCCCCTTTCTCCGCCAGCCGTGCATTCCCTCTGGCTTCTATCCGCTGCAGGACCCTGTCGGCAATAAAGGAATCCGCAGTGAGAATTTTTCCGTCTTTTTCCGCGGTGAACCGACTGCTGGAAGACAATCGGCCTGTCTTGCCGTCATACGTCAGATTTTCCGCATGGAGAACAGCGCCGTCCGCCGTTCTCCCTTCGATATTTCCTTCCAAATAGAGCGTCTTTTCCGCACGTTTCGCCTCGCCGCGCTCCGCCCGGATCTGAAGTTCCATATCTTCGTTTTTAAAATAGCCTTCTATATCGGTGAGCTGCGCCGTATTTTTATCCGCCCCCAGCGCCACATGACCGGCTTTCAGCTTCCATACGACCTGCCCGTCCTGCAGCTCATGGATCTCTGAATCGGAAAATTCCATGGCCGGTACAGATACCGCGCTTCCCTCTCCGCCGCCGGGCTCCGCAAAGAGGAAATACAGCCCTGCCATCACGGCAAGAACGGCTGCGCCCATCACCCACCGTTTATTCATAGTATTTTCCCTTTTTCCTTCATCTCACGCAGCATTTTGATCTTTTCCGGCTCTGTCCAGAAAAGATGCTGGAACCACATCCAGTCATAGGGATATTCCTTGATGAAATCCTCCATGATCTCCGCCATTTTCTGCGAATTACGGATCAGCTCCTCATCCTTATCGTCCGTTTCTTCAAAATGGAACGGTTTCCCCAGACGGATCGTATGGCGGAGATCTTCATCCCTCGTAATAAATATCGGCAGAATCGGCGCTTTGAATTTTTTCGCAAAGACCGCCGGCCCCTGCGGGAAAGAAAATATCCGATTCATGAACCATACGGGGATGCCCGCTTTCCCGCCGTCCTTGTCGGAAAGAAAGCCGAGAATATGATTTTTCTTCATGGCCCGCGCCGCCGCGATCATTTCATAACCGCCCGTCCCAGTCAGATAGATATGCTGCCCCGCCTGCGCGCGGTAATCGTTGATGATCTTCATCAGCGCGTCATCAGCCTGTTTTTTGCCGATCGCCGACGTGGGGTAGCCGTGCAGAGCGAGCCCCGCGCCCAGCCATTCCCAGTTGCCGATATGCGCCGTAAGGCCGACAATTCCTTTCCCTTCCGCATAGGCCGCTTCCAGATATTCTGGATGCTCGATGCGCACATAATCATTGATGTGATCTTTTTCCCTTACCAGCCGCGGCATATACAGCATTTCCATCACAGACATCCCGATATTCCTGTATACCCGCTGAAGAATGCGCTCCGCCTCATCGTCGCCGCACCGGAGCCCCATTTTGATCTGCTCCAGCCCGCGCCGTTTCTGCTTCCCGATGCGGTTCATGACAAGGGGCCCCAAAAAGGCGCCGATGGACAATATCCTGTCATAGGAACACCGGCACAGAAGATTGCTGATTCCCTTCAAAACTGCATATCTGATATGACCTGACATACTGATTCCTCTACCTGCCAAAAGCGCAGCTCTACTGTTTTGCTGCGATCTTTTCTTCACGGAAAAGCGCCAGAGCTTCCTCCCAGCGCCCCTCTCTTTTCAGAATGTATTCAATAAATTCCCTCGCAGCGCCCCTGCCGCCGGGAAAGCGGGAAATGAAGCCGGCTGCCTGCTTGACTTCTTCCGCGCCGTCGGAAGGCGCGCCGCCAAGGCCCGCTCTTCCCAGCACGGCCAGATCATTGAGATCATCGCCCATGTACGCCGTTTCTTCCCAAGAGATCCCGTACTGCTTCTGAATCTCTTCCATAACCGCGATCTTGTCCGCCGCGCCCATCACTGCAAAATCCATATGCAGTTCTTCACGGCGCTTTTCCACAGCTTCCGACGTCCGTCCGGTGACCAAGCCCGTAACATACCCCAGTTTATGCGCCAGAGAAATGGCCAGGCCGTCTTTCGCGTAAAATACTTTAAAAATTTCGCCGGCCGCACCGATCGTCAGCGTGCCCGGAGTGAGCGTCCCGTCCACATCAAAAGCGATGAGGCGGATCGATCTCCCGCTCATTACATGACTCCCTGCCGCAGCAGATCCGTCACGTGGATCATGCCTACGGACCGGCCGTTTTCATCGACTACAGGCAGGACAGTGATCGGATGGGGCCGGTGCTCATCCATCAGATGGAGAGCCTCCGCCGCCAGTTTGCCCTGCGTAATGACCAGCGGATGCGCCGTCATCACCTCTCCCACGGGATGATTCAGGAAATCTGTGCCCTGATTCAGTCCGCGGCGCACATCGCCGTCGGTCATCAGGCCTTTCAGCTGTCCCGCTCCGTCCACCACGCTGACAGCACCCAGCCCTTTATCAGTCATCACAAAGAGCGCGTCTTTTACAGACGCCGTCTCCAGAATAACCGGATTGTCCTCTCCTTTATGCATGGCCATCTCCACGGTCATGAGGAGCCTTTTCCCGAGAGATCCTCCGGGATGGAATACGGCAAACTGATCCGCCGTAAAATGATGCTCTTCCATGAGGCTGATAGCCAGCGCATCGCCGAGCGCCAGCGCCGCCGTCGTCGAATTCGTCGGCGCAAGGCCGAGCATCCCCGCTTCTTTCTTGACGCCTGCGTCCAGTACGGCGTCCGCATTTTTCGCGAGCGTGGATTCTGTCTTTCCGACGATGGCGATGAGCTTAGCTCCGATGCGCCGGACCGACGGCAGGATATTGACGACTTCCGCCGTTTCCCCGCTGTTGGAATACGCGATCACCACATCGGCTCTTGTCACCATGCCGAGATCGCCGTGGATCGCTTCCGCCGGATGAAGAAAGAACGCCGGCGTCCCAGTACTTGCCATGGTGGCCGCCACTTTCCTCGCGATATGGCCGGATTTGCCCATTCCCGTCAGTATGACGCGGCCCTGAGAATCATCGATCAGCTTCACCGCCTTTTCAAATTCCCCGTCCAGTTTATCTACAAGGTCAAGAACGGCCGCCGCCTCATCTCTGAGCACCTGCGCCGCAATATCCAGAACAGACATGACGCCTCCTGCTTATTGTCAATCAGATGAACCCTCTTAAAAGGATCTTCCGTTTTTCCGCATCATAAATCGGGAAATTTATTTCTAAAAATCCCATATTCATATTATACATGAAATTTGAAACGATTCATCTGCATTGTTCCTTATCCCGCGGAAAATCATCCTCTTTTTTTCACGACATTGTCAATGGCGATCAGATCTTTCAGCAGATCTTCCAGCGAGGACAGATACAGCATGTTTGTGGAATCAGACAGCCCTTCCGGCGGATTGTCGTGCACTTCCATGAAGAAGCCGTCCACGCCGGACGCCGCCGCGGCCCGCGCCAGGTAAGGAATAAATTCCCTCTGTCCGCCGGTGGAAGTCCCGTTGCCGCCGGGCAGCTGCACGCTGTGCGTCGCGTCGAAGATCACCGGATAGCCGAACTGCCGCATGATGGGAAAAGAACGCATATCCACGACCAGATTGTGATAGCCGAAGCTCGCGCCTCTTTCCGTGACGGCCAGATTCTGATTTCCCGCTTCTTCCATTTTTTCAATGACATTTTTCATGTCTTCCGGAGCCATGAACTGGCCTTTTTTCACATTGACCGGTTTGCCCGTCTTTGCCGCGCCGTAGACAAGATCGGTCTGGCGGCAGAGAAAGGCCGGGATCTGGATCATATCCAGCACTTTTGCCGCCGCGTCGAGCTGCGTCACGTCGTGTACGTCGGAAAGGACCGGCACCTGCAGCTCTTCTTTGATTGCCTGCAAAATTTCCAGTCCCTTTTCCAGGCCCGGCCCGCGGAAGGAATGGAACGAAGACCGATTCGCTTTATCATAAGACGCTTTGAAAATGTACTGAACTCCGAGCTTTTCACAGATTTTCTTGACTTCTCTTCCGATCATGAGCGTACGCTCATAGCCTTCAATGACGCAGGGGCCCGCGATCAGGAACAGACGGCTTCCGTCAAGTGTCAGATTTCCTACCTGGATCGTTTTCATTCTCTCTCCACCCTTTCAAAATATTCTTCCGCTCTTTTCAAATCTTCTTCCGTGTCAATGCCGATGCCCGGTGTCTCCTCGCGGATCACGCCGATCCTGTATCCCATCTCCAGCGCGCGGAGCTGTTCCAGAGATTCTGTTTTTTCCAAAGGCGTCTGCTCCATTTTCGCGTAAGCAGCCAGAAAATCTTTTCTATATGCATAAATGCCCACATGTTTCAGCGGCTCCGCGGCAAAGCCGTTCCGCGGATACGGAATCAGGGACCGGGAAAAATAGAGGGCTTCCCCTTTCCGGTTCACCACGACCTTGACCGCCGCGGGATCGTCATATTCCTCTTCCGCAAGCGGCACTGCCGCTGTCGCCATATCCAGTTCCGGATGATCTTTCAGAAGGAGCGCCAGCCTGTCGATCACATCGGGATCGATCATCGGCTCGTCGCCCTGAACATTGACGATGATGTCGAAATCGGGATACTGCTGGATGACTTCCGCCAGGCGGTCTGTTCCCGTCGGGCATGCGGGAGACGTCATGACCGGCATGCCTCCGAAACGGCGGACTTCTTCTTCTATGGCCGCATGATCTGTCGCGACCAGCACAGCATCGGGCACTTTCGCCATGACCGCCCGTTCATAGACACGGCGGATCAGCGTTTTCCCGTGGATCATCCGCAACGGTTTCCCCGGAAGCCGCGTTGATTCATATCGCGAAGGAATGATGCATGCAATTTTCATAAAATATCCTCCACTGTTTTTATAAATATGTCTTCCCCGTCTCCGGAGAAGGTCATTTCAATGCCGAGAACATAGACCGGCACGGCCCCGGCGCCGTTCCAATGCAGATGTTCCTTTATTTTTACCGCGTCTTTTTCCGTAATGACGATGCATTCCGCGCCGCACGCTTCCGCTTCGGCCGCGGCTTTCCGCAGATCTTCTTCCGCATAGCCGTGATGATCGGGAAGCGCCATGCTTCCCCTGACATCCAGCCCCGCTTCCTCCGCAGTCCTGCGGAAGGCGCCGGGATTGCCGATACCGGAGAGCAGGAACACGCTGCGCGCCGGCAGTTCGGAAAGCGGCCTGACTTTCGGCCACTCCCCGATCGGTATCAGACTTTTCGGCGCATGATCGGCCTCAATAACCGCCGCGCAGGGATTGTATTGCTGAATTTCTTTCCGTATTTTTTCCCGTTCAGTTCCGTTTGTCTGTCCCGCTTTTGTCAGGATAAAGAGACCTGCCCGAGCCAGCGCTTCCATGGGTTCCCTCAAAAGACCTCTCGGCAGCACCCGCCCGCCGCCGAAAGGATTCGTGCTGTCGATCAGGACGATATCCAGATCTCTCGCCAGTTTCCAGTACTGAAACCCGTCGTCCAGCAGGAGCACATCCGCGCCGAGCGCTTTGGCCGCCGCCGCCGAGACCGTGCGGTCTCTCCCAGCGATGACAGGCACGCCGGGCAGCTTTCTCGCCATCATGAAGGGCTCGTCGCCTGCTTCTTCCTGCGTGACTCGGATAGATGTCCTGTCCGATACGATCCCGCCTTTTTTCTCAAGCCCTCCGCGATATCCCCGCGTCAGAATGGCGGGGACGGCGCCTTTTTTCTGCAGACAGGCGGCCAGATACATGATGCACGGTGTCTTTCCGGTGCCTCCGGCGGTAATATTGCCCACGCTGATCACGGGAATACCCGCATGCACCGCCCCGGCGCTGTCTCCGGCCCGTTTCTTCTCGACGCCCCGGATGTATGCTTTCTCCAGAAGGGCCAGGCCGCTGAGCACAGCGCGCCCGGCAATCCCAGGCTCTTCCTCCGCCATCAGACGGAGCACATAGGACTCAAAGCTCATCGGGCGCCTCCTTCAGCTTTACATGATACTGTCCGATCAGCTCTTCAAAATTCTCAATATTTCTCCGGGTCGCCCCCTGATTTTCCCGGACGACTTCCAGCGCCTTTCTGCCCATATCGGCGATGCGCGCCTTATCAGCCAGCAGAGCCATGAGCTTTTCTGTGAAGTCCGCTTCATTTTTCGCCATGATGCAGACGTCCCGTTTCTGGAGGAGCTCAAAAATTTCTTTGAAATTAAACATATACGGCCCCACGAAGACAGGTTTGCCGTGCGCGGCGGGCTCCAGGATATTATGGCCGCCCACCTTGACAAAGCTGCCGCCTACGAAAACCACATCCGCCAGGCTGTAAAGGCGCCCAAGCTCGCCGATCGTATCGAGAATGACCACCTGATGGGGCCTGCCGCTGTCTTCGCTTGTCCCCATTTCCGTACGGCGGATCACGGAAAATCCGTGCATGCGGATGTGCGCCTTCACATTGGCAGCCCGGGTGATCTCCCGCACCGCCATCAGCAGCCGGGCATTCGGATATTTCTCCAGCACCTTTTTAAACGTGCGCATGACGATCTCTTCTTCGCCGCTGTGCGTGCTTCCGGCAACTATGATCGGCCCGGCCTGATCGAAATGAAATTCCTTTTTCAGCGCTGTCTTTTCTTCCTCGGAAACCGTGGCGTACGTCTGATCGTACTTCGTATTTCCCGTGATGACGACCCGATCCGGATCCGCCCCCATCGCCATGATGTGCTCCGCGTCAAAAGACGACTGCATGCACAGACGGCGGATCTGTTTCAGCATTTTGACCGTGACCGGCTTGATCAGGGAGTACCGCTTCATGGAACGGTCGCTGATCCGTCCGTTCATCATCATGACAGGGATATTCCTCTGCCACGCGAGGCGGAGGAAATTCGGCCAGAGCTCCGTTTCGATCAGAATGATGATCTTCGGATCCACGATCTTGACGATGCGGCTGGTGATGACCGGCAGGTCAAAAGGGAAAAAGATATGCCCGTCCGCTTCCGGGATGATGCGCTGCGCCATTTTGTGGCCTGTCGCCGTAACGACGGAAACGACCACCATCTCGCCGGGATACTTTCGCTTGAGTTCTCTCACGATGGGGCTGGCCGCGACGACCTCGCCCACCGACGCCGCGTGCACCCAGATCGCGTTGTGATAGGCGATCTTTTCCAGCGTCGGAGTGGGCATGACGCCGGCGCTCTGTTTCAGCCGGTCATAAAACCCTTCTTCAAAGATCAGACGGTAGATCAGAAGCGGAATCTGCAGAATCCAGTACGCCACAAGACAGATATTATAAACCCAATACATCAGACCATCCCTTCTGCCTGTCTGGCGGACATGGTGTACAGTTCATGATACAATCCGCCCTTTTCCATCAGTTCGTCATGCGTCCCCCGTTCTTCGATGACGCCGTGATTAATGACCAGGATCTGATCGGCGTTCCGTATCGTGGAGAGACGGTGCGCAATCACGAAAGATGTGCGGCCCACCATGAGCCGGTCCAGCGCGTCCTGCACGATCTTCTCGCTCTCCGTATCGAGCGCGGACGTCGCTTCATCGAGGATGAGGATCGCCGGATTTTTCAGGAGAGCCCGGGCGATGGCAATGCGCTGACGCTGCCCGCCGGAAAGGACAAGCCCCCGGTCGCCTACTTTTGTTTCAATGCCGTTCGGCAGTTCTTTGATAAATTTCTCCGCATTGGCCGCGCGCACCGCTTCCCAGACTTCTTCATCAGAAGCGTCAAGCCGTCCGTAAAGGATGTTTTCCCGGATCGTCGTATTAAAAAGAAGCGTATCCTGCGGCACGAGGCCGATCTGTTCCCGAAGGGAGCTCACCGTCACGTCACGGATGTCCGTCCCGTCAATGAGCACTTCGCCTCCGGTCACATCGTAAAATCGGGGCAGGATATTGGCAATGGTCGTTTTCCCCGCGCCGGAAGGCCCTACGATCGCCACGGTCTGGCCGGGTTCCGCCGTAAAATTAATATCCGTGAGCACCGGATTTCCCGGCTCGTAGGAAAACGCCACGTGGCGGAATTCCACCCGCCCTTCGCTGACCGTCAGCGCCGCCGCGCCGGGTTTATTCTGCACATCGGGCTTCGTATCGAGCGTCGCGAAGACCCGGTCCGCCGCGGCGAGAGATTTCTGCACGTTCCCCACCGCTTCCGCGATGCGCCGGGTCGGATTGGCCAGATTGATGGCGTAGATCAGAAAGGCGATCAGCTCGCCTGACGTCATGACGCCGTCGATGACGGACATGCCGCCGTACCAGATGATCACGGTAATGGCGAGAGCTGAGAAAAATTCCACAAAAGGTGTGAGCTGGCTGGACTGGCGGATCGTGCGGATATTGGCCTTGAAATTCGCCTCATTCACCGCGCTGAACCGCTTTTCTTCATATTCTCCGCGGTTGAAGCTCCGCACGATGCGCACGCCCTGAATGACTTCCTGGAGGAGCGAGGTCACGTCGGCCAGCCGTTCCTGCACCGTGCGGCCGCTGGCGTGGAGCTTCTTCCCGAAGAATTTGATAATAAAGGAGACCATCGGCACGATGACGAGACACAGCACAGTCAGTTTCCACTGCAGGTAGATCATGGAAATGAAAGAACCCACGAAAATGGCCGCTTCCTGTACGAGCGTCACGAAATTATCGACGATCGCCGTCTGGAGCGCGCCGATATCGTTGGTCACGTTGCTCATGATCTCCCCGGTGCGCCGCCGGTCATAGTAGGAAATGGACAACTTCTGCAGGTGACAGAACAGCCGCTGCCTCAGATCGGTGATCACCCGCTGCCCGATGTACCCCATAAGATACCGATGCCCGAATGTGGTAACGCCGCGGATCAGGAAAATCACAAGGATCGCGCCGATGACCATGTAGAGCATCTGCACGTTCTTTTCTGCCAGTACCTGATCGACGATGTCTTTGATGATCCAAGGCACGATCAGATTCGAGCCGGATACGAAGATCATGCAGACGACGGCCAGCAGCAGATGGCGCCAGTAGGGCCACAGAAAAGACAGCAGCCGCCGGTATCCCCTGAATTTATTCATTTTTTTATTTCCATCCATGGACTTCCCCCGCCGTTCTGAGTATCAGTTCCGCCGTGCGCTGCACCGCGCCGCCGGAGCCGAGCGCTTCCCGCACCGCTCTGAGCCCTTCAATGTTTGCCTGCCGCGCCGTTTCATCTGTCAGCCACGGCCCTATCACCGCATAAATATTTTCCGCCGTCACCGCATCCTGCAAAAGCTCCGGCGTCACTTCCCTGTCCAGAAGCAGATTCGGAAGGCCCGCGTACTTCACATGCACCAGATGCTGCGCCAGGAACCAGGTGAACGCCGCCAGCCGGTACACCAGCACAGTGGGAAGCTCCATGAGCGCCGTTTCCAGCGTGGCCGTACCGGAAGACGCCACGCAGGCATCACAGATCTGCATCAGGTCATACTGATGCCCTTCCGTCACCTGTACGGAAAGCTCCGGCGCCGTCTTCAATAGTTCCGCCAGCATATCTTCCGGGATCGTTTCCGCCCGTGGCAGAAAGAACTGGCATTTCCCGTCCTTCTGCAGGAGCTTCGCCGCGTCCAGCATGACGGGAAGGAGCCCGGCCACTTCATTTTTCCGGCTTCCCGGCATAAGGAGCACCCTTTTTGCTCCTTCGTCGGCCCGGAAAAAGCGCAGAGCCTCCTCCCTGGTCATGGATGGCCTGACCACGTCTGCCAGGGGATGCCCCACGAAGGTGACCGCGGCGCCGGCTTTTCTGTATGCTTCCGCCTCAAAAGGAAAAATAGAAGCGACCTGCGCCACATCGCGGGCGATCGGCTTCGCCCGTCCCTTGTTCCACGCCCAGATCGTCGGCGCAATATAGTACACCACCGGAATGCCGAGCTTTTTCGCCTCGTGGGCGATCTTCATGTTGAATCCCGGATAATCGACGCATACCAGCACATCCGGCTTCTCCCGGATCATCGCTTCCCGCAGGAACGACCGCAGCCGGAGAAAGAGGGGCAGGTGCCGGATCACCTCCACTACGCCGATGATCCCCAGATTCTGGATATCATAAATGATCCGCACGCCCGCGCGGGCCATGCCGCCGCCGCCCATGCCGAACATCTCCGCATCCGGCGCGGTTTTCCGGATCGCGGCGGCCACTGCCGCCGCGTGCATATCGCCCGACGCCTCTCCGGCAGAGAACATGATTTTCATAAATGCCCCTGCTCCACGGACATGACGATCATTCCTTTCCTGTCCGCTTCCCGGATCACTTCTTCCTTTTCCGCAAACAAAGTCCGATATGCCTCGATGGCAAGCACCGTGCAGCCGCTCTCCATCATGGACCGCAGCGTCTGCATGCCGACGGCAGGCACGTCAAAACGGGTGTCCTGCTTCGGCTTCGCCGTCTTGACGACCACTGCGCCGCCCCTTCCGAGTTCTCCGCCCCGCCGGATGCACGCGTCGGTCCCCTCGATGGCTTCCAGCGCCATGACGGCCTGATTCTTCACGACCACTGTCTGCCCTATATCCATGCCGCCCAGCATCTTTGCCGTGCAGAATCCGTAAGCCACATCCCGCATCTGCTCTTCCGTCGGCTGTTTCTTCGTGAAGACCTGCGGCCCCGGCATGAGCGGCTTCAGGTACTTCGTCTGATCCAGAACGGAAATCCCGTCCTTGGCCAGTTCTTCCACGATCGCCAGCATGATCGTATCATCCTTGCGGTTACGAAGGCGGTTCAGCAGCTTCAGCGCGCGCATATCCGGCAGATGCAGCCCTTTGAAGAGCCATTCTTTCGTCACCTTTCCGAGCATGGTCACTTCTTTTACATTCTCGCTGACCAGCGTTTTGATGATCTTGTTCAGTTTTGCCACATTGATATCGTAATATACATTGGCAAGCTCTTTGAGCCGGGGATCGACGCCGGGGATCACAGCCACACACACGACTTCATATCCCTGGCTCTTCACCGCCTGCAAAAATTCCACAGGCAGCGTCCCGACGCCCGCAAGCAGTCCGATTCGCTCCATATATTCCTCCCGCAGAAGAAGATCGGAAAAGCAGCGCTTTCCGTTTTTTCCATATACATGGTTATTTTAACATAAAGCCGCTCTGCCTGCACAAAAGCTTTGCGCGGCGCTCCTCAATGAAAACCGCGCCGGCTTTTTCCGCCGCTCAATGACCGGCGCTTCGAGGAAAAGCAGAAATGGATGAAAAGCGAAAAACAAGAAGCGCGTTTTATTCATCCATCCATTCATTTTTATCATGAAACCATTCACTAAAATAATTCTCTGCTTGAATAAAGTTTTCCCGCAGGGTATACTATATACATTACCCATGGAAAAAACAATTCTATGTAAAAGGGGGAATGGGTTGTGTTTACAAGCATAAAAAATGCGCTGAACCGGATCGCTCTCATTAAGCAGATCGCGGTCGGCCTCGTCATCGGCATCCTGCTGGCCCTATTCGTTCCGTCGGCTGTGCCGGCCGTCACGATTTTCGGCGATCTCTTCGTCCGGGCACTGAAAGGCGTCGCTCCGATCCTCGTCTTCTTCCTCGTCATGAACGCCATGGCGCAGAAAAAATCCGACGGCGAAGCCAACATGAAGCCTGTCATCGTCCTGTATATATTCGGGACATTCTGCGCCTCCCTCGTAGGCGTGTCCCTGTCGTTCCTTTTCCCGTCCACGCTTGACCTGAAAGTGGCCAATGCGGAGATCAATCCGCCCAGCGGCATCGTGGAAGTGCTCCACAATCTGATCATAAGCCTCGTCGACAATCCGGTATCGGCTCTGCTGAATGCGAACTATATCGGCATCCTCGCGTGGGCCATCATCATGGGCATCGCGCTCCGCCGCGTCGGCACGGACGGCTCCAAGGCATTCCTTGACGACATCGCCAAGACCATGACCATGGTCGTCCAGTGGGTCATCCGCTGCGCGCCTCTCGGCATCATGGGCCTCGTCGCGCAGTCCGTCGGCGACAGCGGCCTCTCCGCCCTGATCGGCTACATCCAGCTCCTGGGCGTGCTGATCTCCGCGTACTTCCTTGTGGCGCTCGTCATGAATCCGGCCATCGTATTTTTCAATATCCGCAAGAATCCTTATCCCCTCGTCTTCGCGACGCTTCGTGAGTCCGCGATCTACGCTTTCTTTACCAGAAGCTCCGCGGCCAATATCCCGGTCAATCTCAGCCTCTGCAAACGCCTCGGCCTGAATCCGGACACCTACAGCATCTCTATCCCGCTGGGCGCGACCATCAATATGGCCGGCGCGTCCATCACCATTTCCGTACTGACGCTGGCCGCTGCCAATACGCTCGGCATCTCCGTCGATCTTCCGACAGCGCTCCTTCTCTGCATCGTTTCCACCATCGGCGCCTGCGGCGCTTCCGGCGTGGCCGGCGGTTCCCTGCTGCTGATCCCGGTAGCCTGCGCTTCTTTCGGCATCGGCAATGACCTTGCCGCTCAAGTCGTCGGCATCGGCTTCATCATCAGCGTTCTGGAAGACGCCTGCGAGACCGCGCTGAACAGCTCCAGCGACGTCCTCTTCACGGCGACTGCGGAATTCGCGCAGCGCGCAAAAGAAGGCACGCTGAAAGCGGAGGATCTGATCCCCCGCCGTCAGTAATTTTCCTTTCGGCTGTTTCTGAAACAAGGCCCTCCGCGGGCCTTATTTTTTTGCATGAAAAAAGGATACCCTTCGGTATCCTTTTTTTATCTTCCCAGATTGACAGGCTGATCCGCCGGGCGGATGGAGACGTCCCCGGCGATCACCCGGGTCACTTCTTTTCCCGTGTCCACGAGGAGGCAGCCGTCCTTATCGATGTCTACAGCCTTCCCTGTAAAACTGTCATCGCCGAAGATGACCCGCACGTCCTGCCCGATCGTCACAGACAGTTCACGCCAGTCTTCCAGCACTTTATCAAAGCCCTCTTCCTGCGCGATCTTATATTCTTTCTCCAGTTCGAGCAGCACCGCCGCCAGCAGTTCTTTGCGGGAAACTTCCACACCTTCATTAATAAAAGAAGTGGCGTTTTCCCGGAACGCTTCCGGGAATTCCTCTTTTTTCGTACCCGTGTTGATGCCGATGCCGATGATGATGTAATCGATCTTCTCCATGGAAGCGGACATTTCCGTGATCATACCCACCATTTTCTTTCCATGGTACAGAAGGTCATTGGGCCATTTGATGCCGCAGTCGGAAAGGCCCATACGGCGGATGGCCCGGCACACGCCCACACCGGCCATGAGCGTGCATTTCGCCGCCTCCATGGGCAGGAATTTCGGACGCAGGATGAGGGAGAACCAGATGCCCTTCGCGAAGGGGGAGAAGAAATTTCTCGTGAGCCGTCCGTGGCCGGAGACCTGTTCTTCTGCCACAACGATCGTCCCTTCTTCCGCGCCTTCCCGGGCCAGTTTCTTTGCCACCTCATTAGTAGATGTCGTCGATTCCAGATAGATCATGCGCCGCCCGAACGTCTCTGTCCGCAGCGCTCCGATCAGTTCCAGCGGCGTCAGCAGATCCGGCGCGTAGATCAGCCGGTATCCTTTTCTTGTGCTGGATTCAAAAATATATCCCCGCGATTTTAATACATTGATCTGTTTCCAGATCGCCGTACGGGATACGTTCAGATCCTGCGAGATCTGCTCCCCGGAAACAAACTCTCCATTGGCTTTCCGAAAATACTCCAGAATTTCGTTTCTCATTCCATCCTCCGATGTGACTTGTATAAAAAATTCTCATGTCTTTAAATTTTCCTTATTATAATCAGCCTGTCTTTTCCCGTCAACTTTATGACATTTTCAAAAAAACAAAGGAAGGCCGCTCCTTTCGGACGCGGCCTTTTCTTACAGGATGTAGTTGGATATGTCGATATTCTCCGTTACTTTTCCCAGTTTCTGCCGTACATACGCTTCGTCGATGACGACATTCTTATCTTCCAGATCGGACGCTTCAAAAGACAGATCTTCCAGTACCCGCTCCAGGATCGTATAGAGCCGCCGCGCGCCGATATCTTCCGTTTCCGTATTGACTCTCGCGGCGATATCCGCCACGGCGTCCAGCGCGTCTTCCGTAAAGGAGAGCTCCACGCCTTCCGCGCTGAGGAGCGCTCTGTACTGCCGGATCAGCGCCTGCCGCGGCTCCGTCAAAATGCGGCGGAATTCTTCCCGTCCCAGGCTGGAAAGTTCCACCCGGATCGGGAAGCGTCCCTGCAGTTCGGGAATGAGGTCGCTCGGCTTGGATACATGGAAAGCGCCTGCCGCGATAAAGAGGATGTGATCGGTCTTCATCATGCCGTACTTCGTTTTGACTGTCGCGCCTTCCACCACGGGCAGGATATCCCTCTGCACGCCTTCTCTGGATACGTCCGGCCCGCCGGAAATACCGTTTCTTCCCGCGATCTTATCGATCTCATCAATGAATATGATGCCGTGTTCTTCGGCATTCCGGAGCGCCCGGTCAGCGGCGGCGTCCATGTCCACCATCTCGTCGGCGGCTTCTTCCGCGAGGATCTCTCTGGCCGCCCGGACAGTCACTTTCTTCTTTTTTGTCTGCTTCGGCATCATGGAAGAGAGCATCTGGGAGAGCTGATTCATATTTTCATTGTCCCCCATGCCGGAGAGGCGGCCTTTATCCTTGACTTCGATTTCGATCGTCCTGTCGTCCAGTTCTCCCCGGCGGATCCGCTCCAGAAAAGCTTCCCGCCGCTCCGCCTTTTCCGGATCCGGCGCCTCCTGTTCCTGGCGGCGCTCGCCGAAAATGATCTCCATGGGATTCCGGGTTTCCTGCTTTTTCACAGGCCACATGATCTCTCCGATCTTCTGCACCGCCGCTTCCTCCGCGTCCTTACCGTGCGCGGCGGAGGCTTTTTTCTTTTCCAGCCGCACCGCTTCTTCCGCGAGGTCTCTCACCATGGATTCCACGTCGCGCCCCACGTAGCCCACTTCCGTATACTTCGTCGCTTCCACTTTCACGAAAGGCGCGTCTGTCAGAGCCGCGATGCGCCGGGCGATCTCCGTCTTCCCCACACCGGTCGGACCAATGAGCAGGATATTTTTCGGGATGATCTCTTTAGCGATCTCCCGGGGAAGGCAGGACGCGCGCCACCGGTTCCGAAGCGCCACGGCCACCGATTTCTTCGCCTCTTTCTGCCCTACGATGTATTCATCCAGGTACGCCACGATCCGTCGGGGCGTCAATTCTCCGTTCATTCAGATTTCCTCCACAATGACATTGTGATTTGTGTACACACAGATATCCGCCGCCACATGCAGCGATTTTTCCGCGATCTCCCGCGCGGAGAGATCCGTATTTGCCGCGAGAGCCCGCGCAGCGGCAAGGGCATAATTCCCGCCGCTCCCGATGGCGAGGATCCCGTCGTCAGGCTCGATGACTTCGCCGCTGCCCGACACGAGGAAAAGATGCTCCCCGTCGGTCATGATGAGCAGCGCTTCCAGCTTCTGGAGCATTTTATCCCGCCGCCAGTCTTTCGCGAATTCCACGGCCGCCCGCAGCAGATTGCCGCTGCAGTCTGTGAGGCGGGCCTCAAATTTATCGAAAAGCGTGAACGCGTCGGCCACCGAACCCGCGAATCCGGCGATGACTCGGCCGTGATAGAGACGGCGCACCTTTCTCGCGGTATTCTTCATAATCACCGCGTTCCCCATCGTGACCTGACCGTCGCCGGCCACCGCGGTATGGCCGTTCTTTTTTACGGCCAGGATCGTTGTCGCTGTAAACATGGTGCCTCCTTTGCGCACAGGCGGAAGACCCGCCCTCCTGATATTTTATTATATCATCCGCAGGCCGCAGAAAAGGCGCATTCTCCGTGCGCCTTTCCGTATTTTATATTTTTGTGCTCTTTTCCAGCACGTGGTCTTCCGTCTCAAAGAGAGCCCTCGCAAAATCATCGGGATCAAATTTCTGCAGATCGTCTTCTCTTTCGCCGAGTCCCACATATTCCACCGGCACATGCAGCTCTTCCGTAATGGAGAGCACCACGCCGCCCTTGGCCGTGCCGTCGAGCTTCGTCAGCACCACGCCGGTGAGCGGAACGATCTCGCTGAAGGATTTGGCCTGGCTCACCGCGTTTTGCCCCGTCGTCGCGTCGAGGACGAGCAGCGTCTGATGCGGCGCGTCGGGGATGACTTTCTTCACCACGCGGCTGATCTTTTTCAGCTCTTCCATGAGATTCACCTTCGTCTGAAGCCGTCCTGCCGTATCGATGAGGACCACGTCGGCGCCGCGCGCTTTGGCCGCCGACACCGCGTCAAAAGCGACCGCCGCCGGATCCGCGCCTTCCGCGTGCTTCACGATATCCGCGCCGGTGCGCTCCGCCCAGATGGTCAGCTGCTCGGAAGCGGCCGCGCGGAACGTATCCGCCGCCGCGAGGAGCACTTTTTTCCCTTCTTTGCGCATCTGACTGGACAGCTTCCCGATGGTCGTCGTCTTGCCCACGCCGTTCACGCCGACGATCAGGTACACTTCCGGATGGTGGAGCTCTCTTTCTTCCTTCCCGTGAGAGCGCAGCATATCCGCCACGATCTTCTGCATGTACGGCATCACTTCGTTCGTATTGGATATCTCCCCTTCGCGGACGCCGCGGCGGATCTGCCGCATCAGGTAATCCGTCGTGCGCACCCCCAGGTCGCCCGTCAGAAGCACCGCCTCCAGATCATCCAGGAAATCTTCGTCGATCTTCGCGTAGCCGATGACGACAGTCTCTATACTTTTGATCAGGCTTTTTTTGGTGCGTTCCAGCCCTTTTTTGATCTTGTCAAAAAATCCCATGTTATTCCTCCTTGATATAGTCTTCCATCCGGACAGTCACCAGTGAAGAGACGCCCTTTTCTCCCATTGTAACCCCCTGCAGCGTATCTGCATACTCCATCGTCTTTTTTCTGTGCGTGATGACGATAAACTGGGCCCGCTTTTTGTATTCTCTCATCATCCGGCTGAAACGCTCCACATTGGCGTCATCCAGCGCCGCGTCGATTTCATCGACGAAGCAGAAAGGCGCCGGCCGGTACGCCAGGAAAGAGATGAGGAGCGCGATGACGGTGAGTGCCCGCTCGCCGCCGGACATCAGGGAAAGGGGCTGGCGTTTCTTGCCGGGAAGATCCAGATAGAGCTCGACGCCGCATTCCAGCGGATCCGCCCGGTCGGTAAGCTCCAGCTTCCCGCGGCCTCCTGGGAACATGAGCTGCATGATCCGCCCAAATTCCGTGTCGATCCGGGAAAATGCCTCCGTAAAATGGGCCGCCATGGTCGTATCGATCTCGCGGATGACTTTCTCCAGCCCGTCCTGGGCCTTTTTCAGGTCTTCCAGCTGGTTCTCATAAGCCCGGAGGCGCTCTTTCTCCATTTCATAGTCCGCTTCCGCATTGGGATTCACCGGACCGAGGGCTGTCAGTTTTTCGGAAAGCGAAGCCAGCCGGTCCTTCATATCCTGCGAATTGCCTTCGAGCCGCACCGCTTCCGCTGATGCTTCCGTAAAGCCGGAAAGTTCCAGCTTGCTTATTTCTTCCCGCTCCTGCCGTTTCTGCTCTTCCGCGCGGGCTTCCCGCTCTGCCAGTTTCCGCTCCAGCCGCATCAGCTCATCCTGTGCGGCGCGGCGGCGTTTTTCGTTTTCTCCGCACGCCGCCGCCAGGCCGTCCGCTTCATCACGGAGCCGGTCTCTTTCTTCCGCTGCCGCGCGGCCCGCCGCCTTTGCCTGCTCAAACGCAGCGGACAGACCTTTCATCGCTTCCGCCAGAGCCGCTTCTTCTTCCCGCTTCACAGTCAGTTCTTCCGCGTCGCGCTTCCCCCGTTCTTCCTCTGAGGCCAGAGCCGTCCGTTTTTCTTCTCCGATCTCCCCCGCCCTGCGGAAAGCCTCTTCCGCCCTGGCTGCGGCGACGCTTGCTTCTGTCAGGCCCGCCGCGGCGGCTTCCGCGCGTTCCCGCAGGGGACGGATCTTCTCTTCTTCCGGCATCTCCGGGATGGAGCGCAGCGTTTTGAGCTTTTCCTCAACAGCACGCTTTTCTTCTCCGCAAGACGCCTGTTTTTCTGCCGTTATCTTCAGGGCTTCCCCTGCCTTTTCCGCTTCCCCGCGGGCTTCTTCCCGCATGCGGAGGAAATTCTCTTTCTTTACTTTCGCCGCGGCGGCTTCCGCGTTTTCCGCCTGCCACGCTTCCCGAGCCGCAGACAGCGCGTCGGAGAGCCGGGCGTTCTCTTCATCCTGCGACTGTTTCTCTTCCGCCAGCCGCCGCGCTTCCTTTTCCGCAGCCGCCGCTTTTTCCCGTAGCGCTTCGATCTCCTGTTTCCTGCCGAAGAACGTGTTGGCTTTCTTCCGCATGGATCCGCCGGTCATGGCGCCGCCCGGGCGGATCAGCTGCCCGTCCATTGTGACGATGGTCATGCGGTATTTATATTTCTTCGCCACTTTCCGCGCCGTGTCGAGATCTTCCGCAATGAGCACGCGTCCGAGAAGCGCTTTTTTCAGGTCTTCGATCTCCCGCCCGCAGGAAAAGAGATCCGCCGCGATCCCCCGTATTCCTTTTTCACGGGACGCTTCCCGTTCCGCCGCGTCGGAAAACCGGGGATGCATCGCGTCGATGGGGTAGAAAGTGGTCCGCCCGGCGCCGCGCGCCTTCATCCACCGGATGATCTCGCCCGCCGCTTCTGCCGTATCCGTCACGATATAGGAGACCGTACCGCCCAGTACCGCTTCCGCCGCATCCGTGTATGCGTCCGGCACACGGATGAGCTCTCCCAGCGGCCCCAGGATGTGCGCCTGCCACGGCTCGTCGGCATGGAGCACCGTCCGGGACGCGTTGGAAAAGCTGGCGTGCTCCTTGTCCGCCTTTTCCAGATACCGCCTTTCTCCCTCTGCCTGCGCCGCGCCTGCCCGCGCTTCGTTCCACGCGTTCAGAAGAGAGAAGCTCCGCGTCTCTCCGGCCTTCATTTTCTCTTTTTTCTGGCGTCCCTGTTCTTCCAGTTCCGCCATGCGGCGGGTCCGCTCCTCTTCTTCCGAGAAAAGGGCCGCGAGCGCGGAATCCGCACTGCCTGCCCGTTCTTCCGCCGCCTTTTTTTCTTCTTCCAGGCGTGCCGTCTCTGACGCCAGCCGCTCCTCTTCTTCCCGCAGCCGGAGAAGCGCCTGTTCCGCGCTGTCCCGCCTCGCCGTTTTTTCCCGGATTTCGTCGATCAGACGGCGGTGAGATTCTTCCGCCCCGGCAAGCGCCGCTTCCGCGTGCGTCTTCTCTTCTTCCGCGGCATGGAGCGCCTCTTCCGCGCGGCGGAGTCCTGCTTCCGCTGTTTCCCGGCGCGTTTCCGCTTCGTCAAGCTCTGTTTTCAGCCTTTTCAGCGCGGCGGCCCGCCCCGCGGAGGATTCCTCCAGACGGCGGCATTCCGCTTCCGCATGGGCCCGCATCGTTTCTTTGACCCGGTAATCCCCGTCGATCCGATCCATTTCCCGCTGCCGGAGACCTGCCGTTTCCGCGGCACGGCGGCTCTCTTCCGTAAGAGCAGCCGCCTTTTCCGCCAGCGCCGCACCTTCCGCTTCCGCTCCGGCCAGTTTGGCCGCCCATTCCGCCTTTTCATCAGAAAGCGTCCGGCATTCTGTCTCATACCGCGCCAGCATCCGCCGCGCGGCAGACAATTTCAGCAGGGATGCCGTCGCTTCGGCGGCGCGCTTCTCTTCGATAAGTCCTCGGAAGACCTTTGCTTTTTCCGCCGCTTCCGCCATGGGGCCGAGCTGTTCCTCCAGCACCGCCGTCAGATCCCGAACGCGGTCCATATTTTCCGCCGTGCGGCGCAGTTTCCCCAGGCCCTCTTCCTTCCTCATGCGGTACCGGCTGATGCCCGCGACCTCTTCAAAAATGAGACGGCGCTCTTCCGGCCGGGCGGAGAGCACCTGATCCACCCGGTTCTGCCCGATGATGGCGAGCGACCCTTTCCCCAGCCCCGTCGCGGCGAAGAGCTCCTGAATATCTTTCAGGCGGCACGCGCGCTGATTGATGAAAAACTCGCTGTCCCCGCTGCGGAGTACCCGCCTCGTCACGGACACCTCCGCCGTATCCAGCGGAAGCTCACGGGCCGTATTGTCCAGGACCATCGTCACTTCCGCGCCGTTCTTCGCCTTCCGGGAAGCGGAGCCCGCGAAAATGATGTCCTCTGCTTTCTGACCGCGGAGATTTCTCACATTCTGCTCGCCCAGGACCCAGCGGACCGCGTCGGAAATATTGCTCTTCCCGCAGCCGTTCGGCCCGACGATCATGGTGATGCCGCCGGCAAAAGATATTTCTGTCCTGTCCGCGAAGGATTTAAATCCATGCAGAATGAGACGCAGCAGTTTCATTTTCTCTCTCCTGTCCGTTTCCTGTATTCAATCGCTTTTTATTATATAAGAAAACCGCCGTCTCCGCCATGAAAGGGCGCTCATCCGCGGCCGCCGCTCATTGAGGAGCGCTCATTTCCCGCCGTCCGCTCAAAAAGCGCAGCAAAAAAGAACGCCTCTCCTTGAGAAGCGTTCATTTGCTGATCCATAAGCTGCCCTTCATGGTGAAGCGCCAGGGAAAGTCTTTTCCATGCTCCGCGTAGTCTATATTTCTTCGTTTTGACGTCTCGATCTCCGCCGGCGCGCCCGATTCGACCCACAGTCCGCCGCCGGTCAGGTCAGCGCCGCTCATTTCCCGCCCAATATCCATGGCAAGACAGAGACGCCCCGGTCCGCAGGTGAGGAGCTGGCCCCTCGCTTTCGGCCGCCGCTTTCTGATGAGCGCCAGCCCTTCCGCCGGTTCGCCTGCCCGGATGAGCACGCATCCCGGGACGCCTTCTTTTTCGCAGACGATATTGAAGCAGCAGTACATACCGTAGATGAGATAAACGTACGCGCGGCCGGGCTCGCCGAAGATCACTTCCGTCCGCGCCGTGCGTCCCCGGAAAGAATGGGCCCCGTCGTCGGGCTTCCCTTCAAAGCAGCCGCCGTAGGCTTCCGTCTCCGTAATGCGGACTGCTGTACGGCCTTCCGCCGTTTCCCTGACGAGGAGCGCGCCGATCAGTTTCCGCGCCGTATCGACAGGACTTCCCTCATAGTCTTCTCTTCGCCACTTCACTGCGCCCGCACCTTCATGCCCAGCTGGAGATCTTTCGAAGGACTCACGATCACCCGGTCGCCTTCTTCCAGGCCGCTCACGATGACCCGCTCGCCGTCTCCGCCGCCGGCCGCCGTCACGGTGCGCACGTCCACCAGCCCATCCGCATTCACGATGGCCACCTGATCGGGCCGCACGAAAGCCGATGCGGGCACGGCGTATCCTTCTATTTTCTGACCGCTGTCGATGCGGACAGTATAGGTCTTCCCTATCTTGATCTCATCTTTCGGATTGTCCGCCTGAACGAAACAGACCGTGTACGGATCGCCGTCCCTGTTCGGCTGCGGTTTCAGTTCGCCGTACCACACCGCGCCGCTCTCCGTGTCCCGGATGGTCACCGTCATGGTCTTCTCATCTTTCGCCTTCTGAATGACTGCGTCCATAATGGACGGGATCTGGATATTCAGAATCACCGGCGTATTCTGCCGGATCACGAGAAGAGGGCGGCCGGCGGCGGCCATCTTATCCTCTCCGGCATAGCTCTTCGCAATGACGCCGTCAATGGGCGAAAGGATCGTACAGTCGGAAATAGCCTGCTGCACGGCGCTCATGGCGATCTGCGCCGCTTCACCGGCCGCGCTCCCCGCCGCCGGAGCCGCGGGACGATTTTTCGCCGCGAGGCGGGCATATTCCGCCTTCGTGATGATCCCCTCTTTCAGAAGAGAATCGGCAAGACTGTTTCCGGCAGACGGAGCTGCCGCCCTGGCCGCGCCTGACGAAGCGATGCGCTGCTGAAGCTCCGCCTTCTGCGCAGCATATTCCGCTGTGTCGATCTGCACGAGGAGCTGCCCCGCCCGGACGGCCGTTCCTTCCGCGGGAATCTCCGTAAGGATCGGCCCGGAGACCCGCGGCGTCACCGTCATCGCATGGAGCGCTTCCGCCGGGGCCTCCTCCTCATAGACAAAAGGCTGCGCCGATTTTTCCGCCCGCACAGTCTTCACGGAAGGCGCGCCGCATCCCGCCGCGGCAAATGCCACGAAAAGCGCCGCCGCGGCCATCCATATTTTTTTCATCATTCCTTATTCTTTCCGCGCCGCCATGTCCGCCGCGATGACCGCGGCCAGATCGTCCAGCGACTTTTCCTCTGCCGGGCCGGGAGCGGAAAGGATATGCACCGGCTCCGCCAGGAGCGCGCAGTCTTTCCACCCTGCCGTCATTTCTTTCATGATCTTTCCCGCCACATTGGGCGCCCACGACGAATTGCCGATGAGCGCAACGCGGCGATTCTTCACCAGATGGTCTCCGATCCCTTCCAGAAAAGCCCGCATCACCGGGAAAAGCCCCATATTGTACGTGGTGGACGCAAAAACAAGATGGGAAAAAGTCATGACATCCGCCAGCGCATAGGACATATCCGTCCGGCAGAGATCGACGGTCTTTACGTTCTCCGCGCCTTTTTCCCGCAGTCTCCATGCCAGGCTCTGCACGGCGGCCGCCGTATTTCCGTAGACAGACGTATAAAAAAGAGCCGCCCCCGTCTTCTCCGGCTTCCATTCCGCCCAGCGCGCCGTATCTTCCATGATCCGCTTTCTGTCCTCTCCCCGGCGGAATATGGGGCCGTGAAGCGGAGCGAGGATGCGGATATCGAGCGCCGACGCTTTCCGAAGGGCAGCGAGCACCTGCTGGCCGTACTTCGATACGATGCAGCCGTAGTAGCGCCGCGCTTCCGCCTCATAATTTTCCTCATAATCCAGTTCATCGGCCCAGACGCTCCCCTGAAGCGCGCCAAAGCAGCCGAAAGCATCCGCGCTGAAGAGGACCTGATCTTTCTCATCATAGGTGAACGTCACTTCCGGCCAGTGCACCATAGGCGCCGTGAGGAACCGGAGCGTATGCCGCCCGAGGGCGATCGTTGTCTTTTCGCCTGTCACGGTGTAGCGCTCTTTCATGGGGCAGTGGAAAAACTGTTCAAACAGACGGAGCGCCTGCGCGCTTCCCGCCAGCTTCGCCTCCGGGTGAAGACGCGCCAGTGCCAGGAGGGCGCTGCTGTGGTCCGGCTCCATGTGGTTGATGACGATGTAATCCAGCGGCCGCCCGCGGAGGAGCGCCTCTGTCTTTTCCAGGAATTCATCGGTCACATGGGCGTCCACCGTATCGATGACCGCCGTTTTTTCATCGTCGATAAAATAAGAATTGTACGTGATCCCCCGTGTGATGGGAAGGATCTTTTCAAAACGGCCCGCTGAAAAATCATTGGCGCCGATCCAATATATATCTTCCGTTATTTTCTGCACCTGGCTCATTCGTTTTTCCTCCCGAAACTCCTTCGATTTTCATTTATTTTATTTCAACGGCAGGGCTATTTCAAGGAATTTCCGATGCCGTTTCCCACGGCGCCTGCCTTCCGGCCCGGCTTTAATGATACAGTAATCTCAGCAGAAACGTAAGGAGAAATCTGAAATGACAAACCCCTGTATCATCTGCCTCATGAAGCCGATCTCTTCCGGGCCTGCGCCATTCTCCCGGACGCTGAAAGACGTGACCGTCCATGACGGCGGCTCCGGTATCTGACAGCTCCGGAAAAACAGAAAACGAAAAAGAGGAACAGCTTTTGCTGTTCCTCTTTTTTATCTCAGTATGGATTTCAGGAAGGCCTGCGTGCGGGCGCTCTTCGGATGATCGAAGATCTCCCCGCTGGTTCCTTCTTCTTCGACACTGCCGTCCACCATGAATAGGACGCGGTCCGATACGGATTTCGCAAAGGCCATCTCGTGCGTGACGATGATCATGGTCATGTTTTCGTCGGCCAGCTGCTGGATGGTCTTCAGCACTTCGCCGGTGAGCTCCGGATCGAGAGCGCTCGTCGGCTCGTCGAAAAGCATGATCTCCGGCGCCATTGTGAGCGCCCGCGCGATGGCGACGCGCTGTTTCTGCCCGCCGGAAAGGCTCCCCGGGTAGACGTCTTTTTTATCCCACAGACCGACTTTTCGAAGCAGCCGCTCCGCTGTGGGCATGACGTCTTCTTTTTTCATTTTTTTCACATACACCGGAGCCGCCAGCAGATTGTCCAGTACGGTCATGTGCGGGAAGAGATTGAACGACTGAAAGACCATGCCCATCTTTCCGAGGATCTTCCGGGAGAGCGCGTCGTTCGCATAGACGACTTTCCCGTCTTTCTCTTCCGCCAGGTAATCTCCTTCCACCCGGATAGAGCCGCCCTGAATGGTCTCCAAATTATTGAGGCACCGCAGGAAAGTGCTCTTCCCCGCGCCGGAGGGACCGATGATGGAGACCACTTCCCCTTTTTCCACAGAGAGGCTCACGCCATGAAGAATCTCCTGACTGCCAAACGATTTCCGGATATTTTTCATTTCGATAAATGCCATCGGAGCCACCTCATTCTTCATAGACAGCATAGCGTTTTTCCAGCCATGCCAGAGCGCGGGTCAGCACAAAGGTGCACACCAGGTAGAAGACCGCCGCCACGACGAAAGCGGTCGTGTCAAAATCACGCTGTACGATGGAGCGGGTCACCCGCATGAGATCATTCATCGCCAGGACGTAGACAAGGGACGTATCTTTCAGCAGGGTGATCGTCTCATTGCCGAGAGGAGGCAGCACCCGCTTGATGACCTGCGGCAGCACGATGTGCCACATGGTCTGACGGTAGGTGAAGCCCAGCACTTTCGCCCCTTCGTACTGGCCGCGGCTGATGGACTGGATGCCGCCGCGGAAGATCTCCGCGAAGTACGCCGCATAGTTCGCCACGAAAGCGATGATCGCCGCCGAGAAATCATTGATCTGGATGGATATCCCCGGAAGCATGGGCAGCCCGTAATAAATGAACAGGATCTGCAGCATGAGCGGTGTGCCGCGCATAACGTAGATATAAAATTCCGCGATCCGGCGGAACAGGCCCAGCCGGGACAGGCGGACTAGCGACAGCAGGATGCCGCAGGGGAGCGACAGCACATAGGTCAGCACAAAGATCTGCGCCGACACGCCGAGCCCCTCGATCATCCCCGGCAGGATCGAGCCGATATACTCCATCATAATGCGATAACCTCTTTCTTCATGGAAATGCGGAAAAAGACGGGCGCTGGCCTGTCTTTTTTACTGTGCCGCTTTACCATACTATCATACAATGACCTGCCCGATCGGGCAAGCGCCGCTCTTATTGCTTCACGGAAAGGTCCGTGCCGAACCATTTCTCGGAGATTTTCTTCGCTTCGCCGCTGGCTTCGACTTTCTTGAAGCCTTCGTTCAGCAGCTTCACGAGCTCCGTATTGCCTTTCTTCACGCCCACCGCGTAGACTTCATTGGCGACCACGCCCGGCAGGACGCGGAACTGGCCCGGTTTCTTCTGCATGTAGTAATTGATGAGGACGCTGTCGCCGAGAATCGCGTCGGCGCGGCCCGATTCCAGATCCATGAAGCACGAGGTGAAGTCGGGATACAGTTTCCATACCGCGAAGGAATCGCGCACTTCCGGCTGCTTGTCCATGGCGCTCTGGCTGGTACTGCCTTCCTGGGCGCAGACCTTCCTGCCTGCCAGCTGCTTCGCGTCGGTGATGTCCGAATCGTTCATGACCACGAAGACCTGCTTGTTATTCAGGTACGGATCGGTATAATCCAGCACCTTTTTCCGTTCTTCTGTCACGGTAAGGCCGTTCCAGAGCGCGTCCACGCGGCCCGCGGAGATCTCCGCTTCCTTGCTTGCCCAGTCGACAGGTTTGAATTCGATGGGCACACCGATCTCTTTCGATACGGCCGCCGCCATGTCTACGTCGAAGCCGACGATCTTGCCGCTGTCATCACGGAATCCCATGGGAGCGAAAGTGTCATCCAATCCGGCGACGATCTTTTCCGGCTTGCCGGGCGCCGCTTTTCCTCCATCACCGCCGCAGCCCGCGAGAAGTCCCATCACACTGGCCGCCAGAATGCCTGCGGCCGCCGCTTTTTTCCAGTTCATCTTCATTTTGATTCCCCCTGTTTCTTATCAGATCGTAATGTCTTTGCCGAACCACTTCTCGGAGATCTTTGTCGAAGTGCCATCATTCTTCATTTCCGTAAGCGTCTTATCCAGCCGTTCCTTGAAAGCCTGATTGTCTTTCGCCAGGCCGACGCCGACGGGCTGCCGGTCATATCCGGCGTCCACCACGCGGAAGCCCGCGTTGTTCTGCTTATTGTAATAGAGCGCCACCACTTCGGAGACGACCATCGCGTCGATGCGTCCGATCTTGAGATCCATGAAGCCGGATACATTATCGGGATACAGCTTCAGTTCCTTGAAAGACGCTTTTACCTCCGGTTCATTATTGATCGCGTCCAGGCCGGTGCTTCCTTCCTGCGTGGCCACCACTTTCCCCGCCAGATCCGCTTTCGACTGAATGGGCGATTCCTCTTTTACGAGGATGATCTGTACGGAATTTTCATAGGGCCGGGAGAAGAGGATGTTCTTTTCCCGTTCCGGAAGGATCGTGAGCCCGTTCCAGATGGCGTCGATCTTATGGCTCTTCAGCTCCGCTTCCTTGCTGGACCAGTCGATCTGTTTGAACTCGATGTCGCTGCCCATGCGCTTTGCCGCTTCCTTGGCCATGTCGATATCGAAGCCCACCAGCTGTCCGTCCTTGTCCTTGAAGCCGAAAGGCGGGAAATTATCATCCAGTCCGATGATGATCTTCTTATTCTCGCCTCCGGCAGCGGATGCCGCTTTCTGCTCTCCGCCGCAGCCTGCCAGCAGTCCGGCGGCGCACGCCAGGAGGATGCCGGCGGCTATGGCTTTTTTCCATTTCATATCGATCCTTCCTTTCTTTATTCCTTTATCTCGGTGAAGAATTACTGTATGACGATATAGTACAGGATACGTCGTTTCTTGTCAATACTTTATTCTGATAAAATGAAAAAGTTTTTTTTGCCGCTGTCAAATTGACCGTTTCCTTATATTTCCTCTTTATAATAAAAGAGGCTTCCGCCGGCACGGGGAAAATTTCCGCTGTTTATCCGGAGCCATGATATAATTTATCTGTAGCGGGCGTCTGTGCGCCCGCAGAAAGAGCGTGACAAAATTATGACGAATCCCATCGAATTTGACCTGCATATCGGAAGATCGAAGCCCTATTCCGCCAGAGGAGACGCCTGCCCATTCTGCCGGCCGGAGACGCTCACCCACATCCTTGAGCGGCGCGGCTCCATGATCTGGCTCATGAATAAATATCCTGTCTTTCACGGCACATGGCCGACGGTTCTTGTGGAAACGGATAAACACGACAGCGACCTTTCCATGTACTCGAAAGACGAGCTGCACTGCGTCATTTCCTTCGGTCTGGAGAAATGGCTGGAAATTTCAGGGCGCCCCGATTTCCGCTCCGCCATTTATTTCCGCAATTTCGGCCCCCGCGCGGGCGGCTCGCAGCGCCATCCCCATTCGCAAATCATCGGCCTCTACGATTACGATTACCGAGACAATATCCACCCGGAGAATTTTCTCGGCCCCCTGATCTTTGAAGACGGGGACTGCTATGTGACGCTCTCCGATTATCCGATCTGCTCCATGGCGGAATTCAACGTCATGCTCAAAAAAGACGGGCACACGGACGCCTTTGCCGACGCGGTCCAGCAGGTGGCGCGATTCGTGCTCAGCGATTTTCCCATCCCCTGCGACAGCTACAATCTCTTTTTCTACCAGGTCCGCGGCAGTATCCGCGTGAAGATCTTCCCGAGGTATACGGCGAGCCCCCTTTACATGGGCTACCGCATCACGCAGGTCGTGGACAGCGACAGCAGAAAATACATCCTCGATACGCTTCATTCTTCCCGGTACTTCGGGGAATAAGGATATTTCCATGAAACTTTACGCATTCAGTGATTTTCACCTCTCCGGCGATCCGCCGTCCAAACCCATGGATATTTTCGGCGGCAACTGGAAAGGCCACCGGGAAAAGATCCGCGCCGCGTGGCTCGCCGCGATCCGCCCGGAAGATACAGTCATTCTCGCGGGCGACCTGTCCTGGGGCGGGAGCCTCGCCGAAGCGCTGCCCGACCTGATGTGGATCGCCGCGCTCCCCGGCAGAAAGATCGTCGTCCGGGGCAATCACGATTACTGGTGGGATACGGTGACAAAGATGACGAAAGCCACCGGCGGCGCTTTTGAATTTCTTCACAACAATGTCATCATGATCGGCTCTGTCGCTCTGGCCGGCACGCGGGGCTGGATCCCGGAAACGTCCCGCAATTTCACGGAAAACGACGAGACGATCCTGCGCCGCGAGGAAGGCCGTCTCCTGCGGGGCATCGAGCTGGCGGAAAAGCAGGGCGCCCGCCGCATCATCTGCGTGCTCCATTATCCGCCGTATGATGAGAAGCGGCGCCCCCTGCGCATTCTCTCTCTCATGAAAGAACACGGCGTCCGGGACTGTGTCTTCGGCCACATCCACGGCACACAGAATTTCCATGATATCCCGGAAGAAATGGAAGGCATCCGCCTCCATCTCACTTCCGCCGATTATTTAGATTTCCGACCGCATCTGGTCTGCGAGGTATACGATGGCACACAAATTGGCAGAAGGCCGCCTGCTCTCCGGCTTCATTTACGGAGACCCTCATACGGGAGAATACGTGTATTTCCCCGGCAGCGAGCTCGACGCGGCGCATCCCGTCGCGGTCTATGAGACGCCCGGCGGCAGAGAAGACATCTCCATGGAGGAAGCCCTCTCCATCATCGAGCACCGGAGCCTCCGCCCCGCTCGTCATCCTGTTTTCGGAGAGAAGACCATATAAAAAGAAAAAGCACTGATCCTCATGTCAGTGCTTTTTTTGTGCGCTTATTCAGGTGAAAAGTGGACGTCTACCGCTGTGCCGCGGGGGACGCCCGACCAGGGAGGAGGCGTCTGGCTGTCGGCGAATCCCGAGCCGTCAGGCCGGAATTTCAATCCCGCGCCGCTCAGCCATTCGCCGACATCCCTCATGGACCATCCGCGGAAATCAGGGACCGTCACGACCTCCGCCCCGCGCTCCGGAAGCGGCGGCAGGCCGTTCTCTTCCTCCGCAGGCGGCGGAGCGGTTTCCTTCCCCGGATGCGCCTCCAGCGGATGGATGCCCATGTAGCGCATGGTCTGGCTCATGATTTCCGAGAAGACCGGCGCCGCCACCATGCCGCCGTAGTACATGCCCTGCGGATCGTCCAGCACGACGAGGCAGATCACCCGCGGATCTTCCGCCGGGCCGAATCCGCAGAAAGACGCGATATACTGGCCTTCCAGGTAACCGCCCTTGACCGGGTCAATCTTCTGGGCCGTGCCGGTCTTCCCGCACATATTGTATCCCGGGACGCGGGCGTTTCCGCCGCCCCCTTCGGAGACTTCCTTCTCCATCATGGCGCGGACGGCGTCGGCGGTCTTCTCCTTCACGGGCGTTCCGGAGATCTCCGTCATCGTTTCCTTATAGACCGAGCCGTCGGCGTTTCTGATCTTGTCGATGATGTGGGGCTTCACCATCTTTCCGCCGTTCGCGATGGCGCTGTAGGCCTGCACCATCTGGAGCGGCGTCACGGCGATGCCCTGCCCGATGGACATGGTCGCCACATCAATGGGCCGCATTTCCTCCGGGTCGAAAAGAATGCCCGAACCTTCGCCGGGAAGCTCGATGCCCGTCGGTTTCCCAAAGCCGAAGCGCTTCGCGTATTCCGTCAGGATATCCCCGCCCGTGAGCAGCCCCACGTGGGCAAAGCCCGTATTGACGGAAAATTTCAGGATATCCACCAGGCGCACATCCCCGTAGGACTCGTCGTCCCAATTCTGGATGGTGTGGCCCGAAGCGGTGATCTTTCCCGGATCATGCCAGACGATATCCTCCGTATAGGTCCCCGCGTCGAGCGCCGTCGCCGCGATGATCGGCTTGAATGTCGATCCCGGCTCATAAATATCGATGACCGCGCGGTTCTTAAATTCATTTTCCGTGGCCCGGTAAAAATGATTCGGATCGTAGGACGGCCGGTTCACCATGGCAAGGATGCCCCCCGTTTTCGGGTCCATCATGATGACGATGCCCCCGCGGGCATGGGTGCTCTCCATCGCCCGGTCCAGGGCGCGTTCCGCGAAGAACTGCATGCTCTCATCGATGGTCAGCCACACTTCCCGGCTCTCCTTGCCCGTATAGGATGCCGTCGTCGAATGAAGGATCGGGTTGCCTCTGGCGTCCATCAGGAGCAGCTTCTTATTCACGCCGCCGGACAGGACGTCTTCCAGCGACTTTTCCAGCCCGTCCAGCCCTTTTCCGTCAATACCGACGAAGCCGAGCACATTCGCCAGCAGGCCGCCGTTCGGATAATACCGGCGGCTCTCTTCGATGAAGCCGAATCCTTTCATGTTGTACTGCTTGAGAACTTTTTTCACCGCTTCCGTCATGTCCGGATCCATCACGCGCTCCAGCCACACGAACCGGGTATCGCGGCTCATTTTCTCCAAAAGTTCCCCTTCGCTCTCATGGATGACCGGCGCGAGCAGGCGGGCCGCTTCCTCCGGCGCGATATTCATCATCCCCGGATCGGCATAGAGCGACTTCACCATGATGGAAAAAGCGAGGGGCTTCCCGCCGCGGTCGTAGATCGTGCCCCGCTCGGAATACAGCTCCTGCATATCCCGGGTCTGGCGCAGGCTCCACGCGGAGAAACGGTCATGCTCCACGATCTGCACCCAGAAAAGGCGGAGCAGCACCACCGCCGCCGCTCCCAGGATCAGGCACAGGAACAGCCAGGCCCGCCGGTGAAGCACTTTCATGGACGGCTCTTTATTCATGGCTGTGCCGCTTTCTGAACCGCGCCGCCGCCCGGTACAGGCTGTCCGCGTCATTTTCCAAGTCTCCGCTCTGCACGCGGGCCAGCAGATTCTTCATGCCTTCGGCGATATCCGTACCCAGCGCGTCCACCGTGCGCCGGTCATAGCGGAGATCTTTCGCCGTCACAGGCATCGCCGCAGCCAGATCCGCCATGTACGCGCCGAAAGCTTCGTGCCCTTCCGTCGCCGAGAAAGGCCGCCCGCAGCCGATGATATCCGCTTTCGCCAGCGCCGTCATCTCCCGGATGGCTCCCACCAGCTCCGCCTGCGTGGGGAAGGTCTTCTCCCTGGCCAGGCGGCGCACCCATTTTTTCGTATCCGCCGCCTCATTGTTGGCAAAGAAATGAAAATGCATGTGATTGCCCACGAGCCAGGAAATGAGGCGCACTTCCTTCTCAGGGAACCGCCACCGCCGGAGGATCGCCTCCGCCATGGCCGCTCCGAGCTGATCGTGCCCGTGGTCGGTGATCCGCTCCCCTTCCACGCGGCGCACCCCGGGCATTCCCTTGCCCACATCGTGAAGCAGCGCCGCCCAGCGGGCAATGCGCTCCGCCGGAGCCGCTTCCACCACGGCGAGCGTATGGTACCAGGCATCGTACTTGTGGAACTGTTTCATCTGCGGCAGAGCCACCAGATGGGACAGCTCCGGCAGGATCGGGACATCCTGCTCTTCCCCGTGCTCCCGCACGCGGCACACCGTATCCGCGAGGCTCGAGCGGACCAGGAGATCCAGTCCCCGCGCCGCGTGAGGCGTCACAAGGAGCCGGTCCACTTCCGCCTTCACCCGCTCGAGAGAGAGCCCTGCCACGCGGGGAAAAGCGCCCTCCATGCCCTCCACCAGCGAAGCGTCCGCCATAAAGTCCAGCTGTCCCAGGAAGCGGCACGCCCGGAAGAGGCGCAGCGCGTCTTCACGGAAACGCTCCTCCGCCTGACCCACCGTGCGGAGCTTCTTCGCCGAGAGGTCCCGGAGCCCGCCGAACTCGTCGTAAAATGTCCCGTCCGCGCCGAGCGCCATGGCGTTCACCGTGAAATCCCGCCGGGAGAGGTCTTCCCGGAGCGTATCCGCAAAAGCCACCGTCTCCGGGCGGTGGGCATCCTCACCGTACATCTCACTGCGGAAAGTGGTCACTTCGTAATTTCTTCCGCCGTACACGGCGATGATCGTGCCGAAGCGCCGTCCGCCGCCGTCCACAGCATGCGCCCCCGCCGCTGTGAGCGCCGCCGCCGTCTCTTCCGGTCTTGCCGAAGTGGTGATGTCCCAGTCGTGCGGCAGAAGGCCCATAGCGAGGTCTCTCACGCAGCCCCCCACGAGGTACGCTTCATGGCCCGCGCGGATGAGGCTCTGCATCACAAAAAGAGCGCCGCCGTCAACGCGTGCCAGCCGTTCCTCCGGCGCGAGCCGCCCGAAGTTTTTCCGGCCAAACAGATCTCTCAGCCCCATGGTTTTCTGCCTCCTTCCGATTTCCCCTATCATAAACGATTCCCTTCATTTCTTCAACGAAAGCGCACACAAGAAAAGCGCCCCCGTAGGAGCGCTTCTCTCATGCCCGGCCACTGCCATATGCTCTTCATGATGTCCCGATATGAATCATTCAGGTGCCGGATAAGCACGCCGAACATCGTATAGATCATATCGCCGTCCAGCTCGCCCGCCTTGAAGAGTAGGCACGTGTTGAGCACCAGATCCCCCTCGCTGTCCGTGTAGTACTTGAACGGCTTGTACTGCCGGTTGTAGCTGTCCATCAGCTCCCGCAGCGCGGGCTTATTATCCTCGCGGAGCGCCTTCGGCGCGACGAGGATGCGGATCATCGCGTAGATGCTGCTGTCCAGGATGACGATGGTGGGGAGACGGGCTCCGCCCACTTCGATGTGCGAGCGGAAGACCGTCGTGTGGAGCGGGTCGTCTTTAATCTCGTCCACGGTGAAGACAGTGATCTTCTTGTCCTTCAGATACGCGTCAAACAGTTCTGCTTTTTTGTTCATAGGCCCTCCTTCCCATGAGGCGGCAGGCTCTCTCTCCGTTACTCGACGGTAATATCGCCGCTCTCCGCATTCTCCGAGGAAGCACCCTCGCCGGAAATGAGCCCGTACCAGTCGTAGTACGACAGCTCCGGCGCGGAGCCGATCTGTCTGTGCCTTTCCTCCGCCCGCAACGCCGCTCCAGAATGAAGGCACAAAAAAAGAGCACTTCCGTGCTCCTTTTCCTTTTGGTGACCGGTATGGGATTCGAACCCATACTCTCTGCGCTGAGAACGCAGCGTCTTAACCGTTTGACTAACCGGCCATGTGCTACATATTATAACGGGCCGGCGGCTTTTTTGCAAGCCTTCTGTTCAATTTATTTCTTTTCCGGGCGGTTCTTTTCATAGAGGATGAGCAGCCCATCCAGCGTCAGCATGGGATCGACGATATCGATGGTAGTGCTGCCTGAGGAGATGAGCGCCGCGAGGCCGCCTGTTGCGATGACGGTCACATCGGGCATCTCCATTTCTTCCTTGATGCGGTTGACGATGCCGTCGATCTGCCCGACGAAGCCGTAGTAGATCCCGGCCTGCATGGCGCTCACCGTATTCTTGCAGATGCAGGAAGGCACTTTTTTCAGCTCGATCCGGGGCAGCTTCGATGCCCGCTGGAAGAGCGCTTCCATGGAGATGCCGATGCCCGGAGCGACCGCGCCGCCCAGGTACTGGCATTTTTCATTGATCACGCAGAATGTCGTGGCCGTGCCCATATCGATGATGATCGCCGGGCCGCCGTACTTGTTGATGACCGCCACAGCGTTCACGATGCGGTCCGCGCCGAGTTCTTTCGGATTGTCGTAGAGGATATTCATCCCCGTCTTGATGCCCGGTCCGACGAGGATGGGCTTCACATGGAAATATCTTTCCGAAAGGGTCTGGAGAATGGGAATGATCGGCGGAACGACGGTGGAAATGATCACATCTTCCACTTCGCTGAAGCGCAGGCCGTTCAGCTGGAAGAGCATCCCCAGCTGGACAGCATAGCCGTCCGCCGTCTGGAGTGTATTGGTGGCGATGCGCCAGTGATCGAGCAGTTTCTCGTCTTTGTACACGCCGCAGACGATATTCGTATTTCCCACATCAAAAGCAAGAAGCATAAGTACCTCCCAAATCAGGGTATTTCACGGGCCGATCCGCCCGCATATTCCCCTGTATCATGATATAAACCGGCGCTTCTGTCAAGAACATCTCAGTAATGGATGCCGTATTTCTTTTTCAGCGCGTCAATGTCGGCGCGCATTTCCTCTCCGCTCTTCGCGAGCATCCTTTCCGCGTCCGCTCCGCCCCGCGCGCTGAAAAGCGCCCGCTTCGCCGCGGCGGTCCTGTAGATATGGGCCAGCTCTTTTTTATAGGCCCGCATAAGCTCTGCCAGTTCTTCCGGCGACAGTTCTTCTTCCATTTCTTCCGTCATGGCCGTCTCCTTTTTTATTTTTTCTTTATTGTATCACGAAGATTTCTTCCAGTTGAGGATTTTCGCAGGCTATGGTATAATTTATTCCGTTGAATCTCCATGCGCCTATAGCTCAGGGGATAGAGCACTGGTCTCCGGAACCAGGTGCGAGGGTTCGAATCCCTCTAGGCGCTCCATAAGCAAAGCCGTCCCGCGCGGACGGTTTTTTGCATGAGAAAAGCGCCGTTTCCGGCGCTCTTTTTTATTTCTCTTTTCATTTCAGTCATACCGCTGCTCTTTGATGCGTCTGTCCAGATCGCGCTTGGCCGCCCGTTCCGCCATGTCCTGGCGCTTGTCGTAGAGCTTCTTCCCCGTGGCGAGGCCGATCTCGCATTTCACGTATCCTTTTTTGAAATACATCTTGAGCGGGATCAGCGTATAGCCTTTCGTTTTCAGGGCGTTTTCGATCTTCAGTATCTCCCTGCGGTGCAGGAGGAGCTTCCGCGTGCGGAGCGGATCGTGATTGAAGCGGTTCCCCTGCTCGTAAGGGCTGATATGGGCGTTCCACAGGAAGACTTCGCCCTTTTCCACTTTGGCGAAGCTGTCCCGGAGATTCACTTTCCCCGCGCGGATGGATTTCACTTCCGTCCCCGTGAGCGCCACGCCCGCTTCATAGGTGTCATGGATAAAATAATTGTGATACGCCTGCCGGTTCACCGCGGAAGCAGGCGGATTTTTCTTTTCTGCCATTTATCTTCTGCCTTTTTTCCCTTTTCCTTTTTTCGTGCGCGGCGCTGCTTTCCCGCCGCCGTTCTTTCCCTTTTTCTTCGCGCTGGAACGGGAGCTTCCGCTTTTTCTGATCTTCTTCTCCAGGCTGAGAGGCGAATGGAACTCGCCGAGGGCGAAGTCCACTTCCCGTTTCGTCTTGTCCGCGCGGACGAGGGTCACCCGCACGGGCATGCCCAGAGAATAGGTCTCCCCGGAGAGCGCGCCGCGAAGCGTCATGGTGTCTTCCTGGTAAATGAATTCTTCATCGAGCATATCGAGGCGCACCAGTCCTTCCACGCCGTTGTCCAGGCCGACGAAGATGCCGAACCGGGTGACACCGGTCACGACGCCGTCAAAGGGCTCGCCCACGAAAGGCTCCATGTATTCGGTCATCTTCAGCTCGTTCACGTCCCGTTCCGTCTCCACCGCTTCCTGTTCCGTCTCCGAGCAGTGGGCGCAGGCTTTTTCCAGGAAGGCCGTCTGCCGGGCGAGAACGGACTTTTTCGGCTTCTCAAAGAGCGCCTGCCGGATGAGGCGGTGCACCATGAGATCGGAATAGCGCCGGATGGGCGAGGTGAAATGGGTGTAGCATTCGGAAGCGATGCCGTAGTGCCCTTCATTTTCCGTGCTGTAGCAGGCCTGCGAAAGGGAGCGGAGCGTCATTACCTCTACGGCGGAAGCGATGTCCTGCCCTTTTACACTGGAAAGGAGCTTTTGCAGATCCGCCGGCTTCGGTTCATCTGGCACCTGCACTTCCGTGCCGAGGATGCGGGTCAGTTTCTGGAGCGCTTCCACACGGTCGGGATCAGGCACGGGATGCACGCGGTACACCGAGGTCTCCCCCGTATCCCGCAGGAAACGGGCCACCGCCTCATTGGCGGCGATCATGGCGTCTTCGATCATTTTTTCCGACTCGCCGCGGATGCGCTTCACGATGCGGAGCGGCTTCCCGTTTTCGTCGAGGACGATCTTGTATTCCGGAAATTCAAATTCAATGGCCCCTCTCGCTTTCCGTTCGTCCCGGAGCGCCTTCGCGCAGTCCCGGAGCGCTTCCAGCATGGGCAGGAACGGTTTCAGGTCGTCCGGAGCGAGGCCCTCCTCGAAAGCTTTATTGATCTCCGGGTAATTGCAGCGCCGCCCCACATTGATCACCGCCGGGGTGATGCGTTCCGCCGTCACTTTTCCCTCCGGCGAGACATCCATGAGGCAGGCCATGGCGTAGCGGTCGCTGCCCGCGTTCAGGCTGCACAGGTCATTGGACAGCTGGAACGGCAGCATGGGAATGACCCGGTCCGCCAGGTACACGCTGTTGCCGCGGCGGTACGCTTCTTCATCGAGGAGCATGCCCTTCTTCACGTACCGGCTCACGTCGGCGATGTATACGCCGAGCATGAAATGACCGTTCTCCCGGCGCTCACAGTACACCGCGTCGTCCAGATCTTTCGAGTCCGGCCCGTCGATGGTCACGAGGGGAAGGCCGCGGAAATCCGCCGTTTCCTTTTCCACCGCCACTTCTTTCGGCAGGCCGTCAGCCTCCGCCATCAGTTCCTCCGTAAAAACATGGGACAGATGATGCTGCGCGATGAGCACGTCAATATCAAGGCCCTTATCGCCTTCGTAGCCGATGATCTCCTTCACGAAGCCTTCCGCGTTCGTCTGCCGTCCGGGCCACTTCGTCACTTCCACGACGACCCGCGCCCCCGTGACAGCTTCCATTTCCTTTCCCATCGGCACTTCGATGATCATATTGATCTTCTCGTCCACCGGCGTCACTTCTCCGCCGTCCGAGGTCATCTCATACGTGCCCACCACGTCGGGATTGGCGCGCTCTGTAATATTGATGATCCGCCCTTCTACTTTATGGCGGCCCGTCGTTCCCTGCGTCACTTTGACGACGACTGTGTCGTTATTGACCGCTGTCAGGCGGTCGCGGTCGGCGATATAAATGTCCTCATGGTCTTTATCGGTGATGAGGAAACCGAATTTCGGCCCGTATGATTTATAGACGCCTTCCACGGTCGTTCCGGGGGCGTAAGTCAGTAATCCTTTTGTATCCATATACTTCTCCTGCGGAAAATAAAAAGGCCTGCCGCTGCAAGCCTCTCATCATCAGAATGTATTCATGTACCGTCCGAGCAGGAGGCACACGATCACGAATACCACGCCGACGCCCACGGTCATTTTCGCGAGCACCGCATCCTTGCCGCGGGTGCGTCCGCCGAGCATGGAATTGCCGGAACCGCCCATTCCCGCGCCCATGCCTGCGGTCTTCGGTTCCTGAGAAACAATGACAACGATCAGCAAAACAGAAACAATGCACGCCAGTGCCATTAAAAAAATCTTCACAGTCTTCCTCCCCTGCGCATTGCGGGAATGCGCGTATTACGTCGATATTAATATGTAGTATATCTCATGGAACGCCGCCGGTCAAGCCGTCTTACTTGCGGAGGCTGTCCAGCTTCCGCCGCACCTCATCGGGCAGATTCCGGCCGATCTCATTGCGCAGGTTGCCCCGGTTGTTCGCCGTGATAAAAGAATGCTGCTCCTTCTTGTCTTCGCTGAGGACGCGCATCAGATCGGCCACGGCCATGCGGTACGCGCCGTTGCCGAGGATCTGATTCTGCACGGGCCCGTCGGAAGAAACGACGAAAATGGAGCGGTATTCGTCCCGCCGCCGATACGATTCTTTTTCGATGTAGCTGTCAGCGGTCATCGTCTTCGGCGTGAAGACTTCCGTGAAAAAGGGAGCGATCTCCCGCGCGGCCACTTTGCCTCCCGGCCCCTGCCCGTCGAATACGGCGACGATCTCCACGTCATTGTGCGCGCCGTAGTCCAGGAGCAGATCGATGAGCTTCTTCCGGCTCGCTTCCAGATCATCTCTGGGAAACGCCGCCGGTTCCCAGAAAATGACATTGTATGCGTCGATAAAATACAGATCTTTCATAGCATTGCCTTCATTCCCGCTGCCGCGCCGCCTCGTAGAGAAGGAGCGCCGCCGCGACGGATACATTGAGGGATGACACTTTCCCCTTCATGGGGATGCGCACACAAAAGTCGCAGGCCTCCCGCGTGAGGCGGCTCATGCCCTTTCCTTCCGCCCCCATGACGATGATGAGGGGCCCTTTCAGGTTCGCCCCGCTGTAGAGCGATTCCCCGTCCATATCCGTGCCGACCGCCCAGAATCCCCGCGCTTTCAGCTTATCCAGCGTCTGACGGATATTACCGATGCGGACGACCGGCATGTAGGCGCACGCCCCAGCGGCGGTCTTCATGGCGGCATACGTCACCTGGCAGCTTCTGTGCTCCGGGAGAAGCACCGCCGCCGCGCCGGCGCATTCCGCCGTGCGGATAATGGCCCCCAGATTGCGCACGTCTTCCAGCCCGTCCAGCAGGATGAGAAATGGATCTTTCCCCTCCCACGCGTCGAGCACGGCGTCCAGATCGGCGTACTGATAGGGACGCAGCTCCGCCACCGCGCCCTGATGGCGCAGCTCCGGCACGAGCCGGTCGAGCTCCCTTTCTTCTTTTTCGGAGACGGGAACGCCCTGCTCCTCCGCGTCCGCCATGAGCCGGAGAAGGCGGTCATCCTTCTTCCCGTCCTTCACGAAAAGCCGCTTCACGAGGCCCGCCTTCAGCGCCTCTGCCGCGCTGTTCCGTCCGCCGGCGTAGAGCGGGCCGTCCTTTTTCATCTCTCTGCCGCCCGCGTCCCTCGTCCTGCTCTCGCGGCGGGGCGGAATTTTTTTCTCCCGGCGCTCCTGCCGGGCTTTTTTATTGTCTTCCTGCTGTCTTTTCATGTGATGTCCCTGCTTTCTCTTTCTGCGTTTTCTATTTTATCATACCTCCCCGGGTTTTCCGCAGCAGAAAATCAGGTCCTCCCCTGGAAATGCCTTCCAACTTTCCGCGCCGTTTCCGCCGAGCGCTCCCCGCCGCTTTCCCGCCGAAAAATGAGCGGCGCTGAATGAAAAGTACCGAAAGGATAAACACTTCTGAATGAAAAGCGCTCCGCCGTTTTGCGCCGGGAAATGAGCGCAAAAAAACAGGCTGCCTTCCGGCAAGCCCGTTCTTTCTATTTTCCCCGGAGCACCCATACCGACGCGCCGTGCTTTCCTTCGTGGACGCCGTGCAGTTCCGGCGCGAAGCCGGGAAATTTCCTTCCGAAGTCCGCGAGGCATTCGTAGAAGCGGATCGCCTCTTCCGTCCAGCGCTCGCCCGCCGCGGGGCGGCAGATGCCCGGCGGATAGGCCGCCGCCGATTCCAGCGCGATGCGCCCGGCGGCTTCCCGGAGCGGCAGCAGCTCACCTTCGCCCCGGACGAAGGCGTCGTTCGCTTCCCGGCTCCCCATGGCGGAGACGCCGCCCGTTTCAAAGAGTTTCCCCGTCAGCCTGTCCGCGCCGTTTTCCCGGAGGAACGCTTCCATGTCCCCGCAGAGCGCGCGGATCCCCGCTCCGCCGTACCGCGCGGGATATTTTGCCGCCAGCCCCGGCAGCGCTTCGGAAAGGGGCCGGTCTTCTTCCCAGGCCCGCTCGAAATCTTTCAGCGCCTCCGTCAGGGCCGCCGCTTTTTCTTCCGTGTCCCCCGGCTCCGCCAGCAGGAGCAGCGTGTGCATGCCTGTCTTCTCCGGCACGATGCCCCGCTCCATGAGGTAGGCCGCCGCGGCGGGCGCGGGAATTTCCTCCGTCACAAGGAGGACTTTGCACGGGTCGAGGAGGTACTGCCCTTCCGCGATATCCCGGAATCCGTGCCATGCCCCGCCGGGACGGATCTCCCAGAACCGGCGGTCTCCCGCGATCTCTTCCGCCGCGTACGACGCCCAGGGCCGCCCGCCGACCGTATCGGGCTGGAAGGGGCGGAAGAAATGGCATTCCGCGAGGATGCGCTTTCGGAGCCCCGCGGCGAAGCGCACCGCTTCCGCCCAGAGTCCCTGCCCCTTTTCTTTATGAATGGCCGCATTCATTTCCAGCCCCGCGAAAAGGGGGAAGCACGGCGAGGTGGATACGTGCTGAAGAAAGGCGTTCTGAAATACGTCGTCGCCGACGCGGCGCTTCTTCCCCGCCAGATGGCCGTCTTTCCGCTGGATCTGCGAAGTCTGGGAGAAGCCGGCGAGCTGCTTGTGCACGGACTGCGTCACAAGGATGCCCGGGTCTTTTTTCCCGAGGGGAAGAAGGAGCGGGCTTTTTTCTCTCATGAAGGGAATGAAATTTTCATACCCTGCCCACGCGCCGTCGAAGAGGATGTAGTCACAGAGGGGGCCGATCTTTTTCACGATCATTTCCGCGTTGGCGAAGATGCCGTCGTAGGTGCAGAGCTGAAGGCAGGCCAGACGGAAGGGACGTTTCCTTTTTTCCTTTCCCGGCGCGGCCTTCCTCACAAGGGCCCGCAGATATTCCTCATCCAGCGCCTTTGCGGGAATGCCGCCGATCACGCCTTTCTCATTCCGCACGGCGTCCAGCCACACGGGAACGGCCCCGCACTGGGTGAGCGCTCCCTGGTAGACAGACTTGTGGTTGTTCCTGTCGAAGAGGACAAGATCGCCCGGCGCGAGGAGCGCGGCGCAGCAGATCCGGTTCGACGCGGAGGTGCCGTTCAGCACGAAGTATGTCCTGTCCGCGTGCCAGACTTCCGCGGCGAAAGCCTCCGCTTCCCCGCCGGGGCCCTCATGGGACGAGGTGTCGCCGATGGCGTCGTCCGAGTCGGACAAGTCCATGCGGAAGACGCCTTCGCCGAGAAGCGAGCAGAAAAGACGCCCTCCCGCAGTCTCCCGGAAGAACGCGCCGCCGTGGTGGCCGGGGGTAGCGAAATACCGCGGCCTCCCTTCCGCCCGCGCCGCCAGGACCGCCGTGAAAGGAGGCAGCAGGCTCCGCTCGTAAGCCTGCGCCGCTTTCTCCGCCGCCTGCGCCAGATCGAAGGCGTGCGCCTCGCAGCAGACGACGGGCTCCCCTCTCCCGGCGAAGCGGAACCGTTCGCCGAGGCGCGCGACGATGACCGCCGCGTCCTTTCCTTCCGCTTCCTCCTCAGTCAGGAGCTCCCGCCCCGGCAGTTCCCTGATCCAGGGCCGCGCCGCTTCCGTGACGATGGCAGGCAGTTTTTTCATGGTGGTCTTCCTTCCTTTTCACAAGTGTTTCTTTTCAATCATTAATTATAAAAGATTTCTTCTCTGTCCGCACCGAAAAGAGGCTGCCGGAAATGGTAGAATAGAAAATAAGGTATTGTATTTACAGCAGGAGGTCAATTATGGCACTGGTAACAACTGGCTGGAAAAATCTTCTCATCGACGATCAGGACGGCATCGTGACGGTGACGATCAACCGCCCGAAGGCGATGAACGCCATCAACATGGAGCTCATGAAGGAGCTGGAAGCGTTCTTTGAAGGGATGAAGGACGCCGACGGCACGGACGTGATCATCCTCACCGGCTCCGGCGACAAGGCATTCGTCGCGGGGGCGGATATCAAGGAAATGGCCGTCATGGATTCCCGCGCCGGGCGGGACTGGGCGCTTCTCGGCGAAAAGGTGACCGCCCTCATTGAGAAAGCGCCGCAGCCCGTCATCTGCGCTGTGAACGGCTACGCTCTCGGCGGCGGCTGTGAGCTGGCGCTGGCCTGCGATTTCCGCTACGCCTCTCAGAACGCGAAGATGGGCCAGCCGGAAGCGAAATGGGGCATCAACGCCTGCTTCGGCGGCACGCAGCGCCTCTCCCGCGCGGTGGGCGTCCCCATGGCGAAGGAGCTGCTCTACACGGCCCGCTTCATCGACGCGGACGAAGCGCTCCGCATCGGCCTTGTGAACCGGGTGCTCCCCGATAAGGAGTCCCTCATGGCGGCGGCCCTTGCCACGGCGAAAGAGATCCAGAGCTGCGGCAAATGCGCCGTGAGGTACACGAAGCTCGCCGTCAACGACGGGCGGGACGTGAATATCGACGTGGCCATCGCCCATGAAGCGCAGTATTTCGGTCTCTGCTTCGATGATCCGGAACAGCGCGAACGGATGACATCTTTCATGAATAAAAAATAATACAGACAGCAGAAAAGCCATGAGAACATTCCCATGGCTTTTTTCTTTTACATATTCCCCTGCAGAAAAGCGCCGCGCGTTTTCATGTCCACGTCCCCGTAGAGGGAAATGAAATCATCCACATACCGAGCCGTCTCAAGGAACGCGCTTTTTTTCACGGTCACCGGGAGCGGCCCCCGCCATCCGTAGCGGCGGAAAGCCTCCACGAGCGCCCGCGCTTCCCCGGAGAGCCGCAGCCGCTCCATGGGCTCTTCTTCCGCAGGATCGCTCCCCGCGAGAGCCAGCAGCTGCACGGCCAGGATCAGCGCCGCCACCGTCCGGTTCCTCGCGCCCGCCGCGGAGGCGCCCCGCACGAGAGCCGCGTAGGCTTCGGGATCGCTCTCTCCTTCAGGGAAGAAATTCATCACCAGTTCCGCCACATAGTACCACCGGGCGATCTCTTCATAGGAAAGCTTCATCATATCGAAAAAAGCTTTTCCTTCGTACTGCGTGAGAACGGCTCCCGCGCCCGTCTCCATCCGGCTGTACCTGAGCCGAACGAAGGGAAAGAGAAATCCCGGGCCGCACCGGTTCATGATGCCCCGCGCCACGAAAACGGTCTGCTGTCCGCGGCTTTCCGAAAAGAGCCGCACCCGCCGCCCGCCTTCGCCTGCCGGGCGCACTTCCAGAATGACTCCTTCGCCGGGAGCGATCTCCTTTTTCATTCTTCCCCGTCTTCCTTCGGCGTCTCCGCCTTTTCCTGGGGCAGCTTCTCCGCCTTCACCCGGGTGACGCGGAATCCGTCCATGCGGAGCACCGTAAATTTCCATCCGCCGATATCGACGGTATCGCCGATCTGCGGGATGCGTTCCAGCGTGGAGAAGATGTGTCCGCCGATGGTATTCGCGCCGCCTTCTTCCGTAAACTCGATGCCGAGCCGGTCGGAAATGTCGTCGAGGATGACCATGCCGTCAAATTCAAAGCTCCCGTCTTCCTTTTCAAGGATCTCCACGGGGTCGGAATCTTTTTCCTGCGGCAGTTCGCCGATGAGCTCTTCAATGATGTCTTCCAGCGTGACGAGGCCCACCGTGCCGCCGTATTCATCGACCACCACGGCGAGGTAGATGCGCCGTGTCCGCATGAGCTGGAGCAGTTTCGGCGTAGGCATGACTTCCGGCACCGTGAGAATATTGCGGATGATCTGCTTGATATTCGTCTCGCCCCCGGCGGTGCTCTCCAGGAAATCCTTCACATGCACATAACCGAGGATATGGTCTTTGTCTTCCATGCAGACGGGATAGCAGGTGTGATGCGACTGGCGGATGACCTCCCGCATGTGCGCCACATCGTCGCCGTAGTAGAGGACGACCATCTCGCTCCGGGGGATCATGATCTCTTCCGTCATGAGATCGAAGAAATCAAAGGAATTTTTAATGAGCAGGTTCTCCAGCGCGGAGAGCTTGCCGCCGCGGTGACTCTCTTCCACGATGCAGCGGATCTCTTCCTCCGAATAAGTGAATTCGGATTCGCTCGTCGCGGACAGACCGCGGAGATGCATCACCCGGCGCGTCACGAAGAGGCCGAAAACGATGAAGGGATGGAGCACCCGCCGGATGAGGCGCAGCAGCCACGTGCGGCCGGCGATCTTTTCCAGCGGCTTCACGAGGGCGGTCTCTCCGGGAATGCGGAAGACCAGGATCCAGTACATGAGGATGATCACGGCGAAGAATACGAATTCCGCCGCCGCTTCCGCCCAGAGCGGAAATTCCATGCCCGCCAGCGCCGCCGCGGTATTCACCAGATGCTCCCAGCATTCTTCCATGCTGAAAATGAAGACCGCCGTGCAGATGATGCACGCCAGCTGCGTGCCCGCCAGCGCATAGATGGGCTTCTTGTAATACGGCGCGATCTTTTCGATGAGCTGCGGGTCCTGATCGTCACTGTTGTCGATATAGGATTTCCGCACCCGGGCCATGGCCGAGTATACGCTGACGCAGAGCACATTCAGCAGTGCCGCGGCGAGCGCCGCGAAAAGGCAGCCCGCCGCCATTTCCATCTGCGTTTCAACGAATTCAAACACTTCTACAGGTATAATAAGTCATTCCCCCCATTGAACGAATACGGCCTTTATTTATGCTCCTTGTAGCCGAGCTCCCGCAGCACATAATCTTTATTCTTCCAGTCCCGCGACACTTTCACCCACAGGTCGAGATAGACCGGCGCGCCGATGAGACGCTGGATCTCTTCTCTGGCTTCACGTCCCGCTTCCCGCAGCATGGCGCCGTCCTTCCCGATGATGATGCGCTTCTGCGAATCCCGCTCCACGTAGATGGTGCAGCGGATATAGACCTTGCCGTTGTCCCGCTCCGCAAATTCTTCCGCGAAAACGCCGATGGCGTGAGGCACTTCGTCGCGGGTGCGGAGAAGGAGCTTCTCCCGCACGATCTCCTGGACGATGTTGCGCTCCGGCTGGTCGGTGATCATGTCATCAGGGAAATATTTCGGCCCTTCCGGCAGATACTTCGCGATGAGCCTTGTAAATTCTTCCACATTGTCCCCTGTCACGGCAGAGAGCGGAATGATCTCCTTAAAGGGATAGATGCCGCTGTACTGGACGATCTTTTTCATGAGCTTCTCCCGGCTGATGAGGTCGATCTTGGAGAGCACGAGGAATACGGGCACTTTCCTGTCGGCGATGAGCTTCAGGATATACCGGTCGCCCGCGCCGAGCGGGTCATCGCAGGCGCAGATGAATACGATGATATCCACTTCGTCCAGCGCGTCCACCGTGGCCTGGCGGATCACTTCCCCCAGCTTTGACTGGGGCTTGTGCATTCCCGGCGTGTCCAGGAACACGGCCTGACAGTTTTCGCCATTCCACACGCCGGTGATCTTATTGCGCGTAGTCTGCGCGTGCGAGGAAACGATGGATATCTTCTCTCCGAGCACGGCGTTCATGAGTGTGGATTTCCCCACGTTCGGACGGCCTACGAGGGCGATGAAGCCCGAATGAAACGCGTTTTCTTTCTGTTCTTTCTGAATCATGTATTCTCCCGCAGTTCTTCTGCAAAAAATCCGTGGGGAAGAAGGTCTTTCCCGTCGATGGTGATATAGTCGTCTTCATTTCTCGCGCAGTACACAGCGCGCACGTGAAATTCGGCAAGCACCTGGCGGCACAGGCCGCACGGCGTAGTGTAGGACTCGGCGCTCCCGCAGACCGCCGCCGCGATGATCTCCCTCACGCCCGCCGCGGCGGCGCTGCCCACGGCGTTCTGTTCCGCGCAGAAGGACGCCGGATAAGAGATATTCTCCACATTGCATCCCGTAAAGATCCGTCCGTCCGCCGCTAGTACCGCCGCGCCCACGGGAAAGCGGGAATACGGCGCGTACGCCTCCTTCCGCGCTTCTTTCGCGCGCCGAATGAGCGTCTTTATCTCCTCAGTCTTCATTGACGATCCGCTCCAGCCCGCACGCGGAAAGGATCGCTTCTTCCGCGGCGCGCATGGCTTTCTTTTCTTCCGGATCGTAGTGATCGTATCCGAGAATGTGCAGGAAGCCGTGCACTGAAAGGTAGGCCGTCTCCCGCTCCATGGTGTGGCCGTACTCTTCCGCCTGTTCTTTGGCCCTGTCGATATTGATAACAATATCACCGAGCTCCGTTTCTTCCTCCGGCACGTCGTCTTCCCCTTCGTTGAGGGCAAAGGACAGCACGTCCGTCGGCGCGTCCACATTCCGATACGTCCGGTTCAGCTCGTGGATGACCGGCGCGTCGCAGACGAGCACGCTGATCTCCGCGTCGTCTCTCACCTGCTGGAGCTCCGCGCCCTTCGTCAGCACTTTGCGGATGAGCGCTTCCAGCTCCTCGCTGTAAAAGCGCATGTTGCTGTAATTAATCGTGATCTCCATGATCTGCCTCTTCTCTGTGCTTTCTTCTCTTTCCGTCCTCTTCATAAGCGTGGATGATCGCCGCCACCAGGTCGTGACGCACCACGTCTTCCTCGCCGAACCGCACCTGCGCGATGTCCGGCACGCCCCGCAGCACGCGCACCGCGTCTGTCAGGCCGCATCTCACATGCGGCGGCAGGTCGATCTGCGTCACGTCGCCGTTCACGACCATTTTCGACCGGAAGCCCAGCCGGGTGAGGAACATCTTGATCTGTTCGACCGTCGTATTCTGCGCCTCGTCGAGGATGACGAACGACTTTTCCAGCGTCCGCCCGCGCATGTAGGCGAGGGGCGCCACTTCGATGGCCCCTTTCTGCTGGAGGTGGAGGAAATCTTCCGGGCCGAACATGGCGAGGAGCCCGTCGAAAAGGGGACGCAGGTAGGGATTGACCTTCTCCTGCATATCGCCGGGCAGAAATCCCAGTTTTTCCCCCGCTTCCACGGCGGGGCGCACCAGGATGATCCGCTCTACATCGTGGTTTCTCAGGTAAAATGCCCCCAGCGCCACGGCGAGATAGGTCTTGCCCGTTCCCGCGGGACCGATGCCGAAGGTGATGGAATGATTCCGTATGGCATCGGCATACCGTTTCTGCCCTACCGTCCGCGGATGGATGGGCTTCCCGTTCTTCGTCACATTGATGGTATCCGCTTCCAGTTCGCGGATCACGTGCTCTTTTCCCTCATCGAGAAAGCGCATGCACTGCCGCACGTGCTGCTCGGAAAGATAGATGCGCTGTTTCGACATGCGCCGCAGTTCTTCGATGACGGCGCAGGCCTTCTCCACCGCTTCTTCTTCTCCGGCAAGGCGCACCACATTGCCTCTCCCGGCGATCTGGCAGCCGTAGTGGCCGCCGATGAGCTTCAGATAATTGCTCCCCTTTGCGAGAACGCGGGATGCCTCGCGGAAATCATCCATGACGATCTCCCGCACATATTCTTCCGAAATAAGATCACGCCCTTTCTGTCATTCTTCTTTTATATCCGCTTCCGCCCACCGGCGGACTGCCTTTCCATTCCTGTAATCGCACCGGCACCCCTGCCAGAGATCCCGGAGGATCATCGCTTCGTCAATGCGCTTCTTCACTTCCCACCACGGTTCGCCGCCGTTCACCGACGACGCGAGCGGCCCGGAGGCGCGCCCCACGATGCGTTGAACGACAATGTCTTCCCGGAGCAGGGAGAGGAAAAGAAGCGCCCGCTCGATGTATTCCTCCATGGAGAGGAGCGCCGTCTCCCCGTCCCGGATCATCCGCTCCAGCTCCGTCCCCTTCACGATATAGAGCGAATGGAGCTTCACCTGCGTCACCGGGAGCACGGACACGAGCTTTGCCGTCTCGGCGGTATCCGTCCGGTCATCCCACGGCAGGTCGGCAATGACGTGGGCGCAGAGATCGAAGCCCCGCCGCCCGATGCGGAGCGCCGCATCGATAAATTCCGCCGCCGTGTGCCCCCTGCCGAGGAGGAGGAGCGTGTGGGGATTCGCCGACTGGAGGCCCAGTTCCACGGTGATGTCCACACCGTGCTTCTCCGACACGTCCTGAAGGATATCCAGGTACGCCTCGTGGACGCAGTCCGGCCGGGTCGACACATCGAGGCCGACGATGCCGGGATACGCCGCCGCTTCCTCCATCCACCGGCGGAAATCTTCCGGCGGCGCGTAGGTATTCGTAAAATTCTGGAAATAGGCGATGAATTTCTTCGCCCTGTACTTGGGGCCGATATGGGCGATGCTCCGCGCGAGCTGCGCCGGAATGGACAGGCCCACGGCCTTCGTCTCATAATCCGCGCCGATGCTCCCGCAGAAAATGCATCCCGCGCTTCCCAGCGTCCCGTCCCGGTTCGGACAGGTCACGGGAAGAGCCACGGGCACTTTATACACTTTTTCTCCGTACCGCTCTTTCAGCGCGTCGGAATAATTTCTGTACCTTCCCATACGACACTCCTTCAATGTATATAATACATCATCTGCGCCGGAGGGAAAAGGAGCGCTCTTCCCGGAAGCGCCGCAAAATTTCCGGTGCGCTCCCATCGCGGCGGGTATGCTAAAATAAGGAAAAAACTTTCGGAAAGAAGGAATGTACATGCTGCGAATCGTCACCGCCCAGCCGGAAATCATCCCCGGAAATATCCGCGCCAACTGGGCCCTGCTCCGGGAAGAGATTGAAGCGGCCCGCGCGCTCCGCGCGGATATCCTCGTCCTCCCGGAAATGTGCCTCACAGGCTACCTCATCGGCGATCTGTGGGATCAGACGGCGTTCCTCCGGGAATGCGAAACCTATAACCGACGCATCGCCGAAGCGGCGCGGGGACTCGTCATCGTCTGGGGGAGCTGCGCTGTTGACTGGGAGCGCCTCCAGGATGACGGCCGCGTCAGGAAGTACAATGCCGCCTTCGCCGCGGCGGAGGGCCGCTTCCTCACGCCCCGCGGGAGCCGGAGGCCCTACACGGTGAAAACGCTCCTCCCGAATTACCGCCAGTTCGACGACCGGCGCTACTTCACGCCCGCTTCCGTCCCGGCGGCGGAGGAAGGCCTGCCGCTCGCCGAATTTCTCCGCCCCTTCGATCTCCCCGTGAAAGGCGGCGTCCTCTCGGCGGGTATCCTTCTCTGTGAAGACAGCTGGGATGAAAATTACGCTGTCCGCCCAATGGATCTCCTCGCGGCGCACAGGCCGGATATTTTTCTCAATCTTTCCTCCTCGCCCTTCACCCTCGGCAAGAACGAAAAACGCCACCGCATGCTCTCCGCCGCCTCCGCCCGCCTCGGCGTGCCCATGCTCTACGTCAATCACCGGGGCCTTCAGAATAACGGGAAAGACTGCTACACCTTCGACGGTATGACGGCGGCCTACAAAAAAGACGGGACCCTCGCCGGGGAAGCCGCGCCCTATGAAGAAGCGCGGACGGTCTTCCTCTTCGACCCCGCCTCGAAAGAACTCGCGCCGGAAACGCCCCATTCGCCCTTTACAGGAGACCTGCTCCTTCCGGCGCTCCGGTACGGCGTCTCTCATTTTCTCTCCGCCATCGGCGCTTCCCGCGCCGTCATCGGCGTGTCCGGCGGCATCGACTCCGCGGTGAACGCCGCCCTCTACCGCTCCGTGCTCCCCGCGGACAGCGTGCTCCTCGTGAATACGCCGACGAAGTACAATTCGGAAACGACAAAAGGCCTCGCCGCCGATCTCGCCGCCCGCCTCGGCTCGCCGTACACGGTCATTCCCATTGGGGATTTCATCGGCCGCACGGCGGAAACGCTCTCCCGCTGCTCCGTCCGCACCGCGCGCGGTGAGCAGTCTCTCGCGCCTTCCTCCTTTATGCTGGAAAACATGCAGGCCCGCGACCGGAGCGCCCGCATTCTCGCCGCGCTCTCCGCCTCCTTCGGCGGCATCTTCACGTGCAACGCCAACAAAACGGAATTCACCGCCGGCTATGCCACGCTCTACGGCGACATGGCAGGCGCCCTCGCGGCGACGGCGGATCTCTGGAAGCACCAGATCTACCAGCTTGGCCGTCTTCTGAACGACTGGTACGGCAAAGCGATCATTCCCGAAGGCATCTTCACCATCCGCCCCAGCGCGGAGCTCTCCGACGCGCAGGCCGTGGAAAAAGGCCTCGGCGACCCCATGATCTATGACTACCACGATTACCTTTTCCGCAGCTTCGTCGAGCCGTGGGAGCGGAAGACGCCGGAAGACATCCTCACATGGTACGCGGAAGGGACGCTGGAAGAACATATCGGCACGCCCCTCTCCGTGAAAGACCTCTTCCCGGCAGCGGCGGATTTCATCGCCGATCTGGAAAAATGGTGGAATCTCTTCGCGGGATTCGCCGTGGCGAAGCGCATCCAGTCGCCGCCGCTCATCGCCGTCTCCCGCCGCCCCTACGGGTACGACCTGCGGGAAGCCCAGCTCCGGCCTTACTACACCGACGCCTATCTGGCGCTGAAAGAAAAACTCCTCTCTTAAAAAAGCAGCAAAAAAGCAGGCTCATGCCTGCTCTTTTTTATTTCAAATTTTATTTCATTCTTCCCGGAAATACGGCTTGAATACGGCCTGATGAGCGGGACGGCGCTTCTCCTGCTGTCCCTCCGCCGGTCTGCGGCGGCTTCCCGCGCGGCGGCGCTCTCCGCCCGGGCGTTCCTTCCCGCCGTCTTTTCTTTCCCGCCGCGGGCGGTCGCCGCCCTCTCTGCCGGAGCGGCGTCCCGAAGACCGCTTCTTTCGGAAATTCGGCTTCTCCTCGGTGATGCGCACCGGCGTCACATCGGGCTGCTTCGTGAGGAGCTTCACTGCCGCCGCCACGAGGGAAATGGAATCAAATTCATTCAGCAGCTCTTCCGCCGTCTCCCGGTACGCTTCCAGCCCGGCTTCCGCCGCCGTGCTCCGCAGGCTCGCGATGGCTTCCCGCTGATTGCCCTCGATGACTTCCGACAGCGTGGGCACCGCGCGGCGCCGGATGCGGCGGCGGATCAGGCGCTCGATATCGCGGAGCTGGCCCATCTCCCGGGAAATGACGAAGGTCGTCGCCATGCCCGTGCGGCCCGCCCGGCCCGTGCGGCCCACGCGGTGCACATAGCTCTCCGGGTCCTGGGGCATGTCGAAATTATACACATGCGTCACGCCGCTGATATCGAGACCTCTCGCCGCCACGTCCGTCGCGACGAGGATGTCGATGGTATTTTCCTTGAACTGGCGAATGACGGAATCGCGCTTCGCCTGGGACAGATCGCCGTGAATGCCTTCCGCCGCGTAGCCCCGCTTCTTGAGGGCTTCCGTCACCTCGTCGGCGCGGCGCTTCGTGCGGACGAAGACGATCGCCAGATCGGGCTCCTGCATATCCAGCAGGCGGCAGAGAGCGTCGAATTTCTGCAGGTCCGGAAGCTCGATATATTCCTGCTCGATCAGATCAATGGTGACTGTCGCCGCCTTGATCTTCACGTGCTCCGGCTCCTTCAGGAATGTGTCGGCGAGCTCGCGGATCGGGTCGGGCATGGTCGCCGAGAAGAGCATGGTCTGCCGCTCCTCCGGCATGGACGAAAGGATGGTGCGGATGTCGTCGATGAATCCCATATCCATCATCTCATCCGCCTCGTCCAGCACGAGCACCTGCACGTGAGACAGATCGATGGAGCCGCGCTTCATGTGATCCATGAGACGGCCCGGCGTAGCTACGATGATCTGCGGATGCATGCGCAGCGCCCGGAACTGGCGGTTGATGTCCTGCCCGCCGTAGATCGGCACGGCGTGAATGGGCAGAAATTCCGCCAGATGATTGATCTCCTCGGCGGACTGCACGGCGAGCTCTCTCGTCGGCGAGAGGATGACCGCCTGCGGCGCGGGCCGGGACAGATCGATGCGCTGGAGAACGGGAATGCCGAAAGCCGCCGTCTTCCCCGTGCCGGTCTGCGCCTGCCCGATGAGATCCTTCCCGGCAAGCGCGGCGGGGATCGCCGCCTTCTGGATCGGCGTGGGCTCCTCGAAGCCCATATCTTCGACAGCCTTCAAAATCTGCGGGACCACTCCCAGTTCTTCAAACGTTTCGTACATGTACTCCTCCTGTGTCTGATCTTCTATCCAAGAAATGCCGAAAGAAAAACGCGTCTCCCCTCCGGAAGTCCGCGCCTCTTCGGATATAGCGAAATCATTATAACACAGGCCAAACCGCGGTGAAAAGAAAAAATCTCCGCTCCCGCCGGGCAGGGAGCACTTCTGAACGGGAAGCGCCTGACGAAAAACGCCGGACAATGAGCGGCTCTCATCGAAAAGCGCTCCGGCGATAAACGCTTCCCGCTGAAAAGCGCTTCGGCATTTTGCGCCGGAAATTTCCGGGCACGGAAAAAGGAGCGGTCTCCCGCTCCCTTCTCTTTTTTCATTGATCAGAACGCCATGTTCAGACCGATGTTCACCTGATAGGTGTCTTCGTTGTCGTTGCCGAAGAGTTTTTCCACATCCAGGAACATGTACTTGTCTTTGCTCATCCTGTGGGAGAAGCCGAAGCCCACGTCGTACCACGTGCCTTCATTCTCATAAGTCACGGCGAGCGTCCCCGTCTTGTCCATCGCCCGGATGTCCTGATCGCCCAGGAATTCGTGAAGGATGTCTGCCTTGAAGTACACCGTATTTGCTTCATCCGTGTCCCGTCCCAGACGGAAGCCAGCCCGGCCGATGAGGCTGTCGATGCTGTCCAGGTCGACTTTCGTCTCCTGGCTCGTCGTGTAGGAGGCGTCGGTCACGTAGGCGTACTGGAGCTGTGCCTGCGGCTCGATGTACCAGTCGTTCCCCAGGTCTTTCTTCCGCCCGTATTCGGCGCTCACGCTCCATACGTCGTTGTCGTAGTCACCGCTGATCTTTTCGCCGGTGGTGCGGCCATAAATGTCAAAGTCATTGGAGAGGCGGCCGTACTTCACGACGTAGTCCGTGTAGTGGCCTTTATCGCCCATCCAGGTGTCGTGGTACCACAGCCCGGCCCGGCGCACGTCTCCTTCGCCGAGGACATTCGTGTAGTCTGCCGTGCCCCGCATGTAGTCGAAGGCAAAGCCGCGGTAATGGGTGCCGTCTTTCTGGTCATTGTCCTTCCAGTCATAGCCGATCTCGAACATGGTGTTTTTGCTGCGGAAGGCGTCGGATTTTCCGATGCGGTCGTGGCGGAGGCGCACCCAGAGGCCGTCGTCGCCCTCGAGGAAGCGGGCTTCGCCCATGCGCTTATTGAGGCGGTCCATGTAGACGGCGTTGGAGTAGTTCACCTTCGACATGGCGATGATAGTCTTGCCCGCGTCGGAAATCTGACGGTCCTGAACATCGACCAGATTATAATTCCAGAAATTACCTGTCGTATTCACTTCCGTTGTATCCTGCGCGGCCAGTCCCTCATTTTGAATGCTCGGCGGTTTGCCTTCGCTGGTAAAGAAATCCTCTACCATATCGGAACCGGGCTTTGCACTATCTGTGCCCTCATTGTATGCCTCATTAATGTCCTTTTCGGTTTTATTATATTCGGTTTGTTTTACCTGATATTTGAGGTTATAAATCCCCTGATTCAAGGAATATACATTAAAGGTCACATTATCTTTCCCTACCGTAGCGAACCGCAGCCCATCTTTAAACGTTCCATTCTGATACATATCCTCGGCCGTGACCAATTCATCCAGATATACGTCGTAGCTGCTGTTATCGGTATTCTTGATATATAGCATATCGCTTCCGCTGCGTTCTCCATCCAGATGCATGGCAAAGGTCGCATGCCCCTTCAGATTATAAATCGTCAGCGCATCGGCATTGGCGTTTCTGTCCGCTTCTGTTCCCAGCAGATTGATAAACATATTATCCCCGGATGCTGTCAGATTCGTAATCCAGCTCTGTCCGTCTACATTCCAGACCGCGTCGTTTCCCATCGTCAGATTGACCGCGCCGCCGGATGTGATATTGTCAAATTCGGGATCAACAAAAGTCGTGTGAGCAGACCCTCCACCGTTCGCATCGCCATAATCATCCGCCCGGCCCGTCCAGTTGCTGCCAGCGCCAAGCGTCAAATCCACGATTCCGCCATTCGCAGCGGCTAATGTTCCCTGTCCAGACAACTCATTTTTTACATTTAGTTCGACAACTGCTTGTTTATTTTCACCTCCATCAGCCCTGACATCTCCATTCAAAAAATTCCAATCATTTCCAGTGACATTTAATTGAACTATACCACCGTTTTCCGCTTTCACATCGCCTTTAAAGAGAATCGTCGCGACGCCTGCATCGTTTGTCTTTATAGATGTATTATCTCCACTAGCGTATAAGGCATAACTCTCGGAATTTTCCATTGTAATGTCTATAACGCTATCCTGTCCACCCAAGATAACATTGCTGCCATGAATATTCTGTCCATTCTCTTTTCCTGTATTAGAAATAGTATTTGTTGCCGCAATTCCGCCAGAATGTGCATTATTTGAATAAACAGTAACATCACTGTGCGTTTCTATATGTCCATTTTTTCCTGCCCAGAGGCCATAAAGCCCCTTTTCCTCATCTGTTTCAGTATTCAAAAGCAAATTCACTTTCCCATTTAAAGAAATATTTGCCTGATTATTATCTCCTCCCGCTTCATCGGCCCCCGCATAAATTGCTGCCCCTTGATTATATTTTAGATTCCAAATATCTGCATTCGCCAAAGGATTCCCTTTTATTGTAATATTGGTTTCCCCATTAATTACCGCCTCCGACGAAGTTGCATTAGCAGAAGACCATTTACAGGAACTGACACGAAGCCCCATACCAGATAATATTTCTGCATGAAAATCCCCATTAATTGTTAAATGATTATTGGATGATTCATCGCCAATAACAATCGCATCCGAATTAATAGATCTTATATCAGCTGTAAAATTACCCAGCTTAACATTTAAATTTGAATCTCTAAAGCGCAGTCCGTCTACATTGGGTAAAAATAAAGAAGCTGTCGTTACATCAAAATCTGTATCTTCAAGATTTACAGACTGAGCCCATAAAGCAGGTGCTGTAGCTGACGTATCAAATACAGATGCAATTTTTGTCACGACTATATCCTTATTTTTCCATGTTTCATTTAAATTTTCTCCATCATAATCTTGAAGAGTAATATTAATAGTTTCTCTTCCTTCTGTTACGGAAGTTTCCGCCCATGCCTGTCCTGCCGGAATGGCGGCACTCATGGCGAGGGCGAGGAGGATGCTGCGGGTGAGAATCTGTTTATTCATCAATCGGTTTCCTTTCTTTCTTTTCTAATCGGGAGGTGTCCCGTTATTCCCATGTGTTTCCTGCCGTCTTGCGGAGCGGCGTCACGAGTGTCCCGCGTATGCGGCTCCGAAAGTCGCTGTGCGGGGCGTCCCCGACTTTTTCTTGTGCTTCCAGTACATGCGCTCGCAGTGAGGGGAGCAGAATTTCCGCCGGCGGTCGTTTTCGTCGGTGACGAGGATGACGCGGCCGCAGCGGGCGCAGGTGAAGACCCGGAGGACGGCTCCCTGTCCTACTTCGTGCGCCGGGTGGCCCGGCTGTTTCCGGTAGGCCCGGCGGCGGCACGCTTCGGAGCAGAAGCGCTGCGTTCTCTGGTGCGCGGTGAAGGGCCTGCCGCAGCAGGCGCATACGGTCTCTATGTCCATAGGATGCCGCGCTCCGCCGGGAAAAAGACACGCAAAAAAGGCCGCGTGAAAAGCAGCCTTCGTATAGTAAATCCGGGGCCCATGGAGGTCCCCCGATATGCAGTTTCAGTTACAGACGCCGTCGCAGGCGCAGAAATAGGATTAATACCCCCTCGTCTGCGGCTTAGGCGCGCATCGTTACTTCCCATGCGTCTTGCTTCTTTACGGACGGAGCTCATACCATTCACCTCCTTTTTCTTTGACGAGTTTATCGTATCCACCCCCTGTCTTTTTGTCAACAGTCATAATAATAATTTCACTTCGTAAGGCATGAATCCCCGCCGTTTCTGCCGCCTGCACGCGGAAAACGGGCAGAAAAAAGACCCCGGAGGGTCTTCTTTTTCCTTTCAGAACTTGTGGTCCAATCCGATGATGATCTGGTACGTGTCGTCGTTGCCGTTGCCGAAGGCGCGCTCCACGTCGAGATAGATGTAGCTGTCCTCGCCCAACTTGTGCGAAAAGCCGAAGCCCACGTCGTACCACGTGTCTTCGTTTTCATACATCGCGAAGAGCCGGAATTTATGGAGAATATTCGCGGAGCGCAACACAAAAGCCCCGGCGGGATGACCGGGGCTGTCCGCTTTCGCGGCGATTCAAGTTGTCTTCGGGTGTGGGGGATTACTGTTTTTCTACGAGTTTCAGATCGACGGCGATGTTTTTGTCTACCTGTTCGCCTTTTGCGATCTTCTGCGCGATCTCTACGGCGATCTCACCCATCTTGTCAGGCTGCTGCGCGATGGTGGCCGCCATGTCGCCGTCCTGTACGGCTTTCACGCCGTCAGCGGTGCCGTCGAAGCCGATGACGAGGATCTGCTTGCCTGCGCTCTTGGCCGCGCCGATGGCGCCGAGAGCCATTTCGTCATTCTGCGCGAAGATGGCTTTGATGTCGGGGTTCGCCTGGAGCATGTTTTCGGTGACGGTCAGGCCTTTGGTGCGGTCGAAGTCAGCGGACTGTTTCGCCAGGACTTTCAGTTTCTGGTCAGCCACTTTGTGGAAGCCTTCGCCGCGTTCACGGGTCGCGGACGCGCCGGGGATGCCTTCGAGTTCAGCGACAGGAGCCTGTTCGCCGAGTTTCTTCACGATGTATTCCGCCGCCATTTCGCCGCCTTTCACGTTGTTGGAGGCGATGTGGGCCACGATGTCGCCTTTGTCAGCGGAGCGGTCAATGGTGATGACGGGGATCTTCGCTTTGTTCGCGGCGATGACGGAGTTGGAGATCGCTGCGGAGTCGACCGGATTGATGATGAGGACGTCGACTTTGGATTCGATCAGGTCAGTGACGTCGTTGGACTGTTTGGCCGGGTCGTTCTGCGCATCGACGATCTTCACGTCGATCTTGGCGTTTGCCGCCGCTTCTTCTACGCTCTTCGCCATGGTGACGAAGAAGGGATTATTCTGGGTGGATACGGCAAAGCCGATGGTGACTGTCTTTTCGCCGGAAGGAGCGGCTTCTTTTTTCTCAGAAGAGCCGCAGCCGGAAACGGATGCGAGGGCCGCGCCGAGCAGGCACGCTACTACTAATTTTTTCAGCAAATGAAACGACCTCCTTATTATTTCTTACGATCCATGAGTACTGCGAGCAAAATAACGATCCCTTTGACAACTTGCTGGTAGAAGCTGGAGACATTGAGAATATTCAGGCCGTTGTTCAGCGTGCCGATGATGAGCGCGCCGATGAGGGTGCCTGTGATGCGGCCTTTGCCGCCGGAGAGGCTGGTGCCGCCGAGGACGACTGCCGCGATGGCGTCGAGTTCATAGCCCATGCCGGCGGTGGGCTGCGCAGAGTTCAGGCGGGAGGTGAGGACAGCGCCCGCAAGCGCGCAGAGGAGGCCGGTGATGGCGTAGGAGACGATCTTCACGCGGTTGATCTTGATGCCGGCGATGAAGGAGACTTTTTCGTTGCCGCCCACGGCGTAGGTCTGACGGCCGAGGGGGGTCTTATTGAGGATAAAGAGGAGCACAAGGAATGCGATGAGCATGAGGATCGCCGGTACGGGCACGCCCGCGATGTCGCCCTGGCCGAGGCCCATAAAGATCGGGTCGTCGGAGAGGCCGCTGATGGGGTTGCCGTTCGTGTAGACGAGGGTCGCGCCGCGGTAGATGGTCATGGTGGCCAGGGTCGCGATGAAGGGGGCGACTTTGCCGTAGGCGACGATGATGCCGTTCACAGCGCCCAGGCCGAGACCGATCACGGCTGCCACGATGACGGCCATTTCAGGATTCATGCCGCTGGTGATCATGCTGGCGAGGAGCGCGCTGGAGAGCGCGAGGATGCTCCCTACGGAGAGGTCAATGCCGCCCGTGAGGATGACGAAGGTCATGCCGAAGGAGATGAGCGCATTGATGGAGACCTGACGGAGCAGGTTGCTCAGGTTCGACGGGGAGATGAAGCGGTCATTGAGCGCCGCGATGACGATGAAGAGGAGAATGAGCCCGATGAGCGGCCCCATTTCTCTCAGCAGATTTTTTGTTTTTTCCGAGTTCATTGGTTATTTTCCTCCCGTTGCCAGTGTAATGATTTTTTCCTGCGTCGCGTCTTTGCGGCTGAGGATGCCCGCCACGTGTCCTTCGTGGATGACCATGATGCGGTCGCTCATGCCGAGGATCTCCGGAAGGTCTGAGGAGACCATGATGAGGGAAACGCCCTGCGCGGTGAGCTCATTCATCAGATCATAGATGTCTTTTTTCGCGCCCACGTCGATGCCCCGCGTCGGTTCGTCGAGGATGAGCAGCGACGGATGCATGCCGATCCATTTCGCGATGACGACTTTCTGCTGGTTGCCGCCGGACAGGTTTTTCGCTTCCAGATTGAGATCCGTGGTCTTGACGCCCAGTCTGTCGGCGAGGACTTTGCAGAATTCGTATTCTTTCTTGGTATCGATGCAGTTGAAGTTCGTGAAAGCGCCTTCACTGGGGAGGGCGATGTTTTTCAGGATGGAGAAATCGAGGATGAGCCCTTCGGTCTTGCGGTTTTCCGTGATGAAGCCGAATCCCTGCCGGATGGCGTCGAGCGGGTTTTTGATATTCACTTCTTTCCCGTTCAGACGGATGGTGCCGGATTTATGGGGATCGACACCGAAGAGGGCCCGCATGATCTCCGTGCGTCCCGCGCCCATGAGGCCTGCCACGCCGAAGATCTCCCCTTTTCTCACGGAGAAGGATACGTCCTGGAATACGCCGGGCTGGGTGAGGTGCTCCACGGAGAAGACTTCTTCTCCCGGGGTGACGGTGCGGAGCGGGTAGTATTCGGAGATCTCGCGGCCCACCATGTCCTTGACGATCTGGCTCATGGTGGTCTCACCGGTGGGCTTGCTGCTGATGGTCTGTCCGTCGCGCATGACGGTGATGGTATCGCAGTTGCCGAAGACTTCTTCCATGCGGTGGGAGATGTAGATGATCGCCACGCCTTTGGCTTTCAGCTTCCGCATCACGTCAAAGAGGCAGTCTGTCTCTCTCTCGGTGAGGGCCGCCGTCGGTTCGTCCATGATGACGACTTTCGCATCCAGCAGGAGGCTCCGCATGATCTCCACCATCTGCTGCTGACCGACGGAGCAGTTCCCCGCGATCTCATCCAGCGGCAGATCGATGCCGATCTCTTTGCATTTCGCCTGGGCGATCTCTTTCATTTTTTTGAAGTCGATAAATCCGAATCTCGTCTTCGGCCGTTTCAGCGGGAAAAGGTTTTCCAGCACTGTCAGGTTCGGCCAGATGTTCAGCTCCTGATGAATGAAGGCGATGCCGTGGTCTTCCGCGTCTTTATTGCCGCTGAATACCATGGGTCTGCCGTCGACTTCGATGGTTCCCGCATCGGCTTTGAGGATGCCGGTCAGGATATTCATGAGCGTGGATTTCCCCGCGCCGTTTTCTCCCATCAGCGCCTGTACTTCACCGGAGCGGAGATGCAGATTGACGCCGCGAAGCACCTGGTTCGTACCAAAGGCTTTGCAGATCCCTTTCATATCGATTTCCATCTCTATGCTCTTCCTCTCTGTATGATCGTTCCGCTTTTAAAAGATGACGCCCGATTCCAACACGACATTGGAGAAGGGGGTGATCTCGCCGGTGCGGATGACGGCTTTCGCCGTTTTTTCCATTTTCTTCAGCGTCTCATGACTGTCCAGCACGGCCCATTCGACTTTGTCTTCCGGAAAGACTTCATGGAGCGCCGCCCACTGCGCGGGATTCTGCGTTTCCGTTTCCGGCGCGACGTAGATCTTCTCTACTTCCATGTACTTGGCGACTTCCCGCACAACTTCGATGAATTTCGGTTCGCCCAGACGGAGCGCCAGGTCGATCTTCGGCGTTCCTTCCGGCACGGGGAGGCCGCAGTCACCAATGACGATCTGATCGGTGTGGCCCATGTCCGCCAGGACTTTGGCGATATTGCTGTTCAGTATTCCTATTTTCTGCATACGAGCATCTCCTCTACTTCGCTGCGCCGGGGCATGCCGCCCTGCGCGCCGATCTTTCCGATGGAGCGCGCCGCCGCCGCATTGGCGAAGCGCACGGCCTCCCGAAGGCTCATGCCTTCGCTCTTTGCCGCCGCGAAAGCGCCGTTGAAGGTATCTCCCGCGCCGGTGGTATCTACGACGGGAACGGTAAATCCCGGGACGGTCACGGTCTTTCCGTCTTCTCCGAAGGCCACGCCGTCTTTTCCGACGGTCATGATGACGCGGCATCCCGCGCTCCGGAGGATCTCGTCTTTCGTTTTGCCCGGGAACATGAGCGCCGCTTCGTGTTCATTCGGCGTCACATAGGCAGTCTTTTCGATGAGCTCCTGCGGGACTTCCGCAAAGGGCGCCGGATTCAGCATGACGGAAACGCCTTCTTCCGCGGCTCTGCGGATGACATAGGCGTTCGTCTCGAGGGGGATCTCATGCTGGAGCAGCACCATGTCGCAGCTCTTTATGACATCCCACGCTTCGTCAATGCACGCTTCGTCCACGCAGTCGTTCGCGCCTTTCACGACGATGATGCTGTTGTCGCCCTCGGCGAGGGTGATGTGCGCCGTACCGGTGGTCACGCCGGGGATCACTTTCACATAATCCGTATGGATCCCTTCTCTTTTCAGGGTGTCCATCATCATCTGCCCGTTGGCGTCATCGCCGACGCAGCCGATCATCCATACATCCGCTCCCACTCTGGCCGCCGCGACGGCCTGATTCGCGCCTTTCCCGCCGGGAGAGATGATCAGCCGCCTGCCCATGACGGTCTCACCGGCTCCGGGCCGGCGGTCCGCTTCCACGGTCAGATCGACATTGCAGCTCCCGATCACTGCTATACGACTCATAGTTCCTCCTTAAAAAGCAAGCACGCAGAAGAAGAACCCCCGTCTCACAGGGCGCTCTTGTTCTCCGCCTATCCTCAGCAGCTATAACTAACTGAATCATTTTAGCATAAATGGTATGTTTTAAAAAGGACAGGCGTCCTCCGGGCCGTTTTTTGTCCCAAATTAACATCTCATGAGAACCCGGCATCCCGCTTCATTTTCGCAGTTTCTCTCCGCGGTCTTTGGAAACTTCGGGCCTATCTGGATTTTTTCCTTCCCGTCTTTTCTTTTCTCTTTCCCTGCCGCGGGATCCGCGCAGCGCTGACGGGACATTTTCATTCTCTTTTCACAAAGAAAAAACGGCGGACCGGGATCTTCTGCCCCCTGTCCGCCGCGAAAGCCCTGCCATGAAAGCGCTTTTCTCATGGCTGCCCGTTTTCTTATGCGATTTTGATATAGATCATCTGTCGATATTGGTCATCTTTTCCGGCTGCACGTAGGTATCGTATTCTTCCGCCGTGACATAGCCCAACGCTTCCGCCGCTTCCCTGAGGGAGCAGCCCGCGCTGAAAGCGTGCTTCGAGATGGCCGCCGCTTTTTCGTAGCCGATGTGCGGGGAAAGGGCCGTCACAAGCATGAGGGAATTTTCCACCAGTTCCTGCATGCGTTCGCGGATCGGCTCCATGCCTTCCGCGCAGTGGACGGTAAAGGAATGGATGGCTTCGCCGAGGAGTTTCACCGATTCGATGAAGGCGTCCGCGATGACCGGCGCGTAGACGTTCAGCTCGAAGCGCCCTTGAGAGGAGCCCATGGAGATGACCGCCTGATTGCCGTGGACACGGCATGCCGCCATGGTGAGGGCTTCGCACTGGGTGGGATTCACTTTGCCAGGCATGATGGAGGAGCCCGGTTCATTGGCTGGAATGGAGATCTCCCCGAGTCCCGACCGGGGACCGCTGGCGAGGAGCCGGATGTCGTCGGCAAATTTCATGCAGTCTCCGGCGAGCCCGTCCAGCGCGCCGTGGATGTAGACGAAATTGTCTCTCCCTGTGAGGGCGTAGAATTTATTGCCTTCTTCTGTAAAGGGCAGGCCCGTCTCTCCGGCGATGAGCTCCGCCGCGCGCCGCCCGAATCCTTTCGGCGCGTTCAGGCCCGTGCCGACCGCTGTGCCGCCGAGGGCGAGAGGCAGCAGGTATTTTTCCGCGTCCCTGATCATGGCGCGGGATTTCTTCAGCATTTCCGCCCAGCCGGAGATCTCCTGCCCGAAGGTAAGGGGCACCGCGTCCTGCACATGAGTGCGGCCGATCTTCACGATGCGCATGTATTCTTCGCTCTTCCTGCCGAAGACGGCGATGAGCTCGTCCAGCGGTCCGTACAGTTCGTCGTGCAGGACTTTCACCGCGGCGATGTGCATGGCCGCCGGAAAGGTATCATTGGACGACTGGGATTTATTGACATCGTCATTGGGATGGACCCGCTTCTCACTGCCCGCGGCGGCCAATTTTTCATTGGCCAGGTGGGCAATGACTTCATTGAGGTTCATATTGCTCTGCGTGCCGGAGCCGGTCTGATAAACGACGAGGGGAAATTCTTCATCCCATTTCCCCGCGAGGATCTCATCGCAGGCTTCGCAGATGGCGTTTTTCTTCTCTTCATCCAGCCCAGACAGTTCGGCATTCGCAAGGGCCGCGCATTTCTTCATCACCGCGAAAGCGTAAATGATCTCCATGGGCATGCGGTGCCCGATGCGGAAATTTTCCAGCGAGCGCTGCGTCTGCGCGCCCCATTTTCTTTCTGCCGGTACTCTCACTTCGCCCAGCGTGTCGTGTTCGATGCGGTATTCCATATTCGTCTCCTTTTTTCTCCCGCCTTTTCGGCGGATGGTTTGATCAGATATATTGTAGCATATTTTTATTTCCCCCTCCCATAAAAAGTACTGTTTATGCGAAATCCGCATATGCTTAAAGCTCTTTTATTTTTCCGCCGCCTTCCGCGCGGGCGCTCCTCACTGAACGCTTCCCGATGAAAAGCGCTTTCTCCATGAGCGCCTGAAAATTTCCGGCGGAAAAATGAAAACGACCGGAAAAATTCCGGCGCTTCAAGAAGGGCGGAGAATTTTGACACTTCGCCGTTTGTATTGTAAAATAATTCACACATGGCTTTGCAGTATTGATTTATGGCAGTCTCCGGGCCCCGTGCAATGAAATCCCATGAACCCTGTCAGGTCCGAGAGGAAGCAGCAGTAAGTGGCCCGTTTCATGTGCCACGGTGCATCCTGGCGGCTGTCATAAATGAGGACTGCAAAGTTTTTTATTGCGTTTCTTTTTCCGGAGGTCACTATGGCTTATCTCGCTTTGTACCGCAAATGGCGTCCCCAGACTTTTTCCGAGGTGGTCGGGCAGAAGCATATCTCCGCCGCGCTGCAGCGGGCCGTCGGCGAGGACCGCCTTGCCCACGCCTATCTTTTCTCCGGGCCGAGGGGCACCGGGAAGACCAGCATGGCCAAGATCCTCGCGAAGGCGGTGAACTGCGAGCATCCCCGCGGGGCCGATCCGTGCAATGAGTGCCGCACCTGCCGGGAGATCACCGGCGGCTCCTCGCTCGATGTGTATGAGATCGACGCGGCGTCGAACCGGGGCATCGAAGAGATCCGGGCGCTCCGCGATTCGGTGCGGTCGCTGCCGAGCGTCTGCCGGAAAAAGGTCTACATCATCGATGAAGTGCACATGCTCACCAAGGAGGCCTTCAATGCGCTCCTGAAAACGCTGGAAGAGCCGCCGTCCCACGTGCTTTTCATCCTCGCCACGACGGAGCCGGAAAAGATCCCTCTCACCATCCTTTCCCGATGCCAGCGGTATGAGTTCCGCCGCATTTCCGCCGACGATATCCGGGAGCACCTGCTCCATATCGCGGAGGCGAGCGGATTCGCCCTCGACAGCGACGCGGCGGGACTCATCGCCGTCCGCGCGGAAGGCGGCCTCCGCGACGCCCTGTCTCTTCTCGATCAGTGCATGGGCGCGGCGGGAGGGAAACGTCTCTCCGCCGCCATGGTGTACGATCTGCTGGGCCTCACCGGAAAAGACCGCATCCTGTCCCTGGCCGGGCACATCCTCCGCAGGGAGAGCGGCGAAGCGCTCACGGAATTTTCCGCCATCCTTCAGGACGGGAAAGAACCGGCGGCAGTGCTCTCCGATCTGCTCTCCCATTTCCGGGACGTCATGATCGCCCGCATCCAGCCTGACGCGCCGGAGCTCTCCGTCTACGGAGACCAGAAACCGCTCCTCATGAAGGAGGCGGAAACGATCTCCGAGCCGTACCTGGACGCGCTCTTCGAATCGCTCCACGGGTCTCTTTCGGAAGCAAAGCGGAGCGCGTCGCCCCGTATGAATGCGGAAATGGGCCTGCTCCGCCTGTGCCGTCTCCGCGGCGACAGGACGCTGGAAGGGCTGGTAGAGCGCATTGAATCACTGGAGCGGCAGCTCCGCCAGGGCATCCCCGCGGCGGCCGCAGGCGTACCTGCCCCTGTCTTCACGCCCCGGCCTTCCGCTGCCGCGCCTGCTGCGCAGGCCCCTGCGCCGATTCCGGTCCCCGTTCCTTCTCCGCGTCCCTCGGAACCTGCTCCCGCGGCCGCACCGCCCCAGGAAACGCCGGAGGCCCCGGCAGCGCCTGCGCCGGGAAAAACGCGGCCCGCGGCGCAGCCTTCTCCGGTACCGCCTGCGGAAACGGCAAAGCCCGCATCGCCTTCCCCCGTGCCTCCGGTGAAAACGGCGGCTTCCCCGGCAGAAGCGCCGGCAGAGCCCCGTCCCGCTCCGGCCGGACCGGCGGAAAATGAAGCGGGCGGCCTCCTCCCGCCGGAGGAATACCCGGCGCTCTGGAAGAAGATCCTCGCCTATTTCATGTCCATCCACCGCATTGACATCTTCACGTGTCTGTCGAAGAGCACGCTCATTTACGCGGGCGGCGCGCGGGCCGTCATTTCCGCGCCGCAGCCCTTCATCGCCCAGGCCTGCAATTCCCCGGCCTACCAGAAGATCTGCGCGGAAGCTTTCCTGAAATGCAGCGGCCTGCCGCTCATTCCCCACGCCGTGCTGCGGGGCAGTCCGGAAGAAGCGCAGGCGAAGGCGGAAGCCGCCGCGCCGCGGCCCGCACAGGCGGCGGAACCCCTGGCGGGAAAGGCCCCGGCGGCGCAGGAAACAGACGGCTACATCCCCGTCAGCCGGTCAGAGATCCCCGACGATCCGCTCCTGGCGGCTGCCTTGAAAATTGCCCCTGACTGTGATATATATGAAAAGAAATAAAGAAGGCAGTCCCCTTTCCGGGGACTGATTCCGTATCAAGGAGGAAATCAATGTTCGGAAATAAGGCGCAGATGCAGAGCATGCTGAAAAAAGCCCGTAAAATGCAGGAAGATGTGCAGAAAGCACAGGAGGAAGTGAAGAAGCAGACCGTGGACGTCACTGTCGGCGGCGGCGCGGTCACCCTCACCATGAACGGCGACAAGCAGATCACCGCTCTCAAAATCTCCAAAGACGCCATCGATCCGGAAGATCCGGAAATGCTGGAAGATCTCATCACCACCGCTGTGAACGAAGCGTCCCGCAAAGCCGACGAAATGGCGAAGAAAGTCATGCAGCAGGTCACCAGCGGTCTCGGCCTGCCCGGCATGTTCTGATGAACGATTCTCTGGAAAATGTAGCGGCCCAGTTCCGCAGGCTTCCCGGCATTGGCGTCAAGACCGCGCGGCGGCTCGCCTATTTCATGCTGGAACGCCCGGAATCGGAAGTGGAAGAATTCATCCGCGCCATCGAGACGGCCCGGAAGAACAGCTGCTATTGTTCCGTATGCTGCAATCTGGCCGTCTCCGACCCGTGCGGCATCTGCGCTGACGAGCGGCGCGACCGGTCTGTCATCTGCGTGGTAGAGCAGCCGCAGGACGTACAGGCCCTCGAAGCGAGCGGCGAATACCGCGGGCTGTACCACGTTCTGCACGGCGCGCTGTCCCCGCTCGACGGCATCGGCCCCGATCAGCTCCGCATCCGGGAGCTCCTCCTCCGCCTGGAAAGTGACGAGGTGAAAGAAGTCATCCTCGCGACCGATCCCGACACGGAAGGCGAAGCCACCGCATTCTACCTCTCCCGGCTCATCAAGCCGACGGGCATCCGCGTCACCCGCATCGCCCGGGGACTTCCCGCAGGCGGCGACATCGGCTACGCCGACAGCCAGACGCTGGCCGGAGCGGTGGAGAACCGCAGAGAGATCTAAGGAGGCATTCATGCTGGAAACAATCATGGGAAATCCCATCCTTGCAGGTCTGGCCGCCGTGGTGTGCATCTACATCATTTTCAAACTCATCGGCGTGGTCACTTTCCTGTTCCGGGTGGGTCTGGCCCTGGCCATCGCGGCGGGCCTTTTCTACTACTACGTTTTAAAATAAAAAACGCACCAAAAAAGAAGCGCACCGGTACTGAGCCGGCTGTGCTTCTTTTTTATTTGCCGTGTTTTTGTAATTTCATCCAATCGTTTCATCAAAAAAAGAGCCCGACTGTGATCGGACTCTTTCTTTTTATGATTACTCTGCGGATGGGCGTTCCGCCTCTTCCGCCGCGCCTTCTTCCGGCACTTCCGGAGCCGGTTCTTCCGGCGCGTCGATGGAATGATATTTGAAGAGATTTTCCACCTGGCGGCTGTCGATCGTTTCCACCTCGAGCAGGGCCTTCGCCATGGCGTGGAGGACTTCGATATTTTCCGTCAGGATATTCATCGTATCTTCATATGCTTCATTCAGATACTTGTGCATTTCCTCGTCAATGATCGTCGCCACGGTCTCGCCGTAATTCCGTTCAGAGCCGAGCTGTTTGCCCAGGAATATCTGTTCCTGATGCTCGCCGAAGACCATCGGGCCGAGGCGGTCGCTCATGCCCCATTCCATGATCATCTTGCGGAGGATCGCCGTGACCTGCTGCAGGTCGCCCGACGCGCCGCTGGAGATCTCATTGAAAATGATCTGCTCGGCGCAGCGGCCGCCGAGAGCAACACGGATCTGCGCAAGGAGATGAGACTTCGTGAGGAAAGACCGCTCTTCATGGGGCAGCATCATGGTGTAGCCGCCGGCCTGTCCGCGGGGAATGATGGTGACTTTGTGCACCGGGTCTGCGTCTTTCAGCACCGTCGCCATGATGGCGTGGCCCGATTCATGGTAAGCGGTGATCTTCTTGTCTTCGTCGCTCACTTTGTGGCTCTTCCGTTCCGGCCCATAGGAGACTTTTTCGCTGGCTTCTTCCAAATCAGCCATGGAAATGGTCTTTCTCTTCGCTCTCGCCGCGAGGAGCGCCGCTTCATTCAGGAGGTTCGCCAGATCGGCGCCGGTGAATCCCGGTACTTTCTTGGCGATGGTCTCCAGATCGACATCTTTTTCAAGGGGCTTGTTCCTGGCGTGGACTTTCAGAATGGCGACACGGCCGCGAAGATCCGGCCTGCCCACAATGACGCGGCGGTCGAAACGTCCCGGGCGGAGCAGCGCCGGGTCGAGGATATCCGGGCGGTTCGTCGCCGCCAGAGTGATGATGCCTTCATTCGCGCCGAAACCGTCCATCTCCACGAGGAGCTGATTCAGCGTCTGTTCTCTTTCATCGTGGCCGCCGCCGAGGCCGGAGCCTCTCTGGCGTCCCACCGCGTCGATCTCATCAATGAAAATAATGCACGGCGCGTTCTTCTTGGCCTGCGCGAAGAGGTCACGTACGCGGGATGCGCCAACGCCGACGAACATTTCTACGAAATCGGAACCGGAAATGGAGAAGAAAGGCACTTTCGCTTCGCCCGCCACGGCTTTGGCAAGGAGCGTCTTGCCCGTGCCTGGCGGTCCGACGAGGAGCACGCCCTTGGGGATCTTCGCGCCGATCTCCGTATATCTCCCGGGATTTCGCAGGAAATCCACCACTTCTTCCAGTTCTTCCTTGGCTTCGTCTTCACCGGCCACGTCGGCAAAGGTCACGTTCACCTGTCCTTCACCGGTCATCTTCGCCTTGGATTTGCCGAAATTCATCACTCTTCCGCCGCCGCCCTGGGTCTGATTCATCATCCAGAACCATACGCCCACAAGGATCAGAATCGGGAGCAGGGACGAGAGCAGGCTCATCCACCACGACGGCTGTTCCGGCGGGCGGGCAGTGATCGTCACATTCTTGTCTTCCAGCGCGGCCAGCGCTCTCGTGTCATTGTCCGGCAGATACGTCGCGAATTTCGTTCCGTCTTTCAGCACGCCGGTGACGGAATTGTTAGTGAGGACGACAGAATCCACCTTTTCATCCTGCACCTGCGAGATAAAGTCGCTGTACGTGATCTCCGAATACCTGTCCTGCGGCGTGAGGAAGGTCTGAAACATGGATACTGCTATGACGATAAGCAGCACGTAGAGCGCCACGTTCTTCACAAACTTATTCAAACGGGTCCTCCTTTTCCGGTCGGCAGACCGGCTCTCTATACTTTTTTAAAATAGATTCAGTTGAAAATTATTTTATCATATCTTTTTTCAACTGTCACGAAGACTTTCGATATCCTCGTTCAGGCTCTCGTATAGACTTCGCTTTTCAAGGTGCACACTTCCGGCAGATTCCTGTATTTCTCCGCATAGTCGCAGCCGTAGCCGACGATAAATTCATCGGGCACTTCAAATCCCATGTACTTCACGGGCACATCCTGTACGCGCCGTTCTTTTTTATCGAGGCAGATCGCCAGCTCCACCGAAGCGGCTCCCCGCTTTTTGAGAAGCGGCACCAGCGCCGCCATGGTGATGCCCGTATCGATGATGTCTTCCACGACGATGACGTCCTTGCCGCGGATGTCTTTATCCAGATCTTTTTTGATATTGACGCTTCCCGAAGAAACAGTACCGCTGCCGTAGCTGGAAACGCACATCGTATCCAGAGTGACCGGCAGATCGATGGCGCGCATGAGATCGCACAGGAAGGGCATGGCTCCCTTCAGAATGCCTACAAGGACGACATCTCTTCCCTGATAATCTTCCGTGATCTGACGTCCCAGTTCCGCGACTCGCGCGTCAAGACGCTCCTTATCGATGAGCACGCTCTTAATGTCTTTCATCATGTTCTTCATCTTGTTTCCTCCTGAGTGTGAGAAGCAGGTACCGCTTCGTTTCTGCGGAAGGCGCTCCGTACCGTCCTGCCTTCCTGAATCCGATCCAGTATATATGACTGTCTCCTGCGGCCAGCGGCCATGTGCGGCGCGCTTCCGCGGGGATATGCAGTTCATTCATGTACGGGAAGAGCTTTTTTGTCACCTTCGAGCCTGCCGGCGCAAATCGGTCACCCGGCAGGGGATACCGGAGCCGGACAGGCCCGGCGGCGTCCGCGTCAAGGACGAGCTGATCCGGCCCGGCGGCTTCCGGCTTTTCGTCCCGCACCTCCTGCAGGAGTTCCCATTCCGGCGGCGCTTCGTTTTTCGTCCGTCCGGCGCGGGTGCTTCCGGCGCTGAAAAACAGCCGCCCGTAGCGCGCTTCCGCCATCGTTCCCGCGGCGGAAGTCTTTTTTCCCGTCCCGGCGCTCCGAAGGAAAGCCAGCACCCTTTCCGTCTCTTCAAAATCCGGAACCCGTCCGCCGCACCGTTCCCAGATCCGCCGGATCATGCGGCGAGCCAACCCGTCCGGCAGCTCCCGGAAGAGCGCCTGCTCTGCGGAGATCCCGCCGTCTCTCCGGACGAAATCTTTTTCCCTCCCGTCCAGCAGACGTTCCAGAAGGCTGTCTTCTTCCCTCAGGATCTCCGCCGTCCGGCAGAGCGCCTCCGTGAGGCGGAGATTGTATGCTTCCAGCGCGGGGATCGTCTCCAGACGCAGACGGTTCCTCACCGCGCAGGGCAGGTCGTTCGTCCTGTCGTGGCGCGGCTCATACGGCCAGAAGGTCAGATACTCTTCGATCTCTTTCCGCGTCACACCGAGGAAAGGCCGGATGATGTCCTCCGCTTCCGGTCTCATCCCGGACAAGCCGGTCATACCGCTTCCCCGCAGAAAGTGATATAGTACGGTCTCCGCCTGATCTCCCATATGATGAGCCGCGGCGATCTTTTCAAAGCCCTCCGCGGCGGCCCGCTTCCGCAGCGCGGCATAGCGGAGCTCCCGCGCGGCGGTCTCTTCCGAGCCTCCGTGCGCCCGTCTCCACGCCGGTACATCAGCGGTCTCCCGCCAGCAGGGCACGCCCAGGCCGCGGCAGACAGAAGCGACGAAAGCCGTCTCTTCTTCCGCTTCTTCCCGCAGGCGGTGATCCACCGTGCAGCAGCCGAGACGGAATCCTTCCGACGGGGCAAGCTCGGAGAGCGCCAGCAGGAGCGCCAGCGAATCCGGCCCGCCGGATACGGCGGCGAGAATGGAGCCGCCCCGCCGCCACAGGCGGTGTTTCCTGCCGAAGCGGCGGACCTTTTCCGTAAACTCCTCTTTATCCATTACATTCGGGGCGGATGGCGTCCGCGTCCAGCAGCCCTTCCGTAAGCCCTCTGTCGCTGACGGTCATTTCCGTCAGGGCAAAATATTCCATAATGCTGTCTACGATGGCCACGCCGGCCACGATGATATCCGCTCTGTCCGCGCGGAGCCCCCGGAACTGGCACCGGTCTTCATAAGACATCTGATAGAGTTTTCTGAGGAGCGCGGATACGTCTTCCGCATGGATGACATAACCCTGGATCTTCGCGGAATCATAGGTCTCCAGTCCCTGCAGCATGGACGCGATGGACGTCATTGTGCCGCCCACACCGATCCACTGTTTCACCGGCGTCAGCTCTTTCGTATCCTGAAATTTCTGGAAGCAGTGTTTTTTCAGCTCGCCCAGTCCCCTTGCGGTGGTCGTATCAAAAAGGTCGGAGCAGCGCACGCATCCCAAGGGGAAGCTGCGGCGGAAGCCGATGGCCGGGCCGTATCCCATGCAGAGCTCCGTGGAGCCGCCGCCCACATCGGCCACAGCGGCGACGGCCGACGACAGGCCCACCGCTCCGAGATAGCTGTAAAAGGCCTCTTCCTCACCGGAGAGTATCTTCACGGGAATGCCCGTTGCCTTCTCCAGCTCCGCAGCGAATCCCGCGCCTTCCGGAGCGTCCCGGAGAATGGATGTGCCGAACCCCAGGATCTCTTCTGCCCCGGCTTCCTTCGCCTCGGCGATGAATTTCTCCACCGCTTCCCTCGTACGGAATCGAGCGCCTTCGGTGATGGCCGCCTCATTCGTCATGCCCTCGCCCAGACGGGACGCCTCCATATCTCTCACCAGCGGTCTCCATTCGCCGCCGGGCGTCCCGTCTGCCACGAGCAGGCGGGCCGAATTCGTACCAATATCAATGACAGCCCTGATCATAAATGCCTCCTGCCTGAAAAGACCCTTTCGGCCATTTCCAAACAATGAAGGGAGCATAAAATGCCCCCTCCTGAACGTTCTGGATCAGTCTCAATCCGCACGGCGGGCGCCGCGGCCTCCGCGCTTCGACTCTACATTTCTTTTTAAATCGAGCAGTCTTTCATCGCTGTCCTTGAGGAAGCGGCTCAGCTTATCCTCAAAGGACGCTCCGGTCTCGCGTTTCTTCTGATGAAAATCACCGGACGGGCGTCCGCCGAAAGAGCGGCCCTGCGCGCGGCGCGGCGCTTCGCGGCGGTCTTCTCCGCGGCCTGCGGCAGCGGATTCCTGACGCTTCTCGCGGGAAACAGCGGGCTGCGCCTGTTTGATGGACAGAGCGATCTTTCCCTTTTCGTCGACAGAAACGACTTTGACTTTGACGGTATCATGCACTTTCAGGTAGTCATTCACGTCATTGACATACTCACTGGAAACTTCTGAAATGTGCACAAGGCCGACTTTTTTGTCGGGAAGCTCCACAAAAGCTCCGAACTTTGCGATACCCGTGACGGTACCTTCTACGATGCTGCCGATTTCTAATGCCATGAAAAAAATTCTGCCCCCTTAATGGATATAATATTTGATTCATTATACGAAAATTTTTTCATCCGCGCAAGAAAAAAGAAACGCCTCCCCGCGCCGGGAATCCCCGAAATTACGGCGCTTCCCGGCATTCGCCGCGCGGCGGGAAAAGAATGTCCGCCGCCGGGAAAAGGGCACGGAAAAAGAGCGGTCTCCCGCTCTTCTTTTTCTTTCACTTCACGTAGGGCAGCTCGCCGGGCTTCACCATGCCCAAGTCATCCCGCGCCTTCCGCTCGATCACCGCCGGGTCCTGCAGTTCTTTCTTCCTCGCTTCCAGCTCGGCGTTTTCTTTCATGAGCTCCTGCTTTTTTACTTCTTCCGCGGCGATCTCCTCCCGGAGCATCCAGATGCTGTAGCCGCTGCGGATCACGAAGGCCAGCAGAAGGATGGCCGCTGCCGCCGCGAGGATGCGCCCCGTACGAAAGCGCCGTACCTTATGCATGCCGATCCCTCCCCAGCAGATGATTGACCCACTTGTAGAAAGCCGGCTCCGCCGCCAGCGCCTCTTTATACTTCTTCTCCGCTTCTGCCTCGGCGAATCCGTAGTCCAGCAGTTTTTTCGCGTCGTCCCAGCGGTTCTCATCATCATACACCGCGGCGATCACGAGCCTGCCGTCCCGTTCCGCCGACGCCACGAGGCATTCCCCGGCCGCTTCCGTCATGCCCGTCTTGATCCCGTTCACGCCGGGATAGCCGTCCGGCAGCAGTTCGTTCCGATTCTCCACGATCCGGTACATCCCGCTGCGGTAGACCATCGGATGAGACGGCTGCTTCACGATCTCCCGGAAGGCGGGATTTTTCATGGCGTATGCCGCGATCTTCACCATATCATTAGATGTCGTGTAATGGTCGGGCCGCGTGAGGCCGTTCGGATTAGCGAAATGGGAATGCGACACGCCGATGGAGGCGGCCTTCTCGTTCATCATCTCAATGAAGCGGTCATAGCTGCCGCCGACGGTCTCCGCCACGGCGACGGCGGCGTCATTTCCGGAGACAAGCATCATCCCGTAGATCACTTCCCGCAGCGAGATGGGCATGTCCGGCCGGACGCCCAGATCTGTCCCGTCCTGCGCCATGGCCCGCGGCGTGATCACCGCGTCGCTGTCGAGAAGCGCCTGCCCTTCTTCCAGCGCGATGATGCACGTGAGGATCTTCGTGGTGCTCGCCGGATAGATCTTCTTTTCTCCTGCCTTGTCCCCGCGGATGACGCCTGTGTTTCCGTCGATCACCGACGCCGCTGCCGCTTCCACGGCGGGAAAAGGCGCGGGCTTCGGCGGCTCCGGCGGAGGGGGCACTAAAAGCGCGGCCCCTCCGATGACCGCGCCGGCAGTCACGGCCGCGGCGCAGAGCCATTTGATCCATTTTTTCATTTCCAGACTCTTTCCTCCGGCCCTGTCTTACGGCTCCGCTTTTCCCGCTGCTGATGCCCGCAGGCACTCCCGGAGCGCTCCCGTGCGGATATCGTACATGTATCCGTAGATCGGGATTTTCTTCGATACAAGCGGATGCGCCCGGAGGCGCCGCACATCGTCCACGAGCGTCTCTTCCGGATCGCCGATGGTCATGAAATCCATGAATGACGCGTCCGCGCCGGGCTCGTCCGATACGTTCCGCCAGCCGTCTTCCGTATGCTCCGCCGGACCGACGCTTTCTGCCATGAGCGCCTGCATCTCTTCATTCGTAAAGCCCGCCATGCCGCACTCCGTATGATGGATCACATACCACTCCGTCGTACCGAGCAGTTTCGCCGACACCACGAGGGACCGCACGGCGTCGTCCGTCACGCGGCCGCCGGCATTGCGCACTACATAGGCGTCGTCTGCCAGGCCCGCGAAGCGCACCGGATCCATGCGCGCGTCCATGCACGTGAGGATGGCGAATTTTTTCTTCGGATGGGCCGCTTCCCCTTTTGTCTTCACATACGCCGCGTTGGCCGCTTCTATTTTCTCTTTGATCCCGCTCATCATTTCTTCTCCTTTAATATGCCTTCATTGAGCGCCGCCGCGATGGCTGCCCCGTCTTCCCCGCCGCTCACCATGTAGACCGACTCGCCGCCGCAGATGACGGCGTTTCCGTCATAGTATGCCTCTGTCTCCAGTCCGCCGTGCCAGAGCCGCGCCAGCTTGCCCGCGGTGAGGTACGTCCTCTCTTCCGCGGTGTACGCGCCGAGCGCCGCCGGCTGGAAAGTCTTTTTCCCGTTGACTGTGATCCAGCCGTCTTTCACATTAATATGCTTCCCGGAATATTCATACATGCGCTTCACATTTTTGTTCACCCGATCCGTCGTGGCGGGATGATTGCCCGGCGCGAGGACCGCTTTCAGACCGGTGGGCGAGCTCTCGCCGTACCGGTCCCGAAGCACTGCCATGGATGCCGCCGCGCCGCCGGGATTATACCCCGCCGCCGTGAGATACTCGAATCCCAGATCGTCGGCTTCCTTCTCCTGGTCTTTCGTGAAGACCGCATTGGACACATAGTTCCCCGCCACATTCGCCAGCACGACGGATGCGATCGTGGGATCGTCGGCGAGATAAATATTGAGGGCCGTCGTGAGGCCCACGCGCTTCTTCACGCCCGAAACGGAATGGCGCTCCTCGCCGTGAGCCAGCTCATGGGCCATGACGTACGCCAGCTCGTCGTCATCAAACGAGTCGAGGGCGCCCTTATTGACGCACATCACGCCGCCCAGGCTCATGAAGGCGTTGATCTCCTCGTCGGGCGCGACATAGAGGGAATATTCCCGGCGGATCATGCCGCTGCCGCGGAGCCGTTCGTAAATGCCCTCCACCCGGGCGTTCGCCGCTGCGTCATCATACACGCCGGTCTGCTGCTGGCACTGATTCAGGAACTGGAGCTGCGCGCCGTCATCGAGAGCGGAATAATATTTAGATACGAAGAGCATCGCCGCAGCGCCGTAGAGCAGCTTCTCCGTGAGCGACGCCGCTGCAGCCGGAGCCGGAGCGGCAAAGAAAAGAGACGCCGCAGCCGCCGCGGCAAGCGCCGACTTTTTCCACCGTTTCATATGCATCCCTCCCGTCTTTTCCCGCTGATTTTTTCTCTTTATCTTATCATACACGCTCCGCCGGATTTCGGCGGGATTTCTTCGGGAAAAAATTTCTTTCCATTCGCCTTTCCCATTTGCTATAATACTGTATATTGAAAATTTTGAAAGGAGTCATCCCCATGACCGCAGATAATATCACATTCTCCATCGAGATCGATTACGCGCCGGACGTTTCCGAAGGCCGGGCGGAATTTGAAAAGAAGATGAAAGACGCCGCGGAGAGCTTCGGCGCTTTCTATACCCTCGACAAAGACCGCCGGCCCGTCATCGCCGGTCTGGCGAAGGACGACGTGGACAAGGCGCTGACCGCGCTCGGCCTCGCCGCTTTCGGCACCTGGCCCGCGTGCATTCTCACGGCGACCGTCGCGACGCCGCTCCCGCTCCGGGCGATCGGCATGTCCGACGGCTGGGATATTTATGTGGGGAAGAAAACATTCTTCGCCTTTGCCCAGTTCCCGGCGGACGCCGTCAATATCCTCATGAAAGCGTGCACCTACTATCTCGACCGCGAGACGTACCAGCCCATGGAAGAATTCGTGCAGTCCGTGGGATTTGAAAATTTCCGCGGAGCCGTCCTCGGCAATGAGACCGGCGCGAATTTCACTGACGAAATGCCCGGCTACTACGGCAGTTCCTGGGGCATGCCCGATGTGCCGCCCCTTGCGCCCGGCGACTTCGTCCGTCCCGAGCACAATGTGATGCAGGTCATCGAAGTCTACCCGGAAATGGGCCCGCTCCTCATGGAATACGGCATGTCCTGCGTGGGCTGCTTTGTCTCTTACGACGAAAATATCTGGCAGGCCGCGCAGGCTCACGGCCTTGACGTGTTTGAGATCCTCGGCGAAATGAACGAATATCTCGCCGATAAGTACAATAAGCCGCTCCTCACGAAGGAGACCCCCATGGAGGATATCCTGACGCTCTACCCGCAGCTTCTCTCGCTTTTCCAGGAAGCAGGGATCAAAATGCCGCAGGATCCGAAGACGACAACCATCGGCGCTCTTTGTGAAGAAGCGGGCGTTGACGCGGACACGCTCATCGAGAAGTGCGACGCGAAGCTCAGAAAAGAATGACAATAAAAAACGGCGTTCCCCGAAAAGGAACGCTGTTTTTTTATTTCTTATAAAGGAAACTCCGCCGGATATGTCTCATCGATCAGAATATGCGGACAGCCATGCGCCCGGCATCCCGCCAAGATCGCCTCATTGTCCTGAACGAGCTCTTCCGCGCTGATCCGACCGTCCTGCCGCTGCTCCGCGTCGCACGCATGGGCGCGGATGTCCCCGAAATGCTCCCGGATGTACCGCCCGCTCATGACGAGGAAAAGGCAGCGGATCTCTTTTAAATACGTTTTTTCAAAATCCTTTCGCCAGTGAAACGGAATGTACGCCCCTTCCACGATCAGGGACTGCTCATTTTCCACTGCCGTTTTCACGATCTCCCTGACGATCGGCCAGAGATAGTCCGTAAGCGCCTCATCATCTTCCGGCGTCAGGGACGTCCTGCCGCTTCGGATGAGCCCCATTTTCAGAAGGTCCATGGAGAGGCAGGCACAGCCGTATTTCCCGATGAGATTCTGCGCCAGCACCGTCTTTCCGGTGTGCGAAGCCCCTCCTATCAGTATGACCATATTTCCCTCCGCAGAAAAGAAGCAGCCTCCGGCCGAAGAGACTGCTTCTTTTTTATTTGGAAATGCTCCACCCGGAACGGGCCAGAGCCGCGATGATCGGCGCGATGATGATGCCCGACACGATCGCTTCCGGCACGCCGTTCGCGATGGTGATGCCGATGAAAAGATTCGCCACGCCTTCCGGGGAGATGCCTTTCTCCGCCGCGTAGGGCGCGCCCACGAGGAAGTAGAGCGTCCCCAGGAAAAGCACCGTGTGACATACGGTAGTGACCACCGCGGCGACAGCGGCGCGAATGAAAGTCCTTCCTTTCAGCCGGCTGAAGATGACGTAGGCGATGATGCCGATGAGGATGCGCGGCACGATACAGATAATGGCATCATAAGCGATATTGTACTGTACCGCGAACTGGAGCAGCAGGCTCGGCGCGCGCAGGGTCTGCACGAAAGAAAAGAGCCCGAACATGAAACCCACGAGCGCTCCCACGCGGGGCCCCGCGGCGATGCTTCCGATGATGGTCGGGATGTGCAGGATCGTCGCGTCCATGAAAAGAAGCGGGATGAAGCCATACCCGGTCAGCCCGAGGAATATGGTGATGCCCGCCAGAAGTCCTGATACCGTGAGCTGGCGCACGTTCAGAAAAGCGTGCGGCGCGCTCTTTACTTTTTCCATTTTTTAGCCCTCCGTTCTTATTCTCAGCGAGATATAAGCCGTATGATGCGCTGATTACCTGCCGCGCCGTCCAGTTCGACCGATACCGGCTTTGCGCGGCCCCTTTCAGCTTTTGTTATTATACCTTCTCCACCTGCCGTGTCAACAAAAACGGGCCGCCGGCGCCAAGAAAGATTGAATAGGAGATTATAAAAAAGAACACGAAAAAAGAGCGGTCTCCCGCCCTTATTTTTCCGTTCATTCCGCGGCCTGCCAGATCCAGTCCGTCACTTTCCGTCCCGCCAGGAGAGCAAGCGCCGTGAGCCACAGATCGGAGGCGTACGGGAAAATGGCAAGATACGCCGGGTCCGCCCAGGCGCGCCACGGCCCGACGGCGGTCAGCCGCGCGGAGATCACCACCGGCGCATACAGCAGGAAGAACCAAAAGATCCCCGTAAATCCTGTCCGCACGAGGCGCTTCATTTTTTCATCAGGCAGCGCGAAATAAAGATAGAAGCAGATGCTCATGAGCCCGATGACAGTCTTCATCCAGAGCGCCCATGTGAGGCCGTTCGTCACGAAGAAAACAAAAAAGAGCGTCCCGTTGAATCCCGAAACCGAATAGGTCAGCATGGCGAGGAGAAAAGAGCCGGGCACCGCGCCGGTAAAGAAAGCGAGCGCCAGCCAGTACCGCTTCTCCGCGCCGCCCGCTTTCAGCGCCTCATAGCGGCGCATGAAGAAATAATCGAGCCGCAGGATGATCACGACCGCCGCCGTCATGACCGCGGCCGCCGCCGCGAGAGACGCCGCCGCGCCGCCCGCCGCGTGCAGCTTTTCTTCCAGCGGGAAAAGAAGCCACAGGGCCTCCCAGAAAAAGGCCGTGACCGAAAAGGTGCAGATCAGATGGACCGCCGCGCGGCGCTGGCCGTACTCCGCCCCATAGCCGCGGCGCCGGATGAGAAAGTAAAAGAACGGCACTGCCGTGCCGAGGATCAGAAAACTCAGCAGGCTCACCATAACGGCATTGGGCGTGTGGACGGAAAACGCCGCCGCCGGGATGGGCACGATCACGGCAGACAGCCAGAGCGCCTGCCTTAAAAAATCATGAAAAGATGTCATAGATTCCTCCTTACGGGCGGAAAATTTCCGCCGCTTCGCCTATTGTACCACGAAAAACGCGCCGTCTTCCCGATTCCTTTCCTTCCTGTGATATAATGAAGCTGATTTTTTTGCAGCGAAAAAACGGAGGTCATATGGAAACATTTCAGTCTCTCGGGCTCTCCCGGGAAATCACAGACGCTCTCGCGCGGCAGGGCATCAAAACGCCTACCCGCATCCAGCTGAAAGCGATCCCCGCGGCGCTCAAAGGCTCCGACGTCATCGGCCGCTCGCAGACGGGCACGGGCAAGACGCTGGCCTACCTGCTCCCGTACATCCACCGCGTGAAGGCGGATGACAGCGGCGTGCAGGTGCTCATCATGACGCCCACCCGCGAACTGGCGCGGCAGGTCTTCGACGTGCTCCGCCCCTTCGCGGAAGCCTTCGGCTTTGACGCGGCGGACGTCATCGGCGGACGCACCATCGAAAATCAGCTCCGCAAGCTGAAGCGCGCCCCCCATTTCATCATCGGCACGCCGGGGCGCCTGCTCGACCACATCCGCCGCCGCGCGCTGGATCTTTCCACCGTCAAAGCGGTCGTGCTGGACGAAGCCGATCAGATGCTCGCCGCGGGATTCCGGGAAGACATCGAGGCCATCATCGATGAGACGCCGAAGAAGCGGCAGATCCTGCTCTTCTCCGCCACCATGCCCGATGACGCGGTGCGCCTCGCCCGGAAATATATGAAGTCCCCCGCCGTCATCGACACCTCGCCGAAAGCGGCGGCGTCTACCGTGGAACAGCGCGTCTACATGACTGCGGAGAATCACAAATTTCGGCTGCTCCTGCGCCATCTCGCGGAGATGAACCCCTACATGGCGCTCGTCTTCTGCAATACCCGCGAAGAAGCGCACGCCCTTGCGGAGCGGCTCGCCGCGGAGACCGATCTCACCGTAGACGAACTGCACGGCGACATGAGCCAGGGACAGCGCAATCAGGTCATCCGCAGCTTTGAAAAAGCGAAGATCCAGGTGCTCGTCGCCTCGGATATCGCCGCCCGCGGGCTCGATGTGGAAGGCGTGACGCACGTCTTCAATTACAGCATCCCGCGGAACCTGGAATACTACGTGCACCGAATCGGCCGCACGGGCCGCGCCGGCACGGCAGGACTCGCCGTCACCTACGCCACGCCGGAAGACGGCCTTCTCCTGCGCCGGCTGGAACGTTCCATCGACGAAAAGATCTCCCGCTACGACGAAAGAGGAGAACTTCTCCGCGTGCGCCAGCCGAAGCCGAAACGCCGCGTCGTCACGCCGGGCATGTACAAACCGACCAAGAAAAAAGAGCACAAAGCCCTCGGCCACAACGGCCGCAATATGCGCCAGAAAAAGAAAAAGGACAACACCGCGCCGAAGAGCGGACGGGGCAGAAGATAAAAAAAGGACCTCCGGGATTTTCCCGAAGGTCTTTTTATTTGCTGTTTTTCAATAGACTTTGACGCCTTCCGGTATGCCGTCGCTGCCGATATGTCCGCCGCCCCGCGGCCCGCGGAACGTGCTCTGCGAAACACTGAGCGGATCCGGGCCGAAACGGTTCGGGCCCGCTGTCCCCCGGCGGAGACCGAAGCGGATGATGACGAAAAGCCCCGCCATCAGGGCGCCCACCACACCGTACTGCGCCGTCGTCATCAGGGACGGATCGCCCGCATTGGCCGCGTAGATCAGAAATCCAAGGACGCCCACGATGCCCGTAAAGTACAGACCGTACCACCATCCGGAAAGGCCGCAGTCATGGAAGCGGCGCACCCAGAGAGACGCCGAGCTCATCCAGAAGAAAAGCGTGATCACCAGCGAATAGATGAGCACCATCCGCTGCGGGACGCCCAGGGACGGGAGGACGTAATTCCCCACCATGCCGAGGATCTGCATGAAGAAATACAGGTACATCAGCCGTATCCAGAAACGCCGCCGGTTCAGCCGGCCGCGGAAAGAAAAATACGCTTCCTTCAGGCGGCCCATCCAATCATTCATCGGCTTTCTCTCCCGCTTCCGCTTTCTTTTCAGCCGCCTTTTTCTCCGCGCCTTCTTCAGACGCCTCTCCGCGCGGCTCTTTCAGGCGGCGCGCCCGGTCTTCCCTCGCGCGGCGCGCTTTCCTTCTCTGATGCGCTCCGGGGCTGCGGTGCTTCACCGGCTTTTCCTTCACCCGCGTGCCAGGCTCCGGCCCGTATTCATTCTCACCGGCCTGACTCTTCGTGAAGCCGAATCGGATGAGAATATAGAGCCCGGCGAGCGCCGTGAGCGCGGCAAGGCCGAGGCCCGCATAGATCAGCGCTCCCTGCATGGGATGGCCGTTCATGTGGAAATTCGCCCACACATTGAGTCCGAAAGCCGCCGGCACAGCGACGGCATAGGCGCCGTACCACCTGCCGGACACGCCCTTATCGTGGAAGCGGCGCACCCAGAGCGTGGTCATGCAGAACCAGTATACAATGAGCACCATATTGAAAAGAGAGCCGAAATTGATCCATGTATATTCCGTGGACAGACTTTCCAGCGTGAAAGACACGATGTAAGTAAATACATTCAAAAGGATGATGCGCGTCCACAGCGTGAGCCGGTCGAGACGTCCGTCGAAAGACAGGTACATTTTCCACACGCTGTCTCCGCTGTTCGCATAAAACCACTTCATAAAAAACCTCCCATGACGCGGGGAGCCCTGCCGGCGCTTCCCGATAAATTCTCTAGTGTATTATATCATCAAATCTTCTTTTCATCTGCACCGGAGCGGAAACTCCGGCGCAAAAAAAGACGCCCCGCGGAGAGCGTCCTTTTTCTTTATTTCACTTCCCGCCACATGGCAAAGCATGTGAAGCCGCACCAGACGAGCCCCGCGCCGACAGCGTAGATGAAAACTTTTGCCGCAAAGAGAGGCGCCATGGCGAGCCCCACGCCGAGGATGACCTGCACCGCTGCCGCGGTGAGGCAGAGGCCCGGGCTCTTCACCGTCTCCTTCGCCCGGAAATAGTACACGAAAAGCAGAATGCCTCTCGCCAGGATGTACCCTGCCATCATGAAAGGAAGGAATGCCGCGAGGAGCACGTAATACCCGGAAACCAGCAGCCAGCCGCCGAAAAGCACGTCCAGCGCCGCCGTGACGAGCTGCCACCGGGAACGCCGTTCTCCCGCTGTGCCGAAGTACCGCATGAGCTGCGACAGGCCGCCGAAGAATACGAGAACCCCCGCATAAAGCCCCACCGCGGAGAGCGCATCCGTGGGATGCAGAAAGCAGTATACTCCGGCGACGCCGAAGAATACGCTCGATAAAATGAGCCAGAAAGAATGCATGAGGACCTCCTTTCTCACAGCATGCGGGGCGGACGGATCTCCGTCAGCTCCACCATGGGCGCGAGCGCCTTTCTGTGAAACGACGGGCAGTCCGGCTTTTCCCGGAGGAACGCCAGCACAGAAGCCAGC
>OLZB01000030.1_pt1 | contig 111557 bp, 108 predicted proteins | sample 1673421 | NCBI WGS metagenome assembly OLZB01 (sample SAMEA103958111, study PRJEB25191) | human gut metagenome | biome: human-associated habitat [ENVO:00009003]; feature: intestine environment [ENVO:2100002]; material: feces | place: Germany | collected 2013/2015
CCAGCACACAGGTGACGTCCGGGTGCAGGATGCCGGAGGGCAGCAGGTTCAGGATGAACTTGCCCTGCTCTGTGACGACGGTGTGCCCGGCATTGTTGCCGCCCTGATAACGCACTATGACGTCCTGCTCTTCGGAAAGCAGGTCCACCATACGCCCCTTTCCTTCGTCGCCCCAGTTGATTCCCACTATCGCAGTAAGCATATTGCACCTCGCAAAAACTTTATTCCTCTTTCAAAGCGCAGCGTTCGCCTTTGCGGACGCGCGTCAACATTATACGTCAGCGTGCGCATCTGCGCGACGCCGCGTCACACCCTGATTGCGGACGCCGCCGAGCGGTCGTACGGATTTGCCGCAAGCAGCGGGCGCACGGTTTCGGAAAGGAACTCCTCCGTCTGCTCCGCCGCGCAGCCGACGAACTGCCTGACGTCCATAATGGAGTCCAGCTCCTCTTTCGTCAGCCCGAAGAGCGGGTCGGCGAGGATGCGGTCGAGCAGGTCGTTTTCGCCGCCCTCTTCCTTGACCACCGCCGCCGCGGCGACGGAGTGTTTCCTTATCGCCTCGTGCAGCTCCTGACGGTCGCCGCCCTTCTCCTTGACGCAGTACATAAGAATGTTTTCCGTTGCCATAAACGGCAGTTCACGGTTGAGATTGCGTTCGATAATCTTCGGATACAGCTTCAAGCCACTTATCACGTTGATGTAAAGCGAAAGCACCGCGTCCACGGCGAGGAACGCTTCGGGGACGGAGATGCGCTTGTTCGCGCTGTCGTCGAGAGTGCGCTCGAACCACTGCGTCGCGGCGGTCACGGCGGGGTTGAGGCTGTCGACTATGACATAGCGCGACAGCGACGCCATACGTTCGCTGCGCATAGGATTGCGCTTGTAAGCCATCGCGGAAGAACCTATCTGCTTGCTCTCGAAAGGCTCTTCGACCTCTTTGAGATTGGAAAGCAGTCTGATGTCGTTGGAAAATTTCGTCGCGCTCTGCGCTATGGAGCAAAGCACGGAAAGCACGTTGTAATCCACCTTGCGGGAGTAAGTCTGCCCGCTGACGGGATAGGTTGCGGCAAAGCCCATTTTCTCCGCGATGAGCGCGTCGAGCTTCTTGACCTTGGCGCGGTCGCCGCCGAAGAGTTCGAGAAAACTCGCCGCCGTGCCCGTCGTCCCTTTGCACCCCAGCATTTTGAGGGAGGAAAGACGGTATTCGAGGTCGTAAAAATCGAGCACCAGGTCGTGCAGCCACAGCGACGCGCGTTTGCCGACGGTGGTGGGCTGGGCAGGCTGGTAATGGGTGTAAGCGAGAGTGGGCAGGCTCTTGTACTTCTCCGCAAAATCCGCCGTCTTTTCAATGGCGGCAAGCAGCAGGGAGCGTATCTGCAAGAGCGCCTCTTTCATCTGTATTATGTCGGTGTTGTCGCCGACGTAACAGCTGGTCGCGCCGAGATGAATGATGGGTTTCGCCTTGGGGCACGCCTTGCCGAAAGTGAGGACGTGCGCCATAACGTCGTGCCGCACTTCCTTTTCGCGTTCGGCGGCATATGCGTAATCGATGTCGGCGACGTGCGCTTTCATTTCCGCAATCTGCTCCTCCGTAATCGCGATGCCAAGCTCCTTTTCGGCCTCGGCGAGCGCAATCCAGAGTTTTCTCCACGTGGTGAACTTGAAATCGGGTGAAAAGATGTGCTTCATCTTCTCGCTTGCATACCTCTCGCAGAGGGGGGAAACATAGCTGTCCATACGACCTCCAAATAAAAAAGCGTCCATCCGTCCTTCCGCACCGACGGTAGTGGAAGGCGCGGGCGAACACTCCGGCGTATTCTGTCTGCCGACGCAGATAAAATATAGCAAGGTGCGCGGAAAATGTCAATTGTTTCCTTGACAATGCGCCGCAGGGCGGGTATAATCCCAACCATAAAAAGCAAGGACGCTTTCCGGCGGGGAGCGTCCTTCTCCTTTTTTACGGAAAAAGCAAGCGGCACTCCCGTCGCCGCAACAGAGTCAAATAACTTGCTTAATCGCAAGGAATTTAATATAATAAACTTAATTCCGCGTCGGCGCACACGCCCGCGGAGAAGGAGCGAGTTTTATGGTAATGTCCGAATTGTTCGGCAGTATGGTCTTCAACGAGCAGGTCATGAGCGAACGTCTGCCCAAGAACACCTATAAGGAATTCAAGGACTGCTGCGCGCACGACCGTCCCCTCCCTCTCGAAACCGCAAACGTCATCGCCAACGCGATGAAGGACTGGGCGGTGGAAAAAGGCGTGACTCACTTCACGCATTGGTTCCAGCCGATGACGGGGCTGTCCGCGGAAAAGCACGACTCTTTCATCTCCCCCACGCCCGACGGCGGCGTAATAATGGAGTTCGGCGGCAAGGAACTGATAAAGGGCGAACCCGACGCGAGCTCTTTCCCCAGCGGCGGACTGCGCGCGACTTTCGAGGCGCGCGGCTATACCGCGTGGGACCCGACCTCTTACGCCTTCATCAAGGACAACACTCTGTGCATTCCCACCGCGTTTTGCAGCTACAACGGTCAGGCGCTTGACAAAAAAACGCCCCTGCTGCGCTCTATGGAAGCGGTCAGCCGCGAGGGCGTCGCTCTGCTGCGCCTCTTCGGCAGAAAGACGGAAAAACTCTATTCCGCAGTCGGTCCCGAACAGGAATATTTCCTCATCGACAGCAAATCTTTCGAAAAACGCCGTGACCTGATGTACACCGGCAGGACTCTCTTCGGCGCAAAACCGCCCAAGGGACAGGAGCTGGAAGACCACTACTTCGGCGCGATTAAACCCCGCGTGGCGGCGTTTATGAAAGACCTCGACGAGGAACTGTGGAAACTCGGCGTGCTTGCCAAGACCAAGCACAACGAAGTCGCCCCCGCACAGCACGAACTTGCTCCCATTTACACCACCGTCAACGTCGCGACGGACCAGAACCAGCTGACGATGGAAACTATGCGCAAAGTGGCGGCAAAGCACGGGATGACCTGTCTGCTGCACGAAAAACCCTTCGCGGGCGTGAACGGCAGCGGCAAGCACAACAACTGGTCGCTGGTCACCAACTTCGGTCACAACATCTTCGAGCCGGGCAAGAGTCCGTCCGACAACGCGCAGTTCCTGCTCATCGTTTCGCTTATGATAGCCGCGGTGGACAAGCATCAGGACCTTCTGCGCATCAGCGCGGCGAGCGCGGGCAACGACCACCGTCTCGGCGCCAACGAAGCGCCCCCCGCAATCGTGAGTATGTACCTCGGCGACGAGCTGACGGGCATTTTGCAGGCAATCGCCGACGGCAGGACTTACTCCAAGCGCGCGGCGTGCGAAGTGGAGATAGGCGTGCACGTTCTGCCCAAATTCGCAATGGACAGCACGGACCGCAACCGCACCTCCCCCCTCGCGTTCACGGGCAACAAGTTCGAGTTCCGTATGCTCGGCTCCGCCTTCTCAATCGCGGACACCAACACGGTGCTCAACACCATTATGGCGGACGAATTCCGCGCCGCCGCGGCGGAGCTCGCCGAAGCGGACGATTTCAACGCCTGCATACGCGACATAATCAAACGCATTATGAACGAGCACGGCAGGATAGTCTTCAACGGCAACAACTATTCCGCCGAATGGGTGGAAGAGGCGAAACGCCGCGGGCTGCTCAACCTGCCCACCACGGTGGACTGTCTCGAACTGCTCGACTCCCCCGAAAACATCGCGCTGTTTGAGCGCAACGGAGTGTTCACGGAAGAGGAAATCAGGAGCCGCAAGGACATCCTCATCGAAAACTATTCCAAGCAGATAGCGATAGAGGCGAACACGATGCTGGATATGGCGGAAAAGGACGTCCTGCCCGCCGTCACCACCTATGAACGCGAGCTCGCCGACACCGTGGGCGCGCTTGCCGCCGCGGGCGTGACGAAAGCGCCGCAGAAAGATACGCTGAAACTGCTCAACGCTCTTTATGCCGACGCGGCAAAGGCGATTGCTTCCCTCAAAGCCGCCATCGAAAAAGGCAAGAAAGCGGAAAGCTGGATGGAATACGGCAGAATATGCCGCGACGAAATCATCCCCGCGATGAACGCGCTCCGCGCCGCCGCGGACGAGATGGAGATACACACCGCCAAAAAGTACTGGCCCTTCCCCACTTACGGCGACCTGCTCTTCTCCGTCAACTGAAAACAACGCGACACGGTCCCGCCGCCGAACGCGGCGGGATTTTTCCGTCGCAAAGGAGCACGGATGCACACCGAAAAAACAAACGCGATGCGCGCCCTCGACCGCGCGGGCGTGAAATACGGCAGTCTGTCCTATCTGCCCGAAGGCAAAGAGATATCCCCGGAGGACGCGCCGAGCGGCGTGGAAGCCGCGGCAATGATGGGGCTTCCTCCCGAGCGCGTGTTCAAAACTCTTGTGACGCAGGGGAAAAGCCTTGCGCATTACGTCTTCGTCATTCCCGTCGCACGCGAACTCGACCTCAAAAAGGCGGCGCGCGCCGTGGGTGAAAAATCCGTCGAAATGATAAAATCCAAGGAACTGTTTCCGCTGACGGGCTACGTGCACGGCGGCTGCTCCCCTCTCGGAATGAAAAAACAGTTCGTCACCGTCCTCGACGAAAGCGCGCGCGGACAGGAGCGCATAGTTTTCAGCGCGGGCAAAATAGGCAGACAGATAGAGGTTTCTCCCGCCGACCTTGCAAAGGCTCTGAAATTCGCTTTTGCGGACCTTACGGCGGAACGGAAATGACCTTCGCTCCGCGGTCTTTCCCCGACACGGATTTAACATAATAATACGGGTGTTGCTTTTTGCATATTTTTGTGGTACAATCATTTCGTTTTCACCCGGAATTTTGTGTTTTTCAGGATGACGGACAGCCGTTTTTCTTTTCGGCTCACCGCGGCAAGGCGACGTCGCGTCCGCGGAATACGGATTAAGGAGCGTGATTATGGAACAATTCGAAAAGGTCGTGCAACACTACGCGCCGTGGATGCGCAAGATGAGCGACGTCTGCGTGGAAAACAGCACCATCGACCCTTCTCTTTACGAAAAATACAACGTAAAACGCGGCTTGCGTGACATAGACGGCACGGGCGTCGTCGCGGGGCTCACCGAAATCAGCGAGATAAATTCCTATCGGCTCGACGAAAACGGCAACCGCGTCGAGTGTCCCGGCGAACTTTATTACCGCGGCATCCCCATTCAGGACCTCGTGAACGGTTTCGTCACCGAACGCCGCTTCGGCTTCGAGGAAACCGTCTATCTCCTCCTCTTCGGCAAGCTGCCCGACAAGCAGAAACTCGAACATTTCAACACGATGCTTGCCGACTACCGCCGCCTGCCCGAAAGTTTCGTGCGCGACATCATAATGAAAGCGCCCTCCGCGGATATGATGAACGTCATCGCAAGAAGCGTGCTCACCCTTTACAGCTACGACAAGCACCCCGACGACATCTCCATCCCCAACGTGCTGCGCCAGAGCATACAGCTCATCGCGCAGTTCCCGCTGCTTTCCGCATACGGCTATCAGGTGTATGCGCATTACCACTCCGACAACAGCCTCATCATACACAAGCCGCGCCACGAGCTGAGCACGGCGGAAAACATTCTGCGGCTCATCCGCCCCAACAAAAAATATACGGAGCTGGAAGCCCTCATCCTCGACCTCTGCCTCGTGCTGCACGCCGAACACGGCGGCGGCAACAACTCCACGTTCACCAACCACGTCGTGACGAGTTCGGGCACGGACACCTACTCTGCGGTCGCGGCGTCCCTCGGCTCTCTCAAAGGACCGCGCCACGGCGGCGCAAACATCAAGGTGTCAAAGATGTTCGCGGACATCAAAGCCACCACCCCGTGCACCGACTCCGCAATCCGCGATTACATAGCCCGCCTGCTCGACAAAAAGGCGTTCGACGGAGCGGGGCTCGTGTACGGCATAGGGCACGCGGTGTATTCGCTCAGCGACCCGCGCGCCGACATCCTCCAAAGTTACGCCAAGAAACTCGCCGTCGCGAAAGGGCTCGAAGCCGACTACGAATACTACGAAAAAGTGGCACGCATAGCTCCCGAAGTCATCGGCGAAAAGCGCAAGATGTACAAGGGCGTCAGCGCAAACGTGGACTTCTACTCCGGGCTCATCTACACTATGCTGAAAATCCCGACCGAGCTTTACACCCCTCTCTTCTCCGTGGCGAGAATAGCGGGTTGGAGCGCGCACCGCATCGAAGAGCTTGCCAACCGCGGCAAGATTATACGTCCCGGCTACACCGCCGTTGCGCCGCGTCAGGAGTACGTCCCCATTGCGGACAGATGACAAGACTTTCGGACAAAAAAGGAAAGCACCGCACAAAGCGGTGCTTTTTCATTGCGTTTTAGGCTTATAAACTCCCCTTTTAGCCGTTTGCGGCTAGTCGCGCAAAATCTGCGCGAGCAGTTGCGCCGCACTATCCACTATGATTTCCGCGCCGTGGGCGGCGAGCACTTCACGCGGACGGAAACCCCATCCGACGCCCACGAAGTCCACCCCCGCGTTCCTCGCCGTATCGGCGTCCACATCGGAGTCGCCGACGTAAACCGCGGCTTCGCGCGGCACGTCCAGCGCACGCAGAATTTCGTTCACCGAGTCGGGCGCGGGCTTTCTCCGCACACCTTCGCGTTCACCGACGGCTATGTCGAAAAGCCCCGCGAAATAGTCTTCCGCAAGTGCCTGCACGGCAAAATCCACCTTGTTGGAAACCACCGCTGTTTTCATCCCCGCCGCGCGCAGAGCGGCAATCGCTTCGGGCACCCCGTCATAGGGTTTCGTCTTGTCCGCGCAATGCACCGCATAGTTTTTGCGGAACGCTTCCGCAAGCTCCGCGGACTTTTCGTCCGAAGTCCCTTTCGGCACCGCTCTTTCCAGAAGTTTGCCCACGCCGTTGCCCACAAACGAGCGCACTTCGTCCTTGGTGCGCACGGGCATTCCGACCTCGGCAAGCGACATATTGAGCGTGTCCGTCAGGTCGTCGAGGGTGTCCAGAATGGTGCCGTCCATATCGAACACGGCAAGGCTGTACTTCATCTTTCCTCCGCAATTCCCGCGGACCAACCGAGCCCGGTCGGCGCGGACCGTCATATAAGTTTCTTGACGTAACAGACTATGCGGTTGGCTTCGTCGAAGCCTGCCGCACGGTGAAAACGCATACTCCCTTCGTTCTTCACCTCGCAGTCGCTGGCAAATTCCTTGCAGCCTTGCAGCTGCGCCCATCTCTCGCACTCGGCAAGCAGTTCCGCCGCATAGCCCTTGCGCCTGTACCCTTCGCGGATGAATATGCCTTCCAGATAGCCGACGGGGGAAGTTTCCGTGCCCTCGACATACTCGTGCCTGAGCTGACACAGCGCAAACCCGATGGGACCGTCCCCTGCGTAGCTGATGAAAAACGCCGCTTCGGAGTCCTCGATGAGCTGTTTGGCAAAAATCTGCTCGATGCCGTCGGCGGAACGCCCCGGCCACAGCGTGGCGGCGAATTCCGCAAGCACCCTTACGTCGTCAGTAGTCGCTTTGCAGACCATTTCTTTCTCTCCTTACCTTCATTTATTCCGCACGGACTGCCGCACCTGCGCAAATCTCCGCCACGGTTTCCGCCGCGTCGCGGATGTAGGACGCAAGGTTTCCCTGCGTCGCTCCCGCAATCAGCGTATTGCATTTCCCCACGGGCACGAGCACGCGCACGGCGCGCGCCGACGCAACGGCGAGCGCGGCGGCAGGAGTGATTTCTCCCGCTATCGCGCCCGGCATAATTATCCCGACCGGTCCCGTGACGACGTCGGCAAGCCCCGCTTCGCGCACGACCGCGTTTTCGCCGGAAAACGCCTCGTCCGCACCTGCCTTGCGCATTCCGCGCGCGGCTTCCGCATTTGTGCCGCAGGCGACAATCCGCGCGTCCGTTCCGCTTTCGCGCAGCGCGCGCACGAGCTGTTTCCCTATTCCGCCGCCCTGTCCGTCTATCACAAGAACTCTCATATGCAAAAATTAGCATAAGAAAGGACGAATGTCAATCCTCGCGCGCCGCGCATATGCACATATCCGCACAAGGGCACGCGCTCCCGTTGACACGCGCGCGCGGAAATGCTAATATAGACGGGTCGCAGGGCGTCACGAAGGCGCCGTAAACCGCGGCGAAAACACAACTCGAATTCCTACGGAGTCACGAAGGCTTATCCCTGCGGATAAGTCTTTTTTTGCGCCGATGCTGTTTCAAACGGAAAATCTGACGGTAACCGCTTATCTCGCCGACGGACGTCGCAAAGTCGTCGCGGGGCTTTCGCTTGCCGCGGACAAGGGCGAAAAACTCGCGATAGTCGGCGAGTCGGGCTGCGGAAAGACAATGACCGCCCTCGCCGTCGCGGGGCTTCTTCCGCGCAACTGCACGGCAACGGGAAAGGTAACGCTGGACGGCAAGGAGCTGACGGCGCTGTCGGAGCGCAAACTCAACGCCCTGCGCGGGAAAGAGATTTGCCTCATTCCCCAGAGCGGGGCGGAATTTCTCAACCCCTCTCTGCGCATATCGACGCAGCTTTACGAAACTCTGAAAAAACAAGGCGTGAAACGCAGGGACCGCCTGCGCGAAGCGTGCGCCCGTCTGCGCCGCGCGGGGCTTGCGGAAGGCGAGGACATTCTCTCCCGCTATCCCTTCGAACTTTCGGGCGGACAGGCGCAGCGGGTGACGCTTGCCGCCGCCTGTTCCGAGGACGTGCGGCTGCTGATAGCGGACGAGCCGACGAAAGGTATAGACGCCGCGACTGCGGCGGAATTTCTGGACGAACTCGACGCTCTCTTCCCGTCCGCCGCGGTCATCGTCATCACGCACGACATTTCCGTCGCGGAACGCGCGGACAAAATCGCGGTGATGCTGGACGGCGAAGCGGTGGAATGCGGCGACGCGTCGGACGTGCTGTCCACCCCTCTCCACCCCTATACGCGTGCGCTCATCGCCGCGCTTCCGAAAAACGGTCTGCACGCCGACCGCGAACTGCGCCCCGAAGCCGCGGGCGGCTGTCCCTACTTTTCGCGCTGTCCGCTCGCGGAAGAGGCGTGTCGGGAGCATCAGCCCCTGCGCGCCGTTGCGGACCGCGAAGTGAGGTGCTGCAAATGCTGAGCGTCAAAAATCTGCAAAAGACGTTTCATACAGGCAAAACCGACGGTTTAACCGTGCTTTCCGACATTTCTTTCACCCTCGGCGACGGCGAAAGGCTTGCCCTTTCCGGCGCGAGCGGGGTGGGAAAAAGCACCGTTGCGAGGATACTCACGGGGCTGGAAACGCCCGACGGCGGCAACGTATTCCTGGACGGCGAGCCGCTGTGGTCGGAAGGCAGACACAGAAAATACGACCGCGAAAAGGGACGCGGAATACAGATGATATTCCAGTCTCCTTACGCCTCTCTCGACCCCGTGCAGACGATAGGCGGCGCGGTGACGGAGGCGCTCGTGTTTTCGCATTCGGCAAAACGCGGCAGGGAAGCGAAAGAAAAGACGGAGGAACTTTTCGGGCTGGTGGGGCTGCCCTTCGGGCTTGCGAAACGGCGGCCGTTCGCGCTGTCGGGCGGACAGGCGCAGAGGGCGGCGATTGCGCGCGCTCTCGCCCTCCGTCCCTCCGTGCTCATTGCCGACGAAGCGACGGCAATGCTGGACGTGATGACGCAGGCGAGGATTGCGGAACTATTGGGTGAACTTTCCGCAAAGCTCGGACTTGCGGTGATTTACATCTCCCATGACGCGGATTTTCTGCGGCGGGCGGCGGACAGAATAACGGTTTTGGAGCACGGAACGCTCCGCGAGGAAAAGGAATGAGAAATTTTTTCGGAAAGTTTGCAAAAAGGGCGGCGGTTTTTGCCGCGGCGGCGTGCGTTCTCGCGCTCTCTCTTTCGGCACTTGCCGCCTGTGACAATAAAACCGCGGACGGCGGTTTCGTCATAGGCACAACAACGGTCATCGCCTCCGCGGACAGAAGCGACTACAACTACGACCAGCTCTCCGCGGGTCTCACACAGCAGGCGTTGGTGTCCGCGGGCGCGGACGGGACTTATTCCCCCCTGCTCGCCGAATTTTCCACGGAAGACTCGAAAACGTGGGTGTTCACCGTGCGCGACGGGATGTGCTGGGACGACGGCGTCCCCGTCACCGCGGACGACATTCTTTTCACACTCGGTTACGTCGACGAATACGACAGCGGCAACTGGCTGAGTTCAATCACGGACACAACGGGCGCGGTGACGGAAAGCAAACTCCTGTCCGCGGACGTGTCGGCGGACGGGCGCAGCATAACTCTCGTCTTCCGCGAAGCAGACGTGCGCGCCCTTTCCGACCTCACGTCCCTGCGCATTATGCCCGAACACATATATGAGGGCAAAACAACAGAAACCGCGACGTCCTCCGAAAACCGCGTCGGCTGCGGGGTTTATATGTTCGAAAGTTTCTCGCGCGACGCGGGTACGATTACCTTCGTCCCCAATCCCTACTACCCCGCCGACGGCGAACTCGCCGCGGAGCGCATAACGGTGCGCCTGTTCGGAGGCGAAGACACGATGTATCTCGCTTTCGCAAACGGCGAGCTCGATATGCTGTGGCGCTATTCCGGCGGAGTTGACGCGACGGTTGCGGCGACGCTTGCCGAAAACGGCAATGCGGAGATAATTCCCGTCGCGGCAGACAATCTGCCCGCGGTGCTGGCGTTCAACAACTCTTCCTCCCCGTTTGACAACCTCAACCTTCGCAAAGCCGTGACGTATGCGCTGGAGTACGACCGCTTCCGCGAACTTTTCGCCTCCGAATATTCCTCGCCTTCGCAGGCGGGGTTCGTGTCGCCCACCACGCTCGGATACATATCCGACACCGAAGTGCTCGCCCGCGACCTCGAAAAAGCGCGGGAATACCTCGAAGCGGGGCTTGCGGAAACGGGGCTCGCCTCGCTTTCCTTCCGCCTTGCGGTAAATTCGGGCAACGCGACTCATATGCGCTATGCCGAACTCGTGCGCACCTCCCTTCAAGACATCGGCGTCACGGTGACGATAGACGCAATGGACGTCAACTCCTTCCGCGCCGCAACCACGAACGGATTCAGCGACGGGAACGTCACTCATCAGGCGTGCATAATCGGTTATACCTCCAACGGAATGAAAATGATGGGAGGGCTGGGCACGATTTATATGGACGGCACGCACGCCGTTCAGGGGGTGTCGCAGGTGTTCGACGAGGAATTTTTGAGCATAGCAGACGCACTGAGTGCGGCAGGCACTCCCGAAGAATACGCCGCCGCCGCGCGCGAATGCCAGCTTTGGTACGCCGAAAATCTGCCCGCCGTCGCGCTTTATTACGACTCGCAGCTGCAAGTGGTGTCACGACGTTTCACGGGCTTCGTCACGGACGCCGATTTCGGACTTCTCAATGCCGCAACCTGGCTCTCGCTCGAACGTGCATAAGAAAAAATGCAGAAGTATATCCGCCACATCTTAATCGCGCTCACGGCATTTGCAGCCGTGGTAGTGCTCAACTTCGCCCTGCCGCGGCTGATGCCGGGCGACCCCGTATATCTGCTCACGGGGCTGGACGCGGAAACGCTGTCGGCGGAAGTCTATGCGCGCTACTACTCGGCGCTGGGGCTGGACCTGCCGCTCGCGCAGCAGTTCGCCGCCTACCTCGAAGACGTCTTCGGCGGAAGTCTGGGCTACTCCTACCACTACAACGCGACCGTGGCTTCCCTCATTGCGCAACGTCTGCCCGCGACGTTGCAGACGGTGCTGCCCGCCGTCGTGCTCTCCACCCTCATAGCGCTTGCGGCGGGACTCGCGGCGGGAAGAAAAGCGCGCGGAATCGGCGACACTCTCTTTACGGGCTCGTCGGTGCTGCTGAACGCAGTCCCGACCTTTATGATTGCGATGGTGCTGGTGATACTGTTCTCCTTCACGCTGGGATGGCTGCCCTACGGCAACCTCAGTTCTCCGGGAGCGGACATCGGCACAATCGAGGGTTTTGGCGACAGAATAGTGCATTTAATCCTGCCGATTGCGACGCTCGTGCTTGCCACCACGCCGCCGAAATATATGATGCTCCGCGCAAGCGCGGCAAAGGAAAACGACGAAAAATACGTGCTGTACGCACGCTCGCGCGGGCTGTCTCCGTCACGAATATCTTTCGTGCACGTCTTCCCCAATGCGGGTCAGTCCTTCCTCACGATGACGGGTATGAACCTCGGCGCGATGCTCGGAGGGTCGGTGGTGACGGAAACCATATTCTCAATCAACGGAATGGGGCTGCTCGTATCGCAGGCGATAACCTCGCTCGACTATCCCGTCCTGCAAGGCTGCCTTACGGTGATATCCGCTTTCATTCTCGGCGTGACGGTGGTGACGGACATCGTTCTGATGCTCGCCGACCCGAAGGTCAGGAGGCGTAAAAATGCGAGCATATGACAAAACCGTAAGACGCTTCCTCCCGACAGTCGGGAAAAACAAGACCGCGGGCATCGCCGCACTCGCCGTGGGGGCGGCTCTGCTTGTCGTGTTCCTGCTCGCGGCGGCGGCGCCTTCCGTGTTCACGGATTACTCGCCGACGCAGGCGTTTCAGGCGTGGCAGTCCCCATCTGCCGAACACATCCTCGGCACGAACGATATGGGCTACGATATATTCACGGAACTCGTGTACGCCACGCGCCAGACCCTGCTCGTCGGCATCGCGTCCGCCGCGGCGGCGCTCGTCGTCGGCACTCTGACGGGGCTTGCGGCAAGCGCGGGCGGAGTCGTGGGGGCGGCGGCAAACGGTCTGATAAACCTGTTTATGATGCTGCCGAAACTGCCCGTCATAATCGTCCTGACCGCATTCCTCGGCGGCGGCGAAACGGAAACCGTCCTCGTCATTGCGGCATTCGGCTGGGTGACCACCGCGCGCGCCGTGCGCGCAAAAGCCGTGCATCTTTCGGCGATGCCGTTTGCGGAAGCGCTGACGGCGGCGGGATACTCCCCCGCACGCATAACTTTCCGTCACATTCTGCCAAATGTCGGTGAAGTTGCCCTGACGCGCTATGTGTCCACCGTCGCAAGCAGCATAATGACGGAAGCGACGCTGAGTTTTCTGGGGCTCGGCAGCGTGACTTCCCCCACGTGGGGAACTATGATAAACTTTGCATACAGGCGCGGCGCATTCGTGCTCGGAGCGTACGGATGGCTGCTCGCGCCCGGCGCCGCCTTAATGCTGCTGGTGCTGGCATTCTGGTGCATATGGTATTTCGCCGAAAGCCGCTCGCAGGAAGTGAGCGGCGGCGCGACAGACTGAAAAGGAGGCACGCAATGACGACGAATTTCACATCCCCGTCGGGCACGCCCTCGGGCGGCATACGCAGGACTCTTGCGGAGTTTTTCGCGGAAAACGGAAAACTCGCCGTCGCCTATTCGGGCGGCACGGACTCCGCCTATCTGCTGTATGCCGCGCGCCTGCACGGCGCGGACGTCACGGCGTATTTCGCCCGTTCGGAATTCACCCCCGAATTCGAGGTGAAAGAAGCCGAGAATTTTACGCGCGAAATCGGGTGCAAATACGTTGTGGTGGAAACAAGCGTTTTATCCGACGAAAACATTGCAGTAAACTCCGCATTACGTTGTTATCACTGCAAACACGCTATGATGTCCGCTCTGCTCGCCGCGGCGGAAAAGGACGGCTTCTCCGTGCTTGCCGACGGCACGAACGCCTCGGACGACGACGCGGAACGTCCGGGCTCGCGCGCTACTGCGGAGCTCGGCGTGCGCTCTCCCCTGCGCGAAGCGGGGCTCACGAAAGACGACATCCGCGCGGCGGCGAAGGAGGCGGGGCTTTCCGTCTGGGACAAACCGTCATACTCCTGTCTTGCCACCCGCATAGCGCAGGACACGCGGCTGACGCGTCCGCTTCTGAACAGAGTCGAACGTGCGGAAGGCGCGCTCCGCGCAATGGGATTTTCGGATTTCCGCGTGCGCGTGCGCCCCGACGGAATAAGGGTGCAGATTGCGCCGAAAGAAGCGGATATGTCCGAGAAAAAGCGGGCGGCAATCCGCGAGGCCGCAAGGCAAATCTTCCCGTCGGAAGAGATAACGGTCGAAGAAAGAAACTGACCCGCGGCGGCACATCAGGGCGCCGCAAGGAGGAAATATGAAGGATTCCGTAAAAGAAATTCTGCTCAAAGTGCAAAATGGCGAACTCAGCGCGGATGACGCGCTGCTCGCCCTCAAAAAGCAGCCTTTCGAGGATTTGGGGTACGCTCACGTCGACTATCACCGCAAGGTGCGGCAAGGGACGGACGAGGTCGTTTACGGCAGCGGCAAAACCGCGGAACAGATTGAGGGAATTGTCGGGAATATGCTTTCCAACGGGCTGAACAACGTGCTCGTCACGCGGCTGTCCGAAGAAAAGGCGGCGGCGCTCGGCGAGAAATTCCCCCTGGAATATCACCGCGAGGCGCGGATTGCGGTCGTTTCCCCCGTCCCGACGGAAAATCCGCGGGGCAACATAGTCGTGGTGTCCGCGGGAACAAGCGACATTCCCGTATGCGAAGAGGCCGCCGTGACGGCAGAAACGCTGGGCAGCCGCGTGACGAGAATATACGACGTGGGGGTGTCGGGGCTGCACAGACTGCTCTCCCACCTCGACGAAATTACGCAGGCGCGCGTGATAGTCGCCGTCGCGGGGATGGAAGGCGCGCTCGCAAGCGTGGTCGCGGGGCTTGTGGACTGCCCCGTCGTGGCGGTCCCCACAAGCGTTGGCTACGGCGCGAATTTCGGCGGGCTTGCGGCGCTTCTTGCGATGCTCAATTCCTGCGCGAGCGGCGTTTCGGTCGTCAACATAGACAACGGCTTCGGCGCGGGCTATCTCGCGCACATCATAAACAATACGGGAGAAAAACGATGAAAACTCTGTACGTTCAATGTGCTTCGGGCATAGCGGGGAATATGCTTGCCGCCGCGCTTTACGAACTCGCACCCGACCGCGCCGCCGCGGAAAAGGCTATGCGCGCCGCCCTGCCCGAAAAAGCGGAAATGACGCTGACACCCACGGAAAGGCGCGGCGTCCTCGGCACTTACCTCTCCCTGACCGCTCCCGACGAGGGACACGTGCACCGCACGCTTGGCAATGTCTATGCCGTCATCGACTCCGCCGCCGCCCCGGACGCGGCAAAGAACAGGGCGAAAGCGGTCTATGCGCGCATCGCCCGCGCGGAAGCGCAGGTGCACGGTACGGACGAAACGCACGTACATTTCCACGAGGTCGGTTCGCTGCCTGCGATAACGGGTGTTCTGCTCTCCTGCCTGCTGTTCAATACGCTTGCTCCCGACCGCACGGTCTTTTCTGCCGTCAATCTCGGCGGCGGAAGCGTAAAATGCGCTCACGGCACCCTTCCCGTGCCTGCGCCCGCAGTTACCGAACTCGTGAAAGGGATGCCCGCATACGGTTCGGATGCGGAAACCGAACTCTGCACCGTGACGGGAGCGGCCCTCGCCGCCGAGCTCGCGGATGCCTTCGGCAATATGCCCGTCCTCTTTGTGCGGAACACGGGCTGCGGCGCGGGCAAACGCGACCTGCCGCGCGCAAACGTCCTGCGCGCATTCGTCGGGGAAGAAGCGGAGGAAGAAACCGTTGCGCTCATATGCTGCAATCTCGACGATATGACGGGCGAAGGGATAGGATTTGCCTGCGAAAGACTGATGGCGGAGGGCGCGCTCGACGTGTGGACCGCCCCCGTACATATGAAAAAAGGGCGGCCCGCCTACACCCTTTTCTGCCTGTGCCGCTCGCGCGACGAGGACAAATTCGTGGGTCTGGTGTTCCGCAACACTCTCACGGCGGGCGTACGCATACATACGGCGGAGCGGAGGACGCTTGCGCGGCAAAGCGAAATCCTGACGACGCCTTACGGCGAAATGCGCTTCAAAACCTGCCGAGGATACGGCGCCGTGCGCAGAAAGGCGGAAGCGGACGACGTCGCGCGCGCCGCACTCGCGCACGACCTGCCCTTCTTCTACGTTTCCGACAACGGCGCTCCGTCCTGAAACCGACATCCCGACGCAATGTAACCGACGTTTTTACATACTGCTCTGCCGCCGCCCCGTCACTCTTGATGTCGCGGCGGTTTTTCGATATAAATTCATCGGCAATTTCATTGACAAAGCCGACTCAAAACAATATAATCTAATAGCATCGTTCGGCGGAGCACGCCCGTACGCCGCAACACCGATATGCTGCTATGGCTCAGGAGGTAGAGCACTTCCTTGGTAAGGAAGAGGTCACCGGTTCAAATCCGGTTAGCAGCTCCATTCGTCGCCGCAAGGCATCGTTTGCAACACCCCGCAAGTTTGCGGGGTGTTTGCGTTTGTGCCTGCGTCTCCTCTGCGCGTCGCGAAAATACGGACGTTCGCCACGCTCCTCGTTTCCCCGCTCCGCCGTAAACTGTCGCGTTGCTCTCTGATTTTCGCTCCGCGGGGCGGCTTACGCCGCTGTTTTTCAAACGGACGAGCGGGTTTTAATATGTCGCCAAACCGTATTTTCACCTTTTGAAAAGTACTACACATTACTTCCCGTGGGAAGCGTTGAATACAACTCCAAATTAGAAGACAGTTCACTTGGTGCTACACTTTTATTTCGTCTGCGATTTTGATAAAGTAATGTTTCAAATATGTATTTGCCCGTTCTTCGTTTAAAACAAAAACGCCTTTGAATATGTATTTGCGACGATATCCGCTTTCGTCAACGGCAATAACAATACGGTGCAAATTGAGATGTTCCTGCAAAGGTATTCCATCATATTTTTTTCTAGTCAGTATGAGATTTTCTTCCAGCAGTTCGTTTTCATTGATAAAACTGTTTCTCCAGCCGTCGCGATTTTTTTTATCAAAACGCACCATCCAAACAATGACGTTTTCATCATACTTCCAGACGGATTTCATCCATTGTTCATAATTTGTTCCAAAAACTTTGTTGAGAAAATCAGCGTGGGTATCTGCGTAAAAAATGTCATTGGTTTTCATAGGTACTCCTTTTTACATAGTGACGTTACAAAACGCATTATATATTATACATGCAATTCCCAATCAATCTACAAAAAATCATAATAGCATACGTATTATCGTTCCTATAAATATAACCGCGGCGGTCAGGGCAAGGCGATGAGGGTGATTTCCGTGGGATAGACGGGCGAGCTTTTGTAGCGGAGATAGAAACGGTAGCCCTCGGCGAAAGAGTCTATCATACGCGGAATTTTCCACAGGTCCTCGTTGTTGTGATAGACGGAAATGAGGAGTTTCGGGCGGTCGCGCCGTATGTGCTCCGCCGCGCCGCGCAGCGCCTTCTGCTCGAAGCCTTCGATGTCCGCCTTGATGAGGGTCACGGGCTCCTGTATATCGGCGTCGAGGGTGACCACGTCCACCTCGCGCACGCCCTCTTCCGCGAGGGTATTGGACGACGAACTCGCGTCGCAAGGCGAAAGGCGGAGCGTGCCCTCTTCGTCGGACACGCCTTTCAGGCGCATATCTATGCGCTCGAAACGCGAAAGAGTCTGTTTCATCAGGTCGAAAATCTCCGGGGTTATTTCGTAGCAGTATATCTTTTTGTAGCAATCCGCGCCGTAATTGACGAGGTAGGACACCACGCTGTCGCCTATATACGCGCCGAGGTCGACCACCACTTCGTCGCGCGTGCACTTGACCAAATCGAGGTCGAAATACTCGTCGAAAAGATACTCTTTCGTTTCCGTCGAGGTCTTGAAGTCGTAACGGTACCAGTTGTTGAGGACGGCGAACAAAGTTTTTTTGGAGCGGAAATCGGCAAGTCTGCCGTAAAGCCAGACGAAATCGTCCATATGCTCGCGGAGCGCGCGGGCTTTCAGCTCTATCTCCTCGAAAACGCCCGCGTCGGGGTCAAGCCTGCCCCAGAACCCGAATTTGTTGAAAAAGTCGGCAAGACTGCGCTGCGTATCGCGGTGCACGGCGGCAAATGCCGTCTTTATGTTGCGGCAGATGTCCTCTTCCGTCAGACTTTCGATTTCCTTTGCCAGGTCGAAAAACTTCTTGTCGATTATATTCATCGGACGCACTCCCGTAAGGCTTCTGCTTTACTATATGCCGCATAGCACGGGAGTGCCGCTCCGATTTCGGAAAGGCGCGCCCGAAGCGCGGCGGAACGGCGGGAAGAAAATCAGCTGACAAGACGTTCCAGCACGCCGCCGATATCTTCGGACAGACAGACGGAGCGGTCCGCAATCTCCTCCGGCGCATACGCCGTTTGCAGGTTGACGCATACATATCGGGCATTCGCGTTTTCGTAAGTCATACGAAGGAAAGGATATTTGATTATGCCGGGCGTATTCATCCCCACGCCGAGTTCGAGGAACAGCACTCTGCCCCCGTCGCAGGCGCGCAGGAAATCCGTATACCGCCTGCACGCGGCGTGCCATCCTTCGTCCTCCACGAACCTGTCGTCCGCACGCAGATTCGTGGTCATAGGTCTGCCGCACACGGGACAGCGCGGCACGAGTTCGGACGGAATGCGCATATTTTTCTGTGCGTCCAACATCGCGCGCACCTGTGCTTTGTTGTCGTATGTGCGGTTGTGGCAAGGCACGGAACACTGGAACAATCCGTAGTCGCCCTGTGTGTAAAACAACCGTTTTTTGTCAAACCCCGCGACCTGAAAACGGTGGTCGACGTTGGTGGTGAGGACGAAGTAATTTTTGTCCCGCACGAGGTCGAGCAATGTCTCGTAAGGCTTGCCCGCGGGACAGTCGTAACGGTTTATCCAGATGTAGCGCGACCAGTATGCCCAAAACTCTTCTTTGCACGAATAGGGGTAAAAACCACCCGAATACATATCGTTAAACCCGTATTTTGCAGAAAAGTCGGCAAAATATCTCTCGAAGCGCTCGCCCGAATAAGCAAACCCCGCAGACGTCGAAAGCCCCGCTCCCGCGCCTATAATCACGGCGTCGGCAGCGTCCAGCCACTCCTTCACGCGGGAGATATTTTCCGCATCGTCCGCCCTACGGCTGACGTCGAAGTTCTTTTTCATACGCCCTCCTGTCCTCGTCCGTAAACACGTCGAAGACCACTTTCAGCCCGCTTTTGTTTTCCGCGAGCTTTTCCCTGACCGCCGCCACCGCCACGCGGCACGCTTCCTCGCGCGGGTAACGGAACTCGCCCGTCGAAATGCAGCAGAACGCCAAGGAAGACAGCCCGCGCCGCTCCGCCTCTTCCAGGCAGGAAACGTAACAGCCGCGCAGGTCCGCTTCGTTGCGCGCCGTGACTTTTCCGTATACGACGGGACCGACGGTGTGGAAGATGTAGCGGCAGGGAAGGTTGTACCCTCCCGTCACTTTGACGCCTCCCGCAGGCTCTTCGCCGCCGCGCATAATGCGGTTGCATTCCAGGCGCACCTGCACACCCGCCGCCGAATGTATCGCGTTGTCTATGCACCCGTGCAGAGGATAAAAACATCCGAGCAGCGCGCTGTTTGCCGCATTGACGATTGCGTCCGCGTTCAGCCGCGTTATGTCGCCCTGCCAGAGCGCTATGCCGTCCTCGAAACGGAGTGTGTCGACGTCGACAATCCCTTTGTCGCGCACGACGGCGGAAAGATATTCGTCCTGCAACCGCAGAAATTCCTCCGTGACGGGAAGCGGCGGGCGGACGTTGGACAGCGCGCGGAAAAGCCGCGCCTTTTCTTCCCCGCTCACGGCAGGGGGCGTCTCTCCCCTCTCTTCGCAAAGGATTTCTATCAGTCTGTCAAGGTTTCGGTTCACGGTCATATTTTTCACCGCCTTTTCCGCAGCGGCAGGTTTTGTACCGCCTGCGCGGGAGAGCGCCGTGACGGTGCTCTCCCGTTATGATATCACATTCAGCCGCCGAAGAAGAAGCCCGCAGTCATATCGAGATAATTCTCGCCGCTGTAATCCGGATAACGCTTCTGCACTTCCGCCTTGAACTCCGCTCCGTCCGCGCTGCGCGCCGCAATCGCTTTGAGGTCCTCGATGTACGCGATTTTGGTGCGCACGTCTTTGAGGTCTTCGGGGGTGTAGTGCGAAGTGAGCACGAGTGTGTAACCCTTTTCGAGATAGCCGTTGAGCTGTGCCGCTATGGCATCCGCGTGTGAGCTGCCCGCGACGATGGAATGACAGTCGTGACCGAGCATATGGGTGTAGACCGCGTTGATTTCGGGGATTTCGACGTCGAACGCGTCGGGAGTGACGGTGACGACGAATTCTATGCCGCAGACGACGGTTTTGCCCGCGCCGATAACGTCCGTGATTTTGTGAGGTGTCGCGTCGAATATATCTCCGAACGCAGCGGTGAATTTGTCGCCGAGCGCCTTGCCGCCGCCGCGCAATCCGTACTCGACCGCGTTTTCCGTGGAATATTTCCTCGCATTCGGCAGATAAGTGCCGCCGCACATATGATATGCGATGAGCATTGCGGAGACGGAGAGTCCCCTGTCCGCAAAATATTCGTCAAGCTCCGCGTAGTTGTCGTAAAAACAGGGCGCTTCCAGCGCGACCACTATGCCCTCCTTCTCGAAGAAGAACACTTCGTCGTCGATGAAATCGTTGGTTTTGTACGCGTGCAGTTTTATGCCGCCGAAATCGTAGACGTTCATCTCGCCCTTTGCAAGCTTCACCGTTTCGTAAGAATTCTTGTTGAGTTGTGCCGTTTTCATAGTCTGTCTCCGCATTATTTTTTGATGTAATCATCTTGATTACAACAGCATAATAACCTCGCTTTGTTGTAATGTCAAGCGTTACAACAAAAAATCCGAAAAATTTTTGCAGGCAAAAAAACTCCCTTCGGAATGCGAAGGGAGCAAAGACGCGGAGATAAATTTCCGTCCGTTTTTCAGTTTATTTTCGAGTTGAGCTCTGCAATGAGGTCGTAAAGAGTGACGTTTTTCAGCGAATTCTCCATCGCGGTCTGCGCGTCCGCAAGATGTCCGTCGAGCACCGCGTGGATGTTTGCGCCCACGGGACAGTCGGGGTTCGGGTTTTCGTGGAAATGGAATATGTCCCCTTCCACGCTGTCCACCGCCTTATAGATGTCGTAAAGGGTTATGTCGGCGGGGTCTTTGACCAATGTCGCGCCGCCGCTGCCCGCCTTTACGTCCACCATACCCGCCGCTTTCAGGCTGAGAAGGGTGCGGCGTATGACGACGGGATTCACGCGGACGCTGGACGCAATGAAATCCGACGTGGTCTTGAACCTGCCCTGAAAGGTGTATATCGCAAGCAACGTATGCACCGCCACGGTAAATCTGGAAGTAATCTTCATAGAGCACCTCACGGGAAATGTTACACCCTCGAAATTGTAATGTCAAGGGTTACACCGTCTGCGCGCGGCGGAGTTTTCAGGGAACGATGACGTCGGCGAGATAGCTCGAAGCGATGAGCACGGCGAGATAGCCGAAGTTGATGAGGGAAAACAGTCCGAGATACCGCGCGGTGGAACCGGGACGGCGGCGGCGGTATTCGCCGAGGGTGATGAGGCTTGCGAGGGAGGCGACGGGAGTGCCCAGTCCGCCTATGTTTACGGCGACCAGCAGGTGGCGGTAATCGGACGTAAAGCGCGACAGCAGCACCGCGGACGGGACGTTGCTGATGACCTGGCAGGACGCCGTGCCGACGAGCAGCGGGGACAGCGCGACGAGAGAGCCGAGCGCGCTCTCGACGGCGGGAATGCGCGCAAGGTTGCCCGAAAAGACGAAAAACGCGCAGAACGTGAGCAGCAGACCGTAATCCACTTTGAGGAACGCGCGGGGTTCGAGCACCAGCAGCGCGAGCGTGACGGCGGCAAGCCCGACATAGAACGGAAACACGCGGAAAACAATGAGCACCGACAGCGCGAAAAGCACGAAATAAACCACCGTACGCCACACGGGCGGCGCAGGTACTTCGGGCGTTTCAAGCGCAACGGGTTCGGGTTTCACGACAAGGCAGGTCAGGGCTATCAGCACGAACGCGACGGCAAAAGGCAGGGCCATTACGGCAAAGAACTCGCCCGCGTTTATGGAATAATAGGAGTAAAGATACAGGTTCTGCGGATTGCCGAAAGGCGTGAGCATACCGCCGAGGTTTGCGGCGACGTTCTGCATTATAAACACGAAAGCGGTATACTTTCTCTTGCCGCAGGACGAGAGCGCGAACCACCCGAGCGGCAGAAAAGTTATGAGCGCCATATCGTTCGCCATAATCATCGAGCCGAAATAGGTCACGAAGACCAGCGCGAACGCGACGCGGCGCATATTGCCGAACGCCGTGACTATCTTGCCCGCCAGCCACTCGAAAAAGTGTCTTTCTTTGAGGGCGGACACGACGGCGAGCGTGCAGAACAGACACGAAAGCGTGTCGAGGTCGAAATAATCGGCATATCCCGCATCGGGATGCACGAAAATACAGGTCACCGCGGCGGCGATAACGGCAATGATTAACACCGCGTGGCTTTTCAGCGCAGCCGTGAACGCGCCGAAGCGCGGATGTACGTCGTGTCTTCCCGCAATCGTGCTCATAACGGAAAATATTTGTATGACTTTTTCCCGAAAAAAGCAAGCGTTTGAAGCCTGAAAATTTATTCTTTTTCCGCTCCGCGCCGTCTTCCCGCCTGCGCCGCAAAAAAAAAGGCGCGGCAGCGCCGCGCCCGAAGATATGCCCGTGTTTTCAGTCGTCGTCGAAACGGTCGTCATCATCGTCGTCGTCATCGTCGTCGTCATCGTCGTCATACGGACGGTCGCCGCCCGCTTCGCTGCCGTCGCCGAAGACGTAATGATACTCCCCTTCGCGCACATAAATGCGGAATGACACGGGAGAGCCGTCCAGATTGCCGTGCACGGCTATGACGCGCTCGCCGCCCTCCGTTTCGTCCTCGAAATACAGGGTTTCGCGCGCGCCCCCGCGCTCTATGGTCATCATAAGTTCCAGCTCGCCGTTTTCTTCCTCGTACTCGACGGTCATCCGCTCCGCCGTCTCGCCGTCACGCCGTACCGTGTAAACATACTCGACTTCCGTTTCGGACTCCTGCCCTTCCTCTTCCGTTTCGTACTCCTGCCTCACTTCGATGTACGAGCGTCTGTCATCGGACGTATACGCGCGGAAAAACAGCTCGCCGCCCTGCTCCCCGCTCTCCGTTTCCGTCTGATAGTTGCCCGTGACGGGATACTCCGCGCCGTCCACGACGAGGACGCCGTCTATCGCATAGTTCTCTTCCCTTTCGTCGTCGTCCGTGCTCGCTCCCACAAACTGCTTGTTGTAATACAGCGTATAGGACGAAGTCCCGCCGAGCAGGTCCGTGCTCACGACGTTCATCCCGAAGGCGTAGCCTTCCGCGGGAGCGACCGCCGTTTCCGTTATGCCGCCGTCCGAGAGCAGACTTTCCACAATGGAAAGATACTTGTTGAGCGTTGCCACCTGCTCCGCGTCCGAGCCCGATGCACTCTCCGCCCTGCTCTCCGCCGCGCTTCCCGCTTCCGCCGCGGTCTGCGCCGCGCCGCTCGCGGCAGACGACAGTATGGACCCTACCGACGCCGCTCCGTAAGCGTAAAATGAGCCCGCGTCCGTTATGGAACCGAATATTCCGCCTCCGGGAGGCGTGACCGTCCCCGACGTGCCGCCGCGTCCCAACCATAGCGGCAGGAATATGCAGAGGAACACCGCCGCAATGAGCACCACGGCGATTACGGCCGTCGTCGCCTTGCGCCTGTCCGTGACCGCGCGTTCGCCGCCGTGGGCATAGGAAAGCCTGCTCTCCGTGACGGAAGAGATGCCCAGGTCGCGCTTGACTTTCTCCTTCACCCTTTCGTCGGGCAGGATTTCGGCGCGGTGTTCCGCAAGCAGTTTTTTCACGTCCTTCTTCATAGACTTTCCTCCGCTTCGAGGCGTTGACGGAGCTTTTTGAGCGCTTCGTTGTTTTTCCAGGTGACGGTGCCTATGGGCATATCCAGCATTTCGGCGACTTCGCGCCGCTTGTAGCCCGCCACGTGGCACAGCATAACTATTTTGTATTCCTCTTCGGACAGCACCTTTGCGGCGAGTTCGAAGACGAAAGGCATCTCGTGTTCGTGCGTCCCGAACCCCGCACCGTCTTCGGAGAAGTCCGTGGACACTTCGCGCGAGTACTTTTTCAGATGATTGAGCGCGACGGAGCGCCCCACCGTGCACAGCCACGCGGTGAAATTGCTCCCCTCGCGGTACTGCGCCACCGCCGACAGCGCCCGCACGAAAGTTTCCTGCAATGCGTCCTCGGCGAGCATCTTGTCGCGGAGTATGTAATAGACGGCGAAATATACGGCGCGGTGCGTGCGCTCGTAAATATAGTCGAACGCGCGCGTGTCGCCCTCTTTCAGCCGGCTCACATATCTTTCGAGTTTCTCGCTTGACATATCCTTCCCGATATATAAACAACGCGGAATGCTGTTTTTGTTGGAAATCCCGCACTTTTTTTAATAATAACAGTCAAATCGGCGGCAGTCAACGCCGCCGCGGCAAGCGGCAACACTCGCGCGGCGGACGGGCGCACGCGCCGGCGCGCTCAAAAGGCGGGGGGGGGCAAGTGCGGACACTCACGGACGGGCGCAGGCGCAAAGACGGGCGCACGCGCACACGGAACATAGAATCTAAGGCACGGGCGCGGAAAGCGCGGCGACAGCGTTTTCCCGAAAGGCGCCACCCCTTCCGAAAAAATTTTTTGCGCATTTTCCAACAAAACGGCATACGGCGGTTGTTATATAAGTGAAAGCGGGCGGCGGACAGCGCCCCCGACACTCAGGAGGTAACCGTTATGAAAAAATTACTCACTGTTCTGATGATAGCGCTTGTGGCGGCTCTGGCGCTCGGTCTTGTCGCCTGCAACATAGGCGACGGCGCGGGCGGCGGCTCGTCAACCGGCAACGTAAACGGCGGCGGAAACGGAGGCTCCGGCATCACGGACGGCGGCAACACGGGCACCGCCGACGACGGTAAATTCGACGAGCTCGACACCACGGAAGAAATCTACGGGTTCAGCGCGGCGTCCGCGGGTATGCTCATCTCCGCAATGAACGACGGCGGCGCGGCGACAGCTTCCGCGGCGGCCGACACGGGCACAGACGCCGCGACGGGCACAGACACGGCGAAACTCGACGGATATATGGCGCTTGTCGACAGCCTGCTCGCAGACGGCGGCTTCAACGTGACGGCGGAACAGTCCGACCGCGAAGGCTACGCAGTCAAGAGCACCGTGTCCTACCGCGATATGCAGGGCAACACCGTGACGTATGTGATGTATTACAACGAAACTCTGCTCCCCGACTACGACCGCGACGATGACGACCGTTTCGAAACCGAAGAAGACTATGCCATCAGCGGCATAATGATAATCGACGGCACGGAATATGCCATCCGCGGCGAGCGCGAAAGCGAGAACGAACCCGGCGAAAGCGAGAGCGAAACCACCTTCCGCGTCACCCTCTCCGACACGCGCTATATGCTGGTCGAACAGAGCGTCGAGAACGAAAACGGCGAGGAGGAGAAGGAGTACAATTACTCCGTCTACGAAAACAGAAGGCTCGTCGAGCGCAGCACCTTCGAATACGAAAGCGAGCGCGGCGAAACCGAAATCAAAATGACGTCCTATTCCGGCGGCGTGTCCGAGATATTCTTCTTCGAGAAGGAAACGGTGCGCGGCGAGGAAGTCATCCGCATCCGCGTGGGAAGCGCGCAGGCCTCCGACGGCTATTATGTGCACATCCTCACCGACGCGGAAACGGGCGAGACCTACTACTCTTACGAAAAAATCAACAGAATGTGACGCCTTCGGACCGAACGGAAAGGTCCGACATCCTTCCCCCGCAGAAGCAGACCCCGCACCGGGTGCGGGGCCTGCTTTTTGCCTTTACGGCATTTTACGTCTTCAAAACGTCACAATAAAGTGCCTATTTGATTAGTCCCGCCTTTTTTGTCAGCGTGTACATCCTGAACCCGCCGGACAGGTTGCGCGCGTCGAAACCGTGCGCGAGCAGTATGCGCACGGCGAGATAGCCGCGCAGTCCGACCGCACAGGTGACGGCAAGCGGTCTGCCCTGCGGCACTTCCGAAAGCCTGTCGCGCAGTTCGTCGAGAGGGATGTTGAACGAGCCGTCTATGTGCCCCACCGCAAACTCCTGCGGGGTGCGCACGTCGAGGACGGCGCACTCTTTCGGAATGCTCTCCGCATAGACGGTGGGGGCAAGCCCGTCCAACAGGTTGGAGGCAATGAACCCCATCATATTGACGGGACTTTTCGCGGAATTGTAAGGCGGTGCGTAACACAGCTCCATCTGCGCGAGGTCGCGCACCGTGCCGCCGAATTTCATCGCCGCCGCAATGACGTCTATCTGCTTCTCCACGTTGTCGGCACCCACCGCCTGCGCGCCCAGCACTCTGCCGTCGGGCGCGAAAAGCAGCTTGCAGACCATTTGCGTCGCACCGGGATAATATGTGGCGTGCGAAAAGGGGAAAGAATAAATCTTGCGGTAATCCGTCCCCGCCTTTTTCAGCTGTTTTTCGTTCAGTCCCACGGACGCCGCCGTGAGCGAGCACACCTTTGCCACGCTCGCGCCGAGCACCTGTCTGCCGTTCGAGGACGCGCCGCCCGCGATGTTGTCCGCAATGCTTCTGCCCTGTCTGTTTGCGGGCCCTGCGAGAGGAACGAGGGTCTCTCTGCCGTCCGCGCCGAGCACGCTCACCGCGTCGCCCGCCGCATACACGTCGGGAAGCGACGTGCGCATCAGCCCGTCGACCGCGATGCCGCCGTCCGCGGCGATTTCCGCTCCCGCGGATTTTGCGAGCGACGTTTCGGGCGAAACTCCGAGCGCAAGCACGGCTATGCCGAATTTCCCCGCCGTCCCGTCGGTAAACGCGACGTCGAGCGCGCCGTCCGCGCGGTCTATGCTCTTCACTCCCGTGCCCGTGCGCACGTCCGCTCCCGCCTTTTTCAGCTCATCCGAAAGCATAACCGCAAGTTCGGGGTCGAGAGGGGGAAGCAGCTGGGGCGCGAACTCCGCAAGCGTGACCGAAAGCCCTGCCCTCAGAAGATTTTCCGCGGTTTCCACACCTATGAAACCGCCGCCCGCAACGAGCGCGGTCTTCACTCCGTGCGTACGGATGTAGCCCGCAAGCCCCGTGGCGTCGCGCACGTCGCGGAGGGTGAACACGCCCTCTCCGCCCCATCCGAACGTCTTTGCCGCAGCTCCCGGCGCAAGCACAAGTTTGTCATAGCTTTCTTCGTATTCCCTGCCGTCCTTTTCGCGCACGCGAACGGTCTTTGCCGCGGCGTCTATGCCGACGGCTTCCGAGCGCACGCGCACGTCTATGCGGAAGCGCCTTTTTAAAAATGCGGGCGACGCGACCGTGAGGTCTTCCTCGCGCTCTATCTTTCCGCCCACGAAATAAGGCAGTCCGCAGTTTGCATACGACACGTTTTCGCCGCGTTCCAGAATGACGATTTCGGCGCTCTCGTCCAGACGGCGCAGACGCGTTGCACAGCTCGCTCCGCCCGCGACGCCGCCTATGATTACGACTTTCATTATCCACCTCGCGTTTTTTTATCATTATACCCGCTTCCCGCCCCGCGGTAAAGGGGCAACCGTACAAATGTTCCGCCGTGGCGGAATTTCGGAAAAACGCTTGACTTGCGCGCCACGGAGTGTAATATAGCAACAGACGGATATTTGACCGCATCATAACGTATGTTTCGCGCCCGCCCGCGCCCGTCCGTGTGCGCCGACGCGCGGAATGCGTTGTTCCCCGCGGCGTAGATTCAGGACGATTTTGCGCGAAAGCGCGGTTTAAGGAGAGATTTATGGAAAAGAAGTTCGGTTTCGGGCTGATGCGTATGCCAGTGAAAGGCGACAGCGAAAGGAACGTCGACTTTGAACAGGTCTGCCTTATGGCGGACGAGTTTCTGGCAGGCGGATTCACCTATTTCGATACGGCTTATATGTATCACGGCGGTATGAGCGAAGAATTTCTTCGCCGCGCGGTGGTGGAAAGACATCCCAGGGACTCTTTCACCGTCGCCGACAAACTGCCTCTTATGCCCGCTTTCATCACCTCCGCGGATATGCAAAGGCGCATCACCGAGGAACAGCTGAAAAAATGCGGCGTGGACTACTTCGATTATTACCTCGTCCACAACGTCGGCGAGGACCATTACGCCACCGCAAAGAAGTTCCGCACCTTCGAATATATGTCGGCGCTCAAAGAGGAAGGCATCGCAAAACAGATAGGGTTTTCCTTCCACGACAGCGCCGCCCTGCTTGACAGGGTGCTCACCGAACACCCCGAAGTCGACTTCGTGCAGTTGCAGCTGAACTATCTCGACTGGGACAACGCGGGCATTCAGTCCCGCCTGTGTTACGAAACGGCGAAAAAGCACAAAAAGCCCGTCGTCGTGATGGAACCCGTCAAGGGCGGCACGCTTGCCAAACTTCCCGCAGAGGCAGAAAAACTGCTCCGCGCGCTCGACCCGAACGCGACGAACGCGTCCTGGGCGATACGTTTTGCCGCGGGACTGGACGGCGTGAAGACCGTGCTCAGCGGCGTGTCGAACATCGCACAGATGAGGGACACCATCTCCTTTATGCGCGACTTCACTCCCCTCACCGAAGAGGAAAAGGCGGCGGTGTTCCGCGTGGCGGACATCGTGAACGGCGCGGTATCCATCCCCTGCACGGGCTGCGGCTACTGCGTGGACGGCTGCCCGAAACACATAGCCATCCCGACGTATTTCTCGCTCTACAATGCGGAAAAGATAGCGCACAACAAAGGCTTCTCCACCCAACAGACCTACTACGACAATCTCATAAAGAGCCACGGCAAAGCGTCGGACTGCATCCGCTGCAAGAAATGCGAACGCTCCTGTCCGCAGCATCTCGACATCACGGGATATCTGAAAAAAGTGGCGGAGAACTTCGAATGAAGCGTCTCCTGCCGAAATCCGCCGCATCAAAAGCCCTGCTCCCGCGGGGCTTTTTCAGTCGGCTCTGCCATTGCCCGAACCGACATTGTGCCCGTCTCCCTGCGCTCGGCGGGGACAAAAAAACGGCAGACCCGTGAGTCTCACTGACATTGTGCCCGCCTCCCTGCGCTCGGCGGGGACAAAAAAAACGGCAGACCCGTGAGTCTGCCTGACATTGTGCCCGCCTCCCTGCGCTCGGCGGGGACAAAAAAACGGCAGACCCGTGAGTCTGCCGCTTTTTTGTTAGAGAAGATTACGATGGAGGTTCTTCGCTAACAGGGGAGGATTGTTTGGCTTTCGCCATTTGGGAGGGTTGTCGCACTTTCGTGCTCATATAGGGAGGATATATCGAAAGAACGTTTCCGCTCTTTACGCCTTGATTATTGCCCTGCAAACTTAAAACATCATTGAAAACCGAAATTTTTTTCTTAATGTTTCTTTAAGATTTTCCGCGGGAGCTTTTCCGCCCGTTTGACACGCGCGCCCGTGTGTGGTATAGTGCAAAAAACGATTTCGGGAAGTTCGCCTTGAAGAAAAGCAAACGTATAGCTATACTCGCGCTGCTGCTGGCGCTGACTGTCATTTTGAGCGTGATACCCATACGGGTAAGTTCCGCCACGCTTGCGCTCACCCTGCTGCCCGTGCTCGTCCTCGCCCTCACGCAGGACTTTCTCACGGGGCTGCTCGGAGGGCTCGTGATGGGCGTGACGTCGCTTGTGATGGCATTCACCGTCGGCGCAGGCTCCCCGACCGCTCCGATATTCCAGAATCCGCTGGTTTCCATCCTTCCCCGCCTTTTCGTGCCCGTGGTGGCTTTCTCGGTGATGAAAGGGCTTTCGGCGCTTGCAAAACGCATACGACGCAAAAGGTCATCGGAGTTTTCCGCGGCGGCCGAACACGTTTTTGAAGACATACCCGCAGAGCGCGCATACGCCGGAGCGGACGGAGCGTGCGCGGACGGCTCGCCCGACGAAGACGGAGCGGGTGCGGACGGAGCGCAGAGCGCCGCGGGTGTCGACGCCGCGAAAAAGGACGAACTGCCCCGTCTGCTTCAAGCTCTGATAGACGGCGTCGCCTGCCTTGCCGGCGTACTCACCAACACGGGACTGGTGCTCGGAATGATGTGGGCGCTATACGGCGGCAAGAGCGTGAACGACACACTCATTTCCCCCGAATTCATGACGGCAATGCTTTCAATCAATTTCGTCATAGAAGTGGTGCTCTTCCCTCTCATCACCCCGCCCGTCATATATGCGGTGCGCAAGAGCGCCAAAAAATGAACCTCGGAGAAAGCGCGTCCGCGGGCGGACCGCAACATAAAAAACGGCACGGTGTTCCGTGCCGTTTTTCCGTTCAGTAATAGCGCGTCTGTCCGCTGTCGCCCTGCAACGCCGACATCAGTTTGTCATAATAGTTGCCGAGGAAATATCTCATATTCGGCGAAGCGGCGAGCGCGTCCGCGGCGATGTCTGGCGACAGGGAGGAATAGAACTCGAACGCCAGGTCATAACGCTTGGAATAGTTCTCCTGCTTCTCTCCCGTATAGCCGTACTTCGCCTCCTGCTCGCGCTGCGTCTCCTCGCGTTCCAGCCTCTCTTTTTCGCGTTCCGCCAAAAAGTCCGCTATGTCCTCCTCGCGCTGCACGGCGTATTCCTGCTCTTTCTCCGCGACTTTGTTGTTGTACTCCGCATATTTCTTGGCGGTGGCGTCGCGTTCCTCTTTCAGCTCCGCTATCCTCTCTTCGAGTTCCGCGGCATATTTGAGGTCCAGCTGTTCGAGCGCGGCGTCCTGTTCTTTCCGCAAGGCGTCGAGCTGCGCGCCGACTTCCGCCATTTCCGCGTCGTATGCCGCCTTGCTCGCGTTTTCCGCATTCGCGCGGTCGGCGTCGAGGTCGCTCAAAGCACCGGTTTTTATGCTGCTTCTGCCCAGCCCGCGGCGCAGAGCGTCGTTCTCCGTCTGTTTGCGGAGTTCCGCATAAAGTTCGCCGAGCTGTTCGTAGTCCTCGCGCAGCGTACGCTCCGCTTCGTCCGCACGCTCGTTGAGTTCGGACGAGCTTGTTCTGAACGCGTCTTCCAGCCCTTTGCGCTCTTCCGACTTCTCGTAATTCACTCCCGCCTGCGCCCGCTGTGCCAGCTGTTCGTCCGTTTCGGGCGTGTAGTCCACCTTTTCCAGCCCCAAATCTTCGGGAAACAGTTTGTCGAGGTCGTATTCCGGCTCGGCAGGCAGACTTTCGCGGTATTCCCTGTCGAGTGCGGCAAGCTGCTCGGCAAGCCCTTTTTCCGCTTCGAGAGCGTCGTTCAGCGCCTGCTGTCTTTCCTCCGCGCGCTGCGAATCCGTCTTGAACAAGTCCTTGAATTCATCCCAGAAAGATGCCATATCTTCCTCCTACTCCGCGGCGGCAGCCGCTTGCAGCTCCGCCACTTTTCTTTCCAGCGTCTGCACGCGGAAGGTCAGTTCTTCCACCAGCGACGCGATTTCGTTTACGTTCATATTTCACCTCACTGCCGTGTGACGTCCAGCCTCACCACGGGCTGCGTGACAAAGCACAGCCCGGAGGCGGAACGCAGTTCCAGCCCTATTTTCTTTCCGCTCTTCCCCACGAAAACCGTCTGCGGTTCGTCCGAGGCGGCAAGGGGATAGGAATGGATTTCTCCGTCCGTGACCACGCGCACTTCCAGCGCATATTTCGTGGTGAGCGTTACGTCGCGCACCGTCTTGTATGCGGAAGAGGAAAGGTCGCCGTACGGAGTGCGGTATATCTTCTGCGTGGCGGTGCCGAACACTCTCCCGTTTTCGGAAAACGACCCGAGTTTGCAGGAGTCCGCAAAGTGCACCGAGCACAACAGGTCCGACGCCCCGTGAGAGCGCAGCGCGCACAGGGCGACGAAATTCTGCCCCGCCATCATACACATATCCCCTGTCGCTATGTCGTAACGCACGAGCGCGTTGTTGACGTAAAGCCCCTGCGCAAGCTCGCCGATGTTCGTCATACACGCCAGCCAATACGCCCCGTCGTAGTACGCACCCACGCAGTTTTTGAACGAAGTGAGCTTCGGGAGTTCGGGCACGGCGGGCGTGGCGTCGTAGCCGTCGAACGCGTAAACGCCCTCGTCGGTCAGGAACATAATTCTGTCGCCGCACAGCGTAATCGTACGTTTATATATCATTCCCGTAGCTGTAAACAGCTTTTTCAGCACAAACTCGCTTTGGTCGCCGTATGCCGTCAGACGGTAGATGCCGTGCTCGCGAAAGATGTAGAGATAACCGAGGAAGGACACCGCCGCAAGGGCGTCGCCGCATTCGTCCGCAAAGGAGATGTAGCCCGCTTCATCGCCCGACACGTTCCAGTTTTCGGGGTCGAAGTCGTCGGAAAACCACAGCTGGTTGTTCTCGCCGTTGAGCGTACCGTACACCCTTTCGTTGTGCACGGTGACGGAAGAAAACCGCGGGGCGGTGAGGACCTCTTTCACGGTGCCGTCGTCCAGCACCGCGAAGGCGCTGTCGGGCGAGCACATAAGCAGCACGTCCTTGCCGCCGTAGTTGTAGCTGACCGCCGAAGCGCCGGAGGACAGCGTATAGCCTTCCACGGCGTGCCAGGTGTCCTGCGAAAAAACGGACGTGTAATAGAGCGCGCCGGAGGACGAGCGGATGACTATCCTGTCGTCGTATGCGCCCGACGCGCGCCTGCGGTAATGGAATATGTCTTCGACGAAGACGCCCGAAGGCAGAGCGGGATAATCGCGCCTTGCTCCGCTGCCGTTTGCGGCAAAGCCCTGCGCGTCCGAAAATCCCAGCCCGCCCGTGAGAGTGCAGTTTTCGATGCGGTAGTTGAACATTTCGGGGGTGTAGTCCCAGTCGAGCACGCTCTCGTCCGTGGTCTTCTTTATGCCCCTGAATCCTATGCGCTGGGTGCGCGACGAAGTGCGGACTGCGGTCATTCGCGCCACCTCCCCGCCCCCAGACGCATCGGTCTGCCCTTGTAGCGCACCGCGGAGAGCGCTTCGCGGAAGGACGTGTCGTATGCCTCGGCGAGGTCGAAGACTTTGTCCTGAAAGTAGTACTCCGCAAGCGTCCCGTCCGAGAGCGCGGAGGGCGTCAGGCGCATATCCTCTATCTCGTCCGTCATTGCCGCTTCGTCGGGGAGATAGGCGTATCGCAGCACCCCTTTTCCGCTGTAATCCGCCGCCAGCCCGTCGGGACGCGGCCAGAACCTGCGGCGTTTTCCGTCCGCGGTAAACGACACGGGGTAAAGAATGCGCCGCGAAAGCGAGCTCACGTTTATCTCCCCGTCAGAGGCGGTGACTTCTTCTTCCGCATAAAGCGGTATGTATTCCGTGACCGCTTCGCGGTAAGCTATGTTGAGCGCGGCGAGCAGTCTGTCCGCAAGAGTCTGCTCGGCGTCCGAAAGGTCGCTTTCGGAAAGGAAATTTTCCCTACCCATTTTGACCAGGCATTCGCCCAGAACGTCTTTTACAAGCATAATCCCTCCTTTTCGCAGAGGATGTGCGCTCTGTCAAGCGCGTTTTTCTCCGCGGCGGCGCGGGCGGCGGCGTTGGCGCGTTCGATTTCGCGCATTACCGCCTCCGCCCTCTCCACGCGGGTTTCGCGGACGCGCGCAACCGTGCGCGCGTCCGGCACCCCGCCCTGCACGGTCATTTGCAGAGCGCCCGAGGCGTGGATTTCGTATCTCCCGAGCGCGGGGTTATAAAACAGCTCGTATCTCGGGTCGATTTCTTTCAGCCTGTCCGCCACGGAGTACAGGTCGTGTTCTACAAGAATAAGGCCCCTCATATCACAGATAAGTCGCCGTGAGAGTGATGTTGGAATTCACGGGCGTGTCGAAGTCGTACTCTTCTCCGTCAAGCTCCCACTGCACGAAGCCCACTCCCGATTTGGTGGGATTGGCGGGTTTGACGGCCTTGCCGCCCGGCAGCACTATCTGCGGGCTGACGTCGCTGCCGCCCGCGGAGTCGAATGTGACAGTGTAATAGGACGTGCCGGACGAAGAGGACTCCGAACCGTCGAAGACGAGTTTCGCCTGTCCCATGGGACGCGCGCAAAGCAAGTCCGCATACTTGACGAGGGTCGCGCTGTAAGACGCCTTGCCGGGGATTTGGTGCAGGACGCTGCCGCTCTCCCCTTCCAGCCATCTCCAATCGCAGAGCTGATGGAGCTTGAAGTCCTCGGAATTGAGCAGATAGACCGTGCCGTCCGCGACGAACCTGTCCGCGACGAAAGGTATGCCCGCGTAAGAGAGCGCCTTATAGCCGCCGTCGAGGTTCATATAATCGAGGTTGGTGCGGTTTTCGGTGAGGAAATCCACATACTGGCGTCTTGCGTCGAATGCTGCGACGATGAAATCGATGCTGCCGCCCGCAACCTGTTCGATGACGTCGATGGCGGACTGTATCGCACCGGGAGTGACCTTGCCCGTCACGTTCTTGACGTAAGGTTTCAGGAAGCTGTAATCGCTGCGGTTGAGCCCGTAAATGGTGGGAGTGTCGCCGAACACCGCTTCGAGCCCCGTGATTTCGTTGCCCTTCGAGCCCTGGACGTAGATTTTGTATCCCGCGCCGATTTTGGCGGACGCGGCGATGCTGAGCTTCACCGTCTTTGCGTCGCGGTCTATGGAAAGAATGCGCGCGCCGCTCACCGTGTTGTCCTTTGCGTCGGAAGAATTGTAGACGTCCACCGTCATACCTTCCATAAGCGCGCGGACGCTGTCCACGGTCACGACGTCGTTGGACGCGCCCGTGTTCTCCACCGTGGTCGCGATGAGCCCGCTGCCGTCGCCGTACAGCATACGTCCGAAGTTGAACTTGCTGGCTTTGAGCAGTCCGTCCATTTCCGCGTTGAGCAGATTGACGAACGCGCCCGCGCTGTTCTGGGACGCTCTCACCGCTTTGTCGGAAATCTCAATCCTTCCGAAAAGGTTTTTGAGGGTGAGGGTGAACTGCGCGTAATTATTGCCGCCGCTTGCGGGCAGACTGTCCGTTTCGCCGCCCGAACCTATGCCGCCGTTGATGCCGTAGGGCGCGAGTTTTCTGACCTCTTTGCCCCATACGTCCGCGCCCGTCTGACCTATCTTCGCGAGCAGCGGATTTATCCCGACATTGAGTTGGTCTGCCAGAACGCCGAGATAAAATGTCTTTAATGCTTTGTCCGCATTTGTGAGTGTAACCATAAGATTCTCCTATTCCGTATCTTTCAAAAAGAGACTGCCCGCCTCTTCGATGCTCTTCGGGACCTTTCTCGGAGCCACGCCGAACTGTCCGCCGTCCCGCATAACCACGGGAGGCTGTCCTTCGCGCAGCCCTTTGAGATAGCCCTCCACGACCGCCGCCTTTACGGCGGTTGAGGTCAGCACGTGTTCACGCAGGAATTGTCCGTCGGAAAGCATTTGCTCCGGCGTGCGGAATGACGCGGCGAGCACGCGCACCAGCGCGTTCGTCAGACAGTTGCGGTCGGACTTGAGTTCGGGATGGCTCATAATCTCTTTCGCCATCTCCTTCGCAAAGGGCTTCGCGGCGGGGATTTCGACGAAAAACTTGTCCACCGCTCCTTTCCACTCTTCCGCCGTAGGCTCGAACGGCGCTTCCTTTTCGGCAAGCATCCTCTCCGCCTCCGCAAGCCTCTGCGAACGGCGTGTGAATTCCTTTTCCAGCTCGCCGTACGCTTTCAGCAGTTCCTCGGGGTTCCTGAATTTTCCGCAGGCACTTCCCTTTTCTTCCTTGTTTTCGCCGCCGTCGGCGGCTTCGCGGACCTCCGCCTCTTCCGCGGCGGTTCCGTCCTTCTTCGCCCCGCTCTCTTCCGCGGGCACGCCTTTGAGTTCAGGCTCTTTCTTCTTCATCGCTTTCTCCTCCGAATCTCCTTTGCAGTTCCGCCACGCCCTCTCCGAGTGCGGCAAGTTCTCTGTGTTTGCCTATGTGCGCGCTCACCCTGTCGTGGAACGCCCTGTCCTTCACGCAGGGAGCGGACACGCAGAGCTTGGTGTGTTCGGTGATGTGGAGCGCGTGGTCGTCCAGCACGTCGGGGACGACGTCTTTCGTGCGCAGTTCGAAGTTTTCCCTCTCCGCCTTTGCGATGTGCGCCTCGTCCGCGTCGCGGGACTGCTCCCAGTTGCCGAAGCCGAGCAGTTCGAGTATCTTGGTTTTGGTGCGCGCGCTGAGAGTGCCGTTCTCGTCCGAAAACAGACCGAGGTTGAGCAGGTCGTAGACCATCGCGCGGCGGGAGGAGAGGGAGTCCTCAATCTCGTTGACGGTGTCGAACGCCACGTCCTCGGAGCCCAGGTCGTTTGCCGAAAAGCTCATCACTTCCACTTCGCCGCCTTCGCCCACAACGCGTTTCAGGCGCGGCGCGCTCCCGAACTGCTTATACAGCCTGATGATGTGTTTCCCTATCCGCTTCACCGCCTCGCGCAGGCTGTCCGCGGTCAGGGATATGCGCGTGTCGTCCTGTTCCAGAAGCAGGGATATCGCCGTGCCCGACGACACGTTGGACGGCACCTGCGAATAAGTCGTCACCTCGCTGACGCCGCTTATCATCACGAATTCGTTGAGAAGTTTCTCCTCCTCCACGCCGAATTCGGACGGCACCTGCCCCGCGTTCAGCATCACGGGCGGCGCGCTGCCCTGCCTGTAAACGAGTATCTTTCCGGGCGGAAGCCCCTCCTCTTCGAGAGCGTCCGTATCCACGCTCCCGTCCTCGACGGCGAGCACCCCCATTGCGATGCGGTTCATAAATTCGTGCTTGCGGTTTTTCACGGCGTTGTAGGCACGCTGAACGGGTATGACCCTCTCCACGACGCTCGCTCCGAAGAAGTTCCCCAGCGATTCCAGACACAGCTGCTTCGCGAAAGGATATCCGCGCTTGCCGTCCTCTCCGTTAACGTAAGGCAGAGGGCCGTCGTGAACGAGAGTGTCCCCCGCGACGATGACCAGCCTGCCGTCGGGATGCTCTTCCGTGGGAAGCTCGTATTTTTCTATCACCAGCACCGCGTCTTCCCTCGCCTCCGACACCATTTTTGGCGCGGTGGCGTGATAGCCGAACCCGCCCAGCACGTCCGCGTTCTCGAAAGAGAACACGTTGAGCGTCCTGCCCTGCACGCGTTTGCCCCATATGCGGAACACGTCCTCCGTGCCCAGCACCTTGGCGTGCATTATGGACGGCTGTTTGTCGATGTCCTCTATCGCGATGTTTTCGGGGAAAATCTCGAAAGGCGGACATACGCTTATGCGCACGTCGCCCTCGCGCAGCTTTCCGTCCGCGTCCAGCACCATACCCTTCGAAGTGTCCCAGGTGATTTTATAGAACGCGCACCCCGTCACCTCGCTCCAAGTGTTCGCCTCGCCCATAAGCGCGGAAAACCCGTTCTCCGCGGACACCGCCTGAATGAGTTTCGTCGCCACTTCCGCGGACGCCTTGTCCGCATCGTCCGCCGTGGCGGGGCGCACGCTGGCTTTCGCCTTCACCCTCGCGAGTTTGGAAAGCCGCGTTTCCAGCATAGGCGCGATGTGGTTGTACACCTCGCGGCACTGCCAGTAGTACTGCCTGCCGTATTCCTCCACGTCGCCGCGCGAAGATATCTCCGCAAACTGGTTGCCTATCACGAAGTTCATATTCAGCCGCCAGTTGAGCTCGACGGGGCGTCTGGCTTCCTGCCTTTTCGCGAAGTCTTCCAGCACCGCGGACACGGTCTGCTTTTCCTTTTCAGTCATTGTGTTCTCCTTTTTTTCCGCGCGCGCCGGGCTGCCGCCGTGCGGACGCGCCGTTTTTCTGTTTTCCGCTCTTCTCCGCCGCCGCAAGCTCCGCGAGCAGCCTTTCCTTTTCCGCCAGCAGTTCCTCGTCGGAAAGAGTGTCCGTTCCCCTGCCCGCCGAGAGTTCGAGGTAGGTTTTGAGCGCCGTGCTGTCGGGCGGATAATACTTTTTGGTCACCTTGCGTTTGGTGAGCACGAGTTCTCCCTCCGGCGTCACGGCGTACTCTTCCTGCACCTCGTCGCGGGAATAGCCCGTGGCTTTTTTGAGAAGAGTTTTCAAAATCTCGTCATCCATGCTTTCTCCCTTCTGACGGCGCGGACGAGGCTTTCTTTGTCGCGCTGGATAACAGTCTTTTCGGGCACGGCGGGAAGAGAAGGCGGCGGCTGCGTCATCACAAAATATCTCAGCTCGTCGAGAGCGTGGTCGTCGACTTTCCGCGGCCTGTCGCCGTCCCCCCACCAGTAACCTTTGAGTTCGCGAATCAGATTCACGCAGTCGCGGAAGATAAATATCCGCGTCGGCACTCGACTGAACAGCGACTTTACGCGTTGAATTCCGCTGTACAAGTCCTTGTTCACGCGTGTATTGACCGCAATGCCCCTTTCGTAGAACAGCTCGGCGACGCTCTTCTCCGAGGCGAGCGTACGCTGCGACGCGGCGCTGTCTATGAGGGCGCGGAGCCTGCCAGACGTGTCCCTTCGCCATCCGAGGCGGTCGGCAAGCGCGAGGATTTTCTCCGCGTGCCAGTCGATGCCGCGTCCCCTTTCGTAGTGCTCTCCCACGACGTAGATTGCGCCGTCGAAATCCACGGCGTAGAAGTGACAGCTGGTGGGGTTGTTCAGCCCGGGGTCGATAGACACCGCGCACTGCCATTCGGGCGGCACGTCGAACGGGTCGATGACGTGGCGTTCGGGGTCGAATTCCGGATAGACCAGTCCCTCCCCGGCAAAAAACCTGCCGTAACGCCTCGACTGCTGCTCGTCCGCGGACATCACCGCCGACATATTCTCCACTTCCGCGGGGTCGAGGTAAGGATTGTCCTTCCACTCCATATGGGTGCACCACACTTCGGGGTCGTTGCGGGAGTTGAGCTCTATCTCGTCGTACACCCACGTCAGCCCTTTGAGCGGGGTCATTGTGCCGAAGATGTACCCCGACCTGTCGAAGACGCGCATCCTGCATTCCTCGTAAACGTCGAGGGGCGGCTCCTCGTCGAACCACACGAAGTCCAGCGACGCACCCTGAAATTTCTCTCTGCCCTGGTCGCAGGACTTGAACCCGAGTTTCGATATGCCGCCGAAAGCGTTGCGCACCAGAATGTGGTCGATTATGCCGTATTCGGGCGACCCTTTCCTGCCGCTCGTCATCACCACGTCCTCTATGCGCCGCGGCGGCAGATATTTCAGGATTTTGGACTGCGCCACATCCCGCTGCACCTGTTGCGTAAGGCTGACCACCCATCCCTGCACGTCGGGGCGGTTGGGCTTGTAGGGGTGCTCGCCGAGCGCCAGCCACACGCTTTCAACGGCGCCGCATTCCGTCTTGCCGGAACGGTTGCCGCCGAACACCCAGCGGTTGCGCTGCGGCGCGCGGTGAAACTCCGTCTGTTTGAGGTGCACCTTGTCCGCGTTATAGCGGCGGAGAGGCTCCGACGCCCGCGCCGCAAGCTCGCTCTCTATCCGCAATATCCCTCGCACGACTTCTTTCTCGTCCATGCCGCAATGCTATCCGCGTGAAAAGTCAAAATCAAACTTTTATGTCACCGCAGGGCGCGGAAAGCGGACGCAAAAAAACGCGGACGGAAATATTTCCGTCCGCGGAACAAAAGTCAAACTTTGTTGAAAATGTGCTTAAAGACTTTATTTTCGACTATAATTATAGTAGTATATGAGCATGAAGAAGTTTTGCGTCCCCGCTCTTGCGCTTATCCTGTTCGCCCTGACGCTCACGGCGTGCGCTTTCGCACCCGCGTCAGGCGGCACCGCGTATGCGGCGGACAACGAGTTTTACATCTGCGTTTCCCCGTCCGACGGCGTGCTCGCCGCGAACGAAACCGCCCAACCGTCAAATATAGAAGTGCACGCGGACAGCGCGTCCTTTTATCTCACGCAAGGCTATTATTACAAAGCCGTGAAATACGGCGCCGATATTTACATCCTCGACTCCTCTCTCGGTTCGGGCTGTTACATCCAGGGAGCGATACCCGAAGACGCGCTGCTCACCTCTCTGCCCGCGGGAGCGACGGCGGCAAACGCTCTCCCCGACGTGACTCTCACTCTCGCCGACGGGGCGGAACTGACGCTTTCCAACCTTGTCAGCGTGTCCTCTTCCGACACAAAGGGCTACACTTTCAAATTCCTCGGCTGGTCTGACTACTCGGCTTCCGACGGCACGCGCACATTGGCGTTTTCCGCCGACAACGGCGCGGGCGAACCTCTCTTCTGCACGGCGGGAGAAAGCTCCTTCAACGCCTTCACCGTCCCGTGGCATCCCGTGGCGGCGGCCGAACGCGAAGCGCTCCTCGCTCCCGAAACTCCCGAGGACACCGACGACGGCGACCTCACGGCAGGCACTCCGTCCACGACGCTGCGCATAGTTCTCATCATAGGCATAGCCGTGCCGGCTCTGCTCATAGTCTTCCTGCTCTTCAAGCCCACGTCCGACAAGAACCGCGGCTATGACAGAGGACGCTCGATGAGGCGCGACAACCGCCGCGGCATTGACTACGACCGCGAACGCAGCTACGACGCCGACCGCGACAGATACGACCGCGGCTACCGCGACTACGAACGGCGCGACTACCCCGAAGACGGGCGCGGCTACGACTACGACCGCCGCGACGACGACAGAAGATACTGACTTTGACAAAAGGTAAGATATGAGAATTTTCGTTGCATCCGACATCCACGGCTCCGCCGTCAATCTCGAAAAGTTTTTCTCCATAGTGGACGCGACCCTGCCCGACCACCCCGACACGAAAGTGGTCCTGCTGGGCGACACTTACAACCACGGACCGCGCAACCCTCTGCCCGAAGGGTATGCCCCTATGCGCGTTGCGAAGCTGCTCAACGACGCGATGAGTTTCGTCACCGTCATCAAAGGCAACTGCGACAGCGAAGTGGACGAAATGATATCCAACTTCCCCATCATAGGCGACTTTTCGATGGAATGGTCGGGGCGCACCGTGTTTTTCACCCACGGACACAAGGTCAATCCCGACAATCCGCCCACGGGTGCGAAAGCGGGCGACATAGTCTTTTACGGACACTTCCACAAGCCGTCGGTGAAGACCGCAGGCGGAGTGACTTACATATGCGTGGGCTCGGTCGGGCTGCCTTTCGACGGCACGCCGAGAAGCTACGCCGTGCTGAACGAGGACGGAGTGAAACTTGTGAGTTTCGAAGGCGAAGAACTCGCCTCCGTTCCGTTCGACTGACAGACGGACAGACTGACACATCTGCCCGTTTTGCGCGTTCAGCGCGCGAAACGGACGAATAAACACCGAAAATTGCGATTATGGACAAAACGGAGGGATTATGAACACCATTCGTCTGAGAACACCTTTCGAAGTGGGCAGTACGCCTCTTTCGGAATATCCGCGCCCGCAGTTCGCGCGCGACAGCTACAAGACGCTCAACGGCTATTGGGATTACGCCGTGTTCAAGCGCAGCGACGGCTTCCCCGGCTGGCAGGGCAAAATTCTCGTCCCCTTCTCCCCCGAATGTCTGCTTTCGGGGCTGCCGGAGGGGATGGAGATAAAGCCCGACGACGCGCTGTGCTACCGTCTTAAATTCGAAGTCGAAGACGGTTTTCTCAAAGCGCATACCTTTTTGCATTTCGACGCCGTGGACTGCATCGCCACCGTATATCTCAACGAAAAGGAACTCGGCACCCACGTCGGCGGCTACACCGCATTCGGCTTTGACGTGACCGACGTCGTGAAGACGGGCACCAACGTGCTTGAAGTCGTCGTCACCGACCCCTCTGATACGTCCTACCATTCCCGCGGCAAGCAGAAGCTCAATCACGGTCAGATATGGTACACTCCGCAGTCGGGCATATGGCAGAGCGTCTGGATGGAGAGCGTGCCCGACCCCTACCTCCGCGACATCACAATCCTCCCCGACATCGACCGCGACAAACTCGTCATCAAACTCGACGTCGCGGGCAGCGCGGAGAGCGCCGACATCGCGATTATGGACGGCAACAAACTTCTGAAAGCCGTCAAGTGCTTCGGCGACACCGCCGTCATCGACCTTGACTCTTACGAGCTTTGGTCCCCCGAAAATCCCAAACTTTACGACCTGGCGATAAAAGTCGGCGACGACGTCGTGCGCTCATATTTCGGAATGCGCAAATTCTCCGTCGTGACGGACAGAAAAGGCTTCAAGCGCCTTGCGCTTAACAATAAGCCTTATTTCCACTCCGGCGTGCTGGACCAGGGATACTGGTCGGACGGTATGCTCACGCCTCCCTCGAACGCCGCGCTGGAATACGACGTCAAGCTCGTCAAGTCCCTCGGGTTCAATATGATACGCAAGCACATCAAAATCGAACCCCTGCGGTGGTATTACCATTGCGACAAGGAAGGCGTGCTCGTATGGCAGGATATGGTGTCGGGCGGCACGTCCTACAACTTCTTCGCCATAGGCATTCTGCCCTTTGTCGGCATACACCTCAAAGACGACAAATACAAGTTCTTCTCTCGCGCAGACGAAGAGGGACGCAAGGAATATATCAACGAGATGTACGACACCGTCGCGCGGCTCAAAAACTGCGTTTCCCTCGCCGTATGGGTGCCTTTCAACGAGGGCTGGGGACAGTTCGACTCCGTCGCAGTCACCAAAAAGCTGCACGAGATTGACCCCACCCGCATAATCGACAGCGTGAGCGGCTGGCACGACCAGGGCAAGAACAGCTCGCAGCTCAAAAGCCTGCACATATATTTCAAGCCCATCCGCATCCCCAACGACGACAGATGTATCGTGCTCTCCGAATTCGGCGGCTACTCTCTCCCCACGGAAGGGCATATGTTCAGCCCCGACAAACTTTTCGGCTACAAAATATTCAATACCCCGGAAAAGTTTGCGGAAGCGTTCAGAAAACTTTACGAAAACAGCGTCATCCCGGGCATAGAAAAAGGGCTCTCCGCCGCGGTCTACACGCAGGTCAGCGACGTTGAGGAAGAAATCAACGGGCTCGTCACCTACGACCGCCGCATAGTCAAACTTCCCCGCGAAGTGGCAAAGGAAGTCAACTCCAAACTCGTGCTCTGAAACCCTGCGGCAACGCAGGGGTTTCCCGCGCAGCATACCGCCGCGCACACCGCGCGGCGCGGACTGCGAAAACGCAAAAGTCACATATGAGCCAAGCAGACAAAATTTTCGTCGCCACCTGCCGCGACATCATAGACAACGGTGTCTGGGACACCGACTTACCCGTGCGTCCCCGCTGGGCGGACGGCACTCCCGCGCACACGGTCAAGAAATTCTGCATCGTCAACCGCTACGACCTCTCCGCGGAGTTTCCCATCATCACTCTCCGCAAGACCAATTTCAAGGCGGCCGTGGACGAAATCCTCTGGATATGGCAGAAAAAGTCCAACAACGTGCACGACCTCGGCTCCCACATCTGGGACAGCTGGGCGGACGAAAACGGCTCGATAGGCAAGGCGTACGGCTATCAGCTCGGCATAAAGCACATCTACAAAGAGGGCGAATTCGACCAGGTTGACAGGGTGCTCTTCGACCTGAAAAACAATCCCTCCTCCCGCCGCATAATGACCAACATTTACAACTTTCAGGACCTGCACGAGATGAACCTTTACCCCTGCGCCTACTCCGTCACTTTCAACGTCACGGGGGACAAGCTCAACGCCATACTCAACCAGCGCAGCCAGGACACCCTCACCGCCAACAACTGGAACGTGGTTCAATACGCGGTGCTCGTGCATATGTTCGCACAGGTCAGCGGACTGAAAGTCGGCGAACTCGTCCACGTCATCGCGGACGCGCACATCTATGACCGCCACGTCCCGATAGTGGAGAAAATACTGCAAAATCCGCAGTTCAACGCGCCGAAATTCACGATAAACCCCGAAATCAAGAATTTTTACGATTTCACCACGGACGACTTCACGCTGGAAAACTACGAATACACTCCCCTAGGTCAGAAAGTCGAAGTGGCAATCTAGCGGGAGAATTATTCCCCCGCCCCCCTAAACTATGGCGGTATTCCGTGCACGACTTTTTACTTATAACGAGCAATACGTGCCACACAGCAACAGTCAGCCGTATATCGGCACAGGAGAACGCGGATGAAATCAATCGTTGCGGTAGACGAAAAATGGGGCATCGGGAAAAACAACTCCCTGCTCTTTGACATCAAAGCCGATATGCGGCATTTTGTCGAGCACACGCGGGGCAAGATCGTCGTCATGGGCTCCAACACCCTGCTGTCTCTCCCCGGCGGCATGCCCCTCAAAAACCGCGTCAACATCGTCCTGAACCCCGAGGGCAGCGACGAGGACGCGGCCGAGAAAGGATACACTCTCGTGCGCTCCCTCGACGAGCTCTTACACACCGTCGCGGGCTACGCTCCCGACAACGTCTACGTCATCGGCGGCGCCATGATGTACCGCACTCTCCTGCCCTACTGCTCGGAGGCTATAGTCACCAAAGTGCGCGCGGACGGCGATGCGCAGGTGTTTTACGAAAACCTCGACCTTCTCCCCGAATGGGAACTCACCGAAGAGTCCGCCCCCGTCTGCGACAGCGGCTACACCTTCACCTTCTGTACTTACCGCAACAATGCGCCCCGTCCTCTCACCGACGGCGGCAGCGCCGGCGGCAGTCCGCAGCCGGACGGCTCGTCGGGAGATCCGTTCGGAAAGCTCCGTGCCGGCGGCAGGAACAAGCGGCGCAAACGCGCCGAACAGCGCGAAGGAAGGATATGCGGAGGTTGCTCCAGGACACTTTGTAAAACGCGGGCCCGTCCGTAAGAAGCAGAACGCGGGCAAGCAGGGCGACACTCAGCGGCTCACATACATGATCCCGCCGTCCGCTTTTAACGATACGCCAGATTATTTGAAACCCGGCGCGCCGGAAACGGTCCGCAACGCCGTCACCGCAAAGACTTATCTCATCATTGCGGTGGCGGTTTTTGTTTTATCGCTTGCGGCGATGATCACGATCATCACCGTCCGTTACACCCCCGTGGAACTCTCGCTCGCCAACTATCCGCGTTACATGAGCTACAATTTCTACCTCAATACCCCTGCAACGGGAACATCTTTTACCGTAGACCTCACCGTGACCAACAAGAGCGACCGCAATCTCGAAATCAGCGCCACATGGGAGATGACGACAGAGTATCAAAACAACGGCGAAACGCGTACAACAACCGTTTCCCGTGATTTTACGCTCTCTCCGGAGCGGAGCATAACCATGAACAACGTCGCTTCCGGGACTTTCTCCAATATGTCTGTTTCCTTAAAACTTATAGAGATAAGGGGGTATGCAAGATGACAAAATCACGCAACGAAAACGGCAAACGTATCACGGCGTTCCTACTCATTATGCTCTCTTATGCGATGAGCGTCATCACGACCTGCGTCGTAAGCTCCGACAGCAGCGAATTTATCTATCTGTTCGTAATCTGCGGTATTCTCATACTCCTGCTTGACGCATTGGTAGCTTTCATGCCATACATCACCGACTATTACTACGAATATATCCTGCCAAAGTATTACGAGCACCCGATCGCGCTGCGTCCGAAAGCATTCTATGCCAAACTGGCATCTTACACGTTTATATTTTTTATGCTGTGTCTTCTCGCATTATGCTTCAGTGCCTCGTTCTTGTGACCATCCTCTGCCGCGCGTCCGGCGTATCGACGGACTGCATCCTAGGTCTTGACGAGTATTGAAAACACTTTCCATTTGGGGACGGGGCAAATAAAGCCTACTTCACGTCACGCAGGAATTTTTCATGCTGATCTTACTCCGCTGAGGGCGCGATATTTAGATGAAGAACGCGAAAGGCACATCAATCGCGGACGCGCGGCGTACTTTCCGTACGTAAGCGGTCGCGTTGATGTGCCTGACAAAGTTATTCGCTAAATAGCGCGCCCTCAGAAGAGGTTGTAACCGGCCTCAAAACAGGCCTGATTCGACGGAATGAACTGCGGCTTTGCCGCAAACACCTTTGCGATGGTGTCCATCATAACCTGCTTGGGGAAGACGCCCGAAAGTTTGATGTATGCACCGAGAATGACAAGGTTGGACGCCTTGTCGTTGCCCACTTCGTGCGCGATTTTGTTTGCCTCGACATAATAGGTCTTGACGTCGTCGCGGCTGCACTTGTCGGAAATCAACGAGCTGTTGATGATGACGAGTCCGCCGGGTCTGACTTTGTCCTGGAACTTGAAGAGGCTGGGAGTGTTCATTGCAATGAGGCAATCGGGCACCGCAATGATGGGGGACGCGACTTCCTTTTCGTCGATGACGACGGAACAGTTCGCCGTACCTCCGCGCATTTCGGGGCCGTAGGAAGGCAGCCACGTTGCCGCCATATTTTCATACATTGCCGCGTACGCGAGCATCTGTCCGAGCGACAGCACGCCCTGTCCGCCGAAACCTGCGACTATGACTTTTTCCATACTACTTGACCTCCTTGAACACGCCGAGAGGATACTGTTCGGTCATCTCGTTCTTGACGAAATCCAGCGCCTTGACGGGCGACATATGCCAGTTGGTGGGGCAAGTGGAAAGCAGCTCGACAAACGAGAAGCCTTTGCCTTCCATCTGGTTTTTGAACGCCTGCAAAATGGCCTTCTTCGCCTTTTTGATGTTGGGCACGTCCGCAAGGGAGCAACGGGCTATATAGCTGGGGCCGTCCAGCGTCGCGAGCATTTCGCTCATACGGATGGGATGTCCGTTGACTTTTGCGTCGCGGCCTGCGGGACAAGTGGTCGCCTTTTGTCCGAGCAGCGTGGTGGGCGCCATCTGACCGCCGGTCATACCGTATATCGCGTTGTTGATGAAAATGACGGTGATGTTCATACCGCGCGCCGCGGCGTGCACGATTTCCGCCATACCGATGGACGCGAGGTCGCCGTCGCCCTGATAGGCGAACACGATGTTGTCGGGATTGGTGAGCTTGATGCCCGTCGCAACGGCGGGCGCTCTGCCGTGCGCCGCTTCCTGCATATCGCAGTTGAAATATTTGTACGCGAACACCGCGCAGCCGACGGGCGCGATGCCGACCACTCTGCCTTTGAGACCGAGCTCCTCAATCGCTTCCGCGACGAGTCTGTGCGCTATACCGTGGGTGCAGCCGGGGCAATAATGCAGCGGCGTGTCCGTGAGCATTTCCGTTTTCTTGAATACTACTGCCATATTACGCCTCCTTGCAAACGAACTCCACGATGTCTTCGGGAGCCATGACATTGCCGCCCGTACGGGAGAAGAACTTCACGGGTTTTCTGCCTTCCACGACGAGTTTCACGTCCTCGACGTACTGCCCCATAGACAGTTCGACGGTGACGAACTCCTTGACGGAAGCCTGCGCCGCAAGTTTGTCCAGCGCGTCCTTGGGGAAAGGATAAAGCGTGATGGGACGGAACAGCCCCGCCTTCACGCCCTTTGCGCGCAGCAGGTCGACGGCGCTCTTTGCTATTCTCGCCACGGTGCCGTATGCGGTGATGACGATTTCGGCGTCCTCCGTGAGATAATCCTCGAACATCGTCTCGTTGGCGCACATATCTTCATAGACGCGTTGCAGCTTGTGGTTCATATCTTCCAGCTCGTCGGGGACGATGTACAGAGAGTTGACCACTCTTCTCGTCGCGCCGAAGCCCTCGCCCGTGGTTGCCCAGGGCTTTTTGGGGAAAGTCGCGGGGTCCTTCATTTCGGGCAGCGTGACCGCCTCCATTATCTGACCGAGCATACCGTCGCCGAGAATCATAACGGGCAGGCGATATTTCTCCGCCTTGTCGAACGCGTCGTAAACGAGGTTGACGCACTCCTGCACGGAGCAGGGACCGTACACCAGCATTTTGTAATCGCCGTGTCCGCCGCCCTTGACCGCCTGGAAATAATCTCCCTGCGCGGGCTGAATGCCGCCGAGACCGGGGCCCGAACGCACCATATTGATGATGACGCAGGGAAGCTCCGCTCCGCATATGTACGAAATGCCTTCCTGTTTGAGGCTGACGCCGGGGCTTGACGAGCTGGTCATTGCCCTTCCGCCCGCTCCCGCCGAGCCGTACACCATATTGATTGCCGCAATCTCGCTCTCCGCCTGGATGAAGTGACCGCCCACCTGAGGCAGACGCCAGCTCATATATTCGGGGATTTCGTTCTGCGGAGTTATGGGATAGCCGGCATAGAAACGGCAGCCGCCGCGGATAGCGGCTTCTGCGATTGCTTCGTTACCTTTCATCAGTTTTCTTTCAGCCATATTACTTCTCCACAGTGATTACGCAATCGGGACACATCGTCGCGCAGAAAGCACAGGCGATGCATTGCTCTGGGGCGATTTCTTCCACGACGAAATAGCCCTGGTTGTTGCTTACCGTTTGCGACACGCGCAGTATCTTCTTGGGACACGCCGTGACGCAGAGGCCGCATCCTTTGCACGCCTCTTTGTTGATTGTAAGTTTTGCCATAAAAACCTCTGTCGGCTTCCGCGGCGAGCGGGCTCTTCCGCGAAAACCCCGTATATTGTTTTAGTGCACCGTCGCCGGTGCACTAAACGTTGTTTTTCAATTGCACATCAGCGACTCATTCGTCCGAGCCGGCGATAATCTTATTGAACTGTTCCATTAGCATCGCGAACTGCGCGTCCTCTGCGCTCTGCGCGCTTGCGGCGGGCTGAGCGGGTGCTGCGGCAGGTGCGGGTGCGGGTGCGGCCTTGGGCGCGGCTGCTCTCTTCGGCTTCTCGACGACTTCGCCGGGGACGACTTTCTTGTAACCCGCGGGCAGAACGGTCTGAATGGTCGCATTGAGGTCGAGGGTGATGACCTTGTTGCACAGAGCGCTGTTCTTATCGGGTTCGATGACGCCGGCAATGACGTCCTTGCCGTAACCTTTCAGGTAAGAAATGAGAGGGGTGATGTCGCCCTTGCCGTAGATGAGGAAGAACCCGTCTACGTTGGGATACTGGGCGAGTCTGGCAGCATCGATGACCTGGCGCAGGTCGAGCTTGCCCTTTCTCTTCTTGGGCAGAGTGGAGAGCGCGTCATAGCTGTTCTCCTGAATGAACTCACCGTAGTCCTTGGTGCGCTTCGCCGAATAGCCGTAGAACTTGCAGACGGCGACTTCGCCGAAGGTAGCCAGCTCCTCGAGTGCCGCGTTGAACGTCGCAAAAGGCACACGGATGCTTTCTATGTCGGCGAGAACCACATACTTTTTCGTTGTTGCCATAATCTTCTCCTTTCTTGCGTGACCGCAATTATCATTATGTTATTCCATCTATACTATATATTAACAGCATAGATTTGTCTAGACTTTGGCGGCATTTTTTTCTTCTCTTTTGTAGTAAAAGAGCCATTGCTGAACAAATCCCGAATACTCCCCGTACTTTTCCACAAGGACGGAAGAGAGCTTTTCCGCGGGCATATCGCCGTAATAAGGAGCGAAAACTTTCCTTATCCAGGTGTCCACGGGGAAAACGTCGAAGCGGTTGAAACCGAAAAGCAGAATGCAGTCCGCCACCTTTCTCCCGACGCCGTGCAGCGCCGTGAGTTTTGCCCGAAGCTCTTCTGTGGACAGCTTGTTCCACTCACCGAGGTCCTCTCCCGCCAGCGCTTCCGCCGTGCGTGCGAGATACGGCGCGCGGTAACCCGCCCCTATCGAATAAAAGAAATCCTCCCCCGCATCCGCAATCGCCCCGACTTCGGGAAAGGCGCGGTAGCCGCCCATATCCCTGCCCAGAGCGTTGCACATCCGTTCGATGATGCCCTTTATCCTCGGAATGTGATTGTTCTGCGAAACGAGGAAAGAAAAGACCGTTTCCTCGGGAAACTGCCTCAGAATATGTATGCCCTTCCCGAATTCGATTGCCGCCGAAACAAGCCCTTTATCCTGCGTTTTCAACTGTATTATATCATAGTTTGTGTCAAAATCAAGATATTTTTTGAAAAAGTCGGCGTCGTCGCAGTCGAAGACGTAGGAGTCTGCGGTTTCGCGCGCTTCCGCGCGATGGCAGCCCGCGTGCATCACGGTCACGCCGCCCTCTTCGCGAAAACGGAACACCTGCCCGCAGTTAAGCGTCTGCGACAGAGAAAACGTGGGCGTTTTTTCGACCTCAAATTTCATAAGTGCACTGTTTTCCGCCGCAGGGGCGCATTGTCCGCGGCGGACATTTCATCCGTAATGCGCGCAGCGTCCGCGCGCTTCCGTCCGCAAGAAAAAACGAAGACCGAGATTGCTCTCGGTCCTGCTTTTCAGTCCGCGTAAACGGAAACCTGTTTTCTGTCCTTGCCCACGCGCTCGAATTTCACGGTGCCGTCGACGAGGGAGAAGAGCGTGTCGTCCTTGCCTCTGCCGACGTTGTTGCCGGGATGATATTTGGTGCCGCGCTGACGCACGAGAATGTTGCCCGCAAGCACAAACTGCCCGTCCGCACGCTTGGGTCCCAGCCTCTTTGCCGCGCTTTCGCGGCCGTTGTGAGAGGAGCCCGTACCTTTTTTATGAGCGAACAATTGGATTTTTATGAACATTTCAGTCTACCTCCAAATTTATGAAGTCCGAAAACCCTTCGTAAAGGTCGGACACACCCAGATATGCCGTCCTGAGTATCAGGTCCGCGTCGTGCCGCTGCATTTCGGTGAGCTTTTCGGGGAGCGTTGCCGAGAGATAAACCCTCTTTTCGTCCACCTCGTAGCGGACGTCTATGCCCGAAAGCCTCATCAGACCGAGCACCGCAGTCTGTATGACGGAACTCACAGCGGCGCAGACGATGTCCTCGCCCTCTTCGCCGTAGCCGGTGTGCCCCTCACAGGTCACTCCGACAAGCATTCCGTCCCGACGCAGAAACTTCACCGACGTCATATCAGCCTTTAATCGCGGTAATCTTCAACTCGGTGTAGGGCTGACGATGACCTTGACGCTTTCTGATTTGTTTCTTGGGCTTGTAATGGAAGACGTCCACTTTGGGGAACTTGCCCTGCGCGTTGACGACTGCCTCGACTTTGACCGCCGCCGCTTCCGCGCCCGCCTTCACGCTGCCCTCATCGCCGACGAACATCAGCACTTCGAGTTCGACTTTCGCTCCGACTTCCGCGTCGATTTTCTCGACCTTGACGAGCATATCTTTCTCGACCTTGTACTGCTTGCCGCCGCAACTGACGATTGCGTACATATCTTACCTCCTCTGACCAGTCTCGCCGTAATGGTGGCGGGTTTTCCCACACTTAAAAGACCACTTTCGAGCGGCTCGACATCCACTTTACCAAAAATTCGCCCCCCTGTCAAACGTTTTGCCGCCTTTCGACAGCGTAATTATAATAAGAATATATTCTTCCGCGCCCGTTCCGCGCCCGACGCCGGCGAAGCGCGCCCGCACAAAGCAAAGGCACGCCCGCAGGCGTGCCCCTTTGAAACCGACTGTCCGAAAAGCGCGTTTTCGCGCATCTGACCGCACGGATTCGCTATCGCTCCTCCCTGAAATAACTGAGTCCGAGCGACGCCGGCGGCTGGCTCTCCCTGCGGCTGACAATACTCGTTATGACCAACACGACGATGGTCACGAGATAGGGCAACATGGTGATGGCCGCAGCCTGTTCCGGATGACTGCTGTCGCCAAAATATGCAGGCAGGAGATAAAGCATACTAAACACTATGGAGCCGAGGATCGCCCAGTTGGGACGCCACACCGTGAAGATGACGAGCGCGACGGCAAGCCAGCCGAAGCTGTCGATCGTATATTCAACATTGCCGCGGCTCTGATCCATAATATAAAAGAGTCCGCCGAGCCCGGCTATAATGCTTCCGATCAATGTCGCTGTATACTTATACTTAGTGACCGAAACTCCGGCCGCGTCCGCAGTGGCGGGGTTTTCGCCGACGGCGCGGAGATTGAGCCCCACTCTCGTCTTTTTGATGACGACGGCGGCGATGACCGCGAGTATGATCGCAATGTACACAAGTGCACCGTAGGACAGGAAGAGCGTCGTAAACCAATTCTGCTCCGCGATGGGGAACGACTGTGTGAAATAGCTGCTGATTACGTTAAAAGACGTCTTATCCGCTCTGCCACCGAAAAAGTTCATGAACCCTATTCCGAAAGTGGTGAGCGCAAGTCCCGTAACATTTTGATTGCATCGCATACTGACTGTCAGCACGCAATATATCAACCCTCCGAGACCGGCAAACAACATCGCCATGATCATCGGCACCATTACCGCGCCAAAAGGCGTTATTCCCTCTTCACCTACACCGGCGACGTATACTGCGGCACCTATAATACTTCCCGCTCCTCCCATACACATTATGCCGGGTATACCGAGATTGAGATTACCGGATCGCTCGGTGATAATTTCACCTGTAGAACCGTACAGGAATACCGCACTGAATCGAATAGCGTTTTGCAAAAAAGTCAAAAACATTACGCCGTCACCTCCTCCGCGGCATTCTCAGCCATGTTCTTCTTCCGAGGACGAAATTTGATCTTATAGTTGATAAAGAACTCGCAGCCTATGACAAGGAAAAAGAATATTCCTGTCAACACATCGGAGAACGAATCTCCGATCGAGAAATTGGTAGCGACCTGAGTCGTTCCCTGCTCGATAAAAGCGTATAAAAATGCCGTTAACGCCATGGAAGCAGGGCTGAATTTTCCGAGCCATGCTATCAGTATTGCGGTGAAGCCTCTGCCCCCGACCGTGTTGGCTGCGAGCGTATGGTTAGTGCCGGCAACCAGCAAATAACCGGCGACGCCGCAAAGCAATCCGGAGATGATCATTGTGCGGATTATTACTTTCTTTACGTTTATACCGACATACTTCGCGGTATTCTCGCTCTCGCCGACAACGGACAATTCGTAACCTTGTTTGCTGAAGCGGAAATACAAAAATACCGCTATGCTCAGTAAGGCGACGATAATTATGTTAATGGTGTAATCCGATCCCCCGACTTTGGGAAGCGTTCCTATGGTAAAAACATCCAGGACCATGCTTGTTCCCTGCGGCACCCATGAGTATATGGCGACAAGCACAAGTTGCATTGCAACATAGTTCATCATCAGGGTAAACAGCGTTTCGTTAGTGCGCCATTTCGCCTTAAATACAGCAGGTATTACAGTCCATACTGCACTGAACAACAGACTGAAAACAAGCATTACAATCAGCAACAGCCATTCGGGGATCTTTCCGCCGAAATATATAATGCATATGACGCAGCCGAGGCCTCCCATAAGTACCTGTCCCTCCGCGCCGATGTTCCAGAAGCGCATCTTGAAGGCGGGAGCAACTGCAAGCGCTATGCACAAAAGAACGGCAGTGCTTTGGAACAGATTTATTATACGGCGCGTTGTCCCGAACACGCCATTAAATAATCCGCTGAAAAAATAACCCATACTCGCGCCGTCCGTCAGCCATGCGCTCACTATTGCACTGATCAGCAACGCTATCACAACCGCCGCTATCCTGATCAGCCAAGCCTGCCAGCGCACCATACTATCCCGCTTGACAATGCGGATAAGCGGCTCTCTTCCGATTTTTTGTCCCGTCATACTTTCGCCTCCTCTCCGTCCGCGGCGGAATCCGTCATGTAAAGTCCGATCTCTTCTTTGGTTGTCTTTCTGCCGTCGAGTATGCCCGTTACCCTGCCCGCGCATATGACCATGATCCTGTCGCAGAGCTCGACCAGCACGTCCAGATCCTCTCCGACATAGACGACGGCTACGCCGTTTTCTTTCTGCTCGTTGAGCAGATTATAGATGGTGTAAGAGCTGTTGATGTCAAGTCCTCGCACGGGATACGCCACCATGAGCACTGTAGGCGCCGCCGCGATCTCACGTCCGACAAGCACCTTCTGGATGTTACCTCCGGAAAGTCTGCGCACGGGAGTGTGCGAAGAGGGAGTGACAACCTCAAGATCCTTGATTATCCTCTCCGCAAGTTCCTTAGGCCGCTTGCGGTCGAGGAAAAATCCGTCAAAGTGCGGAGATGACACCGGCTTTAACGCACGCTTTACGCCCTCGTTTTGAGCGGCTGAAACCTCTTCTCCGTTCTTTTGTCTTTTCTTCTTGCCATCAACGAACAACAGTTTGCCGCGCCTGTAACTGCGGAGCATCATGTTGTCTACGATATCCATACTGCCCACGAGTCCCATACCGAGCCTGTCCTCGGGGACGAAAGAGAGTCTGACGCCGAGTTCGCGGATCTTGGCGGGCGACTTGCGCATGAGATTCTCTTCCCTGCCCGTTCCCGGATCATTGTAGATGATCGTGCCGCTGTCCGGACGCTGGAGTCCGGCGATAGCTTCCAAAATCTCGCGCTGTCCGCTGCCCGCGATACCGGCTATGCCGAGGATCTCCCCTGAGCGCGCGGTAAATGACACGTTGTCCAGCTTCTTCACTCCTTCGTGGTCGGTAAGAGAGAGTCCGCTGACGACAAGCCTTTCCTCGCACCCGACGGGTTCCGCTCTGTGTATGTTGAGGTCCGTCTTGTGTCCTACCATCATTTCGGTAAGCTCCGTGACGTTGGTGTCCGCGGTGTTGACCGCACCTATAAACTCGCCTTTTCGGAGAACCGCCACGCGGTCGCTGATTTCCATGACCTCGTTGAGCTTGTGCGTGATGATGATTATGCTCTTTCCGTCCTCGCGCATATTGCGGAGCACGCCGAACAGCTTTTCCGTTTCCTGCGGGGTAAGCACCGCGGTAGGCTCATCCAAAATGAGAATGTCCGCTCCGCGGTACAGCACTTTTATGATTTCGACAGTCTGCTTCTCGCTGACAGACATATCGTAAATTTTCTTGTTAAGGTCAATTTCGAAGCCGTATTTCGCGGCGATGTCGCGCACTCCCTGCCCGCGCTTTCTCGGCAGCCAGTTGAAATTCATCTTCCTGCCGAGTTTTACAATCGGCAGCGCCGCCGTACGCAATGCAAGGCGGATCCTGCCCGCAACGGTGTCGGTGTCGCATACAGTCTTGACGGGAGCCTCCGCGTCGTCGTTGTCTACGACGTAACGAGCCTGCGCGGCTTCTTCTTTAAGTTCGCCGGCATGCTCACGCACGCTGAAACGCGGCATTTCCTCTCCGAGGATGATGTTGTCCAGCGCGGTGAAAACGTCCACCAGCTTGAAGTGCTGGTGCACCATACCGATCTTATACCTGTATGCGTCCCTGGGCGAACGAATGACGACGGACGTACCCTCGATGAGTATATTGCCCTCGTCCGGGAAATATATGCCCGAGAGCATATTCATGAGCGTGGTCTTACCGCTCCCGTTTTCTCCGAGAACGGAAAGAATCTCACCTTCGTACACCGTGAGATCCACATTCTTATTGGCAACGACATCTCCGAAGTATTTGGAGATGCCCTTCATTTGCACAGCGACGGGTTTTGCCATGCTAGTCCTCCGTGCTTTCGTGTGTTGAAAAAATTATGCAGAGCGGAGCGTATATCGCTCCGCTCTGCTCACATCAGCATATTAAATAATCGTAATGCCGTCAATGATTATATCGAAGTAAGGTGCGGAACGCTCAACAGATTCGTTGAAATAATACACATCGCCGTCCCTCACGATAACTTCTGTTTCGTGCACAGAATCAGCATCCGTATCGACATCCGCCAAATATGAGGTAAGGGATTCGCCGTTCACAGTGAAAGTGGAGCAATCGAACACCTTGATGGTTCCGTTCTCAAGCCCTTCCAGTGCCGTCTGCACCGCATCCTTCACTTCCTGGGATACATCCTGACCATACGCAAGCAGTTCGACAGAGCCGGTGGCAAGCGTACCGGTCCAATCGGTGTCGATGGCCTTACCGTCACGCACACACTCCATCATATAGACAAAGTAAGGCGCCCAGTTAATTGTGGAACCGACGAGATAATAGTCATTCTGAGAAAATGCAATATTGTAGGTCACATTGGGCACTTCAAGGTCTTCGCAGGCATTGGGTGCTCCGTTGCTGTCGGCGTGCTGGCTGATGAGCTTTGCGCCCCTGCTGACGAGGGCTCTCGCTGCCGCTTCCTCAAGTTCCGGGCTATACCAGCTGTTGGTATAACGGACTTCCATCGTCACAGACTCACAAACCGACTTCGCGCCAAGATAGAATGAGGTAAATCCGGAGACAACTTCTGCAGTCGGGAATGCGCCGACATAACCCATCTTCGCCTGATCAGCAGAGATCTCTCCGCTTTCGATCATCTCTTCGAGCTCATAGCCCGCAACGATACCGGCAAGATAGCGGCCTTCGTAGATGGACGCGAAAGCATTGTGGAAATTAGACAGATTCTCAGTATGTGCTTTTGTTCCGGTCGCATGGCAGAACTGAACTTCGGGGAATTCTTTTGCCGCTCTGATCATATGATCCTCGTGACCGAAGCTGTCCGCAAAAATAACGTCGCAGCCCTGATCGACGAGATCCGCAGCTGCTTCATAGCACTCAGATCCCTCAGGGATACCCGTTCGTATGATCAATTTGGCGTTCATCTGGTCGGCAGCCTCACGTGCTGCATCGATGAAGTTCTTATCATACGTGCTGTTCTCGTCATGCAGACAAATAAGGCCGAACGTAAGCTGATCGGACGTATTGTCGCACGCTGCGAGAGCAACCGCGAGAGATGCGGCAAGTGCGATAACGAGCACGAGCGCCACAATTTTTTTCTTCATAGTAACCTCCGTATTTTATGCCTTTCGGCGTGTTTACTGCTTTCTGAAAACTATTTTCCCGTCGTCCGACATCGAATCGATGATGGCGAGCGAACAGACCTTGTAACCCTGCGCGCGGAGAGAATCTCCCCCGCCCTGATAGCCTTTTTCTATTGCCACGGCACACCCGACGAGCTCCGCCCCCGCCTGACGGACGAGGGAAATGAGCCCCCTGAGCGCTTCGCCGTGCGCGAGGAAGTCGTCGATGATGAGGACGCGGTCGCCCGCTTTGAGATACTCTTTCTCGACGAAAACGCTGTTGATGTTGCCGTGGGTGTAGCTTTTGACTTCCGCAGTATAGCAATCGGAAGAAATGTTGGAAGTTTTTGCCTTTTTAGCAAAAAGCACCGGGGCGTGGAAATGTCTTGCCGCATAGCAAGCAATCGCGATACCCGATGCTTCGATTGTCATAAGTTTTGTGACGTTGCCGTCCGCGAAAAGCGCGTGGATTTCCTTTCCGATTTCTTCGAGAAGACTGTCATCGATAAGATGATTGAGAAAACCGCCGACTTTGAGCACCTCACCCGGGAAAACCTTCCCGTCGGCAAGGATGCGCTCCTCCAAAAGTTTCATCCTCGCTCCCGCCCTTCCCGGCAAAACGCGCCAGCCTTATAAACACATATGTGCGCGCCCGCCCGAAAGAAAAAAGATAAACCTATTATAAGGTTGCCGCCTACCCCTCGGAAACACTAGCCCCTTGGGAGTATTACATAATTTCCTTTTTTCCGTCACAAACCGCCCCGCACCGGCAACCCGACACAGCACTCGCCCGCAGCCCGCGGAAAAGCAGTCCTTTCCTCTCTTTTTCTAAAAATCGGATATCGAAACAAAGACACACTCCTCACCGCTCTTTTCGCTCCGCGCGGCAGCACGCGCGAGCGGAAAACGAACGGAAAACGAGAGTGTTCCGCCTGCAAAAGCGGCGGACGGCAAAGCATACGGCACACTCGCCGTTGTGCAGGAACGGCACTCGCCCGAAGAGCGAAAAACACGCGGCACATTCCGCGTGCAATATATGAAAACACGCCCTCAACCGCCGCAAGGTCACGGCGCGCGCTCCTCGGATTCAAGTTCTGCATTGCCCGCCAAAATGACAAAACCGCCCGTTTAACGGACGGTTTTGTGATTTAAAGCCGTTTTTCGTCACTCGGTCAGATAATCGCGGCAAGCGTCTTCGAGGGCGCGGCATATCGCGAACGCCTCGTCCATATCCTTGCCTCTCACGACCACGCCGTGGCTGGCAATTATGCACGCGGGAGCGTCGCCTATCGCGGCGGCGACGTTCTTGACGAGCCAAGGAGTGCCGGAGGGAGCGAACTTGCTCACGGGCACGACGTCGCCGAGCAACGCGCGGTATTTTTCGGGCACTTCGAGAGGCTTTCTCATCGCGGCGAGTATGCTGCCGTAGAAAGGATGGGTGTGCACGGTGACTTTGCTTTCGGGATGCATTTTGAGTATCTCGGCGTGCACGCCCTTTTCGCTGGTGGGCTTGTTGGAGCCGCGCCATTCCATACTCTCCATATCGACTATCGCCATTTGCTCTGGTTTGAGCATAACGTAATCGAGCGCGGAAGGCGTCGCCATCATTTCCTTGTCGTTCAGACGGACGGCGATGTTGCCCCAGGTGCCCTGCACGAGGTTTTCTTCGAGGAGTTTGACGCCCGCGTCCTTGATTTCCTGCGCGACGGCTTTCAGTTCGTCGGTGTCGATTGCGGAAGGCTTTTCGGCGGTGTCCACTTCCTTGCCTTCTTCCGCCGCCTTCTGGCTGGTCTGGTTCTTTTTGCTGTATTTGAGCTTATAGACCATATTTTCCAGCCACGCCTCGAAAGCGCTGAGGTGCTGTGCTCCGCCCTTCTTTTCGGCGAGCAGATATCCGTTGGCAGCCTTGTCGAGCACGAGCGCGCAGGTGTAGACTTCCGCAAGAGTGCGTCCCGTCACGACCGCGCCCGCCTCGGGAAGGAAACAAGAGTTTCTTGCCCCGGAAAGCGCATTGACGACCTCCGCCGCCGTATTCTGTTTTGCGGCGCGCACGCTCACCCCGTTTATCTGCGCCATATCTTCGAGAATGGGGGGCAGCGTCGCGCGTTTTGCGGAAAATTCGAGTATGCTCTTGCTGTCGACTATTGCGGCAGCGCCCGCGTCCTGCTTGGATTTCAGCGCGCATATGAGCAGCACCGCCGCGGCGCGGAAATTGCCTTCCAGCTCTTCCACGGACTTATCCGTGACAAACGCGACCTGTTCCTCGCCGAGGTCCGCGAAATTCGCGTCGGGCGTAGTGATGTAAAGCCCGTCGTCCGCTTTGTCCGCGATATAGCCGCACTCGATATAACCGTCCGCGGCAAGCATAGCCGCATACTTTTTCAGACTCTCGTAAACCTGTTCGTTTTTCATTTTTCAATACCCTCGAATCTTCTGGAATTTGCCTTGATATAGGGCTTTCTCAACGCCGCGTACAAAGTCTTGTAATCGGAGAAGAGTTTGTCGTAAATGGCTTTGTTTGCGGGGTCGGGCTTGTACTGCGCCTCAATCTGCACGAAATTCTTGGCGTCGGCAAAACTTTTGAGTTCGCCGAGTCCGATGAGCGCGATGATTGCACTGCCGAGCGCGCCCGCGTTGCGGGGATTTTTGACCACGGAGAAGTTGCAGCCCGTGACGTCCGCGATAATCTGCATCCAGCCCTTGTCCAGCGCGCCGCCGCCTATGATGCGGAAATTGTTGCCCTCGAAGCCGTAATCCTTGCGGTAATTTTCGAGTATCCAGCGCAGGTTGTAGGCAATGCCCTCGTACACCGCGCGCATAAGATGTTCGCGGGTGTGCGTGGGGCTGATGTTGAAGAGCGTCGCACGCGTGGTGGTGCTGCTGACGGGACATCTTTCGCCGAGCATCCACGGAGTGCAGATGAGGTGGTCCGAACCCGCGGGGACGGTGTGGATGACGCTGTCCATATACTCGTAAATGCCCTCGCCGAGCTCCGCTTTTTCGTGTTTGAAGAACTGGTCGCAAATCCACTGTATGTTGCTGCCCGCGGCTTCCGTGATGCCCGCGATGAGGTTCATTTCGGGGTCGGCGGACTGAATTGCCGCCGCGCCGTGCATAAACTTGTTCGCGGTTCTGGAAGGCGCCGCAACCCACGCGGAAGTGCCGAGATAGATGTGCACTTCGCCGTCGCCGCACATACCGCTGCCTACGACCGCGGACTGCACGTCGTCACAGCCGCCGAAGACGGGAGTGCCTTCGACAAGCCCGGTTTCCTCCGCCGCTTTCGCGGTGAGCCCCTTGCCTATCTTGTCCGTACTCTTGCAGAGAGGGGGCAGCCTCTTCATATCCACGCCGATGAGAGGGAACGCGCTCATCCACGTCTTCTTTTTGAGGTCGAGACCGTAGGAAGACGCGCCGGAAAGCTCCGCATACATCTCTCCCGTGCACTTGAATTTCAGCCAGCCGTTGACGTCGAGGAAATATTTGGTCTTTGCGTAGACCTCGGGGCGTTTTTCCTTGACCCACGCCATTTTGGCGACGCAGTCCTTGCCCATAATAGGCGTGCCGACTATCATCGTGAACACTTTCGTGCCGCCGAGGCGGTTCATAATTTTCTGCGCCTGCTCTTCCGCTCTGCCGTCCACCCAGGTGATGTTGTTCATCAGATTGTTGCCCTTTTCGTCCACGGGGATGACGCCCTGCGCCTGAGTGGAGAAAACGACGCCCTTGACATCTTCGGGGCTTATGCCCGCTTTGGCGACGACTGCCTTGGAAGTGATGCAGACCGCCTTCCAATAGTCGTTCGGGTCCTGCTCGACGTGAGCCGGGGCGGGATAGAAGGTGGGATAGGGCTCGGCGACGGTCGCGACGATATTGCCGTTAAAGTCGACGAGCACCGCCTTATCCGAGCTGGTGCCGATGTCGTGAGAAATGATGTATTTCATATTAGTCCCCTTTTTACGCAATATTCTGCCGCGCGTACGCGGCAGAATATCGAAAATCGTTGTATGTTATTTTCTTGCGGCGTCTGCTATCGCCTGTTCCTTCTTGCCCTTTTCCATAAGTTTGCGCGCCTTTTTGAGTTTCTTGTCGCGCTTGGGCCCTTCGGGATACTGCATCGCCTTTCTCTCTTTGTACTCCGCGACTTGCAGGGTGTCCACTTTCGTGCGTGCCTTGACGAGGGAGAACACGTCGTCGAAACGGTTGAGTGCTTCGTCGATGATTTCGTCCGTGTCCGCCATCGAGGTGTAAAGCCTGCTGCCCGCGAGAGTTATGATGCCGTGCGACATATACGCCGCGCCCATATGCTCCATTGCTTCCTTCCTGACCATAATGGAATCCTGCTTTTTGAGAACTTTGAGGAGGTTGAGGATGCACTTGGAGGAGAAATCGTAGCTCATAGCGCCCGTGCATTCGAGGTGGACGATGGAGCCCTGGTTGTAGGCGACATAAGGCAGGTCGTGTTTCTTGATGAGGTCGACGAGCCCGTCGGTGAGCCTGTTGCCCGCAAGCCCCGCTTTGACGCAGGCGTTGTTCTTCTGGATTTCTTTGATGGCGACGTAACCTGCCATTGCGGACAGGGGGTTTGCCGCCAGCGTGCCGCCGATGTACGCCTTTTTCGCGCCGCCCGCGACGCCCGCCGCAAGCAGGTCGACGTACTTGGCTTTGCCGCCTATGCCGCCCGCCGCCGGATAGCCGCCCGCGACAATCTTACCGAAGATGGTGAGGTCGGGCACGACGTTGAACAGACCCTGCGCGCCGCCGATGCCCACGCGGAAACCGGTGACGACTTCGTCGAAGATGAGCAGCGCACCGTATTTGTCGCAGAGTGCGCGCACTTTGGTGTTGTAATCGAAGTCCACGGGACGGGTGCCGCTTTCGGGACCGACGGGCTCGACGATGACCGCCGCCGTACCGCCGCGGAAATTCTCGTTGAATTTCAGATAATCTTCGAGCATCTCGGGGTCGTTGGGACGCACCTCGTCAACGACCTTGAAAGTGCCGTTGGGAATGCCGTGGGATTCGAGGAACTGTCTGGTGCCGGGCACCTTGGTGCCGTAGACCATCTGGTCGGACCAGCCGTGATACGCGCCGCCGATTTTGATGACTCTCTTCTTCTTGGTCGCGCAGCGTGCGACTCTGAGCGCGCCCATGACGGACTCCGTGCCGCTGCCGAGCATACGGAATTTCTCGACGTGGGGCATACACTTGTTTATCTCTTTCGCGATGAGCAGTTCCGCCTCGTGGAACAGACCCGTGACGGGGCCGCATTCCTTGATGAGCTTGATGGCCTCTTCCTGCACCGCGGGATAGTTGCTGCCGAGGATGGTGGGGCCGCCCGCCTGCAAAAAGTCGATATACTTGTGCCCGTCTATGTCATACATATAGGCGCCTTCCGCCTTGACCATACACATCGGGAAAGGCTTGTTGAAGGCAAGGTTGTGCTGAACGCCGCCGGGGATATACTTCTTGGCTTCGGCGGTGATGGCCTTGGACTTCGCGCACTGCTTGTCATAGTAGTTTTCGCAGATGTCCTTGTATGCCTCTTCCGTAACGCTGTAAATGGGCTTGGAAGTGAGCTCTTTCAGGCTCTGGTTGATTTCCTGCGCATTCGCCCAGCGCGTTACGCCGTAACCGGCTTCCTGTTTGCCTTTCAGCTCGGTGTAAGTGACTTTCATAATATGCCCTCCGAATCGTTTGATTTTGGTTTTATGTGTTAATTATATCAAACGCATTCCGCAATGTAAACGGTTGGACAAAGCGAGAAATCCATACAAACTCCGCAATTTGTTTTCCAAAAAACATTTGAGCGAAATCTGTTATTGCCTGAAATAAATTATAGTTTCCGTGCCCGCACCGCCCGCGCGTCGGCGCGTGGTGCGCGCCCGCGCCCGCGACAGAAAAAATGCCTCGCTCACGGCAAGGCATTTATCTGATTCCGCGTACAAGACTCAGTTGAACATATCCTTGAACGCTTTGCCGAATTTGAGCACGGGAGCGTTGCTGGCGGGAATGACGATGGCTTCCTTCTTGATGGGGTTGAAGCCGGTCCTCTCCGCTTTCTGTTTCAGCTCATAGGTGCCGAAGCCGGCAAGCGCCACTTTGTCGCCCGCTTTGAGCGCTTCCGCCACGACTGCCGCGTATGCCTCGACTGCCGCGGTGGCGTCTTTGATGGACAGGTCCGCTTTGCTTGCAACTGCCTTGATGAAATCGGTTTTGTTCATAATTACCTCCTAGGTTTATCCCGTTTCCCACGGACTTCCTCCGAAGCGAAACGCTTGTACGCTGTGATTATAACCAATATTGCGACAAAATGCAACAGTATTTTTTGATATACGGTTGTTGACGCCCCTTCCGGACGCCACGGCGCAGGGGTGGAACGGCATAAGCCGTTCCGTCGTTTTGCCGCACATTCGCGCGCAGTCAGCCGCGAAAAAACCCGGAAAATTCCGACAACGGAAAACCACGGCAAAACAAACCTGAAAAATAACGGACAACAAATGTTGTCCGTTAAGTGCGAATTGACTTAAATGTCAGGTCGGAACACGCCGACGTCGCATTGTCATGATACGCGCAAAATATGCAAAAGTCAAACCGCTTTTGTTCGGATTAGCAAAACCGCCGCACGTCGGGGTGCGGCGGTCGTTTCCCTCTCCTTTCACTTCTCCGACACGACCGTGCCGTCCGCGGGATTTATGAGCGCCGCCCAGTAATCCGTACCTTCGCCTATGAACGAAACGTAGAAATAATAGGTTTCGCGGTCGCCGGTGATGAGCTTGACGTATATCTCGCGCGCCGCCTTTCCTTCCGCTTCCTCCGCGGCTATGCGTTCGGCGAACTGCTTCTTCGCAACGTTCACCGCGTCCTCCGCCGTGAGGGTGCCGTCAAGCACGTTGCTAAGCTCAAACTCCGAAGTCTGCTCTCCCGCGGTCAGGGTTATGCTCGCAGGCACGAACCCGAGCGGTATCTCGGTGCGGAATTCGCCGAATGTGTTGCCCGTCAGAGTGCCGGACAGCGTCTGTCCGTTTTCCGCGCCGTCTGAGATGACGTAGGCAATCTCCTCGTATGTGTTGACGGAAAGGGGCGTCACCGTCAGTTCGACGAAATCCTTGACTTCGGACACCTTGCCGTCCGCAATGAAGGGGTCTTCCCTCCTGCCCTGTTCTATGCTGACGACGAAGTCTTCCCCTCCGCCCGTGTACAGCGCGGATACGCTGCGCGAAACGTCGGACGCTTCCGCGCCCGTCTTGTTGTCGCAGGCGGCGAGCAGCGCCGCCGTGAAGGAAACCAGCAATACGATGCATACGATGAGAGCGATTTTCTTTTTCATACCACCACGATATGAGGCTTCCTCCGCATTTATGACGCAGGTCTTTTTTACGCTTGCGCGCACGCCGCGGCATATGATATATTATTTTCATCAAACTGCGACGGTGTGAAATGGAGGAATTGCAGGAGTTCATCACCTCTCCCGACACGGGGCTGACTTCCGCCGAGGTGGAAGAGCGCGTAAAAGCGGGCAAGGTCAACGGCGAACAGACCGTTCGCACCAAGAGCGTGGCACAGATACTGCGCTCCAACATCGTCACCTTTTTCAACTTCGTTTTCATAGTGCTTGCGGTGCTGCTCGCGGGCTTTGTGCCGTCCGGGATGGACGGAATAGGCAATTTCGGCTTTCTCATACTCATAGTCTTCAACACGCTGGTCGGCATAATCCAGGAACTGCGCGCAAAGCGCACGATGGACAAGCTCGCCCTGCTCTCCGCCCCCAAAGCCGTGGTAATACGCGACGGAGAGGCGAAAGAAATCGCCATCGAACAAATCGTGCTCGACGACATCGCCGAGCTTTCCGCTGGCAGGCAGGTGTGCGCGGACGGAATAATCGTCGAAGGCAGCTGCGAAGTGAACGAGTCCCTTGTGACGGGCGAGCCGGACGCCATCGTGAAAAACGTCGGCGACCGCGTCATATCGGGCAGTTTCGTCGTGTCGGGCAAAGCGAAGTGCCGCGTGGAACACATCGGCGCGGACAACTTCGTGATGAAGATTTCCTCCGGCGCGAAATATTTCAAAAAACCCACTTCCGAAATATGGCGCTCGCTTATGCTCATAGTCAAAGTGATGAGCATAGTGATAGTCCCCGTGGGCATTGCGCTCTTCTGCTCCAAATATTTCCGCGACCCGTCGGGGCTCGACGACACGGTCGTCACCACGATAGGTTCGGTGATAGGTATGATACCGTCCGGGCTGGTCGCCCTCGCAAGCACGGTGTTCTGCGTGAGCGTCATACGCCTTTCCCGCCACAAGACGGTGGCGCAGGACCTCTACTGCGTGGAAACGCTCGCGCGCGTGGACGTGCTCTGCCTGGACAAGACGGGCACCATAACCGAAGGCAGTATGGAAGTCAACGGCATTATGCCGCGCGAGGGACTGAGCGGGGAGGACTTCAAATCGGTGCTCAAAGACACGGTGACGGCGATAGGCGACGAAAACGCCACCGCCCTCGCCCTGAAAAACTATCTCGCCGACATCCCCGTCGCCCGCGAAGCGGAAAGCACCGTCCCCTTCTCTTCCGCAAGGAAGTGGAGCGGGGCGCGCATAGACGGCGTGAGCTATGCTCTCGGCGCGGTGGAATTCACGCTGGGACACGGCGACGACGAGGTGCACCGCATCGCCGCCGAACGCGCGGAAGAGGGCTATCGCGTGCTCGCGCTTGTTTCGTCGGACGAGGACTTTATCGAGTCGAAACTGCCAGATAAAGTGCGTTTTGAGGGCTTTGTGTTCATCACGGACAAGATACGCGACGAGGCTCCCGACACCCTGCGTTTCTTCCGCGAACAGGGCGTGGACGTCAAAGTGATTTCGGGGGACAATCCCGCCACGGTGCGCGCGGTCGCCAAGCGCGCGGGGCTGGAAAAATGCGACGAAATCATAGATATGTCCACCCTTTCCACCGAGGAAGAGGTGTATGACGCGGCGACGAAATACACCGTGTTCGGAAGAGTGCTGCCCGACCAGAAACTTATGCTCGTCAAGGCGCTGAAAGCCGCGGGACACACCGTCGCGATGACGGGCGACGGCGTCAACGACGTGCTCGCGCTGAAAGAGGCGGACTGTTCCGTCGCCATGGCGTCCGGCTCTGACGCGGCGAAAAACGTCAGTTCCCTCGTGCTTATGGACTCCAACTTCGCGTCTATGCCGCGCATAGTCGCGGAGGGGCGCCGCTCCATCAACAATCTGGAACGCAGCGCCGCGCTCTACATTATGAAGACGGTGTACAACGTGCTGCTCGCCCTGCTGTTTATGATTGTGGACCAGCCCCTGCCCTTCGAGCCGCGCAATCTCACGCTCATCGGCGGCGTCACGATAGGTATGCCATCCATCGTCCTCGCACTCGAACCCAACAACGAACTCGTCAAGGGCCGCTTCCTCACGAAGGTGCTCTGCTACGCGGTGCCGGGCGGCATAACGGTGCTGCTGGGCGCGGCGGCGGTGCTCGTTGCGCAGCGCTGTTTCCTCGACGTCACGGAGGAGCAGATACGCACGATGTACTGCATCGTGACCACGTTCGTGGGGCTTGTGTATCTCTTCCGCGTTTCCCTGCCGCCCACGGTGATACACATCGTTCTGTGCGTGGTTATGGTGGGCATTTACGCCGCGTGCTATCTGACGGAAATCCCGATTATCATAGATTTCTTCGGCATCGACAACGACATCACGGCGGAGATGGGCAAAGCAATGGCGGCGATATGCGCCGTGCTCGCCGCGCTGTACTCCGCGGTCAGCATACCGACGCGGAATCTGCACTCGAAAATAGACGCCTCGCTCAACCTGAAACTCAAAAAGAAAGTCGCGGTCTGACATTTTTCTTACGTTAAAAAAAGATTAAAAATTCCCGACGGCATATTGATTTTGCGCGCGCGGTACTTTATCATAACTTTATGAACGCCGCACTCTCCGAAAAAAAGGGTTACGTCAGGACAAACGCCGCCCCGCACGTCGACCCCGAAAAACCGAAACTCCCGCCGCGCACGATAGAAATATCCAAGCGCGCGGTACTCATCTCCGTAGTCATAGTGCTCGTGCTCGTCATCGCGGCGATAATCCTCACGCAGGTGCTTCCGCGCGGCGCATACGAGCGCGCAATCGACGCGGACGGCAACGAGTATATCGTCGACGACTCTTACCGCGAAGACGACAGTCTGCCCTCACTCAAATGGTGGCAGGCTGTTTTTTCGCCCTTCCTCGTCCTCGACCCGTCTATGGACGGCTCGCTGATGGTGTGGGCGCTCATCGCTCTGCTTCTGGTCATAGGCGCGGTGTTCACCGCGCTGGACAACACGGGCGTGCTGGTCTATATGGTGGAGTCGCTGCGCAACAGGTTCAAGGGCAAGAAATACCTGCTGCTCTTCCTGCTCTCCTTTGCGTTTATGTTCCTCGGCTCGTCGGCGGGTATGTTCGAGGAGCTCATACCCCTCGTCCCCGTCGTCGTACTGCTCTGTTACGCCTTCGGCTGGGACGCTCTCACGGGGCTGGGCATTTCCGTGCTCGCCGCGTGTTTTGGCTTTGCGGCGGGCGTGGTCAACCCGTTTACGGTCGGCATAGCGCAGAACCTTATGGGCATACCGATGTTTTCGGGCATAGAAATGCGCCTGCTCACTTTCGTGGTCGCGTACGCAATCCTGATGGCGTTCGTATACCCGTATGCCAGAAGGATTGAAAAGAAACCTCAACGCTCGCCCGTATACCTCGAAGACACCCACAAAAAGCACGGCTTCGACTTTGCGGGAGCGGAATTTCATTACGACGAAGGCAAGTCCAAAGCCCTGAAATGGTTTGCGGGGTGGATGCTCGCGGTGGTCGGCATCGCGGTGCTGTCCATATTCATACAGCCGCACTACATCCCCGCCCTCGGCGACTTTTCCCTTGCCGACTACGTCCTCTACATAACGGTGGCGATTTACGTCGTCGCCGGCATAGGCGCGTGCGTGATGTGCGGGCTGAAAGGCAAGGACCTGCTCTCCAAACTCGGCAAAGGTCTGGTCACCCTGCTTCCCGCCGTGGCAATGATACTCATCGCCAGCGGCGTGCGCTACATAATGGAGTCGGGCAACGTGATGGACACCATCCTTTACAACGTCATCACCGCCTGCGAAGGCCAGTCCCCCGCCGTCATAATTCTGCTCGTCTACGTCGTGATATTCATCTTCGAGATGTTCATCCCGTCGGGTTCGGCGAAAGCGTTCCTGCTTATGCCGATGATAGGCGCGATGTGCTCACAGCTCGGCGTGAACGGACAGGTCGCCGTGCTCGCCTTCGCGTTCGGGGACGGCTTCTCCAACGTGATGCTGCCCACCAACGCGGGACTGCTGCTCATTCTGGGTATGACCACGGTCAACTATCCCAAATGGATAAGGTGGAGCGGAAAAATCCAGCTCACCCTGCTGCTTGCGACGGTCGGGATACTTATGCTCGCGCAGTACGTCGTCTACGCGTGAAAGCGGTTGACCTCCCGCGAAAATCAAGTCATAATATATTAAACGAACGGCTGCGGGTTCCCGCGCCGCAACGGAGTTTTTTATGGAACTTGCACTCAAAGCCAAAAAGAACAATACCGTCATCGCGATACTGCTGACGGTGGGGCTGATAGTCGGCATACCGCTGATTGTCGTCGGCGCAATCAATATGGACGAAAACAAAGGTTTCGCCGCCCTGCTCGCCATAGGCATCGTGCTTGTCGTCGCGGGCTTTTACGGTTCGCCCGTAGCCTGGGCGCGGCTCGGCACGCTCAATCAGGAGCTCACCCTCGTACAGGCGGTCACCAACGAACATCTGCACACCGTCGCGGACCTTTCGCAGCGGCTCAGTATGAACGGCAAACAGACTTCCGCCACCCTCAACTCCTGCATAAAGAAAGGTTATCTCACGGGCTTCATCCGCGAAGGAGACACTCTCGTGCTCAACGAAAACCGCGCCCTTGCGCCCACCACGCTGACCGTCGACTGCCCGCGCTGCGGCGCGACGTTCACTTTGCAAAAAGGAGACACCGCCCGCTGTCCCTATTGCGGGAGCGTGGTTCCGACGGACAGGAAATAGCCTGCCGCAGAGCGCCGTCCGCCGCGCGGCGGACAGACGCGGACGCCCGCGGCAAATGTCGGACGCATCCTCTGCCGCAGACGCAAAACAATGTTTGAAAACACAAAACGCGGAGTTCAACTCCGCGTTTTGCAATTTCCGTCAGATAAACAGCCAGGCGGCAAGGATTATTGCTTGCCCTTCGATTGCAGTTTGAGCCGCTCGCTGCCCGAAAGGATGACTTTCCTTATGCGGATGTTTTTCGGCGTGACTTCCAGCATTTCGTCGTCATTGAGAAATTCCAGCGCCTCTTCGAGGCTGAACTTGCGGGGCGTGGTGAGTCGCAGCGCCTCGTCGGAACCCGCCGCACGCATATTGGTGACGTGCTTGCGTTTGCAGACGTTGACGCGGATGTCCTCCGCCTTGGGGGACATACCGACCACCATACCCTCGTAAACGGGGGTCTGAGGGTCTATGAAAAGTATGCCGCGCTCCTGCGCGTTGAAGAGCCCGTACGTCGCCGCCTCTCCCGTTTCGAAAGCGACGAGCGAACCCGTGAACCTGCGCTGTATCGGTCCTTTGTAAGGCGCGTAACCGTCGAAAAGCTGGTTCATCACGCCCTCGCCTTTGGTGTCGGTGAGGAACTCGTTCTTGAAGCCGAACAAGCCGCGGGAGGGAATGACGAATTCCATCCTTATCCTGCTGCCGCGCGGTTCCATCGTGACAAGCTCGCCTTTGCGCACCCCCATTCTTTCCATCACGGACCCGACGCAATCGGAGGGCACGTCTATGAACAGCCTTTCCATAGGCTCGCATTTTTCGCCGTCAATCGTCTTGAAGATGACCTGCGGAGTGCCGACGCCGAACTCGTATCCTTCGCGGCGCATGGTTTCGATGAGTATGCTGATGTGCATTTCTCCCCTGCCGCACACCTTGAACGTATCGGGGCTGTCCGTCTGATAGACGCGCAGGGAAACGTCTTTGAGCAGCTCGCGGAAGAGTCTGTCGCGCAGCTGCCTCGACGTGACAAATTTCCCCTCCCTGCCCGCAAAGGGACTGTCGTTGACGGAGAAGTTCATCTCAATCGTCGGCTCGCCTATCTTGACGAAAGGAACGGGGTCTATCCTGGACGGAACGCAGAGCGTGTTGCCTATGGTGATGTTCTCTATGCCGCTGAAACACACGATGTCGCCCACGAACGCCTCGTCCACGGGCACGCGTTTGAGCCCCTCAATCTGGAATAGGGTCACCACCTTGCTCCTGTAAGGCGAAAGCCCCGTATAGTCGCAAATCATCACCTCTTCGCCCACTTTGACGGACCCGCGCTCGATTTTGCCTATGCCTATGCGCCCGACGTAGTCGTTGTAGTCGATTGCCGACACCAGCAGCTGCAATTCACCGTCGGGGTCGCCTTCGGGCGGTTCGATATAATCGAGAATGGTTTCGAACAGGGGCGTGAGGTCCTTGCCCGGCACGTTGTAGTCCGTGGTGGCGGTGGCGTTTTTGCCCGAGCAATAAAGGATGGGGCTCATAAGCTGTTCGTCGTCCGCGCCGAGGTCGAGGAGCAGTTCCAGCACCTCGTCACCCACTTCCGCAAGCCTTGCGTCGGGGCGGTCTATCTTGTTGACGACGATTATGATTTTCAGTCCCAGCGCGAGCGCCTTTTCGACGACGAAACGCGTCTGCGGCATAGGTCCTTCCGCCGCGTCGACGAGGAGCAGCACGCCGCTCACCATTTTGAGCACGCGCTCCACCTCTCCCGAAAAATCGGCGTGACCGGGAGTGTCGATGATGTTTATCTTCACGCCGCCCCAATGCACGGACGTGTTTTTTGCGAGTATGGTTATGCCGCGCTCGCGCTCCAAATCTCCGGAGTCCATAACGCAGGTCTGCACCTGCTGGTTTTCGCGGAAGGTGCCCGACTGGCGCAGCATACCGTCCACGAGCGTCGTCTTGCCGTGGTCGACGTGCGCGATGATAGCGATGTTTCTCAAATCTTCTCTGACCATTTCCGTACCTCCGCCGCGCTCCCCGCGCGACGCTTCTCCCGCGGAGAATCCTCCGCAACATTAAGTTTAACCGTTTATTCCGACGTCTTAACGTCGTTTTGTGTTCATTCCGAGTCTTTGGACAGCACGAAATAATAAGGCTTGCTCTCTCCCGCAAACTCCTCTTCCAGCCTCTTTTCGACGTCCCTGATGCCGAGCTTGCTCTCGAAAGGCATCTCCACGTCGAAAATTATGTTGGTGTGCGTCGCCCCGCGCACCAGCCTGAAATCGTGCAGCGACAGCCCCTCGCCGAAACTTTCCAGCACCTTTTCGCAGCGCTCTTTCAGCACCCCCAGCTCCGCGTCGTCGGTGTCTATGGGGTCGAGGTGCAGGGTGAGCATTATGCCCGTCTTTTCGCGGACTTCCCTCTCTATGTTGTCTGCAAGGTCGTGCGCAAACATCAGATTGTCGCGCGCGGGCACTTCCAGGTGCGCCACGGCGAAATATCTGCCCTCCCCGTAGCTGTGCACGGCAAGGTCGTGCACGCCGATGACGCCGTCGTAGGCGAGAATTTCGGCTTTCAGTTCCGCCACGACCTCCTCGGGAGGACGTGTGCCGAGAAGCGGATTTGCCGCCTCCAAGATATACTTGAAGCTCGTCGCCACGATGAACACGGACACCGCAAGTCCGAAGTAAGCGTCCACGTTCACGCCCGTAATGTCCATAACTATCGCCGCCACAAGCACGGCGGAAGTGGCGATGACGTCGTTGCGGCTGTCCGCCGCCGACGCTTTCAGCGCGCCCGACGAAATGCTCTTCGCAAAATCGAGGTATATCGCCATCTGCAACAGCTTCATCACGATGGAAAACGCCAGCACGGCATAAGTCCAGACGTCTATGGTCACCTCTTCGGGCGAAATCATTTTCTCCACGGAGGATTTGCACAGCAGCACGCCTATGATTAGGATGATGACCGCGACCACCAGTGCGCTGATGTATTCGTAGCGCGCGTGACCGTAAGGATGCTCCCTGTCCGCGGGACGGGAAGCGAGCTTGAACCCCGCGACCGTGACGGCACTGCTGCCCGCGTCGGACAGATTGTTGACCGCGTCCGCAATGACCGTGACGCTGCCGCCGATGATGCCCACGACAAGTTTAAGCGCGCAGATGACTGCGTTCGAACATATGCCGAACACGCCCGCGGCAATGCCGTACCGCGTGCGCACTTCCGGCTTGCCCGTGGAAGCGTAGTCCTTAATGAACAGCTTCTTGAACCACTTCATCACCAGTCCTCTCTGTGCGAAATCTTCACGTCGTCGTAAAAGTCGAAATATCTGCGCTTGAACGCCTGCGTCTCCTGCCTGCGGCGTTTCAGCTCCTCCCGCGCGGCTTTGAGTGCCTCGGTGGAAGGCTCTTCGTTCGGCTCGTTTTCGGGCGTAAGTTTTGTCTTGTCCTCTCTCATATTACTCTACTCTCCGCCGCCGCGGCACGACACTAAAACTCTATGTGTTTGACCCCGTCCCGCTCGCTGCGCCTGTAAAGGACGATTTTGCCGCCCACGGCGGCAACCTCTTCCGCACCCAACCTTTCGGCAAGCGTGCGCAACAGAGCTTTCGGCTCTTCACCCGCAGTCCTGAGCACGGTCAGTTTGACCAGCTCGTGCGCGTCGAGCGCGGCGGAAACGTCGGCGACCATATTGTCGCTTATCCCGCCTTTTCCGATTTGAAACCAGGCGTCCAGCCCGTTAGCCGCGGCTCTCAACGCCGCCCTCTGTTTTCCGTTCAGCATATTTTCTCCGAAGCGCCCGCCTCATATTGCGCGCGCGGTTAATCTTTATTGTCGGCGCGGCTTTGCCGGCGTGCCGTCCGCCGCCGTCATCTGCCCTCTTTTTCTCCGAAAATGCCGCTCTCCTCCACAATGGACGCGGCAAGCCCCACCAGCCTCTTGCAATAGGGCTTCATCGAATTGTGCGTGTCCCCGTGCGGATGCTCCGCGATAAGGTCGCGGCAGACGATGCTCCCCGCCTCGGCACGGAATTGTTCCGCCATCCCGCGTTCCGCGGCGTAAAGCCTTTCCTTCTGCTCCTTGTCGAGAGTGTCCCAGTCCGCGGACAGTCCGAGCAGCATTGCCATCCCGCTCACCGCGCCGCACACTTCCCGCAGTCTGCCCATTCCGCCGCCGAAGGGCGCGGACAGCCTTTCGAGCACCTCGCGGTCAACCCCGGTCAGGTCGGCGAACGCCAGCACCACGGACTGCGCACAGGTGTAACCGCTGAAAAACAACTCTTCCGCCTTTTCGGCACGCGTCATACTCTCTCCTTTCCGCGTATGCGCGCCCTGCGCGGCGCGCCCGCCCGAATTATTTCACAATAATATCACATCGCACGCGCGAACGCAACAAAACAAAAGGGATGCCCGCCTCTCCTTTTCCGTTTTTTTACACCCCGTACGGCGCATTGCGCGCCCTGTACGGGACATAATAACGAAAAACCGAGGAGGTGAAACTATGAAGCACGTTTGCAAAACGGGAGAAAAACCCGGCAGAGGCACATACAGCTGCACCAACTGCCACACCGAGGTGAGCGTCGGCGAATACGACAAACTGCCTCCCTGCCCTTCCTGCTCCAACAATGAGTTCACGGAAGTGTGAAACGAATTCCCGGCGTGCAGGCGGATTTGCTCCCGCATCTCCGGCCTCTTGCCGTAAAAGGGGAAGACCGCGGGCGCTTGACGCCATAGCGGAATAACAGGACGCCGACGCGTCCTGTTTTTTCTTTTCCGTTTATTCTTTTTCTTTCGGGATAACCTCTTTCTTGCTCTTCTTGGTGAGAAGAATGGGGTCGGGGCGCCTGCCCTCGTGCACGTCCACCTGCAAGTTAGGGGTGAGGTAGCCCTCGTCTTTCAACGCGTTGTAAACCGCCTCCGTCATACGGTATTTCACCGTCCAGTAGTCCGCCGTCGCGGTGAAGCATTTCAGCTGCATCTTGACGCAACTATTGTCCTGACCGTTCATAACGACGCTGTAATCCTCGTCTTTTGCCAAAAGAGGCTCCGCCTCCGCCACGCGCGAAACGATTTCGCGCACCTCGGCGACGTCGCTGCCCTTGTCCACCGCGATATCCACCACGACGCGGCGGTATTTGCATCCCTCGTAATTGATTATGGGGTTGTTCACCGCCTCGGAATTCGGGACGATAATCACCGTGTCGTCGTCCGTCATAAGGGTGGTGTTGAAAAGGTTTATCTGCGTTATCCTGCCCTCTTCGCCCGCGAGATTGACGTAGTCGTCCTTTTTGAACGGCTTGTTGAAAATTATCATAATCCCGCTCGCGATATTGCCCAGACTGTCTTTGAGCGCAAGCCCTATCGCCACGCCGCAGGTGCCGATGACCGCGATGATTGACGCCGTGTTTATGCCCATCGTCGCAAGCGCGGTGATGAGGACGACGATTTCGAGGATGATGTTCACCAGCGACACTATGAAACTCGACATAGCCTCGTCGCGCTTGGCGCGGCGCAGAATGCGTTTCAGCACCGCTTTGATGAGCCTGACGATTATCAGCCCCACGATGAGGATGATTATGCCGTAAAGGATGTTCAGCCCCGCGTTTTTGAAAAAGTCCGCTATACCCTGCCAGAATTCCTGCATATGCGCCTCTTTTGCGTGTACTATACGGGAATTATACCACATTGCGCCCCGAAATCAACCTGCCGCGGGAAAGGCTGTTGCAAAATCGGCGGGGAAAAGGTATAATTTGTTTAACGTATGTTTACATACGCCTTGTCGCGCCCGCGAAACGGCGCAACCCGTGGAGAGAATATGACTTCGGAAAAAGAACGCGAATTCGACGCCGCGGCGGCACACGCCGAAACCGACGCGTCCGACGCCGCAAACGACGGCGGGAAAGGCACGGCTTCACCTGCCGCGACGGGGGCGATACCGCGCGGAAAAGACGTGTTCGGCACAGTATGGCTGGTGCTTTGCTGCGTGTTTATGCTCACGATGCTCGCGTCGGGGTTCAATTTCTTCCCCCTCGTCGGGCTGGTGCTGAGCCTCGTCGCGTCGGTCGCATTCGTCGTCCGCACCGCAAAGGACAGACCCGCGGGTCTTTATCTCTGGGTGTCCTTCCTCGTCATATACGGCGGCACTTTCCTCTACTTTCTCATTTGGGGAGCGGACTCTTTCGGCAAGCGGCTGTGGTGGAACCTCGTGCTTATCGCAGGACCCGTGCTGCTCGCCGTCGCGTTCGTGTTTCTCCGCAAAGTCTTCAAAGGCAAGGCGCTCAAAGCCGCGGCGTTCGTCACCCTCGCGCTTATGATTGCCACGACGGGCATATACGCGCTCTTTATGAACCTGCGCGCCCGCCCCGCGGTGGACAGGATGTGGGAAGGACACGACGCATATCTTTCCTCCGTCGCTTCCGCAAAGCGCGGCGCCTCTCCCAATGTGCTCATCGTGCTTATGGACGATATGGCGTATGCGGACATCTCCGCTTACAGCTATCTCACGGGCAAAACGCCCACGATAAACACCCCCAACATCGACTCCATCGCCGAAAACGGCGTGATAATGGAAAACTTCTACGCCGCGTCCCCCGTGTGTTCCCCCTCGCGTTTCTCTATGCTCACGGGCAGATATTCCTCGCGCGGATATCTCGACAACGTCGTCTTCCCCACCACCGTGGAAAGCACCCCCTGGTCCCCCACGCACTTTCTCAACCCTTACCAGTTCCTCTACAACGTGGACGGCATACTCGGCGACGAAATCACGTTTGCGGAAGTGTTGCAGGCGGCGGGCTACGACACGGCGTGCATAGGCAAATGGAACCTCGGCGATTACGGCGAATATCTCCCGACCGAACAGGGCTTCGACTACTTTTACGGCAGCTACTACGTCAACGATATGACCCCTTACAACTGGGTGCGCGATACGGGCGGCGGATATCCGGGCGGCGCGTCGCACGAAGAAGTGCGCTCCCACGCGGAAAATCTCGACCAGTCCGAAAGCACGCGGCTTTTCACGGACGAAGTGCTCGGCTTCCTTTCCTCGTCCGCGGAAAGCGGCAATCCGTTCTGCGCGTTCTACACCTCCCCGTGGCCGCACTACCCCATCTTTTCCGACAACAACGGCGGCGGAAAGGGGGACACTTCCGACGACAGCTACATCGACTGCATAGAAGAGTTCGACAGAGAGCTTGGCAGAATACTCGATTATCTCAAAACCACTCCCGACGCGAGGAACGGCGGCACGCTTTACGACAACACGATAGTGATATTCACCTCCGACAACGGGCCGGGAAGAGAGGGCGCGGCGGGCGCGCTGCGCGGCAGAAAGAACACCACGTTCGAAGGCGGTATGAAAGTGCCCTGCATAGCGAGTTATCCCGCGGGCGGCGTGGGCGGCAGCGCGAATTCATCCGTCACCGTGACGGAAACGGACGGCACAAGCCGCACGTCCCCGACGCTCCGCGTCACGTCCTCTTCGATGAATTTCGACGTTTTCACGACGGTGCTCTCGCTCTGCGGCATAAAAAACGACGACGGCTCGGTGTATCTTCCCTCCGACAGGATAACGGACGGCGCCGACCTCTCCGCGCTCTGGAAAGGGGAAACCGACCCCGACGCGTCCGTGCACGAAGCGCTCTTTTATCAGAAAAAGGGCAAGGTGCAGGCGGTGCAGCTCGTCAAAGTCCCCGTGGAGACGGAAAACGGCACGGAATATTACGACTTCAAGTATTTCGACCGCGTGCAGACGGAAAACTCCGCCTTCATAGACCAGTATTACAACAACTATCTCTTCAATCTCGACACCGACCCGATAGAAGGATACAACGTGTCGATGGTGTATCCCGAAGTCGCGGACAAACTCGCCGCCGCGCTCGAAGCGTTCCGTCGGGAAATGAAAACCAACCGCAGGGGGATAATCTGATATGCCCCCGATTTCGGTGATGTTCAAACCCGCGTCTTCCCTCTGCAATATGCGGTGCCGCTACTGTTTCTACCACTCCGTCGCCGAAAACAGGGAGATGCCCTCCCACGGTATGATGAGCACGGACACGCTGGAAACCGCCCTGCGCAAAGCGTTCGCCTATGCGGACGGCGGGCACGTCGCCCTCTCTTTTCAGGGCGGCGAACCTCTGCTTGCGGGCAAGGAATTTTTCCTGACCGCGGAAAGACTCATCCGCACCCTCAACACCGCGCGCTCTCCCGTGAGCGTGGGAGTGCAGACCAACGGCACCCTGCTCGACGAAGAATGGTGCAGAATGTTTGCCCGCTTCGGCTGGCTGGTCGGGCTGTCGCTGGACGGCGACCGCATCGCCAACACCTACCGCGTGGACGCGGAGGGCGCGGAAACTTTCGACAGGGTATGCGCCGCCGCCAAACTGTTGCAGAAAAACCGCGTCGAATTCAACGTGCTCTGCGTGCTCACCCGCTCCGTCGCGGAACGCATAGAAAGAATATACGCCTTTTTCAGGCGCAGCAAATTCCGCCATCTGCAATTCATTCCCGTGCTCCGTCCCCTGCACCGCGGCGCACAGTCGGACGACGGGTCGGAAGAATGGGCGCTGACGCCGGAAGCCTATCTCGGCTTTCTGAAAAAGGCGTTCTCGCTGTATATGAAGGATATGATTGACGGCCGCTACACTTCCGTGCGGCAGTTCGACAACTTCGTCAGGCTTGCCAACTTCGGGCGCGCCGAACAGTGCGGAATGAACGGCGGCTGTTCGCGGCAGTTCGTGGTGGAAGGCGACGGCGCGGTGTATCCCTGCGACTTCTACTGCCTGGACGAATACTGCCTCGGCAACATAAACGAAACGGACTTCGCGGAGATGGAAAAAACTCCCGCGGCAACGGATTTCATCGCCGAATCGCTGGTGCGCCCCGAAAAATGCGGCGAATGCAAATATCTCCGCCTCTGCGGCGGGGGCTGCAAACGCGAACGGATTGACCTGGACAAGTGCGACGCGTACAGAGAATTTTTCGAGTACGCCCTGCCTCATATGAAACGTATGCGCTGACGCCTTCGGCGTTTACTTTGCGCTCCGTTTCCGTCGGAGCGGCTGATGTCAGACCATAAATGCCGAGCATACTTCGTATGCCCGCAACGGAGATAAATTATGAACGTGACAATACCCAAAGGCTTTTCAATCGGCTGCGCCCAGAACGAGTTCACTGGCGTGACCGTAATACTTTCCCGAAAGGGCGCGACAGGCGGCGCGGACTGCCGCGGCGGAGCGCCAGGCACCCGCGAAACCGACCTGCTCCGTCCCGAAAAGATGATGGACAAGGTCAATGCCGTCGTGCTTTCGGGCGGCTCCGCGTACGGACTTGCCTCTATGACGGGCGTCGCCGAATACCTCGCCTCGGAGGGCGTCGGATACAAGACTATGGGCAAGACCGTCCCCATAGTTTCGGGAGCGGTGCTGTATGACCTCAACCAAAAGGAAATCATCTATCCCGACGCAAAAATGGGGTTTGAAGCGTGCAAAAATGCAGGCAAAACACCATTTTTGGGACAATACGGCGCGGGGCGCGGCGCGACCGTCGGCAAGATTCGCGGGATGAAATACGCCTGCAAATCCGGCGTCGGCGCGTACACCGTCAAAGTCGCGGGAGCGACGGTGACGGCGATAGTTGCCGTCAACGCGCTCGGCGACGTCTTCGACCCCGAAACGGGCAGAATCGTCGCGGGCGCAAAGGCAAACGACGGCACTTTCCTCGACACGGAAAAACACATCGTGTCGGGCGGGATAATGAAACTCTTTATGGGCACCAACACCACGATAGGCTGCATCCTTACGGATGCGAAAACGGACAAAGTCGGGGCGGGCAAACTTGCCGCGGCGTCCCACGACGGACTTGCCCGTGCCATACGCCCCGTGCATACCGATTACGACGGCGACACTATGTTCTGTCTTGCGTCGGGGCATCGTCCCGTCCTCAACCTTATGCTCTTGCAGACCGCCGCCGCATACGCCGCCGAACGCGCCTGCATAAACGCCGTGAGCGGCGCGGAAAAGCTCACCGTAATATACGACGACACCGACCCCGCCACGGACAAATGGGAGTGCGACTGACCGCCGTCGTGCGGCGCTCCGTCAGACGGGCGCAGTACGCCCGAACCGCTTAACGAAAACAATGGAAATCGCAATAGTGCTCAATTCCGGCATTCCCGTAACACGGGAAATAGCCGCCGACAAAATCATCTGCGCGGACGGTGGTTACCGCCTCTGTCCCGTACGTCCCGACTATCTCGTCGGCGACCTCGACTCTCTCTCTTCCGCCCCCGAGGGCATTCCCCTGCTCCGCCACGACTCGCACAAAAACTTCACGGACGGGGAATCCGCCGTCTATTTCGCAAAGGAACTCGGCGCGGACGCCGTCACTCTGTACGGGGTGACGGGCGGGCGTTACGACCACTTCCTCGGCAATCTCGCCGTGATGGCGCTCGCAATGAAACTCGGAATGCGGGTGCGCTCCCTCGACGACGACGCCGAGATTTACGGCGTCAGCACCGCGCTCGACCCGCACTTTTCCTTCGACCTGGATGAGGGCGAAACTTTCTCCATCCTGCCGCACGGCGGCCCCGCCACCGTGACGGAAGCACGCGGCGTGGAGTACCCTCTGGAAAACCTCACCCTCACTCCGACCGACACACGCGGAGTGTCCAACGTGGCGACCGCCCCGCACATATCATTCCGTCTGCTTGCGGGCACGGTGTTTTTCATCCGCGACCTTTGTTTCAGATAACACCCGCAAACGAATTGAAAAAGTCCGAAAGCAAAAGACGCCGAGCAAACGGCGTCTTTTGCCAAGGAAAAATGCAGGTGCATAAAACTCTGCTCCGACCCGTCGCCGCAATATGCGGCGCGGAGGTCAGTCGTTGTTTTCTTCGTTCTCGTCCGAGTAGTCGTCCTCGACGCCCGCGGCAGGCTGCACGGCAAGGTCCATCTGCCTGCGGAAAGCACGGGAAGCGAACAGCAGAATGCCCGCCGCCAGGTCGATGGCAAGGTCGACGATGGTAAAAGAGTTGTATGCCACGCTGTAAGCAAAGAACGAGCTGTAAGTGGCAGGGGCATCTGCGCCGAAAGCGAACGTGCCGGAACAGATGTGACAGACATAGCGGAGCACGACCGCAACTATCGCACCCACGATGAATGCCGCCAACTTGTTCTTTCTGAGAGGGGTACGCTCAAAGAAAATGCCACTTGCGGAAATTACACCGAATGCAAGCGGATAATCGAGCAGGAATTGCAGCGGATGGATGATATAAGTGTCCTGCAACGCTTGCAGAAATCCGTAAATCAAGCAGACCACCACACCGCGGCGCGTGCCGAACATACAGCAGTAAATCATAAGCGGCAGCAGGCTTGCGAACGTCACCGACCCGCCCTGCGGCAGATGTATGAAGCGCGCATAAGAGAGCGCGAAGGACATTGCGATTGCGATTGCGCCGTAGACTATGGCGCGCGTATTGTTCACTTCTCTCTTCTTTCCCAACACGAAAATCGCTATCAGAATGAGAATGCCTATGACAACCGAAACTATCAGTCCGACCTCGGACATATCCGGAGCATAGCGGTCGGAATAATTTTCGTTGTAGTTTTGGCTCATCAGCACCATTGCGGCGATGAATGCACCGAGCAATCCCGCGCCCGTGATAACGGCGCTGACCTTCACCGCAAACTTGTTGAAGAAAGAAGCTATGCCCATCAGACATCCGCCGCCTATTGCTATGCACACAAATGCAAGAATGGGTTTGAACGTAGCGTCAGGCGCGCCGCCTTCGTAGTTATTAATCTGATAAAATTCGATAGCGGCCATAAATACAGTAGCCATTATAGCAAGACCCGCGACAACGCCAAAACATATCTTTGCATAGTCTTTCAATCTGTCGCGTCTGAAACGGTAAAGCAGTAATGCGACCGCAAGACCGAGCACGGCAAGTGCGACCACCGTATAAAGGATGGCAAATCCGAGGTCGGAAGTCAGCCCCTTGAACAGGCTGTCGATGGCGTCCGCGATTTTTGTGTCGACCGCGTCCTGCACGGCTTGCCCCGCACCCGCGATTATCTCGTCGGGCGTAGGTTCTTCTGCCGCAAGCAAAAAGTTGAACATTTTTTAATCCTCCGTAAAATTCCGCTTGCACGGAACCGATTTTACCTGTATGAGTAGTTCCGTCCGCAATTTCGGTCCGAAACTCTGTCCGCCGCGGCTTTCGGTGCAACAAAAGACCCCGACGTATGCCGGGGTGTTCAACAAAAGGAATAAAGCTCGTCTGCTTCCTTACGCGAGGATTATCTCACAAGTTGAAGGGTATAATCTCAGCCTTTCGGCACCCCTAGCGCATTCATACTAGCACCGCGCCGCACCGTTGTCAAGCACGGAAAACGCAAATTTGCTTTAATACCCGCGCCTTTCCGCCCGTCGCGGCCGCGCTTCCCCGCCCGTCCGCAAGGCGGAAAATATCTCTTAACGGTTGCGCGGGCGCGCGTATTGATATATAATGCAAAAAGTCCGCGCGCATAAGGGCTTGCACGCGCAGGCTGTTACGCACGGAATGCGCAAACGGAGGATATACGGATGAAAAAACTGAAATCACCCAAAATACTCAAAGAGTTCAAAGAATTCATCACCCGCGGCAATGTCATGGGACTTGCGGTAGGTATGATTATCGGCGCTGCATTCACCGCCATCGTCAACGCGCTGGTCAACAGCATTCTCAAACCTCTCATCAATGCGATACCCATCGGCGACGGAGTGTCCGGGCTTGTGACTATGCTGGTTTACAAGGACGCCGACGGCACAATCCTTTCGGGCAGCTTCGACCCCTCTCTCATCGATATGTCAAAGTCGATATACATCGACTGGGGCGCGTTAATAATGGCGGTCATCACCTTCCTGCTCACCGCGCTGGTGCTCTTCTTCATTCTGAAAGCGGTCACCTCCGTGCAGAAAGGGTTCGGCTCCGTCAAGGGCGAGCTCGATTTGCTCTCCTCCGAAGAGGCGGAAACTCTCCGCAAAGAGGGCAAGACCCGCAAGGAGATAAAAGCCATCCTCGCCGCACGCGCCAAAGAGGAACAGGCAAAAGCGGAAGCGGAAGCCGCGGCGAACGCTCCCGAAACCACGGACGACATCCTGCGCGAGATACGCGATTTGCTCCGCGCACTCAATGCCGCCTCCCCCGAAGCGGACAAAGACGAAGCGGCAAAGACGGAATGACGGAATGTAATTCTGCACATTTATGCGAATGTGTTGGACATTGCGCATAATTATGATAGAATAACTTACGGAATACATTTCCGCTTACTGTATGACAGAATCCCAAACCATACGCGTCGACGACAAACCGACACGGCGCAAACTTAATTGGAAACCCTCCACCATGCAGATTCTCGTTCTTGGGTATCTCGCTATCATTTTGGTGGGGAGTTTCTTTTTGTCCTTGCCCATCTCGGCAAAGAACGGGGAATGGACTCCCTACATCGACTCTCTTCTCGTTTCCACGTCGGCGACCTGCGTGACGGGACTCATCACCGTGGACACCTATCTGCATTGGACGACTTTCGGACAGATTGTCATAATCCTGCTCATACAGATAGGCGGACTCGGTTTCATGACCTTCGTCACGCTGTTCTCTTTTGCGCTGGGCAGACGCATAGGGCTGTTCGAACGCACGCTCATTGCGCAGTCCGCGGGCACTTTCGGCAAAGGCGGCGTGCTGCGGCTCATCAAAAGAATACTCATATTCACCTTCTCGGTGGAGCTGGTCGGCGCTTGTCTGCTGATGATAAGTTTCGTGCCCGACTTCGGCGCGCAGGGGGTGTGGTTCGCATTCTTCCACTCCATCTCCGCGTTCTGCAACGCGGGCTTCGACCTGATGGGCGTCAACGGGACTCCGTTCGCTTCCCTCACCTCTTACAGCGACGATATCGCGGTCAACCTGACGATATGCGCCCTCATCCTCATCGGCGGTATGGGCTATGTCGTTTGGAGCGACATCTGGGACAAGCGTTTCCGTTACAGGCAGTACCGCCTGCACACCCGCATAGTGCTGTGGGCGACGCTTCTGCTGGTGTTCGTGCCCGCACTGCTGCTCTTTGCGTTCGAACACGGCGGCAGCGTGCTGGAAGGAAAGAGCGCCGGCGAAAGTTTTCTCATCTGCCTCTTCCAGGCGGTCACGCCGAGGACGGCGGGCTTCAACACCGTCACTCTTTCGGAGCTTTCGGACAGCAGTATTCTGCTTATGCAGATACTGATGTTCATAGGCGGCAACAGCGGTTCCACCGCGGGCGGCGTCAAGGTCACGACTATGGTCGTCATCCTCTTCGGACTCTACTCTTCCGTCCGCGGACATAAGGACATCGTCATCGGCAAACGCGCTCTCGACCTGTCGCTGGTCAAACAGGCGATGTCGCTGTTCACCATCTATCTCCTCTTCGTGCTGACCGCGACGCTCGTCATCTGCGCGATAGAACCTCCGGAGATTACTCTCCGCGACGTGTCTTTCGAGTGCGTGTCCGCAATCGCGACCGTGGGACTGACGACCGGGATAACCCCCCTGCTCACCACGGCGTCCAAATTCATCATCACCCTGCTTATGTTCGCAGGAAGACTGGGCGTGCTCACGCTTGCTTCCGCTATGATGGCAAGCAAAGTACAGCCCACCACAAAACGCCCGACGGAAAAGATACTCATCGGGTGACGCGCCGCGCCGCGCGGCAAAGGAGTAATTATGAAATCAGTGCTGGTCATCGGTATGGGCAGGTTCGGCACCTACCTCGCCCGCAGGCTTGCGGAACTCGGCAATCAGGTTATGATTGCGGACAAGAACGAGGACACCGTCAACCGCCTCTCCCATTACTTCACGGACGCCATAATCGGCGATTGCAGCCGCGAAGAAGTGCTGGAAGAAATAGGCGTCAACAACTTCGACATCTGTTTCGTCACAATGGGCGAAAGTTTCCAGTCCTCCCTCGAAGTGACGTCGCTGCTCAAAGATATGGGCGCAAAATACGTCGTGTCCAAATCCGGCAGCGAAATCCAGAGCAAATTCCTGCTCCGCAACGGCGCGGACGAAGTCGTCTACCCCGAAATGGACCTCGCCTACAAAACCGCCATCCGCTTCAATGCCGACAACATCTTCGACTTCATCAAACTCGGCGCGGATTACGGCGTGTTCGAAATCAAAGTCCCCCGCGAATGGGTGGGCAAAGACGTCGTCAAAGCCAATGTGCGCAAAGAATACGGCATCAACGTCCTTGCCGTCAAAAAGAGCGACTCTTCCGTCGTCCTCGCCTCAGGCGACTACATCTTCCGCGAAGACGACCACGTCATCGTCGCCGGCGCCTTCAAAAACGTCGATCGCCTCAAACACTGAACCTCACCGCAGAATACCGAAAACCGCACCGAGAGGTGCGGTTTTTTCGTTGTTTTGAGATGTAATGACGAATGCAGGCGCGGAGGAGCCTCTGCCAGCGGCATACTGCACCATTCATAATTTACATTATGCATTGCCTTTAATGAAGCACGGGTCATTATCAGTAATATTGCCAAAGTAGACATGAGCCGCTTCGCGGCAACCACCGTCACATTTCGTACCTAAATGTATACACCCCTTGCACATATCAGGAATATAAATGCTAGAGGTAAATTTCCTCCAATATTCATTATCGCCCAATGTTTCAATATTTTTCCATTTACACAGGCGCACAGGACTGTGGTTGCACACTTTGACATATCCACTCGGGTCTATGACAAAAAATGATTTTGCCGCCGCACAAAGAGAAGTGATTTGCAACCACCGATAACGTTCCGGGGTTTTGATAATGCAGTACGGAAGTTCGGTTCCGACGTGCCCATAAACGCCCGCTCTCTCCAAAACTTCCTCGGCAATATCAAACATTTGATTAATCTCATCAATGGAAAGCAAGTATTTGGTATTTTCCAGTCCCCTGCCCCCTGGAAGAAACCGATTCAAGAGCACATAAGAAGCACCGTGAATAAGCGGCAGAGCTATGTTTTGATAAAGTTCCTCAAAATTAATCTTGGTAACTGTGATATTAGCTACTGTCCGAATACCGATTTTACGACACATATCGAAGAGGTTTAGGATGTGCTCAATATTATCCCGTCCCGTTGTTCGCGCAAATGTATCAATCCCGGGTACGCTTATACTCAGTAAAAGATGGTATTTTTGAAGCTTATATAAAAAGGTTTCGTCAATTCTGCACCCGTTCGAAATGACCCCGATCGACAACCCCAATGCCGTTGCTGCATCGAGGATTTCGAAAAAATCACCACGAAGAGTTGCTTCTCCACCTGAAAATGTCACCTGTTCTACACCATATTTTTTGACAACACGGAAAATATTCTGCCATTCTCTTGTAGAGAGCTCAGTCTCCTTAACAGACTTGTCTGCTTCCCACGGACAACTGCAAAACAGGCAAGAGTGATTGCAACGGTATGTAAGTTCCGCCGTTAAAATACGAGGAAGAATCATTGTTCCCTCTTTTCACGCATAATACTTATGTGTGGCATTTTTATGTATTTTTCGAGTTCGGCATTGATTTCGTGCTGAATTGTTATAAGCTCCTGTATAGACAAATTCTTCTTGCGCTTCCGTTTATACAGAGGGACAAAAAGCCAGCTCTCCTTATCAATCAACATATTTGTCATCTTCTTTACATAATTCTTATCGATATTCCAACTGCGTTCTGGTATTTTTGACGCTATAAATTTTTCAATAGCATCCTCGAAATACACGAGTGTAGGATAATCAGGGTCCGTCTGCACATCATATTTTGTTCTGAAAGCCGCTTCAACTGTCTTAAAATCGAATCTGACCCCGGGATAAAGTTCATTGTGCAAATAGTTAATCAACTCATTTTCAGTAATTGTCACTCTCTTTTGCTGGACCATCCATTGTTGTATATGTTCTAACATGACGCCAATTAATACTGTATTGTCGGTAATTTCATAACTTATAAGTTTTTTAGCAACGTCTAACACCTTTTCAGCAGGTTCCAGAATCTCTTCCTGTATATGCCACATAAAAGATAAATAATTATTTACGGTAAACTGCCGTATACCAGTCTTTTCAAGCGCATTATATGCTAACGGAAGCAAGCCGCGGTATCCGTCCGTCTCCCAAATTAATGCAATATTTTTGCGCATTTCCGCCATATCATACATTATGTTCAGCCCAAGCACCTTAAAGAGTGCCAAATCTATTTGCGTTTTAAGAAAACCTGACACTTCTAAATGAAAGTGATTATCTGCTCCCGCACTCAGTCCTTTATATGACAAAATACAATACGCGTGATTTAGCAAATCCTGAAAACAGCTAAAAATACCATTTTCTTCATCCTCGCGAAATCCAATATGCTTTTTTATAATTTCAATTGCAGCATCAATCGTCAGATTCTGTTCGGCATAAAAATCGATCGGCGGTTTCCCTGAATAGAAAATTTCCGGATTATTTATAACAGCACGCTCTTGCTCAAATCTTTTTTCCAAACCAGAGGTTTCAGGCGATGTCGGCTGACTATCGATGCATTCCTGCCCGACATAAAAAGCAAGCTTTTGTTTCCGAAAATTTTTGTTATATAATTCATCAAAAAAACCTGCAATATCCTCAATTTTTTCCGGCACCGTCAGAAAATTGTAAACCAGTTCGTATTCAAGCGCACTCGTATAATCATTATTATCATTTTCATTATGAAAAACTCTGATATCGGGAAAACTTATATGCCACTTTAACTCATCCCCTGCCTTTACAAGCATTTCATACCGCGCGGCATTTAATTTGTTCACACATTCGTCACAATTACAACGGAACTGCGCCTCCATCCCTATACGTCGGAATTTCTCCGCAATTTCATCTGCTGTTTTAGGCTTAAGAGTATTGTCAGATGACACTGTAATTGCGAAAATTTTCCCACACGATGCGCATTGCCGCCTTTCACTCATCCAATAGGGCATTGATATAGAATAGCACATTGCCATTGCCGGACGTATAAACTCGTAAGTCTCGTCAGCAAGGCGCGATTCGCGCAGTTTTGCGAGCCTTTTATCAATTTGTTCTTTGGTGAATTTTTCCATAGGTTTCTCCTTATTTCACGTCGGAATTGTCCTTGTCGCCGAATATGCTGCTGAACACATCGGGGACGGTTTCCGTCAGCGCGCTGAAAATGTTCTCGTCGTCGTCTTCGCCGGTGTCGAACATATTGTCGATGCCCGTGCTCTCCTTCGTAAGGTCATCGAGGATGTTCGCTCCTTTGAATCCATCTAGCCCTCCGCCGACAAAAGTATCCGTTTTTCCTTTCTCAACAGGCAATTCATAGATTTTCCAAGTTGACCCAGCCGGCATTCCGAAAAGCCATCGGGAAACAAACGTTTTGAAGGGACAAACTTCCTTGTCTCTTATCGTTTCGCTCAGGCGTGGAATAATATTTTGCTTATTGCTAGCCAACTCAGATATTTCCTTGATGAAATCAGTATCATTTTCGATGTCGTAAAACGATGGCGCAGTCCTACTAACTTCTTTTATATCGCGCAATATGTTTTGAGCGGCATCACTGACTGGCAAAATCACTTTTATTGTCTCGTCTAATTTTGGTTCGAGTAAACTATAGTTGTCCAGATTCAGCTTTGCGATGTGCAACGTAGTCAACATCGGCGTCAGTGCCAAAACTTTTCCGTCTTTCGCATTACTCAATAACAAAACTTTCTTCTCATTCATCACCGATTCCAAACATTTGATTACTGCCGGACGATTTTCATAATTCACATCGCATATCGACTTATCAACAAACCTAACGGCAGTTTTGATGTTATAACAAATACCTTGTTTGCAAAGTTCTGCTATCAAATAAGGCTTAAAGACAGTAGCTGCAATTTCATATGGCAAAGCACATTGTTCATTGGATAAGGACATATCGGCCATCACCAAACAACTTGCCGAATAATCAAGCGCCACATTATTCATATTATTGACAAATATATGAGCCAACCTATCAAGTAACGAAGAATGTACTTCGTCGCCGAGCATAAGCTTATTGACGGCGTTCTGGAGCCTCTCAGTGTATGACGAAGTTCCCAAACGCCGCACATAGTTGTTCAATAAGATAATTTCCTTATATAAGGCATTCAAGTCGTCGGTTAGATACCGCCCTGACTTTAATTTTATATGCGGGCGTAATTCAGGCGGCAGCACAGGTAAAGCTGATATGGTTTTGTTTTTCAAAAAAGGATGCTTTACGGGAACGCTCAATTCAATATGCCCAATGCGCTCATATCGCACCTTGGACTCACAAAATTCTACGCCGCACTCTTTGCAAACAGTCTCTTTGCGGCGCATCAGATTATAATTACGATGACCGCACCGACATTCCCAATCACGGGTGGGTCCAAAAATTTTTTCGCTTAATAACCCGCACTCTTCAATTTCTGAGGTTCGGTAATTCATCATTTCTGAACTTGTCACCTCGCCGTAAGACTTTTCCCTTATTTCATTGTCATCAAGTTCTACCAGCTCTAATGTTATATCTTCTCCGTAATGCTGATTAAGCGTATTTGAGATATTAGTATAAGAAAATTCCAATTCGCGTTTGTTTTTATCGCGGAAAACCGGCTTTATGCACATTGCATACATAAAATTAATAAAACGATTCACAAAAGAATACGGCATATAAAAAGCACTAGTTTTTTTGCCATACACTACATTCGTATATAGTTCCACACTATTAAAACGCTCACGGCTTTGATTCAGAATTATATTTTTGGCAACTTCCGAAAATCCTTGATTAACAAGTTTTACCAAATCACCGTTTGTCAGATATTGGGGAACATCTGCAACAATATGTGACGCAGCTCCGAAATCTTCCCTTGTCGGGATAGGCGTTCCATTCACTGAATAATATCCTACGGCACGATACTGCAATGCTTGTTTTGCCGATGTTTTTTTTGTCAGTTTTCCTGCAACCGGAAAATTTGCTATCAAGTCATAACCTTGCAAGTCATCTTTTATTGCTTCTACTATGCACTCGTTCCCTTTTTCGTCGACAAGAATATCGCCGACCTCCGCTTTTATACTCTGCTTTACTTTCACTGTAACGCTTTCGATAACTTTTGGACGTAATTGATTTCCGTTTTTATCTTTTGCATACTCAATCTCTACGTTTGTTACAACTCCGTCAACATTGTATGGAACCAACACAGACGAATCCTTGTAATCTACGGGCAGCTTATCGCCAAACATAGCAGCCAACAATCTTGATGCAGGTGATGTTCCGGGTACTGCAGTAGTTTTGGCAATGAGAACTTCTTTTGGAAGCACAAATTTGCCGACTTCCGCAACCTTATAAATCTCGTCATTCAAACCCGTAGCTTTATTTATTTCGCATCTTGTGGAAAATATATGATTAATTTCCGTAGCAAACGAATCATCCTCTACTATACCTCGCGATAAAGTAACCTTTTTTATCCTTTTACGCTTTAATCTAATAAAATCATCGGACATTTTAATTCTCAAAGGTCTTTGGGGATAATTGACCGTTTGCCTCCTATCATCATCGTATATTATTTCAACATTGTCTTCAAATGCGCAATAGTCAATATATGTACCACGCGCTAAAAAAACTTTCCTCAAAGATTTGCAATAAGCAAATGCCCTCTTGTCAATATATTTTATCCATTCGGGGATAACAATTTCCTCCAGTCCATTACATTCACAAAAAGCTCTTTCCGAAATGGTTGTTAAACTTTGAGGCAAATAAATGCATTTTAATTTCCGACATCCGGCAAATGCTTTGGGCATAATATGAATGACACCTTCGGGAATCGAAAAAGCTTCCTTTGCTCTACCTGCGGGATATTGTATGAGAATGGTTTGTTCCTTATTATAAAGAATCCCGTCCTCAGATGTAAAAAATCTATTTTTATCTGATACGGATATTTCTTCTAATTTGCCGCAATTTGCAAATGCTCCAAGCCTGATGTCCGCGACATTCTTAGGTATTGTTACTTTTCTCAAACCAGTACCCATAAAAGCCCGCGACTGAATAGCCTCTAGACTTTCTGGCAAGCTGACATATTTGAGTTTGCGCATTCCCCGCAAGGCCTCATTACGAATTAATCTAACTCCTTCGGGGATGACAATTTCGTCTACCCACATTGAATAGCCTTGAACAATAGTATTTGTTGCATCCAAATAAAGCACCGATTCTCGCATAAACAATTGAACTTCAATTCCTATTCATACACATCTGCATTTTTATTACTCGTCAAAGCGGTATATTCTGGTGAGAATCGGCAGCAGGCGCTCTGCCAAATCAACCCGCTTTTCGGATGACAATTCGCAGACCGTGTCTCCGCGGATTGCCCCGAGAATAAAGGCTATCTCCTCCGTCCCGAACTTTTTCCCTCCGAGATAACATCCCTTTTGTGTCTTTACTATCGGATATCCCATCTCGATGAGCGCTTCGATATTGCGTCCGACAGTCTTCCTGTCGCACGGCATCACGTCGTTAAGCCATTCGGCTATCTCCGTCTGTGTCATCGGGTGATTCCGGTCCGTATTCGATTCCAGAATCTTCAACACGTACAGAATCAGATATTTTTTGCGGCTCAAAATTTTGTCCTCCGTTTTAATTATAACAATGTGCTTGTACCAAAAATTGCCCGCAATGTTTTTTTGCGAAAAATTAATTTCCGGACAGCCATATGCCGTTTGATTTATATTAATTTTCGCCGGATGAATTTTCGGCATTCTTTTCATATGCCGTTTGATGTGTATTAATTTCGAGTATACACGTTTATATGGTTGCAAGCAACCATATAAAAAGGAAAAAGTATAATACTATTACTGTTGCACATAACCATTCCAAAGGGGGGTGCGCAGCCGTGAACACCATAAATAAAGCGCTCAAATTGCGCATCGAAGAATTGCTGAAAGAAAAAAATATGACGAGATACCGACTGGCGATGAACAGCGGCATAACGCACTCTACTCTGAAAAACATTCTTCACGAAACAGTTTCGGACAGTCTGTTGTCAACAGTGATACTCATAGCCTCGGGTTTCAATATGACAGTGAGTGAATTTCTCGACAGTCCGCTGTTTTGCGAAGACAAACTGGACATATAACTCAGAATACCGAAAACCGCACCGAAAGGTGCGGTTTTTTCGTTGTTTTGAGATGTAAGGACGAATGCAATGCGGCAAAGAGCGTTCCAGCGCCGTGCCGCGTCTTTACAAAAACTTTTCCTCTTCCGTGTCGTAAAGCCCCGTGTCCAGCAGCCGCAGACGGGGTATGACGGGAAGCGCGACAAAGGACAGCGTGGTGAAAGCGTCCACCCGCGGGTTGACCCCCATCGAATGCGCGGTGCGCTCCAAGGCGTCTATCTCCGCCGCCGTTTCTTCCGCGCCGCCGAGCGCCATAAGCCCGAACGCGGGCATAGGGAGTTCGCCCGCGACTTTGCCTCGCCCCACGACAACATAGCCGCCGCCGATTTCGCGCAGGCGGTTGAGCGCAACGGCCATATCCGCCCCGTTGTCCCCCGCGCACACGGCATTGTGGGAGTCGTGCGATACGCTTGTCGCCACCGCTCCGCCGCGTATTCCGTATCCTTTGAGCAGACAGACGGAAAGATTCCCGTTCTTGCCGTGTCGTTCGGCGGTCGCGAGCAAGTTCAGCCCCTCTTCCTCCCCGCGCAACGGAACTTTTTCCGTGAGAAGCTGCCCGTCCACAAGCCCGACCGCCACGTTTTTCAACCTGTCGGGGACTTCGAAATCCTTTGCCGAAAATTCACGCAGGTGTACGGAATTTTCAAAAACGCAATGTTTATCACTATGTTTTTCACGGTTAAACACGAGTTTTTGGTCGACCGCCGCAAGTTTGCCGTCCTTGACGACATAGTGCACGCGGCTGCCGTCTTCGCTCACCGCCACAATATCCGCGCGCAGTCCCGCCCGCACGTTGCCGCGGTCGGAAAGGCCGTAATAGCGACAGGGATTGTACGATGACATACAGGCGATTTCTCCCCATCCGAAGCCTTTCGCACGCGCCATCCGCGCGATGTAGGAGATGTGACCCTCTTTCGCTATCGTCGCAAGATGTTTGTCATCCGTGCAGAATGCGAAACGGGAGATGTCAAGCCCTCTTTCCTTCACTCCGTCGAGCAAATCGGACGCATTGCGCGCCGCGCTGCCTTCGCGGATGTAGATGTTCATCCCGCGGTCGTAGCGCGCGAACATCGCCTCTTTCGAGGCGCACTCGTGGTCGTTGGTCACGCCCGCCGCGACATAGGCGTCGAGCATCGATTCGGGCATACCGGATGTGTGCCCGTCCACCGTTTTGCCGCGGAACAGCGCAATCTTTTCCGCCATCTCGGGCTTTCCTTCCGCCGCGTCGCGGAAGCGCATAACCTCACCGAGCCCCACGACGCGCGGGTCGGAAAGGAATTCTTTCATATCCTCTGCCAAAAACTTCCCCGCCCCGTTGGTGTCGAGTTCTGTCGCGGGCACTCCCGACGGCAGACAGACGAAAACGTCGGCGGGAGATTTCGCGCACTCCCTCATAAACAGGCGGAGCCCCGCCGCCCCCGCGACGTTGACGACTTCGTGAGGGTCGGCAATGATGACCGTGGTCCCGAAAGGAAGTATAGCCTCGCCGAAGGCTTCGGGGAGGACCATACTCGACTCTATATGAACGTGCGCGTCCGCAAAGCCGGCGGCGATTATCAGCCCCGTGCAGTCAATCACTTCCGCGCCGTCCGCGGCAAGCTCTTTTCCCACGGCCCGGATTACCCCGTCCGCGACAAGCACGTCCGCCTCGAGAACTTCGCGCGTTTCACCGTCGGCGACCCTGCCGCCTCTGAGCAAAAGACTCATTGATTCCCTCCGTAAAAATTCAAAATACAGGTTTTAATTTCGATTTCCGTCCGATAAACCGCAAATTGCGTTATTTAAGGTTTTCTTCTATCAGCGCGTCGAGATACTTCTCGACTTCCTTGTCTTCCAGCACGGCGGGGTTGTCGAGCAGCCATATGAGCAGGTTGACGAGCGCGCCGGCATAGCATATTGCCGTCATCTGAGGCGGGACTATCGACGGGTGCGTGTTCTTGAATTTCCCGAGCTGATAGCGTATGGACTGCGCGAGCGAATCCGTGAGAGTGTGCACGACCTTCTCGTTGCGGTTGTGCTCCACTATCCTCGCGAGATGGTTGTGCTTGTCGGAAAGAAACTCCACCGCCATTATGACAAGTTTGCGGAAAAGTTCTTTCGGGGACGCGGCGGGAACCTCCTTCGTAAAACTCGTATAAACCGCGTCTTTCAGCTCTTCCAAGGCAAACGACAGCAGATGGTATTTATCTTCGAAATGCGCGTAAAACGTGGCGCGGTTGACCATTGCGCGCTTGCACAGGTCTATGACGCTGATTTTCTCTATGGAGCTCTCTTCCATCATATCCAACAGCGTGGAACTGAGCAGTTTTCTTGTGCGTACTATGCGGAGGTCTTCCTTGTATTCCATATCTGCGCCTTCCCTTTTTTGCATTTCGTATATTATCCCACAAAGAAGCCGAATATGTCAAGATAAAATACACGAGTCTGTTATGATACACGCGATTTTCATTTCACGGCATTGCGGCAGGGAGCCTATTTTGCGAAATCGGTTGAAAACAGACGGATTATGTGCTATATTGTCTATTATTAAATGATTATTATGTGCCGTACCGCACCCCTGCGCGTCCGTGCACATATAATGGACGGAGTCTGATGAGAATATCGAAGGAAACCCGCGACGCGGCGGTGGATTACAGCCTGAACTCCATCAAATACATCTGCGAGGAGATAGGTCCCCGCGAATCCGGTATGCCCAACGAACGCAAAGCGCAGGAGTGGCTGAAAAACGAGCTGCTCTCCAACGGCTGGGCGGACGAAGCGGAAATCGAGGATTTCAAGGTTTCCCGCCACGGACTTGTCGGCTTCACCAAAATCGTGTCCGTTATGCTCGTGCTGGCGGCGGCGCTGCAATTCGCAGCATATTTTGCGGGCGGCACGGCGCAGATTGTCTGCCACGCCGTGACGATATTCCTCTGCGCGCTCGCTCTGCTCGTCACCGTGGCGGAGTTTCTGATGTACAAGCCTTTCATCGACCCTCTGCTTCCCAAGACGATGTCGTCCAACGTGTACGCGAAGTATCACAGCAGCGGCGAAACGAAACGGCGCATAATCTTTTCCGGCCATTGCGACTCCGCTTACGAATGGACCCTTATGAAGATAAAACCCGCGTTTATGATAGCGGTAATCGCGCTTTGCGTGATAGGCGTGCTCGCCTCCGTCGCGCTCGTCATTGCCAACCTTGTCCGCGGGGTGACTCCCGTATGGAGCCTCGTGCTGACTTCGGTGTTCATTCCGTTTTACGTCCTGCTCTGGTTCTTCTGCACTTTCAAAGTGGTGGTGCCCGGCGCGAACGACAACCTCACGGGCGTGCTCGCCTCCGTCGCGGTGCTCAAATGCCTGAAAGAAAGCGGGGTGCGCTTCGAAAACACGGAAGTCGCGGTGCTGCTCACGGGTTCGGAAGAAGCGGGTCTGCGCGGAGCTTTCGCGTGGGCGCGCAAGCATAAACGCGAAATTATGAACGACGGCACGGAAACGGTGTTCGTCGGTCTTGAAACTTTGCGCGACTGGGACCACCTCAACATCTACAACCGCGACCTCACGGGCACAGTCGCCCACGACGCCGGAGCAGTAAAACTGCTCGACAAAGCGTCCGCCGCCTGCGGCAGACCGCTGAAACACTTCTCCGTGTTCTTCGGCGCATCCGACGCCGCCGCGGTGACAAAAGAGGGGCTGCGCGCAACCTGTCTTGCGGGGATGGACCCCACGCCCGCGGATTATTATCACAACGTCAAAGATACGGCGGACAATATGGACAGGAAGACTTTCGCACTCGGGCTGGACATCGCGCTCGAAGCGACCGAAATATTCGACAGAGAAGGAGCTCCCGAATGAGTTCCGTAAGGAGAAATATGAGAAAAGCGTTATATGTTTTGCTGACAGCCGCGCTCGTCGTGAGCTTCGCATTCATCCTCGTCGCCTGCGACAAGGACACCACCGAAACCTTCGAAATGACCTCGGACGACATAGCACAGCTCCGCACGATGGTTTCCTCCACCCGCAATTCGACGTCGTTTACGGCGGAAGTCAACACCGAAACGGAAACTTCCGACGGGACCGTGCGCACAACTAAAACAGTGACTATTTACTCCAACGGCGCGTTGCAGGCTGAAATCACCACCACCGCGGCGGACGGCAGCGTGACGCGGGAAGTCATATACGCCAATTCCTCCAACTACGCCCATGCGGTCTACGAAAACGGCGCTTCCGCACCGTCCGAAAGCACTTTCGATGCGTATTCCCAGCTTGACGGCAACCTCACTTACAGCGCGGTTCTGTCGCAGATAGGCCACGCCGAGACAATTACTCTGCTCGACAACGTCATCTCCGCGAGTTCGTCCTACATCATCAGCGAACAGACCGGCACGCGCTATCTCAGCGACGGCAACCTCACCCGCACGGTCTACTCTCTTTCCTATGACAACGAACGCGGCAGCACGGGCACGATTTCCGTTACGGCAGCGAACGACGCCATCACTCAGCTGGAACTGAACTCCGGCGACACCCACACCACGGTGGCATACTCTTACGGCACAGGCGAAGAAAGGCTGACGATAAACAGGGCGGACTGGTTCGCGGAGCATCCCGCTCCCTGACCGCACGGCGACACAGCCCCGCATTTTCCGCGACACGGCTTTCGTGACGCGGCTTTATATCGGACAATAAGGAAAACCGCGCTTCAAAGCGCGGTTTTTCAGATAAAAACGCTTCCCTTACAGGGAAGCGGAACATTCTGCGGTCATTTGCGTCTGCCGATAATTTTTCCGTAATCCGCGGAATCCGTTCGGCCTCGGCGCAAATGACTGTGGGCGGAAGTTCCGTCTGCCGCACCCGATGCGACCGGTTTCTCCGCCTGTGCCTTTATTTTACAACTTATTTTCCGTCATTTCAATAGGCGATAAAAGACAAAATAAGCCGTCTGTATAATTATGGTGCGATAATGCCGCTCCGTATCGCGAAATGCTTTCAGTCGCCGTCAAAGCGGTATTTGCCGAGGTCTACCGTGTAATCTTGCGCGACTTCCACGCCTTCCCTTCTGAGCAAATCCGCCTGAACCTCTCTGCCGCCGAAAGCAAACGCGGGCGCAAGTCCTCCGAAGCGGTTGACGACCCTGTGACAGGGAATGACGCCGGGGCGCGGATTGAAATGCAACGCATAGCCAACCGCACGCGACGCTTTCGGCGAGCCGCACATCACGGCTATCTGCCCGTAAGTCGCCACCTTTCCCTTCGGGATTTTGCACACCTGCTCATACACTTTGTCGTAAAAGCTCATACACTTATTTTACCTCGGCGAGCCGCGCTTATTCCTGCTCGGCACGTTTCACAGCCCGAGCAGTTTTTCCGCCGTGCCGTGAAGTATTTTTTCCTTGTCTTCGGGAGTGAAATCGCAGTTTCTTATCATTTCCGCCGCTTCCGCGGTGTCGCTCCACGGAGAATCGGAGGCAAAGACCACCCTGTCTGCCCCGTGTTTTTTCACGATGAACTCGAAGAGGTCTTTCGGACAGTATTGCGTCGCCATAGAGGTGTCCATCCACACGTTTTTCCCCGCGAGGAATTCTGCGACTTCCACCCATTGTTCCTGTCCGCCGAGGTGCGCCACGACCATTTTCGCGCCGTCGAACCTGTCGGCAAGCGCGGCAAACCTGCGCGGATTGCTCCTGTAAGGAGGAGTGCCTATGGGGTCGTAACCCGCGTGCCACAGGACAATCAATCCTTTCGAGAACGCATAGTCGTAAAGAGGGAAAACCCTTTCGTCGTCCACGTCGAAATTCTGATATTCGGGATGAAGTTTTATCCCTTTAAGTCCGTACGACACGACGGCGTCGATGTCCTTTTTCCAGTTGTCGCCGAGAGGATAGACGCTGCCGAAAGCGATGAGCCTGTCGTCGTTTACGGACGCCGCCCAGGCGTTTATCTTTTCGGTCTGCGCGGGTTTTGTCGCAATCGAAAGCACGACGCTCTTGTCTATGCCGTGCGCGTCCATATAGGAAAGCAGCCCTCCGCGCGTCATATCCGTGCAATGCCGATATGCGTTGTGCGAGTTTTTGAGCAGAGCCGCGCGAGCCTTGGGCGCGAGCTCGTCGTTGAAAATGTGAGTGTGAAAATCTATTACCATAGTCAGAAATTTTACTCTTCACGTCGGAAAATGTAAAGCGAACGCGCGTCCGCTCACAGCAAATCTTTGACCGCCTTGTAGCTGTAATTCTTTTTCAGCACGCGGTAGAATGTGGGCAGAGAGGAAAATCCGCTCTCCATCGCCGCCTCCGACACCGTGCACCCCGTGCGTTTCAGGATGTCCAGCGCGTGCATAAGCCTGACTGCGGAAACGTAGTCGGTGATGGACGTCCCCAACGCGGCGTTGAACATCCTGGAAAAATAGTATCTGCTGTATCCGAAGTGTTCCGCCATACTTTCCAGAGTGATGTCCTCGGTGTGATGTTCGCCGATATAGGCAAGAAGCTCGTCCACGAAACCCTGTCTGCCGCGCACCCCTTCGGCATAACCGAGTTTTTCGGCAATGCTGCCCAGCAGCATATCGCAATGCGCCTGCCTGATGAGCGGATTGCCCTCTCCCGCGGCAAGTGCCTCGAAATGAGGCAGCACGGAACGGCAGAATTCTCCGTCCTCAATCACGCAGCCCGAAAGGAGCTTGTCGCCGAAGGCGTCGTAATAGTCGCGCAGCATATGGTTGGGAAACACGAGCACAGTCTGACGGCTGCCGGGGCTTTCCTCGTATCCGTGCATTTCGTAACTGTTCGCAAAAAATATGCAGTCCTTGCCCAGCGTCATTTCTTTGCCGGAGGCGAAAAATTTCTTGACGCCCTCCGTGACGTACATCACCTCGACCTTGCGGTGGAAGTGGACGTGACACACGTTGTCGCACTCTCTTCCCACAAACATACTCTCGTCACGCTCGCGGTTCAATTCGTAAGTTGCCAGCATATTCCGCCTCCGAAGTTGCCGTGATTTTCGCATATTTTGAAAAACGATGGCAATAATTGAGAATATTATAACCAAATTTTTAATGCGCGTCCAGCGAATGAAGAATACAATATCGGCGAAAAATAAATATGAACCCGACGCGGCAAGCGCGGGTCAAAAGGAGGTTTTGCATGAAAAAGAACGCAAAGACAAATGCCGCACTCAAAGGCGGAGTCGCAAAACGTATCGGCGAAGCCCTCTTCTGGGCGACCCGCAGATAGGATTTCTGCGGCACGGAGCGCACGCCGCTCCGACAAAAACGAATAAGTGCCCGACCCACGGGTCGGGGACAGATAAAAAAGCCGCGCAAAATGCGCGGCTTTCGTCTGCTTTTCGGGTCGGACGTTAAATGCCGATGCCGTCCGCGCGCAAACCGCGCGCCGACGGGAGCGTCACTCCGTCTTCGGACGCGCGAGCTCTTCTTCGAGTTTCGCCGCGTACTTTTCAAGATACACTTTTATGATGCTCATCACCTTGTCGTACTCTTCCTGCGATTTGTAAAGGAATGGGTCGGGGATGGGAGTATACTTCCCTTCCGCGGCATAGGACAGCGTCACGAACTTTTTGCGGTATCTGCAAGGCGTGAGCCAACCGTGCATTTTGGACATCCCGACGATGACGTCGGCTTCGCGGAACTTTTCGGGCGAACACCATTTGAAAGAGGGTTTGAACGCGAGGATTTCTTCCTTTTTGAAGCCTTCCCTTTCCAGGCTGACGACGGCTTTCGGGAAGATGGTCTTGCTCTTGTTGAAGACGGCGGACGACGAAACGTCCGTCACCGCCGCGGAAAGCACGGGACTGCCGGCGACAATGCGCCTGAAAACGAACTCCGCATAAGGACTGCGGCATACGTTGCTGGAACAAACGAACAGAATTTTCATATCTCCTCCGCGGGGTCGACGGGCACGGATATCTCCGCGTCTCCGTCGGGATAAGTGCAGCACGGGTGAATTATGCCGCGCCCTTTGTCTTGCACGCTTCTGCGGTCGTGCGCGGGGTCCGTCGTAAAATCGCCGCTCAGCGCAAGGCTGCGGCAGAAGCCGCATTCGCCCACACGGCACTGCGAAAGCGCTTTCAGCCCCGCCCTCTCCATTGCGACCATCAGAGTTTCTCCCGCGCGGGCGGGGATGTCGTAAGTTCTGCCGCCCATATGCACGCGCAGAGCGAAAACCCTGCCTTCCGTATCCCCGCGGTCGGTGACGGAGTTTGCGGAAAACTTCATATTCCTTACGCTAGCGCACCCCGCAAGCTCGCGCGCTATATGTCCGTAAAGGGCGTCGCCCCCGCAGGCAAACAGGGTGCATTCCCTGCCGCCCGTATATTTTGCGAGCAATTCGGCGGTGAACACTCCCTTTTCCGCAAAATCGGGCGTGTCCTCCTCCACGACATACACCACCTGCACGCGGCAGCGGTCCAGCGCGTCGAGCTTTTCGGTGAAAAGCAGTTCGAACGCATTCCTGACGCAATAAAACAGAGTCATCGTGAACGGCTCGCTGCCCTCGTCCGCCGCCTTTGCCATAGACAGCATAGACGTGATGCCCGCACCGCCCGCGACGCCCACGACGTGCGCCGCGTCGTTTTCCGCGTCGTAAACGAACTTTCCGTCCGGCTTCGACACTTCCAGCACGTCGCCCTCTTTCACTTCGTCCAGCAGATAGCCCGAAAGGATACCCGCCTTTTTTATCGTCGAGATATATATGCCGTCTTCCGATGCCTCACGCGGCGAGGACGCAAGCGTATACGCCCGCGTCACGCGGCTTCCGCCGACATTTGTCGTCACGGAAATATAGTTGCCCGCACGCGCAGGCGCGAGAGTGCGCGTCCTTACTCCGTCCGCTTCAAAAGTGAAAGTTTTCAGCCCGGGGAAATGCTCCGTGACCGCCTTTACTCTCACAAACTGTTTGCCGCCGTCCGCGGGTGCAAGGGATACGTTCTCAAACATCGCTCTCTCCGTTTTCAATCCATTGCAATGACCATTTTATTATAAAGCACTTCGCTCCAAATATCATAAATGAAGATGAACGGCCACAGCACGAAATTTGCAAGTCCCGTGACGAGCGTCCCTAGCCGCCAAGATTCGAAATAACGCATAATACGCAAAAGCCATGGCATTATGAAACAAAACAGCAGCATTAAAATGATTTTCAGTAATTTCGGCAGCTGTTCGAATCTTTGAGTCGGGGTCGTTTCGTCGGGAAGTTCCGGTATGCTCACGCTGAACGTGGAGCCTTTCCCTTTACGTGAACGCACTTTTATCTCGCCGCCGTGACGGCGCGCTATGTTCTGCGCGACGTAAAGCCCTAGTCCGGAATTTTTGGAATCCGTCCTTGACGATTCCTCCATAAAAAATTTATCGAAAACATAAGGAAGATTCTTCTTGTCTATTCCTCTCCCCGTATCTTTCACTTTAACAACGAAGAATTTTCCGTTATGTTCGAACGATACCGTAATTTTCCCGCCCTCGTCCGTATATTTCACGGCATTGGAAACGATGTTCTGAAACACGCGTTCCAGCTCTCTTCTGTCCGCATAAATTTCCGCGGAAGGAATGCGGTGCACCTTGTAGGTGATGTTCTTCGTCTTTGCCAGCGTTTCGTATTTGTCCAGCACTCCGCCGAGAAAGGTGCGGGTGTCCACTTTCTCTTTGAGGGTGTCGATGTCGTCGATTTCGTGCTTGGAAGTTTCGACGAGTTTGAGCACCAGCCCGTTGAGCTGTTCCGTCTTTTCGGAGATGAGCGCGAGATAATCCTTGTCGTCCATCCCGTCCTGCAAACACTCCGCATAGCCCGAAATGAGCGCGAGCGGAGTCTTGACGTCGTGCGCGACGCTTGCGATTGCGAGTTTGTTCTGCTCAATCGCACGCGCGTGCGCAATCTGCTGTTCGAGGGTCTTCATACGCAGCTTTTCCAGCGCGCGCAGGATTTTCCGCTGCGAAGCGGACCCCCTCGGTTCGATGGGCGTGGAAATATCGCCGTCGTTCAAAGCGTCGACGGCGATTTGCACGTAATTTTTCCTGCCTCTCAATCCTGCCATTTATAACCCAGCCCCCATACGGTGACCACGTTTTCTATGCCGAATTTCGCGAGCTTTTCCCTGAGCCTCGCCACCGTTACGGCGACGGTGTTTTCGTCGATGTAGTCGTCGTAACCCCACACGACGTCGATGAGTTTCTGCTTGCTGAAAATCTGGTTCGCGTTTTTGGTGAGGAAGTCGAGCAGATTGAACTCTTTCAGCGTGAGCGGCACGCTCTCCCCGTCCACCTTGACTTCGTGACGGGTGGAAGAAATCTTCATTTTTCCGTACACTCTCTCGCTCTTTTCCTGCGTGTTGAACTCATAGTAGCGCCTCAGCTGCGCGTTGACCCTGCCCACCATCTCCTTGAAAGAGAATGGCTTTGTCATATAGTCGTCCGCGCCCAGCTCGAACATACGCAGTTTCTCGTCCTCGCCCACGATTGCGGACACCACGATGACGGGGATGCTGTATTCGCGGCGCAAAGATTTGCACACTTCGTATCCGTCGACGACGGGCATCATTATGTCCAGCAGCACGAGGTCGGGCTGCATACTGCGGGCGTATTCCAGCGCCTGTGCGCCGTTGAAAGCCTGATAGACCGAGTGCCCCGCCTTGATGAGGTAGTTGCGCATCATATCGTTGAGCTCGGTGTTGTCTTCGGCAATAAGGATTTTTCTCATAAACCTCTCCTTCCGCTATTTCAGTTCTATGCCGTGTTCGCGGAAATATCTGACGTACGACCCGCGCCAATATGCGCAGACATCCTTACGCGTCAGCCCTTCCGTAGACCCTTCCATTTCGTACGCGCCGTTCACCTTCCAGCCTTGCAGCAGTCCTATGCTTATGGCGTCCGTCGGACAGTTGAAGGAGCACGCTGTGCATCCTATGCAATGTTTCCCGAACGAAGGCAGCCCGTCTTTCATCACTATGTTGGACATCGGGCACAGCCTTTCGCATTTGCCGCAGGACACGCACTTTTCCGCGTCCGCCTTGAAAAACCTGCCGAGGAAAGGCATTCCCTTGTGCTCCACCGCCACCACAAACCGCGTGAGCACCGCGGGCAGTTTGGCTTTGAGCTGTCTTTCCTTGCCGTCAAACACGTCGTCCGCGTCCGCGGGGGCGGTGTTTTTCGCCGCCTGCCACATAAGCGCCGCCATTTTGTCGGAATGGCGGAAAATCATATTGTACGGCATAACGTAATGAAACTCCCCTTTCTTGACGTACCCTTTCTTTTTGAGTATGCGGTCAAGTATGCGGGAGGACGCGTCGTTGACGTGCAGCGGCTCGCCGCTGGTCTTTATAACATAATAACCTTTTCCGGGGCAGTCTTGCAAGCCCTTTGCGAAATCGAGCACATTTTGCGGCGCGTTGAACCCGTGGACGGGATAACCTATGCACAGCGTATCGTATGCCGCGACATCCGGGCGCTCCGCGTCCGTGCGTATTTTTTTGATTTCGCACTCCGCTCCGCGCTCCCTGAGTCTTCTCGCAAACAGACCGCACACCTTCGCGGTGTTTCCGCTTGCGGACAACACGGTGAAAAGCACACGCATATCAGTACCTCCTGTACATAGCTTTGTCGCCGCTGAAAAAGTATTCCGTGTTTTCCTCTCTCGCGTGAGTGTCGTACCACACCTGCGCATAGAAAGGCATAAACTTGGCAAGCCTGTCGTAATCCCACGGTTCGGGCTGACAGCACACGGGACACCAGTGCCCCGCTTTCAGCACGGTATACGGCGACGCAAAGAACGTATGTCCGTCGTGGCACTCCCATTCGAGTTTGGTGTAAAGGTCGCCGCGCGTCATACTCTCGCTCAGGCACTTGCCTCCGCGGTACGCGGCGGCGTTTTGCATATCCTCGATGTCGAGCTCACTGTCGGGCTTGCTTTCGTCATAGCCGTGATTGAGCAGAAAGCCGTACTTTTTGATGTTCTCCGTCTTGCGTATCGCGTCGTAATCGATGTTGCCGTCCGCGACCTCGCCCTTTGCCAGCACGGGGAAATCCTTCCAGTTCTTCACCATACATTTGAGGTTGTCCTCGCTGCCGAAAAATGCGCGAATGCGCCCTTTATCGTTGAGTTTGACCCATTCAAGCGGCGAATTGATGTGTTTGAGCAGCCTTTTGAACCCGACAGCCGATATGACGCCGGACGGCACGACGGCGGCAGCTTTATATACGGGGAACTTCTGCACTATCGCTTTGCAGAACTCGTCTATGGTGTCGTGCTGGAAGTCGAACATATCGTTCAGCACGTCCCCGTCGGCAAACCACAGTCCGTGGAAATTGCGGATGGAATTCCACCCCGGGCTCATCACTTTTTCTATGTCGCTGCCTATGGTGGTGAGGAGTTTGGCATAAGTGTCATAGCCCGTCACGCGGTTCGCCTCTCCGCCGCCGAGGTTGTAGCACTTCTTCCAGAACCCGTCGACTTCGCCTTTGAGGTCGCGCTCCACAATGCGTTTTATCAAGAGTCCGCTGTCGCGCGACGTGGACCATTCCAAGGGCACGTTTATGCAGGTGTGGAACATCAGCCCGTCGCTCATATTGTCCTTCATCATATTGTAGTGCAACATAGCGGTCTGACGGATTATCGCCCAGCAGCGGAGCCCGCTGTCGAGGACGTATCTTTCGCCTTTGAGTTTGCTTTCGGAATAGACGTCGTACGCGCTGGGCAGCAGAGGGTCGCCCACCCTGCCCCAGGGGTGCAGATAGTTGCGGTGACCGTAAAGCGCGACGGTCGAAATATGTACGAACTTGGGCTGAACTTCGCCCATTGCTTCCACCGCGTCCACCATATTGCGCGTCCCTATGTGGTTTGCGCGTTTCGCCCCCTCGGGGTTGTGGTCGGAAGCGGGCGGGATGAGCGCTCCGACGTGGAAAACGTAATGCGTGCCTTCCACGAGCTCGCGGCAGGCGTCGGCGTCGCCGAGGTCGCCCCACACCGCCTGCACGCGCTTGCCGTAAACACGGCGCGCCGCAGCGGCGAAATTTCTGTCTTTTGAAGTACGGCGGACAAGGAACTTGACCTTTTCCACCTCGTCGAGTTCGAGAAGCTGCCTCAGACATTCTCTGCCCATATTTCCGCTTGCTCCCGTAAGCGCAATTACGACTGACATAATCCACCTCCTGTTTACGCTATCATCTTAATCCGCGAATCTTACCCTGTCTTGACGATTTTCTTACTATTTTATTACATTGCGCCGACTTCGTTTTTCGGACTGGTCCCGGACAACGGAAAGGACGCGGCACGCCGCGTCCTTCCGCAAAAAACTTAAAAATCCGTCAGGCTCATTTCATATGAGGAAAACCGTCCGGGAGCTGTTTGCCGAGCATCCCCAGACTGCCCGCGATGATGAGCAGCAGCACAACCACCGCAAAGATACATCCGAGCGCGACAAGCTGCCATTTGCGCGGAAGGTCGTGCACCACATACGCCGCAAAATAAAACGGGCAATAACCGATGAGGAACAGGACTATCGGCATTGTCGGCTGCCACCACGTCTTTTCCCACGTCAATACGCCGCAGGCGTTGAGAAGTATCTCGATTATGACCGCCGCAACCGCGCCTATCAACGCCAGCGACACCCTGCCCATCACGGCTTTGACTTTCAGCCTTCTCTCCTCGGGAAGAAGATTCTTTGCCGCGACATTGGCTTTATAGTACATATTGTTCGGGTCGTTGAGCCAGTTTTTATTGCCGTCCCAGAATCCCGCGCCCTCGCTTTCGGGTGAAGTGCGCAGAAGTTTGCACGCCACTATTCCGAGCACAAAGAACATAAACGAAATCTCGATGTTATAGCCGACCAGGATTTGAAGCGCGCTTCCGCCTGCCGCCGTCGTGCCCCAAACGGGCTGCCCCGTCGTGGCATACACCATCGCATTCCAGGTTTCGTTGAAGACGTCCATAAGCCAGAATGCCGCCGCGCCGAAGACGATATTGTACCTCTTGTTTTTCAGTTCCGTGACGATGATGTAAAGCACCACGAGAAACATAGGCACAATGTACCATTTCAAAGTAGACGCATCCTGCAAAACCTCCTCCAACATTTCGGGAGTGGTGGTGCCGGGTGCTTTTGCCGAAAGTAATGACAACATATTTCCCTCCTTTGCCCGTCGGCATACGCATATTCCGTCGTCCCGCGCAAAGCCGCCGCGCATCTTATCATAGTTCAATTGTAAATCAGCCGTTGCTGTATGTCAATGCCGAACGTCGCACGTCCTCTGCGGATTGCTTCAAAATCCGCCCCGCGAAAAAAAACGACGCCGCAAACGCGGCGTCCGAATATGTGCGGGACACTTCCGTTCACATCCCGCTCCCCGTAAAATAAAACGTCAGATTGTCGCAGACGACATAAAGAACGTATTGCTCCGTTCCGTCCGCCGCGTGCGTGCGGCCGCAAGTGCCGTAATAGGTCTGCGACTCGCCCACGAAATCGTATTCTATCAGGCTTGCCCCTCCCGACTCTCCGCTTTTCTTCCACCCGCCGACAATCTCATCGCCGTTTATGAAAGTGAGCACAATCCTGTTTTCAGTGAAATCGGCGGTGACCATATCCTCGTTCACTTCCATATCGTCATACCTCCCGCCAAGGCTCGCGTAATAGGTGGTGACGGTGTCGTTTTCCGTGACGGTGAGGGAATAAAACACCCATTCCGCATCCGTAGGCAGCGGCGAAGAAGACGCGTCGTCGCAAGCGGTCAGCGCGGCGCATACCGCCGCGACAAGACACAGCGCACATATCACGGAAACAATTCTTTTCGGCATTTTATCTCTCATTTTATCCATATAAAGCCCGTTTTTGGTCAATTAGATGTATTTTCGGAAAGCGTCCGCCCTCGCCGCGTCCCGCGGTCACACGCTTTCGTCCGCGCATTCCGCCAGCGCTTTTGCGCAGAACGCCTGCGCCTCTTTCAGACACTCCCTGCCCGAGCGTGCAAGCTCGCACGCGAGCGCTCCCGCGTGCACTCCGTTTATCCCCGTGCAAAGGAAATAGCCGTGCCGCGCTCCCGCCGCGGCAAGTTCGTCGCGCAACGCTTCCGACTCTTTTTTCAGCCTGTCCGCTTTCGAGGCGACAATGAACGTCGGAGGAAATTCCGCGTCCGCGTACGCGTCGACAGCAACGGGCAGTCTGCTCTTCCCCGTGAATTCGCGCACGAGTTCCGCGTCGGATTTTCCGAGCAATGCCTTGACGTAAAGGGCAATCTGCGGAAAGCGCGTGCCTATCGAACGTACGGGGTCGAAAAGTCCGCTCAAAGTCACGCACGCCGAAACGCCGAAAGACGCGCGGAATTTAAATTCTATCCCCAACGCGTCGTAAAGTCCGCGGTGGGATGCCACCGCCGCGACAAGAGCGGCGAAATATCCGCCAGCGCTGTCGCCCGCCACGACGATTTTCCGCGTGTCTATGCCGAACTCCTCCGCACGTTCCAGCACAAATTCTATGCCTTTGAAGATTTCCCTTATATGTTCGGGATGTTCGGCATCGAGCGCGTAATCGTAACCGATGTTCGCCGCCACGTACCCCGCTTCGACCCAGTTGTAGCAATAATATCTTCTGTTCGGGCGCAGTCCCGACACAAATCCTCCGCCGTGAATGTAGACAAACAGAGGCAGTTTGTCAGACGTCCCTGCGGGACGGAATACGTCGAGAGCCGCTCTTTTCCCTTCGCCGTAACGCAGACCGCGGATTTTCGCAATCCCCTTGTGCACTCTTGCGAAAGGTATGTAGAGAAACATCTCGCCGATGTTGAGATATGCTTTCGACAGCCGCACCGCGGCGCGGTCCTTTGCGGTGAGTCCCATTCCTTTCTCCTGTCAAAATCTGAGAAAATAGACGAAATTGCCGTGCTTGCGTATGAGGGACACCATTTCGTCCGCCGAGAGCCACACCGTCGCGGTGTTGTCGCAGGGATGAACGCCTATCTCCTTGCCCCTGAATTCCGCATCGACGACAAACTTCACCTTTTTCGCCGCGTCGTTCATATATCCGAGCGGCGTCACCGAGCCCTTCGCGAGCCCCAGCAGCTCTGCCAAATCTTCTTCGGAAGCGAAAGTCAGTTTGCGCGCGCCCATTTTCTCCTGCACTTCGCGCAGGGAAACGTGCTTGTCCTGCCTCACGGTCAGGACATAATAGTTCAGCCTCTTGTCGTCGCGCACGAACAGATTTTTCGCAATCTCGTCGCCGCCTTCGAGTCCCATAGCGATGACGTCGTCTATCGTGTCCGCGTGCGCGTGCTCCGCCAGCCTGTATTTCACGCCCGCCGCATCCAAAGTGCGCAGGCAATCTTCGATTTTCCCGTTCAAGTAACTCCTCCGTCCGCAATCCGTCGGCGCGGACCGCTAAAAAACACGTCACGTGCACCAGTTGCAATATCGTTTCGCGGATTTGAAAAATTGAAAACACAATCCGTGTATTATTGCACCGCACAATATTCGGCGGATACACTCTTCTCCGCCCGAAAACACATCTACCGGCGCGGCAGATTATTCCGCCGCGTCGGTTTTGCGAAGCGGCACGAAACTTTTTCCATAAACTACGGAATACGTTTCGTGTTTTGCGTCAAATCAAAGCGCGCTCCCTGCGGAGCGCGCCTTTCATCACAGCTTTTCCGCGACTTCCCACGCTTTCCACACGACGGTGCGCAGGTTGCCGACTTTTTCTGCGTCGCCCACGACGTGGACGTGCCTTCCGCCCTCCGCGAGCGGCGCGGGGACGTATCCCACGGACACCACGACGCTGTCCGCCTTAATCTCGCGTTTCTTGCCGTCCTTGTCCGCGACGACGACTTTGCCGTCCTCAATCTTCTCGACTTTGCTTTCGAGATACACGGGCACTTTCTTGTAGGCGAAGTAGTCGCGCAGATAAGACGAGTTCGCAAGGCAGAGCCCCGGCGTGGTGATAAGGTCGTTCTGTGCCTCGACGATGACGGGACGTTTGCCTTTCAGGAAGAGGTCATAGGCGATTTCGCAGCCTGTAAGCCCGCCGCCGATGATGACAACGTCGTCGCCGACCGCCGCACCGTTCAGATACTGTATCGCCTCGATGCTGCGCTCGATGCCGGGGATGCGGAGTCTGCGCGGTTTCGCACCCGTCGCAATGACCACTTCGTCCGCGCCGAGAGAGGTTATGTCTTTCACTTCGGTGTTGAACTTCACCTCGATGCCGAGTTTTGCAATCTGCCTGCGGTACCACTCGATGAGCGCGCGGTCCTTTTCCTTGAACGAAGGCGCCGCCGCGGGGATGAACACGCCGCCGAGCTTGTCGCTCTTTTCGTAGATGGTGACTTTGTGTCCTCTCAACGTGGCTATCCTCGCCACTTCCATACCGCCCACGCCGCCGCCGACGACCGCGATTTTCTTCTGCTTCTTCGCGGGGACGATATCGAACTTGTGCCCTTGCATCGTGCGCGGATTGAGTGCGCACCTTGCCATATGCTGCGCGTCGGATATGGGCGCGTCGTTGCCCGTGCCTTTGTGCTTGGACATAGTGAAGCACCCGTTGTGACAGCAGATGCAGGGCTGAATGTCTTCAAGCCTGTCCTCTTTGAGCTTTGTGACCCATTCCGCGTCGGTGAGGAACTGCCGTGCCACGCCCATTGCGTCGATTCTGCCTTCCGCAACCGCTTCCGCCGCGGCGTCCGCTTCCATACGGCCCGCGCAGACGACGGGGATGTCGACGAATTTCTTGATGTGCGCCACGTCTTCGAGGTTGCAGTTCTGCGGCATATAGGCCGGCGGATGCGCCCAATACCACGCGTCGTAAGTGCCGTTGTCCGCATTGAGCATATCGTAGCCCGCGTCCTGTAAGAATTTCGCGGCGATCTCCGACTCCGCCATATCCCGGCCCGCTTCCACGTAGTCCTCGCCGGGCAGAGCGCCCTGCCGCAGGCCCTTGGTCTTGGAAACCACGCTGTATCGCAGGGACACGGGGAAATCATGACCGCACTCCGCCTTGATGGCCTTGACGATCTCCGCCGCAAAGCGGTAGCGGTTTTCCAAACTTCCGCCATACTCGTCGGTACGCTGGTTGACATATTTCAGAGTGAACTGGTCGAGAAGATAGCCCTCGTGCACCGCGTGAACCTCCACGCCGTCCACCCCGGCCTTTTTCAGCAGAGCGGCGCTCTTAGCGAAGGAATCGATGATCTCCTGAATCTCCGCTTTCGTCATTTCCCGGGAGGGCAGTTTATCCGACCAGCGGTTTTCCGAAGGGCTGGCGGAGGCGGTGATCTTGTCTAAGTCCATAAAGGGCTTGGACAGCACCCGCAGAGCCTTGTTGTTGTACAGCGTCTCCATCATTTCGCTGACGGTGAAGGAGCGGCCAAAGCCCGCGGTGAGCTGGACGAACAGCTTGGCCCCGGTCTTGTGGAATTCCGGCATCCATTTTGCCAGATCATCGTACATTTTCTTATTTTTGTGGAGCCACTGACCGAGCATGGGGTTGTACACCGGCTGACAGCCGGGCAGCACCAGGCCCACGTTGTTTTTCGCCACCTCCATCAGGAATTTCGCACCGACCTTGTCGAAGTGGTTCACTTCCATCCAGCCGAACAGGTCGGTCCCGCCCATGGAGGTCATGACAATGCGGTTCTTGATCTCCACATTTCCAATTTTCCAGGGGGTAAATAAGGGGTTCAGTCTTTCATCCATAAGAATTTCCTCCTGAGTGCTTCTATTTTGGTTCACAATGAGAATGTGAACCACGCCTCAGGATCATTATAGTTCTCATTTGGCATCCAGTAAACTGTTTTTTTTAGAAAGATTATAGATCACGCTGTGGACAGTCAGGTGTTCGCCGTTGCTGTTCCAGCTTCTGCACCCCACGGAAGCCAGAATATCCATAGCTCCCTTCTCGTCCGCCACGGTGCCCTCGATCCCGGCAAGCCGTTCGTAAATGTGCTGATAGCGGTCAAGGTCCTTCATGTCTTCCTCGTTGTCATAGTAGCCGGGCTGAATGACAAAATTGGTCACCCACTGGAAGTCGCTGTCTCCTTCCGCCTGTTCGATGTAGGAACCCTGGTCGTTATAGGTGATCACCAACTGCCGCGCAGAACCGTCCAGGTCGGTGTCATCGGTGTCATTGGCCCACTCAAAAATCGCGCTGCGTCCGCTGGCATCGGCCGCCATGTAGTAGTAGGAGGTTCCTGCGGAGTCGTGCATATCATAGGCTTTGGCGATTTCCACCGCCTCGTCCAAATCGTCAACATAATCCAGCACCAGCCGTATCAAAACCAAGGTTGTCACGGCATCATTCCGCTGCGGCAGTCGCTCCCGGAGAGCTGTTTCAGTTCGCTGGAACTGGCTGGACTCGAACCAGCATCACGCGGCTTTCCAGGGCCGCACTCAACCCTTGAGCTACAGTTCCATTTGAATACTTTGGTGATGCCTACGGGAGTTGAACCCATATTTCCAGCTTGAGAGGCTGGTGTCATATCCATTAGACGAAGGCACCATATGGTGATCCGTGCCGGACTTGAACCGCGCATTACAGCCTTGAAAGGGCTATGTCCTTACCATTTAGACGAACGGACCAGATTCACAGGGAGTTTCCTCCCTGCATTAGGAATTGGTTGTAACAAGAATATCATCAATGCGCACACCGAAGAGTGCTGCAAGAACGATCAGATTATCGACAGTCGGGAGCGCAGCTCCACTCTGCCACTTGTAAATCGCCTGCGGGGAATGGAACCCAAAGACAATTTGTATGTCTGCAACGGAAAGCCCAGCAGACTTCCGCAGTCTTACAATATTGGCACCGGTCAGTGCCAGATCAATGGTGGGAATGTTCATCATTTACACCTCCTGTTCCGAATGATTTTGACCATAGGGTACGAAAAGCCGCTTGCCTCACACTCAAGACAAGCGGCTTTCTATCATTCAGACAGGACGATGCCCAGATAGGCTCTAGGCGTTCATACTATACCGAAACTTCTGCTTATCTCGAAAATGAGCGTGCTTCGCAAAGCTATGTTCCTCAAACTGGAAAATAGCCTGCCGTTCGCTCATATGCGATGTCCATTTCCTCGCCACCAGCAAGAAGGAGAGGCCACTGCTCAAAATAATGGTCGGTTGTGCCAACATAAACAATCTCCAGCGTAGTGTTCGGCAGAACATCAGCAAGCTTCTTATTGAATGCTTTGATAACGTCTGCGGAGCCTTCCATCCCGTCATCGACGTAGTACCACTTCAGCGTGACCGGTTCGAGTTCCTCGTCACCGGAAGTGGTTTCTTCGGTAGCCTGCGTGTTTTCGGTGTCCGTCGTGACGTTGTCTGAGGGATCAGCTTCCGCCGACGGATCGGCCTGTTTGCTGCAGCCTGCAAATATCCGCAACCTTGAGGTAACTGAACTCCACGCCCTTGATGGCGTAGCCGGTTTCGCCGTTGCCCAGCGTGGAGCTGCCGCCGCCCAGAACATCGTTCACGCCGGTCTGATTGAACACGCCGGTGGACACATAGGAGGAATCCCAAACGCCGTCCTTTTCGGCATTGGTCAGATCGTACTTGTAGATGGTCAACGAGCCGGTTCTGGATTCATCAATGGGAGCGTCCTCCAATTCGGCAGCGGAGACAGCGACGGGGAAGCAAAGCAGCATGGTCAGAGCCAGCAGCAGGGAGAGAATGGCCCAGGGAATCAAAACGGCCCCTACCCCCAGTACCGGCAGGGCGTCCACCAGGGCGGTGAAGGCGGCGGCCAGCAGGGCATAGT
>OLZB01000031.1_pt1 | contig 111481 bp, 77 predicted proteins | sample 1673421 | NCBI WGS metagenome assembly OLZB01 (sample SAMEA103958111, study PRJEB25191) | human gut metagenome | biome: human-associated habitat [ENVO:00009003]; feature: intestine environment [ENVO:2100002]; material: feces | place: Germany | collected 2013/2015
ACGATGCCCTTGACAAGGAAATCAATATGTTAAAATTTTACTTGGACACTACTGCGATTCATCGCGTCTCTACGTTTTTCCGCCGAACCCCCTGCGTTTTCCGCACTATCCCTTGGGATTCTTCGCGCTGCCCGCAGGTGTAATCCGCGCTGCCCGCAGGTGTAGTCCGCGCTACACGGCGGTGTTTCCTGCGCTACACGGCGGTCTTTTTCGCGCTACCCCGCGGTCTTTCCCGCGCCGCTCAATGCGCCTCCAGCCAGTTGCTTCCCCAGCCCGCGTCGGCCGTCAGGGGCACGCTGAGCTGGCAGGCACCTTGCATCTCCTCTATCACCACGCGCTCCACCAACTCTTTCTCCTCGGGAAGGACAGAGAAGTTGAGCTCGTCGTGCACCTGCAGTATCATCTTGCTGCGGATGCCCTCACGGCGGAAACGGTCGTGTATGCGTATCATGGCCACCTTGATGATGTCGGCCTCGGAGCCCTGTATGGGGGCGTTGATGGCGTTGCGCTCGGCGAATCCCCTCACGGTGGCGTTCTGGCTGTTGATGTCGGGCAGGTAGCGGCGGCGGTGGTAGAGGGTCTCGGCGTAGCCCCTCTGGCGGGCGCTCTCCTTGGCCTTCTCCATGAACTCGTGCACCTTGGGGAAGGTGGCGAAGTAGCCGTCTATCAATGACTTGGCCTCGTTGTTGGAGATGTTCATGCGCTGTGCCAGGCCAAAGGTGGTAATGCCGTAGATGATGCCGAAATTGGCTTGCTTGGCCTTTTTGCGCTCGTCGGCGGTCACCTCTTCTATCCGCTTATGCCATATCCTGGCGGCCGTGGCGGCATGGATGTCGTGCCCTCCGTTGAAGGAGGCTATCATGTTCTCGTCTCCCGAGAGGTGGGCCATGATGCGGAGCTCTATCTGGCTGTAGTCGGCGGAGAAGAAGAGGCAGCCCTCCTCGGGTATGAAACAGCGGCGTATCTCCTTGCCGTCATCGTCTCTCACGGGTATGTTCTGCAGGTTGGGGTCGCTGCTGGAGAGCCTTCCCGTGGCCGTGACGGTCTGGTTGAAAGAGGTGTGTATGTGCCCCGTCCTGGGATTCACCAGCCTGGGCAATGCCTCTATGTAGGTGCTCAGGAGCTTTCTCAATCCCCGGTAGTCCAGTATGTCGGCCACGATGGGGGCTTTGCCGCGCAGTTGCTGCAGCACTTCCTCGCTGGTGACGAACTGTCCTTTCTTGGTCTTGCGGGGTTTCTCCACCAGCTTCATCTCGTCGAACAGCACGTCGCCCACCTGCTTGGGCGAGGCGATGTTGAAGGAGTGCCCCGCCTGTTGGTAGATGCGCTGCTCCAGCTCCTCCAGTCGTTTGCCCAGTCCCTGGGAAGTCTCTTGCAGCGCCTTGGTGTCCAGCCTCACGCCCGTCAGCTCCATGTCCGCCAGCACGTTGACCAGTGGCATCTCGATGTCCCAGAACAGCCGCTCGGCGTTCACCTCCTTCAGCTTCGGTTCCAAGACGTTCTTCAGCCGCAGCGTGATGTCCGCGTCCTCGGCGGCGTACTCATAGATCTCCCCGGGCGGCAGGTCCCGCATGTTGGCCTGCTGCTTCCCCTTGGGGCCTATCAGCTCTTCTATGTGGATGGTCTTGTAGTTGAGATACACCTCCGCCATGTAGTCCATGTTGTGCCGCAGCTCCGGTTGCAGGAGGTAGTGGGCTATCATCGTGTCGAACATCCGTCCCCTCACCTCCACGCCGTAGTGGCTCAACACCTCTATGTCGTACTTGATGTTTTGTCCTACTTTCAGTATTCGCTCGTTTTCGTAAATGGGCTTGAAGATGGCGACGATTCTCTCGGCTTCCTCCCGCTCACTGGGAATGGGCACGTAAAACGCCTTGTGTTCTTCCACCGAGAAGCTCAAACCCACCAATTCGGCCTCTATCGCGTTGGTGGAAGTGGTCTCCGTGTCTAGACTGAGAATTTCTTTTGTAACGAAAAAGTCACAAAGACGGTGCATTTCGTCTTGATTATCAACCAATTTGTAGTCATGAGCCGTCGTTTTCAGGCTCTCAAAACTCTCGTTTTTATAATCTTCCGTACTCTCGGCCTGAAATTCCGCGAATATATCGAGCTGCTGGTTCTTCTTTTTTTGGCTTTTTTCAGATTTGTTAAGTATCTTGTCCGCAAAGCTCTTAAACTCCAATTCCTGGAGGATGGCGGACAGTTTCTCGTAGTCGGGCTCCACGATTCTCAGGTCGTCGAGTTTTGTTTCCATGGGCACCTCGGTGCAGATGGTGGCCAGGTACTTCGACATCTTGATGTCTTCCACGTGGGTCTCTATCCGTTCGCGCAACTTCCCCTTCAGCTGGTCGGTATGCGTCAGCAGTTCTTCTATGCTTCCAAATTGGTTGATGAGTTTCCTGGCCGTCACCTCTCCCACGCCGGGGCAGCCGGGATAGTTGTCCGCCGTGTCGCCCATCAAGGCCAGCATGTCGATGACTTGCCCGCTGCTCTCCACGCCAAACTTCGCTTTCACTTCCGTGAGCCCCATCGTCTCGTAACCGCCGCCATGCCTGGGCCGGAAGATATAGACGTGTTCGCCCACCAGCTGGCCATAGTCCTTGTCGGGCGTGAGCATGTAGGTCTCCACGCCTTGCGCCCCCATCCGCTTGGCCATGGTGCCTATCACGTCGTCGGCCTCATAGCCGTCCACTTGCAGAATAGGGATGCGATAGGCCGAGAGTATATCCTTGATGATGGGCACGGAGCGTTGGATGTCTTCTGGAGTCTGTTCTCTTTGTGCCTTGTATTCAGGGAACGCCTCATTGCGGAAGGTCAGTCCGTGGTCGAAAGCCACGCCTATGTGGGTGGGTTTTTCCTTGGTCAACACCTCGTTGAGCGTATTGCAGAAGCCCATGATGGCTGACGTGTTAAGCCCCTTGGAGTTGATGCGGGGCGTTTTTATCAGTGCGTAATATGACCGATATATCAGCGCGTAGGCATCAAGAAGAAACAATTTATCCATATTTATTCCGTTTTTCTGCGTAAAATTACAAAAATTCCATTACAATTACGGGAAAAAGCATTAATTTTGTATCAAATTACGGATATCTATGGATTATTTGTCGATTATCAGGCAGCCTATCGCCAGCGAGATGGAAGATTTCATCGCATTGTTCAACCAATCGATGAGCCATCCCGACGGCTTGTTGTCACAGGCTCTCGACCATATACGCCAGCGGGCGGGGAAGCGCATGCGCCCCATGTTGATACTATTGATGGCCAGCAATTTCGGTCGGGTCAATGAGGCGGTGCAGCATGCCGCCGTGGGACTGGAATTGCTCCACACCGCCTCGCTGGTGCATGACGACGTGGTGGACGAGAGTGATTCCCGCCGCGGGCAAGCCAGCGTGAATGCCTGCTATGATAACAAGGTAGCCGTGTTGGTAGGGGATTACATCCTTTCCACCGCCTTGCTTTGTGTCTCGCGCACCCATTCCGAGAACATCGTGCGCTACTTGGCTGAGCTGGGGCGCACTCTTTCCAACGGCGAGATATTGCAGCTTACCAATATCCGTAACAGTGAAATATCCGAGGAGGTGTACTATCAGGTCATCAAGCAGAAGACCGCCGCCCTCTTTGAGGCTTGCGCCGGTATTGGGGCATTAGCCGTAGGCGCTCCCGCGGAGTCTATCGAGGCCGCCAAGAAGTTTGGCCAAAACCTGGGCATCATCTTCCAGATACGCGACGACATCTTTGATTATTATCCTTCCTCGGACATCGGCAAGCCCACGGGCAACGACATGGCCGAGGGAAAACTGACCCTCCCCGTGCTCTACGCCTTGCGCCACACGCAAGACGAGCCCATGATGGAGCTGGCGCGCAAGGTGAAGCGCAACGAGATAACTGCCGATGAAATCGCCCAATTGGTGGACTTCACCAAGCGGAATGGCGGCATTGAGTACGCGGAAGGCCGCATGTGGGACTTCCACCGGGAGGCTTCCGACTTCCTGCGGCAATATGTTCGCGACGAGCAAATCAACCTGGCGCTCAGCACTTACCTGGATTACGTAATCAAAAGGGAGAAATAAACGCGGCGGTCTGCCTGTCCGCGTAAAACGAATAAGCCGCCATATCACCCGAACGAGGGCTGATATGGCGGTATTTTAGTGATTATTCCTTCATGGTCAACTTGCCGTTTTCATCGGCCGTGAAGCGCACTTCATAGAACACGATGGAAGTGCGTCCAGCGTTCGAGACGGTTTCCTTTCCATCCTCCACCACGTTCAACGTAAAGGAGATAGGCTCCTTGTCGTAGGTGTTGATAGAGAACATGTCCAAGGATTTATACTTGTAGCTCTTGGGAAGCATGGCTTTCGCGTCTTCTATCATCTTCGTGTATTGCTCCCCGCTTAGTTTCTCCAGGTCCAGGGCGGGGTAATCCTTGGGATTGTCAAGCTTGTCGCCTTTGGCAAAAGGAGTCTCGTCCAGGTCGCCGGCTTTCCAGCCTAATGAGGCGATGAAAGTCTGCTGCCAGGCCTTGCCGTCTTGGTCTATCATATAGAAGCGTATGGAAGTGACGTTTCCCTCCAATTCTCCTTGACCGCTTTCCTCGTCCCAGTCCACCGACACTATCTTCCACTTGGAGGCATCAAATTGCGACTTGGCCAGTTCCTTGGCCTTTTCCAACACTTCGGGTGAGTCCATCTTCATTCCACCCAGGTTTTGCATTACCTTGTCACATGAAGCTAACAGCAAGGCAATAAGCGCAAACAGTAATAATCCGGTTTTCCTTAGCATGTTTTCTTGGTTTTTATGGGTTAATAATCAAGGTTCTCGCTCATGGTAGTGCGACATTTCGCGATGTCAAAGTTCCTTTCGCGAATATAGCGAATAAACCTTTACCCCCCCCATTTGTTAACTTATTATAAGAATAAATCAGTCTGTTTAACTAAGTGGTAAGAGGCCTATAAGCCTTTGGGAATTGCCTGCGGACGATGTGCGTATTGCCGTTACATGATAAATAAGGTGAGTTCGGCGAAAATCAGTAGAGACGCATCCTTGCGTCTCGGCAAGGCGTGAGGCCCGCGTTGTTGGAACTTTATGATGAAAACCCGCTTGCAGAGACGCAGGTATGTGTCTCTACGCGTTACAAATGGCTATTGTTTTATTCATATACCGTCATTCGTTGCCCACCCAGAGCTTACATGAAGTACTTAGGCCACAGTTGTTCCAGGCGGGTGGCCAAGTGGAATGCCAATACGGGGGGCACGGCGTTGCCTATCACTTTGTAAGCGCCACTGGGGCTAAGGATAAATCTTCTCTCGCTCTCCTTTCTTATCACGAAGGGGTAGTCGGGCGGGAAGGTTTGTATCAGGGCGCATTCTCTTGGGGTGAGGCGGCGTTCCTTCAGTCCCTTGGCCAGTTCTGCGGCTTGCTTTCCGCCATGTTCTGCCGACAGCCGGCGGTATTCTATGTTGCCGTGATGTTCTGAGCGAATCGTGGGTCCCATGCCATCCAGGTTGATTTCCGTCTGTCCCTGAGAGCCATTGCGGAGGTATTTAGCCCCGGAATAGTAGCGTTGCGACTCATCTGCGGTCTCCATAGGCTCCTTGAGGCCTTTCAATACGTCCCGGGTGGTGACCGCCGGCAACAGGCTTTCGTCCTTGATGTTTCCGGCGTGCGTGGGAATGGGGTAGGGGTCGTATTCCACTGGGATGACTTCCGACTCCAAAGCCTTGATGGCTTCAGGTCTGAGCGCGTCTCTTCTAACACCAATGAAGATGACCCTTTCCCGGGTTTCGGGCACGCCGTAGTTGCCGGCGTGGAGCACTTTTGGCGGCAATACGATGTAGCCGTTGCCGTCCGCGCTGGCGAAGTCTTTCTGTATGATGTCTTTCACGTTGCCCAGATTGACCAGTCCCTTTACGTTTTCGGCCACGAATATCTTTGGCCGCGTGATGTCTATCACCTGTTTCATCCAGTAATAGAGCTTGCCGCGGGTTTCCTCCGAGGGCTTGTCGGCCGTGCGCGATTGCCCTTTGTCGTCCTTCAGGGAGTCAAATCCCTGTCGCTTCCCCGCCACGCTGAAGTCTTGGCAAGGAAAGCCGCCCGTCACCACGTCGATGTCTCGCGGGAAGATGTCAGCTCCCGCCTGTTGGGCTTTCACCAGCTCCACGACGCTCTGGCAGTGGTATATCTCCGGGGAATGGCCAAAGCGGCGCATATAGGCATTCCAGGCCACGCACGCCTCGGGCAGAATGTCGTTGGCGAAGACCGTGCGGAAGCGAGTGGGGCGCAATAGCAGCCAATCGTCATTGATGACCCGCTCGATGCGCTCGTCATCGGCGGCAAACGACTTGCGGTTGGCGATGAAATGGCCCTCAAAGCCCAAGTCCATGCCGCCGCAACCCGAGAAGAGGGAAAGCACGCGCAGTTTCCCCTCCGCTCCATTCTCTTCCCGGTGGAATATATGGGGTAGTTCTTCTCTGAGGAAGTTCGCTGGCAGGCAGTCGGAACTGAGCTCAGGATAGCTTGTCGATGTGGTTTTCTGTTGCTCCATAGTACTCTTTGTCCTGCAAAAATACGAAAAATCCGCTAAACATCTTGACGCTTTTCGTAATTAACTTGTTTTCCTCGGCAAAACAAGTTGTTTTCCTTGGCAAATTAACTTATTTCGCGACGCAAAACAAGTTGTTTTGAACCCCCAAAAACAAGCCCTGCTTTTTGGATTCAGAAACCTCGGAAAAGTATCATTACTTACTTGCCGAAGTACCCTTGGGTGAACGGCAAACTACCCTTGGGTAAATGGCAAACTACCCTTGGGTAAATGGCAAACTACCCTTGGGTAAATGGCAAAGTATCCAATAATTCCGAAGAGCTGTACACAAGAAAGGGAAAAGAACCTTGGGCGGTCTAATGATTTGGGTTGAAGTATCATGGCCGACTTGGGGTAAAAATGGAAACGCGATAGCAGCGTGGCGGTTGGCGCGCTGCTATCGCGTTTGAGGCAGGAGTTTTCATCCCTCCGGGGAAGTGCCTTACGGCGGCGGAAACGGGCTTTTCCCGGTCGTGGGAGGTGGCTTCTAGAAGTATTTCACCTCTTTGCCCACTATCTCGCTGATAAGCAAGTTGGTGAGGCGAGAGGTGCCCAGGCGGAACCACTTATTCGTGAGCCATTCCTTGCCCAGCACTTCCTTGACGATGGTGTAGTAATTGACGGCATCCATCACGGTGTTGATGCCACCCGCGGGCTTGAGCCCTATCTGGATGCCCGTCTCTTCGTAGTACTCCTTGATGGCCTGGCACATCACGTAAACGGCTTCTGGCGTGGCTGACACTTTCTCCTTGCCCGTGGATGTCTTGATATAATCAGCGCCGGCGTACATGGCCAGGATGGCCGCTTTCTTGACATTGGCGCAAGAACCAAGGCAGCCCGTCTCCAGGATTACCTTGAGCGGACGCTCGCCGCAAATGGATTTCAGCTCCTGTATCTCGTCGCAGACCGTCTCATAGTCACCGCTCAGGAACTTGCCCACGGCCATGACGATGTCCACTTCGGTAGCCCCGTCTTTCACGGCGAGGGCTGTCTCGGCCACTTTCACTTCCAGGAAGGTCTGTGAAGAGGGGAAACTGCCGCAGACGTTGGTGATTTCCACGCCGTCTACCTCAAGGCTGTCGTTAATCAAGGCAGCGTAGTTGGGATAGGTGCAGATGGTGGCCACGTGGGGTAGGGAAGGGTAGTCGTGGGCGAAGCGGTTTACTTTCTCCACCATGGCCAAGACGCTCTCGTCGTTGTCGGTGGTGCGCAGGGAGGTCAGTTCCACGCTGCCCAGCAGGAATTTCTTCACTTCCAAGTTGTTGTTCTCGGTGGCTTTTTCCTCTAGCAGCTTATGGACGGTGTCGCTTACCTCTTGGTCGTCCAGGTTGGTGTTATAGCGCAGCAACGCTTCGTCATACTTGCTCAGTTCCTCGTGGTGGTGGTGGCAATCGCAATCGTGTTCGTGTTGGTTTGTAGTCATAATAGTATGTTTTTGGTTCGTAATTCGCGTTCAGTTCGGGGCGTGACGCTTTCGTGTCGCCCTGGAGGCCACTTAATCGCTCCCAGAGGCTCTCAATTTGGGATTGTCGAGATGTCTCCGTCCGTCGCGCTTTGTCTTCTTCTCGAGGCTTTTGCGCAGCTCTTCCGTCAAGTCCACGCCCGTTTGGTTGGCCAGGCAGAGCAATACCCAAAGCACGTCGGCCATCTCTTCCCCCAAGTTGGGCTTTTCGCCAGGCTTGAAACTTTGCTCTCCATAGGTGCGGGCTATGACCCTGGCCAGCTCGCCCACCTCTTCCGTGAGGCAGGCCATATTGGTAAGTTCATTGAAATAGCGCACCCCATGTTCTTTTATCCACTGATCCACAGTGAGTTGAGCTTCCTTGATAGTCATGGCTTACTCCTTGTTCTTTGTGTCCATACAGATTGTCACGGGGCCATCATTGAGCAGTTCCACCTGCATATAGGCGCCAAACTCTCCCGTGCCTACGGGCTTGTCCAGTTCCTGGCTTAGTTTCTGGCAAAACTCTTCATAGAGGGGCACGGAAATCTCATGTCTCGCGGCTCGTAGCCAGCTGGGTCGGTTCCCCTTCTTGTAGGAGGCGAAGAGGGTGAACTGCGAGATGACCAGTATTTCGCCCCCTACGTCCATGATAGAGCGGTTCATCACACCTTGCTCGTCATCGAAAACGCGCAGGCCAATCACTTTTCTTACCAGCCAATCCACGTCGGCCGAACTATCTGTTTCCTCTATGCCGAGGAGAATAAGATAGCCTTTTCCGATGGCAGACTTCACCTTGCCCGCGATGGTGACGGAGGCTTTTGACACTCTCTGTATGACAATTCTCATAATGGGTTCTCTATTGATGCAAAGATAGTGCAAATCGAAGACAATACAAAATAAAAAGCTAGCTTTTTGTTTTTATTGTTGAGATGCCGCCTGTCTTCTCCCGCAAGGGAAAAGTGTGCGAATCGAAGACAATACAAAGTGAAAGTCCTTCTTTATTTTTGTTGTTGGGATGCCGTGGCTATACCATTAGCGTGGTAAAACTGATATAAAACGTTGGCTTTCGCAGGCCCTAATACCTCTGTAAGTGTCTCTAAATCTGCTTCTTTGACACGTTTTATGCTCTTCAGCCGCTTGAGCAATGCCTCTTTGGCCTTGGGGCCTATGCCCTTGATGTCGTCCAGCTCAGAGTGTAACGCCCTTTTTGAGCGTTTGTCCCTATGGAAGGAGATGGCAAAGCGGTGTACCTCATCCTGTATCTGGCTGAGCACATGGAAGAGTTCGCTATCGGTCTTCATGCCAATCACTTTGGGCGGGAAGCCGTATAGCAGTTCGTTGGTGCGATGCTTGTCGTCTTTCGCCAGCCCGGCTATGGGAATACGCAGCCCTAACTCGTCCTCGACAACTTCTCTTACTACCTCCATTTGGCCTTTTCCGCCATCGGTGATGATAAGGTCGGGCAGGGGAGTCTGCTCTTCAATCATGCGGGCGTAACGCCTTCTTACCACTTCTTGCATGGAAGCGTAATCGTCCGGTCCTACTACGGTCTTGATATTGTATTTTCGGTAGTCTTTCTTGGAAGGCTTCATGGCCTTGAACACCACGCAGCCTGCCACCGCGTCCGTACCCGATATGTTGCTGTTGTCGAAGCATTCTATTTGATAGGGCAACTTGGGGAGCTTGAGCTTGTCTTGCAACTCCTTCATCAAGCGTGTCTGCCTCTGTTCAGGATTCAGTTTTTCCGCTTGTTTTAGGCGGTCCACTTTATATTGTTTCCCGTTCATCTCGGATAGCTCCAGGAGGTGTCTCTTGTCGCCTCTTTGCGGAATGAAAAAGGTGGCATCTTTCATTTTCCAGTCCATCTCAAAGGGGACGATAATCTCTTTGGCCGTGCTGTGGAAGCGTTCCCTGATTTCCGGAATGGCCGTCAAGAGCAGTTCTTGGTCGCTCTCGTCCAGCTTGCGCTTGTATTCATAGGTGAAACTTTGGTTGATGGAGCCGTTCTTCACATGTATATAATTGATGTAGGCGTTTTTCTTGCTGTCATCATCAATGATGGTGAATACGTCCACGTCGGTGATGGTGTGGCTAACTACCTCGCTCTTGCTTACGAAATCATCCAGCAACAGATGCTTTTGCTTTAATTCCTCTGCTTGCTCAAAGCGTAATCGAGAGGCTTCCTCCATCATCATGTCATAGAGCAGCTTGCTCACCTCCCGTGTGTTGCCCTTGAGGATTTCCCTGGCCTGACGGATATTCTCCATGTATTCCTCTAGGCTTTGCTTCCCAATGCAGGGCGCACCACAATTGCGGATGTGGTATTCCAGACAAGGGCGATATTTCCCCGCGGTGATAGACTCTCCCGTGAGGGGAAATCTGCACGTGCGGGGCTTGTAGAGCTTCTTGATAAGCTCAAGAATAGCTTTCATCGCACCCACATGCGGGTATGGACCATAATAGGTGCCAAACTTGCGGTTGATGTGGCGTGTGCTGAAAATCCTAGGGAAAGGCTCATTGGTGACGCAGATGCTAGGGTATGTTTTCCCGTCTTTCAACAACACGTTGTAGCGAGGGTTGTATTTCTTGATGAGGCTGTTCTCTAATAATAGCGCGTCTTCCTCCGTATTCACCACGGTGTAAGATATGTCGTGGATGCGGGAAACCAACAGCTGCGTCTTATACCTATCTACCTCTTTGTGGAAATAGGAGGCCACCCGGCGTTTCAAAGACTTGGCCTTGCCCACATATATAATAATGTGTGCCTCGTCATAGAATTGGTAACTGCCGGGCTTCTCTGGCATGTTGGCCACAATGTTCTTTAGCCTTGCCAGCCTATCTTGCTCTTTTTCGTGTTTCACTTGCCAGAATGCCTATTCCTGCTAGGGTTTCGAAGTGTTTCGTTTCACGTGGAACGTTTTACACTTGCAATAAGGAGGACACTTCCACGTCTTTGTCGAAGACATCCCTGCCATGCATATTCTCGTTGACCAGTTCTATGATGAAGTTGCAATATATCTTCTTGGGATGGAAACGCTTTACCAGGTTGCAGGCAGCTTTCATGGTGCCGCCCGTGGCCAGCAAGTCGTCGTGCAACAAGATGACATCATTTTCGCTGATGGCGTCTTTGTGGATTTCTATCGTGTCCATGCCGTATTCCTTGGCGTAACTTTCCTGCACGGTGTCGCAAGGCAACTTGCCGGGCTTCCTGCACAAGACGATGCCTGCGCCCAGGCGAACTGCCAAGGCGGAAGACATCACGAAACCGCGCGACTCTATGCCTACAATCTTGGTGATGCCTTTGTCTTTGTAGATGTCGTAAAGGGCATCGCAAATCTCTTTCAAGGAATCGGGGTTTTGGAATAGGGTGGTGACATCACGGAAGTTCACCCCCTTAATGGGCCAATCGTGTATGCAACGCAGATTGTCCAAAAGTAATTGCTTGTTCATGTTGTTTTATTTTTGTATGATGTTCTTGTTTGATTTGGATGGCTGGCGATAGCCTTCAGTGCCAGCCTGCGGAATTATCTGCCCAATAGCACCAAGAGTACGTTGATGTCGCTAGGAGACACGCCTGGTATTCTGCTGGCTTGGGCAAGTGTCTCGGGGTCTATGCGCTGCAGTTTCTGTCTTCCTTCGGTGGAGATCTCATGCAACTCTTCATAGTTGAAGCGTCCTTTTATCTTGATGTTCTCCAGTCGGCGCATCTTGTCGGCGACAATCTTTTCCCGCTCGATGTATCCTTTATATTTCATTCTTATTTCCGCTGCCTCCGCAATTTCCTCTTTTCGGTTCAGCGGACGTTCCAATTCTTCTTTGAGCGCAGGTATTAGCTCAGAAAGATTTTTGAGATTGAGATGTGGACGGACGATAAGGTCTATCAATTTGCATCCCGCGCGCAGCGGAGTGGTGCCAAGCTGTTCTAGTCGAGCGTTTACTTCGATAGGCTTCACGGGATGGTTTTCGCAGAAAGTAATGATTCTATCGATGGCTTCTTTCTTCTCCAGCCACCATTCGTAACGCTCTCTGCTGGCTATGCCCAATCGGTAAGCTCGTTCCGTGAGGCGTGCGTCAGCGTCGTCTTGTCGCAACAAGATGCGATATTCTGCTCTTGAGGTAAACATGCGATAGGGCTCATCCACGCCTTTTGTAGTCAAGTCGTCGATGAGAACGCCAATATAAGACTCGTCCCTTCCCATTACCAATGGATTGCCCCCAAAGCAATGGATGGCGGCGTTTACGCCCGCTACCAACCCTTGTCCCCCTGCTTCCTCATAACCTGTAGTGCCGTTTACCTGCCCCGCCAAGAATAAGCCAGGCAAAATCTTCGATTCCAACGTGTTTTTTAATTGTGTTGGGTCAAAATAGTCGTACTCTATGGCATACCCTGGACGATAGATGACAGCGTCTCTTAACGCAGGTATCTTGTGAATGGCGTCTAGTTGCACGTCCATGGGCATACTGGAAGAGAAGCCATTTAGGTACATCTCGTTAGTTTCCTCTCCTTCGGGCTCAAGGAAAATAGGATGTTGCTCTTTGTCGGGAAAGGTCACGAGTTTGGTTTCTATAGAGGGGCAATAGCGTGGCCCGGTGCTTTTGATTTGGCCATTATAGAGCGGAGAGTCTGCCAATCCTGCCCGCAAGGTTTCATGCACTTCGCTATTCGTGAAGCATGTCCAGCAGGGGAGTTGTTTCAAGGCTCTGTGCTTGCCCATATAAGAGAATTGATGGAAATCTTTATCTCCAGGCTGTTCCTCCATGTCTTCGAAGTGTACGCTGCGTTTGTCTATGCGAACAGGCGTGCCCGTTTTCATTCTTTCTGAGCAAATGCCCCATCTTGTGATGCTTTCCGTGAAGTGATGTACTGCTGGTTCGGCGCATCTGCCGCCTTCCACTTGCTTTCTGCCCACGTGCATCAGCCCGTTGAGAAATGTTCCGGCGCATACCACGATACTCTTGGCGCGCATTTCCATACCCCATATGGTACGAATGCCTACGGCTTCCCCATTTTCCACGATTAATTCCTCGGCTTGGTCTTGCCAAATGTGCAGGTTGGGTGTGTGGTCTAAGGCCGTACGCCAAGCCCAAATGAATTTCCCCCTGTCGCATTGTGCGCGGGGACTCCATACAGCAGGGCCTTTTCCGATATTCAACATGCGGAACTGGATAGCCGTCTGGTCGGTGATGATACCCATCTGTCCGCCCAACGCGTCAATTTCCCTGACTATTTGTCCCTTTGCTATACCACCGATGGCAGGGTTGCAACTCATTTGGGCTATCTTGTTCATGTCCATTGTCACCAAACAAGTTCTCGCGCCCATTTTGGCTGCCGCGGCGGCGGCCTCACATCCAGCATGCCCGCCACCAATCACTATCACGTCGTAGTTGGAAACCATATACCAGCGTAACTATTTTTGCGCGAAAGTAAGAAATAAAATTGAATTTTTGGGGAAAAGCCTTTGATTAATCATTAAAATATCGTATTTTTGCAGCACGATACAGCGGGGCTTGATACCTAAATCAAGGTATTTGGGCCGCCATTATCGTTGCCAGAAAACACGAGCGACAGCAGCGTAGCGTAATTTTAAACTTTAAATAATTTAATTTCAATCATTTATGTGGTTAATCAATTCATCTATTGGTAGGAAAGTAGTGATGTCGGTAACCGGTATCGCGCTAATTCTTTTCCTGACGTTCCACTGCGCCATGAACGTCGTTGCACTTTTCTCAGGTGAAGCTTACAACGGTATTTGTGAATTGCTGGGAGCCAACTGGTACGCTTTGGTTGCTACCTTGGGCCTTGCGGCATTAGCCGTGATTCACATCGTTTACGCTTTTATCCTGACTGCACAAAATCGTAATGCCCGTGGCAATGAGCGTTATGCCGTGACCGCTAAACCTGAGAAGGTAGAGTGGGCCAGCCAAAACATGCTCGTGTTGGGTATTGTCGTAGTGCTGGGCTTGTTGCTGCATTTGTTCAACTTCTGGTTTAACATGATGTTCGCTGAGCTTACCGGCATGAGCGTGGGTCATCATCCCGCTGATGGATTCGCTTTCATCCAAGACACGTTTACCAATCCTGTCTATGTAGTGCTCTACATCATCTGGTTGGTAGCTCTTTGGTTCCACCTCTCTCACGGTTTCTGGAGCGCGATGCAGACGCTGGGCATCAACGGCAAGATATGGTTCAGCCGTTGGAAGGCTATCGGTTTGGTGTATACTACCATTCTGATGGTTTGCTTCCTGCTCGTGGTGCTGGCTTTTGCCTTCCATTGCGCACCTAGCTTGAGTATGTATTAATTTAATGTGAATGAGTAAACTTGATATATTATGGCTAAAACATTAAATTCCAGAATACCAGAGGGTCCAGTAGCTGAGAAATGGACTAACTACAAGGCTCACCAACGCTTGGTGAACCCTAAGAACAAGTTGAAGTTGGATGTTATTGTGGTAGGTACGGGCTTGGCTGGTGCTTCCGCAGCCGCCTCTTTAGGCGAAATGGGCTTCAATGTGTTTAACTTCTGCATACAAGACTCTCCCCGTCGTGCGCACTCTATTGCCGCCCAGGGAGGTATCAATGCTGCCAAGAACTACCAGAATGATGGTGACTCCGTTTACCGTTTGTTCTATGATACGGTAAAGGGTGGTGACTATCGTGCCCGCGAGGCAAATGTCTATCGTTTGGCGGAAGTCTCCAATGACATTATCGACCAGTGTGTGGCACAGGGCGTGCCTTTTGCCCGTGAGTATGGCGGCATGTTGGCCAACCGTTCTTTCGGTGGCGCTCAGGTAAGTCGTACTTTCTATGCCAAAGGACAGACAGGTCAGCAGCTGTTGTTGGGTGCTTATTCTTCCTTAAGCCGTCAGGTAGAGGCTGGCAAGGTGAAACTTTACACCCGCTATGAGATGGAAGACCTGGTGGTGGTAGACGGCCGTGCCCGCGGTATCATCGCCAAGAATTTGGTAAGTGGTAAGCTGGAGCGTTTCAGCGCCAACGCTGTTGTTATCGCGACGGGTGGATATGGCAACACTTATTTCCTTTCCACCAACGCTATGGGCTGCAACTGTACCGCCGCAGTGCAGTGCTATCGCAAGGGTGCTTACTTTGCCAATCCCTCATATGTGCAGATTCACCCCACATGTATCCCTGTTCACGGTGATAAGCAGAGCAAGCTGACCTTGATGTCAGAGTCTTTGCGTAACGACGGCCGTATCTGGGTGCCCAAGAAGTTGGAGGACGCTAAGAAGTTGCAGGCAGGCACCTTGCAAGGCAAGGATATTCCTGAGGAAGACCGCGACTACTATTTGGAGCGTCGTTATCCGGCCTTCGGTAACTTGGTTCCCCGCGATGTTGCATCCCGCGCCGCTAAGGAGCGTTGCGACAAGGGATATGGCGTAAACAACACTGGCTTGGCAGTGTTCCTTGACTTCTCTGAGAGCATCAACCGCCTGGGCCGTGCCGAGATAGAGGCGCGTTATGGCAACCTCTTCGATATGTATGAAGAGATTACTGACGTTAGTCCTTATGACAACCCCATGATGATATTCCCCGCTGTACACTATACCATGGGAGGTATCTGGGTTGACTATGAGTTGATGACCACCATCCCCGGCCTGTTCGCTATCGGAGAGTGCAACTTCTCTGACCATGGCGCAAACCGTTTGGGTGCTTCCGCTTTGATGCAGGGCTTGGCCGATGGTTATTTCGTATTGCCTTATACTATCCAGAATTACCTGGCAGACCAGGCCATTTGGCCTCGTCTCTCTACCGACCTGCCTGAGTTTGAGGAGGCAGAGAAGGGCGTGCAGGCTGAGATTGACCGTTTGATGGGCATCCAGGGCAAGCGCTCAGTAGACTCTATCCACAAGGAGTTGGGCCATATCATGTGGGAGCACGTTGGCATGGGCCGTACCAAGGCTGGCCTGGAGGAAGGCTTGAAGCTGATTGCCGAGCTGCGTGATGAGTTCAACAAGAACCTTTTCATCCCTGGCCAGAAAGAGGGTCTCAACACCGAGCTGGACAAGGCTATCCATCTGCGTGATTTCCTCATTATGGGTGAGCTGATTGCTTATGACGCTTTGCACCGTGAGGAAAGCTGCGGTGGCCACTTCCGTGAGGAGCACCAGACCGAAGAGGGAGAGGCTAAGCGTGATGACGAACACTTCTTCTACGTAGGCTGCTGGGAATACCAGGGCAAGGACGAGGTGGCTCCTGTACTTATCAAGGAACCGCTGGAGTATGAGGCAATCAAGGTACAAACACGTAACTATAAGAATTAATCAGACTATGGCTAAGAATATAAGTTTCACACTGAAGTATTGGAAGCAGAACGGCCCCCACGAGAAGGGTCATTTCGATACAAGAGAGATGAAGGACATCCCCGATGATACTTCGTTCCTGGAGATGCTCGACATCCTCAACGAGGAGTTGATCAACGAGGGCCAAGAGCCTTTCGTTTTCGACCACGATTGCCGTGAGGGTATCTGCGGCATGTGCTCTCTATATATTAATGGTACGCCTCATGGCAAGACCGAGCGTGGTGCCACCACCTGCCAGTTGTATATGCGTCGTTTCAATGATGGTGATGTTATCACCGTGGAGCCTTGGCGTTCCGCTGGTTTCCCTGTCATCAAGGATTGCATGGTAGACCGCTCCGCCTTCGACAAGATTATCCAGGCCGGTGGTTATACCAGTGTGCGTACAGGTCAGGCACAGGACGCCAACGCCATCTTGATACCCAAGGAGAACGCTGACGAGGCCATGGACTGCGCTACCTGCATAGGCTGTGGCGCTTGCGTGGCAGCTTGCAAGAATGGTTCAGCCATGTTGTTTGTCAGCTCCAAGGTGAGCCAGTTGGCCTTGTTGCCCCAAGGCCGTCCCGAGGCAGCCAAGCGTGCCAAGGCCATGATTAAGCGTATGGACGAGCTGGGATTTGGTAACTGCACCAATACGCGTGCTTGTGAGGCTGTATGCCCCAAGAACGAGACCATTTCCAATATTGCCCGTCTCAACCGCGAGTTTATCTGCGCTAAGCTCAATGACTAGTCTCCCTTTTACGGGAAATCCCCTCATAAAGCGTCCCCACGGCTTTCAAAGCCGTGGGGACGTATTCTTTTACGCCCGTCCCAAATCAAGGCCGCTGTGGCCATTTATTGCCTTGTTTGGGAGCGTTCCCTAACTTTTCGTCGCCCCTATGATGTATTGTTGTATCTTGGGCAACAAAAAACCGTAGAGACGCACATTTGCCTCTCTACGGGTTTGTTATGTCCGATTTGTTGGCAGGCTTAGGTTGCCAACAAGCCTTATTACCTTCTTCTCAATATCACGTTGAGTGTTGCGCCGGCAGCGAAAGGCCAGTCTTCTGTGGGGCCGTCTCCGTATTCCACGATTACTCGCTTCACCTTTTCCGCGGGCAGGCTTTTCAGTACATCATTTAAGCTATCAGGATTCTCAAATGAGCCTGTCACGATGAGCGTGGTGACCTTGGCGCCCACCACTTTCAGGCTGCTCCCGTCAGGGCTTACCACCGACGGCAACGCCTTTACCAGTTCCTTGGCGTTGGCAAAGGTCTTCTTGAAGGGGATTTGGTCTATGTTGTAGACCAGCGTGCTGTCTTTTATGAACAGTGCGGGCCTTTTCCTCCCCTCCATCGGCTTATGGTCTATGTGGTAGGTCATGGTGTCGCGGTTCATCACCACAGGGGGAAAATTCATGCCGTCCTCTTCTTCGTCCGATGGCTTGGTTTCCCTGCGCAGCAATATGGTACCTAGGTCACCCGCCTCACATTCCATCTTCTTGCTTACGAAGCCCAGCATCCTCAAGCTCAGCGTGCAGTCCCTGGCGGTGCTTTGCAGGCTGAATTCGCCCTCGGCGTTGGTCACTGCGCTGGCTATATAGGAACCATCCGCGGTGTTCCTCAATACACAATTCACGAATCGCATGCTTTTTCCCTGTTCATTTACGATTTTTCCACGTATTTCTTGGGCTAGGGCTGTTTGGCAGCCAAGTGCCAATATCAGGAGTGAGAATAAAATGGTCTTTTTCATAGCCTATATGTTTATAGTTCGTAAAATATACCCCAAAGATATGAAAAATAATTAAAGCCTCCAAGAAAAATCGGAAAAAACATACGAAACGCCAATGTTCGGCACTCGTGTAGATGTGCCTTTCCGCCGCAATCCTTCTCCCATGGGAACATGGTTTCATTCCTGGCGGCATCCAGTACTTACTCCTTTTGAGAGTCAGTAGTATTGCTCTCCTAGTACCAGCTAAGTGAAACTCCAGTACCAACTAAGTGAAACTGCAGTACCAGCTAGCTGAAACTCCAGTACCAGTAGGCCGGTACTGGAAAGGATACTGTACTTCCGGCGACATGAAATTATATATGTATATTCCGCTGACATGTAAATATTCCTTCTCACGGTGAGTTTAGATTGCCGCCCTTCTCCTCTGTATGCATGGGGCAATTCCATGGCATACGGAGAGAGAAGCCGTGGAGAACCCCTGGGTGACTATCTTCCCTTGGCGAGGAAAAGCGGGTATAATCGTTAAAATAATGTGAAAAACATTTTTTCGTGAAAGTTTTTTTGTACTTTTGTGGGCTGACTCCCGTATGCGTGTCCGCTTTCCTCGCGAAGGCGGATGGGCAGGGCGGGATTCTCTAGCTTAAAGGCGACGCTATAACAAACTATAATTACGATATGAAGCAAACTAATGTAAAGCCTTCAGAAGGCAAGTTGGGCATCCTGTGCGTAGGCCTGGGTGCTGTGAGTTCCACGTTTATCACGGGAGTGTTGATGATTCGCAAGGGGCTGGGCAAGCCCGTTGGCTCTATCACCCAAATGGCGAAAATACGCGTGGGCAAGGGTGCGGAGGCACAATACAAGACCGTGTCCGAGATTGTATCTATGCCTACGCTCAACGATGTAGAGCTGGGCGCGTGGGACATCTTGCCCGATAACGCCTTCGAGAGTGCCATGCACGCCGAGGTGTTGCGTGACCGCGACATCTATCCCGTAAAGGAGGAACTGGAGAAGATAGTGCCCATGAAGGGCGTATATGACTCCAATTACGTGAAAGCCTTGGATGGCACGTGGGTGAAAGACCCTCAGGCTACCCGCTGGGAGCTGATGGAGCAGGTGCGCCAAGATATCCGTGACTTCAAGGAGAAGCATGGTTGCAGCCGCGTGGTGGTGGTTTGGGCCGCCAGCACGGAAATCTATATTCCCCGCTGCGCTGAGGTGCACGACAGCTTGGAGGCTTTCGAGGCTGCCATGAAGGCCGACGACCGTGAGCATATAGCTCCTTCCATGTGCTATGCCTATGCCGCTATCGCCGAGGGCGCGCCTTTCGTGATGGGCGCTCCCAACACTTGCCTGGACATTCCCGCTATGTGGCAGTTCTCCGAACAGCGACAAGTGCCTATCGCCGGCAAGGACTTCAAGACGGGCCAGACCATGATGAAGACCGTGCTTTCGGCCGCTTTCCGCACCCGCATGCTGGGCGTGAGCGGATGGTTCAGCACCAATATCCTGGGCAACAGGGACGGTTTGGTGCTCGACGTGCCCGAGAATTTCAAGACCAAGGAAGTGAGCAAGCTGGGCGTGATAGACACCATCCTGAAGGCCGACGAGTACCCCGACCTCTACAGCGACATCTTCCACAAGGTGCGCATCAATTACTATCCTCCCCGCAACGACGATAAGGAGGGATGGGATAATATAGACATTTTCGGCTGGATGGGCTACCCCATGCAAATCAAGGTAGACTTCCTCTGCCGCGACTCCATATTGGCCGCTCCCCTGTTGTTGGATTTGGCGTTGCTGGCCGACCTGGGAGCGCGCGCCGGCAAGGGTGGCATACAGACGTGGCTATCCTTCTACTTGAAGAGCCCGATGCATGACGACGAGCATTTGCCTGTGCATGACCTCTTCCAGCAATATACCATGCTGAAGAACGCCATTCGAGAGATGGGCGGTTACGAGGCAGATGAGGAGATGGATTAACCTATCTCGGACATTCATTTAAACGAAAGAGGCAGGCCACTGAGGCCTGCCTCTTTCGTTTTATCGCCAGTTCGCTTGGGGGAGTGATTGGATTTGTTTGGGCATCCTTATTCACCGCTTTTGCGAAACAACTTATTTTGGTCATGAATTCAAGTTATTTTGCTTGGGAAAACAACTTGTTTTGCCTAAGAAAATAACTTATTTCGCGTCGGGAAATAACTTGTTTTGGAAAGGCCGCCAACTTGGCTTCCCGCGATGATGGCATGAACGCAAGACCGCCGAGACAGGCTCCTCTGGTTGGGGAACCAAGTCTCGGCGGTCTTTTTATAGTCAGGTTGAAAGCTAATTACTTCATCCGGGCGGAGTAGGGCGCACGCTCTATTTCCTCATTGTCTTGGGCCACGCTGCCTTGGCTGAACGTAAAGTCCACTTTCTTCTCACCGCTATAGGAGTTATATTTTACGGTGATGGTCTTCTTTCCATTGGTGGGCAAGTCTTTAAGCTTAAACGCCACGAGCGCGTCGCCCCAGTGGCCTTGCGTATCACCATTGGCGTTTTGGCGCAACTCCACCTCGTTGGGGTTGTCGGGGTTCAATCCTGTTAGCAGATTGATGTAGTGAGGCTGGTTGTTGCTACCCCATAGGGTGCGTATCCTGAGTGTCAGATAGCCGTCCTCGGCCACTGTCATCCAGCTTTTCACTATTTCTATGGGGTCGTTGCCATAGGTTTTCTCTATGTCGCCGGTGGGCTTTACCACGGCGGGCTTAGTCAAGAAGCTGTCTATCCAGTTCACGTATACCGCCTTGGTGTAGCCGTTGGCGTCTTCCCTCACCTCGTAGCAGTTTACCAGTGCCCTCACCTCCTTGTCGTAGGGAGCCTGGTGCATGTTGGTGGCGTAGAGCGTTGTCTCGTCGTCCAGTTGCATATACCAGTCGCCGTCGTTGGCGGTCTTCACCGTTACCATGGCGTTGGCCTGATAGGGGAACACGTAGTAGGTGTCGTCCCAGTCGTCGCAAGAGGTCATCACAGAGGCCGTGGCCAACGCCACGATGCCTCCCATCAATAGTTTACGTATCGTCATAGCTGTTTCTGTTTTTATTTCTTATCCATGAAATGTCGTTTTCCCGCAAACCTTGCGTCCTTCCCCTCTGTTTTAATGATTGTTAGTAATTAAACGTGCCTTTCCTTATGGATATAAAATAAATATGAATATCCTCAATTCCCCCAACAGGAAATAAGAAGCATTTTTATGGTAAGCTTCCGCCTTCAAAGTATCCTTGCTTCTATGGCCAAGTATTATTGGATACTTCACTATTTATCCTTGCTTCTATCGCGGTTGAAGCATAGTTTCATTTGCAAGGGAGTAATTGGGCAAAATGCGGATATTCATTAAAATAAAATCGGCCAAGCATTGACATTCAATTGCTTAGCCGATTTTGCTCGTACCCAGACCCGCATTTGAAATATTAAATCTAGAACAATCAGTTTAAATAGCAAAACGATGAAGTTTAAACTAATTATTAAATATTTATATCAGAACATAAAAGTGATTCAATTTAATTGGATTGAAATGAATTTGGGATAAACGGGAACAATTCACTATCTTTGTAGTGTTCAATCCAGAAATAGAATCGAAGCTTACGAAAGTGACTGCATTTATACGAAAAACGGCAAAGAAGAATGATTTGGAGACCAAAGCCACCATCTATTTCCGCCTGCGTGACGGAAAGAAAGACATCAAGGCGGCAAGTGAGCTTTCCATTAGCCCCAACCATTGGAGCCCAGAAAAGCAGGGATATAAAGACCGTGGAACGGACATATATAAATGAATGGCGGAGTTACCTTACCAAAGCAGACTAAAGAAAATACGAACATAATAGCTATGAATATGGATAAAAACATTATCACAGAAGAAGTCAATGCCGAATATCTGAAAGGATTTATATACTATGTCCGGGGTGTTCGAGTAATGCTTGATATGGATTTGGCCAAAATCTACGGATATAGTACCAAGGATTTTAACCGCCAGGTAAAGAACAACATTGAGAAGTTTGAGCAAGACTTCATGTTTCAGTTGACCGATGAGGAGTGCGAAATCTTGAGGTGCAAAAATTCCACCTCAAGTTGGGGAGGTCGCAGATACAATCCATACGCCTTTACGGAGCAAGGAATATATATGCTTATGACCGTCTTGAAAGGAGAATTGGCAACCAAGCAAAGTAAAGCCTTGATTCGCATCTTCAAGCAGATGAAGGACTACATTGTTGACAACCAGCCGTTGTTGGGACAGAGGGAATATCTCCAACTATCTTTGCAAACAACCCAGAACACACAAGACTTGCTTGATTTGCGTAAATCTTTATCAGCCGTCGATGACAAGGTTGCCAGTATAATAGATACATTGGGCAATGTTGTAACGAAGTCGGAACTGGCGAATGTCATGCTTGACTTTAGTAATCCTACCGTCAGAAGGGGCTGGCTGATACTCAACGGCCAACCTGTAGAATCCGATTTGGCTTACCAGCAGATTTATGCTACAGCCAAGAAAACGATATTTGTGGTAGATAATTATATCGGATTAAAGACATTGGTACTCTTGAAAGAGGTTTCTGCCAATGTGAAGATTACTGTATTCTCAGACAATATCGGCAATCGACTACATCAGGCAGAGTTTAATGACTTCTGTCGGGAATATCCCGATGTTTCTGTTTCGCTGCAAACATCCGGCGGTATATTCCATGACAGATATATTGTCATTGACTATAAAACAGCCGATGAGCAGATTTATCATTGCGGTGCCTCATCCAAAGACGGAGGAAATAAAGTAACGACCATTACAGCCGTTACCGATGGATGCATTTATCACCCCGTGATAGACCAACTTCTGAATAATCCAGCATTAGTGTTGCGGTAAAGTCTTGCCAAAATGAGATTTCAAGCATAGCGATAAACGAGATTCATTCAATATTCATTTCGTTTCTTTCGTTTCCAATTTCGCCGAAATAAGCGAAACGCAAATCATTGAATTTTAGCGAAACCCATTTATACTTTTGCACCATCGTTCCGGTATGGGGAGCGGTGGTGCAATCGTACGACAAGAAGGATACCAATAAAAATGAAAGTCGGACTGCAGGAATACATAACCACAGACACCAGAATTATGCAGAATGGAACAGCAACCCTACATCCAATGAAGACACCAATTCTGGTTTTACAGCAAACAATGATAGAGAAACTGCAACGCCATCTATTAGTGGCAATCTGATGGAAGGCATAACCGAACTTATCGTTCAACCGACAGTTGCTCGGATAGGTACAGGCAGCGGCAGCAGTGACAACATGCTTGACCATGATAAGAACAAAAACAAACAACGAAAAGGAGGACGCAGAAGATGAAAATAGAAAATGGGAACAAACGTACCAAACGCAAGGAAATACAGTTCAATGAATCTGAATATGCTGCAATTGAACAGAAAGCCAATGCCGCACGGCTGTCTGTGGCTGCGTTCATCCGCGAAGCTGCATTGGGCAAAGAACTGTCAGCCGCACTCACCATAGAGGAGAGCAAGCGGATGAAACGCACGGCCAACATCAACTATAAGATGCAAGTCAACCTCAATCAGATTGCACGGCTGGCTAACATCCACGGTTTACCTTTTGTAACAGACGCTATCCGCGAATATATCTGCCGTACCAACGAATATTTCAAGACCGGTTCATGGCGTGAAATGGATTTGTCAGCCTACGAATCCGAACAAAAACAGCGGGAGCAGCTTGCCGCAAAAGTACGTGAACTTCAAGAGAAGAATACGGAATTACAAAAAGCGGCGACCAACTATTTCCTTTATACCGCCGAGGGTGAACGCCTTTTCTGCGAGCGGCACAATTGCCGGATTTATCCAGACAACCGAGGCATCTACTGGCATTTCAAGGTCGCCGACTATCCGGCTTATACACTTCCGACTGAAATCAGTCGGGCATATCTTAACCATGAGATTTCGATCCGGGATGTGTATGTGCATTGGTTTAACAACGAGAGGAAACAAGGTTCAATCTAATTATATAGATTAGAGCATTAATTGTTCCGATAGATAGTCTTGAAATACTTTCAAATTATTAGGCCAGTAACTTCCAGAACAGGGATGATAAGGATTAATTACACATATTTTATGTTCTATTGTGGGTATGCTTAGATGACAAACGTATCCATCAGTTTTGCTAAGTTCCTCTTCATCTATCAGATATTTGTTATATTTGATAGGTGTATTTACAACGCAGCCCCATACAATAACAATATCAGGCTTTAGCTCTGTAACTACATCCAAAAAAGCATTGAAATCCCTGGGGGATAGGTCTGACTTTTTTGTTTCTCGGTATTTTTTTCCTTCTTCTACAGGTAAGATGAATTGGACATAATTTGTGAATGATAAATGAGACCAAATCTTTTCGTAGTCATCGGTTCCAACAAATTTGCTTATACTTGCTGCAAACTTCTTATAAGCAGTTGCTTCATCTTCTATACTGTAAGTCGGTTCATTGTGAAGTACTTTTCCTTTTGACTTGTAGATTTTGCATTCTCTATCATAAGGACTTGAGTCCTTATGATTTATGTCGGTACATTGTTTGCAATTATTATCTCCGTTAATAAAAGGGCAATAAAAGCTGGCACCAATTACAAGAATTTTTTTTCTTTTTTTGCCAACACCACATTCATAGTTCTTCCCTTTGAATGGAATGAAAAAATTATTTTTCATATCTATGCAGCTTGTTTAATTGTTTGTTCCACTTTATGGGTACTCCTTCCTCCTGCATGTTTGATTAAGTCGTGTATAGATTCTGGCACACGCATTAACTTACTACTATTCTCTATGTGGTGCCATGTGTAATAGCCATAATTAGGATAGCCCATTCTTAAATATATTTTTTGTGCCATTATTCTATCTTTTTCACTATTATCTGACAATTTTCCTATGTTAACACATAAAGCTTTTCCATTTTTATCTTTGAAAGCAACTTTGGAAAAGTCTGGACGTCCCTCTTTTGAAAAAGGTACTCCTTCAGGGTATAGCTCATCTAATTTGATAAAATCATAATATGTTAGTGAACCAAATTTTTTAATTTTTATAGGACCATTTTTTAACTTAGCTCTAAGTTTGGAATTAAGATGTGGATTGAAGTAATAAACATTATTTGCATATTCCCAATTTGGTACCATACGCCCATTTGCGGTACGGGCTACCTTGCTCTTATCAACATGATTTCTTGTATTCAACCACCTCCTTATGTTTAGTTCAGGATTAGAATGGATGAGTTTCGCTAATTCTTCATCTTGTCCCATTTCTTCTAATAAATCTGCCATTTTCTTTGTTGAAAGTCCAGTTTTAGAAGCAAACTTTTTAAGTAAAGAAGAATTTTCCGCTGTTGTATATGCATTTTTTGCAAAATAGTCAAGGTTTTCAAAAGACTCTGAAATAACTTGCTTGTTATTGGCTTTTATATCAGCCTTAACTGCCAATGGCGTTGTTCCATCATCAGCATACTTTAGAATGATGGTTGCATCTATATCATTGCCTTTGGATGTCTGTCTGACTGTTCTAAGTTTTTTTGTCCAGTCTGCACCCAAATTCAGATTCTCTTTTGCCAACACCACATTTGACAGCAGCTCATTGGCATCTATTCCAGTAGCCTCAATTTTTGAGAAACGTCCTAAATCATCAACATGGTAAAGATAAGTCATACCATTTGTTCCCTTAATCTTATAAACAGCATTAGGTATAAGTGTCTTTTTCAGAATTGAATTCTGCCCAAGAAGATTTTTTCCAGCAATAAACGGTTCTTTTATTTGAAAAATTCCATCACGAAATTCGCCAATTACTGTGTTATCAGCCTTATTGAAAAACTTTATAACACCCATTTCTTCTTTAATTCCAAGATTTCCCAATGCATTATGAACGCCAAAACGTCTTTCCAAATCTCGGCACTTCGCAAAGTATTTGAAGATGTATATATTGTCTGCCGCTTTAGGGGCATTCTTTGTGAATTGAGAAAATTCATCTATTAACCTGTTAGATGATATAAGCGCTGAATAAAAGTCATAGTCAGATTGAATAGCTTTGCCAATTTTTCGTTGGAAAGATCCATCCAAGTGTGACAATGCATCTGCAAGATTGATATTTTCTTTTTTTATCAGTTTCATCAAGTCCTTCCAATCAATTGACCGTAGCTCTTTCTTGGTTAAAGTCTTTAATGTTTTCTCTGATGTTTCTTTAGCGATTCCTTTCGCAGTTTTTTCTGCTGTTTCCGTTGTGATTTTTTCAACAATTTCTTTCCCGGATTTTTTGCATGAAGACACGGTGAATAGGCAAGAAATTATTAAAATGGAATATGTAAATTTAAAGGCTTTCATAGAATTTTATAGTGTTATTATCTAATGATTTTAAGAGAAAGTCATAGTCATAATGAATAGTTTTACTATGTTGACTTTTTAAATTTTCTATTAAGCGGGCATCATTCGAACTTGACATAAAAACAGAAATGATAACAATGATGATAAACACAGCAATATCAACCAAGCATCCTTTCCATGGGCCTAGTATTTTATCTGTAAACAACAAGAGTATTTGAACTATCACGAATCCAAGAAACCAACTGAACAATTCTGTTCCAAATTCTATAACCAGATTATTGCGTGAGTATTCAGAAAAAGCGTCTAGAGTAATAGTCTCTGATGGCAAACTGATTTGGTTGTACGAGGGTAAACCTTTAGATGAAAGAAATTGTTGACGTATCTCTTTTATTTCCTTGATATATTCAATATACAAAGCATGCTGTTCTTGGTTTATATCTAACGAATTAAAATATTTGTTTGACATAACAATCATCGCATCATCCCAAGATTGCTTGCTTTTGAAAAGCCAGGAGAACATATTTTTGTAACTCGACAATACGCCTAATTCTTCATTTTCAAATCGCTCTAATTGTCTGGTAAATCCTGTGTTTACGAGAGAATCAAGGTCTTTTATGTATTGTTGATTAATGGATTTCTCCATTTGCATATGCTGCACTTTGCTGCCTGATGACAAATTCGTCACTTTATCGGGCCTTGTATATTCTGACTGTAGTTTTTCTTTTAAAGCTACAGCATTCTTATCCTTGCATGATGTTATTAATAAGGATAAGAATGCAAAAATCAACAAGGCATATCGGTTCATTTTATTTGTTCAATTGTTGGATTAATAGAATCCACATATGAGTCTTGTATTGCTTGGGGAGAGCAAACCAAACTAGCAACCCAAGCAACACACCCTAATATAAGTTCTCCTATAGTAATGAGTCCTAAGACTATAGCTAATGACTCTAAATTATTATACCCTGCAATAAACCCTAAAATAATTAACATAGCATTGCCAAGCCAAAACCACCATGGGTGGTGGAAAGGGAAATTGAGGATAAAATCATACCATCCATATTCAGGGTCAACAATTGATTGCAATTTTGAGAATGATTGGTCATTTTGCATATAATATAATGACACTTCACGTATGCGTTCTTCAAATTGAGCTGTTGGTTCAGTTTCTCCGTTTCGGATTCTTTCTATAGAAGATGGAGTTGCATTCATAATGCGTGCAATGGCTTCTATATCTGCATCGCTACCTACATATAAATCATTCAATAGGTCTTGACTTGTACGCGATTCAACAATTTTAGCAAATTCTATTCGTTTCTCTGATTCATCTTTTGAACACGAAGAAACAGTCATGATACATAATGCAATAATAACAATGTGTAGCACCTTACTTTTCATATACCTTTATTTTCTTTTATTTCGTTCTAATTCTCCATTATAGAACCCTGTGCGGGAACAAAACGGGAACATTCTTAAAAGAGAAAAAGGATAAGTCGTTTATTACTAACTACTTATCCTTTTACCTTGTACCCAGAGCCGGGGTCGAACCGGCACGGATTGCTCCACTGGTGTTTGAGACCAGCGCGTCTACCGATTCCGCCATCTGGGCTTAAAGACGGGTGCAAAGATAGTATAAAAAATTGAATTGGCAAACTTTTAGTGGAAAAAATCTTAAATAAATTGGCACTTTCACGGATATTTGCTACCTTTACTCCGTCAAACCATATAAGTTATTAGCTATGAATCAACCAAAGGATAATTTCTATTGCGTAATCTTGGCGGGCGGGAAAGGCCGCAGGCTGTGGCCGTGCAGCCGCTCCGCCAAGCCCAAGCAGTTCGTGGACTTTTTCGGCACGGGGCGCACGCAGTTGCAGCAGACTTATGACCGCATGGCGAAGATTGTGCCTCCTGACCATATCTATGTGGCTACCAACATGGAATATAGGGAACTCGTGAAGGAGCAGTTGCCCGAATTGCCTGGCGAGAATATGTTGCTGGAGCCAATATTCCGCAATACGGCAGCCAGTGTGTCGTGGGCTTGCCATAGGATAGGGCGCAGGAACGCCTGCGCAAGTATTATAGCCGTGCCTTCCGACCAATTGATTATGAATGAGGACGCTTTCCGGGAAAATGCCTTGTTGGGATTAGAGTTCGTCCAAGCGCATGATTGTTTCCTCACCATGGGCGTGAAACCTACCAGGCCTGAGCCTGGCTATGGTTATATACAGTTGGGCGACCCCGTGGGTGACAACCTCTATCATGTGCAATCCTTTACCGAGAAACCAGAGCGGGAGTTTGCCAAGATGTTCCTGGAAAGTGGTGAATTCTATTGGAACACGGGCTTGTTCCTTTCCAACGCAAGGTATATCAAGGAGAGTTTCTCCAGGTTGTTGCCTGCCGTTTTGCGTAGTTTCGACGCGGAGACCAAGGACTTCTCTATCGCCGCGGAAGAGGAGTACATACAGGAGCACTTCTCTGCCTATCCCAATATGTCAATAGATTACGGCATCTTGGAGAAGTCGGAGAACGTATACGTAATGAAGTGCGATTTTGGCTGGGCGGACTTGGGTACCTGGCATGGTATCTACGAGGCGCGCCAGAAGGCGGACGGGGACAACGTGGTGGTGGATTCAGACGTGACGCTGGACAACTGCCATGGCAATGTCATTAAGTTGCCAAAGGGTATGCTGGGCGTTATCAGCGGCCTGGAAGGCTTTATCGTGGCGGAGCATGACAATGTGTTGCTGATATGCAGGAAAGAAGATTCTTCTTCGCTTATAAAGAAATACGTGAACGAGGTGCAGATACGCAAGGGCGATGAGTATGTCTGAGCGGAATCTCGACCGTGCCTGGAAATTAAAAAGAAAAAAGGTTAGCGTTCACGGCGCTAACCTTTTTTGAATTCCGTGTATATCTTCTCGGCGATGGCCTGCATCTCATTGGCTTCCAGATGGAGTTTCTCCTTGTGGAAGTCCACGTCAGCCTCGCTGTTGATAGGTATCAAGTGGATGTGTGCGTGGGGCACTTCAAGACCCAGCACCACTTGAGCGACTTTCTTGCAGGGGAAGGCTTGGCGCAAGGCCTTGGCCACCCGCTTGGCGAATACCTGGAAGTCGGCCAGCTCTTGGTCGTCCATGTCGAAGATGTAGTCCACTTCCCTGCGGGGTATGACCAAGGTATGTCCCTTGGCCAGGGGATTGATGTCGAGGAAAGCGTAGAAGTTCTCATCCTCGGCGCACTTATAGCTGGGTATCTCTCCCGCCGCTATCTTGCTGAATATATCCATGGTCTTTTATTCTATGCTGATTTTGTCTATTCGCAACTTGATGGTGCCGCGGGGTATCTTGATTTCCGCCACGTCGCCCACCTTCTTGTTGAGCAAGCCCTGGGCTATAGGAGTCTTGATGGAGATTTTTCCCTCCTTCAGGTTGGCTTCGCTCTCGCTCACGATGGTGTAAGTCATCTTGGCGTTGTTCGTCATGTTGGTCATCTCCACCTTGGAGAGTATCTGCACGCTGTCGGCACTCAGTCGGCTGGTGTCTATGATCTTGGCTTCGCTGATGGTTACCTTCAGTTTGTTGATTTTGTCTTCCAGGTGTGCTTGTGCCTCCTTGGCGGCATCATACTCAGAGTTCTCGCTCAAGTCGCCCTTGTCACGAGCCTCGGCGATGGCGGCTGAGGCCTTGGGTCGCTCAATGGTCTCTAGCCTTTTCAGTTCTGCCACGAGTTTGTCGTAGCCTTCTTGTGACATGTATGCCATAGTCTTCGTTTGTTGGTTAATGCGTTAATAATGTTTTTCGCGGAAGCAAATACAAGAAATTCCGACATCTGTGGCGGTGTCGGAATTTCTGTGTGATAAGCTCTCGTTTGTGTTTAACTTTCGCGAAGATACGAAGAGTTTTCCAAACCAGCAAATTTTTCAGGGGAAACTTTTCCGCTTCCCGTTTTTCTTATGGCTTACAGCTCGAACTTATAGCCCAGGGTGATTTGGAACACGCTGTTCTTGCAGTCGGCGTCTTCCCAGTCTACCATCTTGGTCAAGCCCCAGTTGTAGCGAGCGTCCAGCTGTATGTTGGCGAACTCGTAGGACAGGCCCACGGGGATGGAGAAGTCAAATGTCTTGGCATCATCAAGGTCCGCGTCTCCCCATTTCGCGTTGATGTTGAAACCTGGTTGGATACCCAACTTCACGGCCAAGCCTTTCACGACGTAGCAGTTGACCATGATGGGCACGTTGAGGTAGTCGGCCTTGATGGTCTCGTCCATTGCCTTTCCGCCTTGCATGGAATAGAGCAGGCCTCCAGAGAGGCTGAACATCTCGGAGAACTGGTATTCTGCCTCAGCTCCTGCGACGAAGCCAACGCGCGAACTGGGATCCGCCGCGTCGGGAATGTCCGTAACGGAGGCGATGTTCATACCCACTTTAGGCTGTATGGTTACAGAGCCCACTTCGTGTTGTGCGTAAGCACCTACGGAGAGCAACAATGCGGTTGCCATGGTGATTAATTTTTTCATACGCGTAGTTTTTCTTTTGGTTATACTTTATTTGCTTTATTTTCAAAGTCTTACAGCTCGAACTTATAGCCCAGGGTGATTTGGAACACGCTGTTCTTGCAGTCAGAACCTTTTGCGACCTTGGTCAAGCCCCAGTTGTAACGGGCGTCCAATTGGAAGTTAGCGAGTTCATAAGATATGCCCACAGGAATAGAGAAATCTAGCGTCTTGGCGTCAATGTCGCTTTCTATGGTCGTGTTGCCACCTTCAGCTTTTGCTTTGGCATTGATATTGAATCCAGGTTGGATACCCAGCTTTACGGCCAGTCCTTTTACCACATAGCAATTTACCAAGATGGGAACATTAAGATAATCCATTTTGCAGGTATAGTCAGTGCCACCGCCATCATCAGTATATCCTTGCATAGAGTAGAGTAAACCTCCAGAGATACTGAACATGTCTGTGAATTGATACTCTGCTTCCGCACCTATCGCAAGGCCAATGCGGACATCAGCGTCATCTAAGTCCGTCATGGAAGCGATGTTCATACCGATTTTGGGCTGTATGGTTACAGAGCCCACCTCATGTTGTGCGTAAGCACCTACGGAGAGCAACAACGCGGTTGCCATAGCGATTAACTTTTTCATAAGAATTTTCTCCTTTTGATTGGTTAATATTTGAGTGAATAACTACATGCGTTACCTATTTTTTATATTATATAATGCAAATATAGTTAAAATTCATTTAGCCCCCAATTTCCGTTAATGTAATTTAACATCTTTGCTTCTCCATGGTGTGGTTACTATGTTATAGAGCATAATTTCCTGGGACGGGCGCATGGCGTGGGCACCGAGATAGATGATAAATCTTTACATTTTCCGCTACGTTGGCCATGCCTGCGGGAATGCGGGAAAACGCAACTAGTTTCATGAGCCTTTGAAACTAGTCTCGAAAGGCAATGAAACTAGTTTCGTAGCCCCATGAAGCTACTATCGTTTTTGAAAGCCTGTATAGGAGGGATTTCAGCGTTTTTTCCTTCTTTGGGGAGTGCGAGTATGATTTCTTGACATATTAATGAGAGGCACGCATGCCCCTGCAGGCTAGATGTCTTCCGAGCGCAGGTAGCCGCCTTTCTCCTTGCAGTAGTCCATGAGTTGGGCGAAGACGCTGTTTCCTTTCAGCGTATGGGGGTTGCCCGTGATGATCATTTGCTCTCGGGCACGGGTGAGCGCCACGTTCAGCTTGCGGTCTATCACTTTGCCGTCCTCCACGAAGTTGTTGGCGGTGAGGAAATTCATTTGCCATTGCCGTTGGATGGTGAAGCTATAGATGATGACATCCCGTTGGCTGCCTTGGTAGCGTTCTACGGTGTCGATGGTGATATCCATGAGCTCGGGGAGTTTCTTTTCTTCCAGTCGTTGCCTGATGAGGCTGATTTGGTTTCGGTAGGGAACGATGATGCCCAAGGAAGTCTTGGCGTTGAATCCCTCGCCCATAAATCTTCTTAACCTGTGCGCCACTTCCGCGACAATGCGGGCTTCGTCAGTGTTCACCTTGTCGGACAGTTGCGGTTCCAGGCAGTCTTTAGAGGCGATGAAAAGCACGCGGTGGTATCGCAATTGGCGGTCTAGCGCGTCGTTGGCCTCTTCATGATAGGGCAGATCCGGTTCTTTTTGGTGTGGACAAGGCACAGGCTCCAGTTTTTCCCGGGCATAAAACATGCGGTTGGGGAAGTCTGCCACCTCGGGATGCATGCGGCCTTGCCAACGCAGAATGCCCACGAAGTCTTTTCTTCCGTTTTGCTTTTCCCATCTCAATAGTCGCTCGAACAGGGAGTCACGGCAGTCTTTCAGGCCGATAGAGCGCAGGAGCTGTCCCTCTTCGTCATTGGCGATGACCGAGTCGCGCGGGCTCTGTTGTGTTACGGCGGGCAATTGTTTGTGGTCTCCTATCAAGATGAAGCGCCCCACTTGGCTGAGCAGCCCCACTAGATAGGGTTCCAATACCTGGCTGGCCTCGTCTATGATGGCCAGGTCTGTGTGCCTTATGGCGAGCAGCTCCGGTTTGCCGCAAATGCTGGCCACTGTTCCGACTATGATGGGGGCTTGGATGAGTTCTTGCTTGATTTGCGCCATCTTTGGATGCCGCCGTGCCATGGCAGTGAAGAGATAGGGGCGGAATCGCTCCTCGCATGAGTATTCATTGCCCACCCTGAGGAAAGGCATCCCATTGTCTGCCAACATGCCGCATATCTCGTCTACCGCTCGGTTGGTGTAGCTCATCAGTAGCATCTTCTCGCCTGTTTTCAGGGCTTCTTCCACTATGAAACGCATGGCCCTGCTGGTTTTCCCCGTTCCTGGAGGACCCATCAGGAGGAAGTAGTCCCTGGCTTGCTTGGCCTGCGAGAGGATGGCGTCCAGTCTGGGGTCATAGCTTTGGGAGAGCGAGAGGGTCTCATCCTTGCGGGGCGCCCTTTGTCCCAAGAGTAAGTCGCGCTTGTCTTTTGGGCTTCTCAGGAAGAGGTGGAGTGATTGCGTTTGCGTTCCCATGCCACCGCTGGAGTCGGCGTGTTCCAAGGCGAAAGGTCCATTTCCCATCACGTTGGGATTTTGCTGCCCGTTCCGCAGGTGTACTGTCAACCTGTCCATTTCTATCCGTTCGATGGTGCAATGATAGAGTATGCTGTGGCGCGCGTCGGGAGTCGTCCCTTCCCGATAGGCGTAGAGCCACGCCATGTCTCCCTGGCGGAAGTTGGGGGCGAAGTCTTCTTCGGGTTGCGGGGGAATGCTCAGCGTGAGCGTGTCATATCCTTTGCTGCCTTCGCTCTTGGTTTTCTCTATCACTCGGAGCCCTGTGTATATGGTGCCTGCTTCCCGCTTCTCGTTCAGTGGCATGCTCCACAGGTCGGCGGAGCAGTGGGCCACGTCTTCCTGTCCGCCCATTTTGCTCATGACTTCTTCCCTGATGACGCTTGTCACCATGCGGCAGAAGTAGGCTCGTTCCAGTGGAGAGGCTTGTTGGAGTGGGATGGTGACGCTTTCCACTTCTGGTATCTTGTATCGCAAGACAAAGGCGTTCCCTTTGCCTGCCACGTTGAGCGCGTCGCTGTTGAAGCGGGGCAATTTCTGGGCAAATCCGTCTCGGGCGATGTCGAGCAATTCGCTTACCACTTGGTTGCGATAGGCCATGGCTTCCAGGAAAAGCTGTTGATAGTAGGAAACCGCCAGCAGTCCTTGTTTTGGGGGAAACTTGGAGTAAAGCAGGCGGATGTCTATCGCGCCGGGTGGCATGTGGAAGTTATAGCGTAAGACACCATAATATAATAGCAATTGTACATAGTGGGGTGTCAAATGGAAGCCGTAGTGGCCGTTGGGCATGTTTCTTTCGATATTCCGGTTCCTGCCGGATTTTTGTTCCACCAATAGTTGTAGGTCAGTGGTCATCAAGTCCACACGCCCCCGCAATCCCAATGCCTCACAAAGGAAACTGGGTTCCAACAGGGCTTTCTCTTTTTCGTGTTGGTGGAAGAGGGCGTCGCGGGTAGCCTCCAGGTTAGCCGCCTGCTGTCGGGCTTGCTCCTTGAACTCCGCGGGGTTGAATGCTTCGCAGGCGCAGAAGTCGATGGCGTTTGCCAGGAAGTTCTCCCGCAGTGTCTCCTCGAAACGGTATTGGGAAGAGTTGATGACATCATCGAGAGCCTCGCTGGCGAAGTTTCCCAGCAGGATGGCTTGCGTGGTCTGTCGGGGTTTCATCTGGTTGAGCAGGTAGAGCAGGGGGTGATGCCCCATCTCCGTAAAGCAGGTGGCGATGGAGCTGATGTCTAGCGGGAAGTCCGGCTCCACCACGATGAGACGGGGTGTTACCCGTTTGTCGCACCATTCGCCAGCTACTTTCATTCGCCAGTCTTCCACTTGGCAGTCCAATAGGTTCACTTGTGTGCCCTCCTTGACCAGCTGGGCGATGTAGCCATTGTCTACCCCTCTGCTCTCGTCATGTAGGCAGACGGCATAGTATCCGCCCTGTTCATCGGGCGTGGCGCGTATCCATCCATTCTCCGCGGCGTGCACGATACAGCGCGTTTGTGTCCGTGTCTCGCGGGAGTTAGGCTCATGGAGTTTTGGGTTGGAAGGCAAGAGGCCGCGCAATTCATGAGGCACGCAGACGTTTGTCACCGCGGAAATGAATACACAAACCGCACGGGCATCATAGCGTAAGTCCTCTTCCGTAGGTGGTTCGTCGCTGTTGCCATGGCGGCGGGCTTCCTGTATGGCTACCTTGTCTGCCATCTTCACCCCGTGCTTTTTGCAAAGGTAGTCCACTCGGAAAAACAGGTTGCCGAAGGCCTGCCCCTCGTCTTTCGTTCCTTCCAGGGCGCAAAACAGCAATGCCTCATGCAAGAGTTTGTTGCGTGAGGCCATGTCTAGCCGGGTCTCGCTGAGAGCTGCCTTCACCTTGCCGTAGAGCTCTTCCGCTTCGATAGGGTTCCCCATGGTGAATGTTTGCCTGATGTCGGTGGATGGGTATGTGTCGGTTACTGTCCTCCCAACCGCTCAAAGTAGATGATGGCTTCTTCCCAGGTCTTCATTTCCTCGCTGCCCAGCGGCACTGCTGTCCCCATGAAACCTTCCATGGCCGAGGCGCTCACCATGTAGTCGCCATAGAGCAGGTGTGGCTGGTTGGTGAACACGATGTGGTCATGGGCGGGCGTGGAGAGGATGTCTTCTGTCCACAGTTGTACCTCGGTGAGAAAACTGTGGTCGTTGGTGGGCGCGGGTGCCACTATATAGACTTGGTAATATTCTATCAGGAACTTGAAAGCCTTTTGCAGGCTGGAGAGGGCTTTGCCGTAGCTGTCACGCATGGCGTTCCAGTGTATGTAGACGATGGGTCGCTCTCGGCCTTCTTGCCGATCGTCAATCCAGCGTATTACGGGCACGATGCCGTTCATGAAGCTCTTGTCTGTCATGCGGTGCTCTCCGTGGAAGTGGGCCGCCTGCCGGTAGTGCTGTCGGAAGAGGTCAAAGGTGTGTACCGTGGGGTCTTCGTCGCCGAAGAGTCCCCACACCCTGCGCTGCTCCTCCTCGCTGTCGGCCTGGGCGAAGCACTGCTCGGTCATCTCGCGGTATTCCTTCACCAGGGCCTTGGTCACGATGAATTCCTGTATGCCATCCGCCCTGGGGTTTTGGAACACTTGTTTCCCCATCATGCCATGCTCATGCATGGTGTCGGCCATCTGGAAAGCTGGATTCACGCAAATGCGGTCATATCCATAGAGCATTTCGGTATACATGCCGCCCATGGAAGTGCCGATGATGAGATGAGGCTGCTCTTCCTGGCACACGCGGCGCAGCAAGTCCATGGCCTCTTGCGGGTGTATGGGCAGGTCGTGGGCTGTCACCGTGGCCTGTGGGAATGTGTCTTGTATGCGCTTCACCGTGCCCGACCGCGCCGAGGAGCCGAAGCCGTGCACGTAGAGTATCTTCTTGCCCGCCATCAGGTCGGGGTATTGTTTCACGTAAGGGTTGCTTTCCATCTTGTTCGAATGTATGTTTCCGCGAAGATACGCATTTTTTCCTTATTCCGCTCCTCCCGGCCAGGGATAAAAGCGTTATGCGCAGCCTTCCCGTGCGCTCGCCGAAAGGGAGGCGGGGAATCATCTAGGATGATTCCCCGCCTCCCCCACGGCGAGTTCTCGGCTGGCCGAGAGCGAGGACGCGGGTAGCCGTGGCATGGAATGGTTAAAGAGTGTTACCGGGGAGCGGCTTTGGCCAATTTTCGCTATCTTCGCGATACCATGTGGACATGCCATGATGAAACTATCAGTGATGACTATGCGTAGGATTATAGGCTATTGTTTTTTCTTTGCCATGGTTTGGACGATGGCTTTTCCCGCCTTTGCCCAAGGCAAGAAGTCGGCCACCGCGGCGCGCATGGAGCGGCAAGGACTGGTGGACATACACGAGATAGACCCTTCCATCAAGGTGTCATTGATGTATGCCCGTCCTGACAACTTCTGCGGTGAAGTGCTCTATACAGACCTGAGGGAAGCCTATCTGCATCCCAAGGCCGCCAAGGCATTGAAGAAAGCGCAGGCCTATCTGAAGACCATCCGTCCAGACCTGAGCTTGAAAATCTATGACGCTACCCGCCCCATGAGCGTGCAACGGAAGATGTGGGACAAGGTGAAGAACACCAAGAAGTATTTCTACGTCTCCAATCCTGCCCGTGGCGGTGGCATGCACAATTATGGCATGGCCGTGGACATCACGCTCTGCGACGCTCGTGGCGACACGCTCGATATGGGCACCAAAGTGGACTACATGGGCAAGGCGGCGCATATTGACAACGAGGCGGCTTTGGTGAAGTCGAAAGTCATCTCCGCCACGGCAAAGGCCAACCGCGAGCTGTTGCGCAAGGTGATGCGCCATGCGGGCTGGATGCCCTTGCGCACGGAGTGGTGGCATTTCAATCTCTGTTCCCGTGCCACGGCAAGGAAATACTATAAGGTCATCAAGTGACTCTGCTACCCAACGTGAACAGTAACCTATTTTAATCTATGCAAGACGTAAAAGAATATCGTGAGGCTATCTATCAAGCCATGATAGCCATGACCGACGCCGAGGGCAATCCTTTGGTGTCGGCCGAGGAGGCGAAGGCGATTCTCGAAGGTTTCACCGACGAGGAGTTGGAGGATGGCATTCTCTACAATTCGCCAGAGGAAGTGGCCGGTTTCCTGTTGCTTGACTGATGGCTTTGCTCGATTCCGCCACGCTGGAGTTTGTCCGCTCTCATGCCGATGAAGACGTGCGCCGCCTGGCTTTCCTGGCGGATAGGTTCCCCGGGGTGGATATGCCTGTTGCCCTGGACCAGGTTAGAGGACGGCAGGTGGCCAAGGTGAAGATACCCGCTTGGGCGGCGGTGGATGGGATTGTCTATCCGCCCCATTTGTCGTTGGAGCAATGCTCTGGCGAGGCCGCCGCTCGCTATAAAGCCCGGTTGGTGCGCCGCTTGGGCGTTCAAAGCATGGTGGATTTGACGGGCGGCATGGGTGTTGATTTCTCGTGGATGGCCAGGGAAGTAGGCCAGGCCACCTATGTGGAGCGGCAAGAATGGCTTTGCGCGTTGGCCAAGGAGAACTTTCCTCGGCTGGGTCTTTCCCATGTGGAGGTGAGGCAAGGAGAGGCGGAAGCTTTGTTGCCGGCCCTTCCTGTAGTGGATTTCATTTACTTAGATCCTGCCCGCCGTGATTCCAAGGGGGGCAAGACCTATGCTATCAGCGATTGCGTGCCCGATGTCAGCCAGCTCAAGGAGGAACTGTTGCGCCATGCCCGTTGGATACTTGTCAAGTTGTCGCCTATGCTCGATTGGCATGCCGCCGTGGAGGCCATGCGTTGTGGGCTTGGCGGAGTGTGTGAGGTGCATGTGGTCTCTTCAGGCAATGAATGCAAGGAGTTGTTGCTGCTCTTGTCTGCGGACGCTCCAGTTGCCCCTCGCCTTTATTGCGTGAACGATGACGTTTGTTTCTCTTGCGATACGCGATGCGCTTTTCCCCCGTTGGTTTACGGTTTGCCGCGGGTAGGAGACATGTTGCTGGTGCCCAATGCCAGCGTGATGAAGGCGGGTTGCTTCACCGCTTTTGCCTCGCGCTTCCGTTCGCGGGCTATCGCTCCTAATAGTCATCTTTTCTTTATTCCTGCCGAGGAGGCCTCAGGAGATGGCTTTGCGACAGGGATGCCTGCCAGATGCTTTCGGCTTGTTGCCGTCACCTCGTTCAACAAGAAAGCCCTTCGGCAAGCCTTGATGGGCGTCTCCCGTGCCAACGTGGCCGTGCGCAACTTTCCGCTTACCGCCGCGGAGCTGAGGAAGCGGTTGCGGTTGGGCGATGGAGGGGATGTGTTCATCTTCGCCACCACCACTTCCGAAAGGCAACATGTTCTTTTGGTCTGCCGAAAGATGCCCGACGCGGGTAAAATCCACGAAAATCAACCCTAAATTTGGCTATTTGCTTGATTTTAGCTATTTTTGCAAGCTATACTTCGACTAAATTCTATAATTAATGTCAATAGAAATCAAGCAGGTGGAGAATCGCAAGGACTTGCGCCGTTTCATAGAGTTCCATTACGACCTTTATGAAGGCAATCCTTACGACGTGCCCAATCTATATAGCGACGAGCTGAACACGCTGCGCCAAGACAAGAACGCCGCCTTTGAGTTTTGCGAGGCGGCCTATTACCTGGCGTTGCGAGATGGAAAGGTAGTGGGACGTGTGGCCGCCATCATCAATCACCGGGCCAACGAGAAATGGAACACCAAGGCCGTGCGGTTCGGTTGGATAGATTTTGTGGATGACCTGGAAGTTTCCCGTGCCCTTTTCGATGCGGTGGAGTCTTATGGCCGTGCCAAGGGAATGGAAGTGATGGTTGGCCCATTGGGTTTCACCGACATGGATCCAGAGGGCATGTTGATATGGGGCTTCGACAAGTTGGGCACCATGCCTACCATCTACAACTATCCTTATTATCCCGAGCACATGGAGCGGTTGGGTGGATGGGAAAAAGACAATGATTATGTGGAGTACTACATGTCAGTGCCGGAGAAGATTCCCGAGAAATACACGAAAATAGCCCAGATGGTGAGCGAGCGTTATCATCTCAAGGTACGCAAACTTACCCGCGAGGATATCTTCCAGCGGGGATACGGCCACAAGCTGTTTGACCTGATCAACGCCACCTATCAAGACCTTTATGGCTTCGTGACCCTCACCGACCGCCAGATAGACCAATACGTGAAAATGTATTTCCCGCTTGCCGACCTCAATTTGGTGACGGTCATTGAGGATGCCAGTGCCGACAATAAGCTCGTGGGGTTGGGCATTACCATTCCCTCATTGAGCCGTGCGTTGCAGAAATGCCGCAGGGGCAGGCTTTTCCCCTTTGGATGGTGGCACCTGTTGCGCGCCATCAAGTGGCACAAGACAGAGGGCGTAGACCTTTTGCTGATGGGCGTGCTGCCTGAATATCGTGCCAAGGGAGCCAACGCCTTGCTTTTTGCCGACTTGATACCGAAATACCAAGCTTATGGCTTCAAGTGGGGCGAGAGCCAGGTGGAGATGGAAAGCAACGAGGGCGTGCAGAGCCAGTGGGGGCCTCTTAACCCTGTCAACCATAAGCGAAGGCGTTGTTTCAAGAAACCGATAACCCGATAAGCATGTCAGACCAAAACACGATTCTTCCTGAAGAGACGGCCCAGGAAGCCGTACAGTATACCGACGAGAACATTCGCCACCTGAGCGACATGGAGCATGTGCGTACCCGTCCAGGTATGTACATCGGACGCTTGGGTGATGGCTCGTTGCCTGAGGATGGCATTTACGTCCTTCTCAAAGAAGTCATAGACAATAGCATCGATGAGTTCAAGATGAAGAGCGGTGACCGCATAGAGGTGGATATTATCGACAATGCCCGCGTCAGCGTCAGGGATTATGGCCGTGGCATTCCGCAAGGCAAGCTCGTGGAGGCTGTGAGCGTGCTCAATACGGGCGGCAAGTATGACAGCAAGGCTTTCAAGAAGAGTGTCGGCCTCAATGGCGTGGGTGTCAAGGCGGTCAATGCGCTTAGTTCCCGTTTTGAGGTGAAGTCTTACCGGGAGGGAAAAGTCCGGGAGTTGGTCTTCGAGCGTGGACAGCTTATCAGCGACCATACCGCCGATTCCCAGGATGAGAATGGCACATATATCTATTTCCAGCCCGATGATACCTTGTTCAAGAACTATCGTTTCCATGATGATTTCGTGGAGACGATGCTTCGCAACTACACCTATCTCAATACGGGTCTCACCATCATGTACAATGGCAGGCGCATCTTGAGCCGTCATGGCCTGAAAGACTTGCTGTCAGACAATATGACCTCGCAGGGACTTTATGACATCATTCACATGAAGGGGGAGGACATCGAAATCGCCTTCACCCATACCAACCAGTATGGCGAGGAATACCACAGTTTTGTCAACGGCCAGCACACCACGCAGGGCGGTACCCACCAAAGCGCCTTCAAGGAGCATATCGCCCGGACTATCAAGGAATACTTCGGCAAGTATGAGTATGGTGACATACGCAATGGTCTCGTGGCGGCCATCGCCATCAACGTGGAAGAGCCTGTTTTCGAGAGCCAGACCAAGATAAAGCTGGGCAGCACGCAGATGTCGCCGGGCGGTGAGAGCATCAACAAGTACGTGGGCGACTTTGTCAAGAAGTCCGTGGACAATTACCTTCATATCAACAAGGATGTCGCCGAGGTGATAGAGAACAAGGTGAAGGAGAGCGAGCGGGAGCGCAAGGCCATGGCTGGCGTGACCAAGTTGGCGCGTGAGCGGGCCAAGAAGGCCAACCTCCATAACCGCAAGCTCCGTGACTGCCGCATCCATTTCAGCGACGTGAAGAATGACCGCAAGGAAGAGAGCTCAATCTTCATCACTGAGGGAGATTCCGCCAGCGGTAGTATCACCAAGAGCCGTGACGTGAACACGCAGGCCGTTTTCTCGCTGCGGGGAAAGCCGCTCAACTGCTTCGGGCTGACCAAGAAGGTGGTCTATGAGAACGAGGAGTTCAACCTTTTGCAAGCCGCTCTCGATATAGAGGAGGGGCTGGACTCCCTGCGCTACAACAAGGTCATCGTGGCTACGGATGCCGATGTCGACGGCATGCACATCCGTTTGCTTATCATCACTTTCTTCTTGCAGTTCTTCCCCGAGCTGATCAAGAAAGGTCATGTCTATGTCTTGCAGACTCCCCTTTTCAGGGTGCGCAACAAGCGGGCGAAGATCAAGGACAAGCAAGTGATAGAGCAGGCCGACGCCAGGCTGGACAAGAAGGAGAGAAAGACGGACTTCATCACCCGCTATTGTTACAGCGAGGAGGAGCGGCTGCAGGCTATCCGTGACCTGGGGCCTGACCCGGAAATCACTCGCTTCAAGGGTTTGGGAGAGATTTCGCCCGAGGAGTTTGTCCATTTCATCGGTCCGGACATGCGCTTGGAGCAGGTCACGCTCCACAAGACCGACCAAGTGCAGCAGCTCTTGGAGTATTATATGGGAAAGAACACCATGGAGCGGCAAAACTTTATCATCGAGAACTTGGTGATAGAGGAAGACCTCCCTGAGGAGGAAAAAGCTAAACTGGCATAAGTATGAGAAGATATATCCTATGGGCAATGGCGCTTTTGACGGGAGCTCTCGCTATGCAGGCGCAGACCCGCCAACAGCTTTCCAGGCAGGCCATCCAGAAGCTGGGTCGTGCCGAGGCGGTTATCACCAGCCTCTATGTAGACTCCGTGGACGAGTCAAAACTGGTGGAGGATGCCATCAGGGGAATGCTGGAGGGACTGGACCCCCATTCCTCTTACACCACGGCCAAGGAGACGCGGGCGCTCAACGAGCCGCTCAATGGCAGTTTCGACGGCATTGGCATACAGTTCAACGTGGTGGATGACACTTTGTTGGTCATCCAGCCCGTCGTCAACGGCCCTTCCGAGAAGGTGGGCATTCGGCCCGGTGACCGTATCATCGCTGTCAACGACACGGCCATAGCGGGCGTGAAGATGGCTCGTGAGGAGATGATGCGCCGCCTCAGGGGGCCTCGTGGCACGAAGGTGAACCTTGGCGTGCTCCGCAAGGGCATTGCCGACAGGCTTGCCTTCACGGTCACCCGTGACAAGATACCGCTCAACACGCTCGATGCGGCTTACATGATACGTCCGGGCATTGGCTATATCCGCTTGGGCAGTTTTGGCTTGACGAGCCACGACGAGGTATCAGCCGCGCTCGACAGCCTGAGCCAGAAGGGCATGAAAGACTTGATTTTCGACCTCCAGGACAATGGCGGTGGTTATTTGATGGCCGCCATAGAGATAGCCAACGAATTCCTGGAGCGGGGCGACCTGATAGTCTACACGAAGGGCAGGGTAACGCCCCGTGACGAGCAGAAAGCCTCGGGAGGCGGCAAGATGAAGAAAGGCCGCGTGGTGGTGCTTGTCAACGAGTTCTCCGCCTCGGCCTCCGAGATCGTGGCGGGTGCGTTGCAAGACCAGGACAGGGCTACCATCGTGGGTCGCCGCTCCTTTGGCAAGGGCTTGGTGCAGCGTCCCATTCCCTTCCCGGACGGCAGCATGATACGCCTCACGGTAGCCCACTACTACACGCCCAGCGGCCGTTGCATCCAGAAGCCCTATACGCCCGGCGAGTTGGAAGACTACGCCATGGACTTGGACAATCGTTATCGCCACGGGGAGTTTACCAATGAGGACAGCATCCATCTCAATGACTCCTTGCGTTTCTATACCCTGCGTCGCCATCGTGTGGTCTATGGCGGAGGAGGTATTATGCCCGATGAGTTCGTGCCCTTGGACACCACCAAGTTCACCAAGTATCATCGCCTGCTCACGGCGAAGAGCGTCGTGCTCAACGCGGCTTTGCGCTATATCGATGATAACCGGGAGCTGTTGAAGGCCAGCTATCCCGATTTCCCCTCGTTCATGAGGGAGTACGAGGTGCCGCAAGCCCTGGTGGACTCCATCTTCAAGGAAGGTGAACGGCAGGACGTGAAGCCCAAGGACGAGGAGGAAGTCCGGCAGACTTTGCCATACCTGCGCGTCACGCTCAAGGCTTTGGTGGCCCGGGACTTATGGGACATGAGCCAGTATTTCCAGGTGATGAACGAGACCAGCGAGATAGTGCGCAAGGCCGTGGAGTTACTGGATGGGAAGCCGCGAGAGGAAGAAATCTAGTTTTTCCCATTATTGTGTAGATGCGGGGGAGTCCTCGCCAAGATTGTAGAGACGTGGCGTGCCGCGTCTCCTTTGGCGAGAATTACCGCATCTGTTTGACAAGAGGTGCGGCACGACTGCTTGACGGGAGACGTGACACGCCGCGTCTCTACAGGAATTTCGGCCGTCTCAAGAAAATACCCTAAGGAGGGGATGCTGTGTTCCTGCCTTAACGTTGAGTTCGACGAAAAGTTGTAGAGACGCATTCTTGCGTCTCAGCAAGCAAGATTGCCGAATAAAATCGCCTATCGCGAAGACTTGGCAGCTGGCTGAGACGCAAGAATGCGTCTCTACAGTTTGGCAATAACAGGGCTGTGCACATAAAGTGGAATTCGTCGAACTCACGTTGCCTCATATGCATTGCCCCGTTGGCTTTTAGCTGCTCCTTATTTTCCTCAACAAAATGACTTGTTTTGAGAGGCTTCAACATCCAATAATACATGGCCAAGTAATATTGGATACATGGCTAAGTAATATTGGATACATGGCCAAGTAATATTGGATACCTAAACACCCCTGTTTGGGCAAGAAAAATCATTGTCCAAAATGGCCCGAAAAAAGACAGTGCTTCCGTAGGCCCACGAAAGCACTGTCTCTGGCCGATGGAAGCACTGTCTTTTTTGAAGTTCCAAAAATAGGCTCTCAAAGGCCTATTCCTTGCTGTGCTCCCGCATGTATTCACGGGGCGACATGCCATAGAAGTTCTTGAACATGGTGGAGAAGGAGGCAGCGTTGCTGAAGCCACAAGCGTACATCACTTCCGTGATGCTATGGTTGCCTGTGCTCAGCAGGTTGGCGGCCTGTTTTAGCCTGATGTTGCGGATGAGGTCATGTGGGCTCTGGTTGGTGAGCTGCTTCATGCGCCGGTAGAGGTGACCGCGGCTGATGCCCACTGCTTCAGCGATGGTGTCCACGTTCAATTCGGCGTTGTCGAGGTTTTTGTTGATGACCTCCATGACCTTTTCCAGCAACTTCTCGTCGGGAGATTTCACGTCTATGTGGGTTACCTTGTCGGCTTGCTCTTCCTGCCCGCTGTATTTGTTGCGGAGCACTTGCCGGGCGAAGAGCAGGTTGGCGATGGTGCGTTTCAGGATGTCCAGGCTGAAAGGTTTCACGATATAGGCGTCCGCGCCCGTCTCCAGTCCTTCCAGTTGGTTTTCCTCCTCGCCCCTGCCTGTGAGCAATATGACGGGCAGGTGATTGGTGCCCACGTGCGTCTTTAGTTTGGTGCAAAGGGTGACTCCGTCCATTTTGGGCATCACCACGTCGCTGATGACCAGGTCAGGGGTCTGTTTCAGTATGTTCATCAATGCGTCCGCTCCGTTGTCATATTCAGTCACGCGGTAAATCTTGCCCAGTTCCGTGGCCAGGTAATGTCTTATCTCTTCATCGTCTTCCACGATGACAATCCGTGGGTTGCCCGTTGTGGAAACCTGCGGGCTTGCCTGGTCGTTCCCTGTGTCAGGCTGTTCGTCTACCAATTCTGCCGTGGAGTTGGTTTTCCTGGCTTCCTGTTCCTCGGGCGTGATGATTTCCTCGGGCTTTAGGTGAGCGTTCCCCAGAGGCAGCGTAACGATAAACTCGCATCCCTTTCCGTCCTCGTTGTTGCGGGCGGTGATGGTGCCATGGTGCAGTTCTACGAGTGAGTGTGTGAGATCCAGGCCTATGCCCGTTCCCATCTTGTGATTGTTGATGCTTTCGGTGCTTTGGAAGAAACGTTCGAATATTTTGTCCATCTTGTCGGCGGGTATGGCCTCGCCATTGTCCTTGATAGAGAGCTGGACGTGCTGCTCGTCGTGGGTGACGCTCATGGTGATTTCTCCGCCGCTAGGCGTGAATTTCAAGGCGTTGGAGAGAATGTTTACCACCACCTTGTCGAAGTTGTCCAGGTCTATCCATACGGGTAGCTGCTCGCTGTCGTGATGGAAGTTGAGCTTGATGCCCTTGGCCTTGGCTTGCAGTTGGAAGAGGGAGTAGAGATCGTTCAGGAATCCTATCAGGTTGGTTTCTTGCATGCGCATCTGCATTTTTCCTTTTTCTATCTTGCGCAAGTCCATCATCTGGTTGATGAGATGGAGAATGCGTTCGGCGTTGCGCTTGATGACCTCATAGATGGCCTGCCGCTTGGCGTCTTTGTCGCTGTTCATGAGTGAGAGCAGGGGCGATATGATGAGCGTCATGGGCGTGCGTATCTCGTGGCTGATGTTCATGAAGAAGCGTATCTTGGCCTCGCTCAGTTCCTCGCTGTGGATGTGCTCCTGCAGCCGGAGCTTGTCTTGCGCCTTGCGCCGTTGCGCGATGAATATCCATATGATAGCGGCCAGCGCGAGCAGCAGGTAGAAGGTCTTTGCCCATGCCGACTGATACCACGCGGGATGTATCACGATGGTAAACTCTCGTATGTCGCTCTTTGTCCCTCCGTCAGAGGCTTGCACTTCGAAATGGTAGGTGCCGGGAGGCATGTGGCTTAATGAAAGGCGGTTGTCGCCTGGTTCCAGCCGTTCCCAGTCTTCGTCATTCATCCTATAGGAGAAGGTGATTCTTTCGGGGTTGGCGAACGAAAGCGTGCTCAGCACCATGGTAAAGCTATTGTCCATGGGGCCTAGATGGAAGGTGTTGCTCTCTATCACGGGCTTTTCCGTGATGATATACCCTCCCGACTCCATGCCTGCGCTTACCAGACGGTTGCTTGCGTAAAGGGATATGAGCTGTATGTCCAGCTTCTTTTTCCTGCCTTTTATCTTGTCGGGCTGGAAGAGCGTCAAACCGCCAATGCCGCCAAAGACGATTTCCCCATTGGGTTTCATGCACGATACGCCTTCTGAGAATTCGTTGCCTTGCAGCCCGTCGTTGGCGAAATAGTTGCGTATCTCGCCTGTCTTGGGGTCCAGGCAATTGAGTCCATGGGTAGTGGAAGCCCACAGGCGCCCTTTTCGGTCTATCCTGAGTGCCGATACGCTGTTGTCAGACAGGTTGTTCTTTATCGTGTACCATTGCGTGGTGCGCTTGGCGGGGTCGTAATGGCAGATGCCGTTGTAGGTGGCTATCCACAAGTGTTGTTTCGCGTCTTCAACGATGTCTATGATGGAAAGGTCGGTCAGCAAGCCTTTTCCCTTATCGCCTAGCGGCATCCATTTGTTTTGGGAGATGTCGAAAGCGCTAAGGCCTTCGCAGGTCCCTATGTAGAGGCGTTTGCCGTCGCTGGAGAGCCTCAGTTGGTTGATATAGTCGTTGCAGAGCCCTTTCCCTCCCCTGTCACGGTATTCCGTCACTTTCCCCGTGGCGAGGTTTACGCGCTTGAGCCCTTCTCCCATGGTGGCTATCCATAGGTTTTGCCATTTGTCTGCCACTACGTCAAATACGCTGGTGGTGATGGGGTTCGCCAGGCGCAGTTGGTGGTATTCCCCGGTCTGCTTGTCCAGCCATCCCGCTCCTTGCAGGTAAGTGCCTATCCACAGCCTGCCTTGCGTGTCTTCCGTGATGCCCAGTATGGTGAAAGGTACGGCCTGGGCGCCTTTTCCTGGCGTATAGTGACGTTTGAGCGTGCCGTCGGGGCCTATGGCGTAGAGCCCGTCCTTATCCGTGGAGACGTAGAGTGTTCCGTCTTTCCCGTAGCGGGTGGCCATCACGCAAGCTTCTCCTATGAGGTTATGGGTAGGTGATTTCGCTCCGATGTATTGGAAACCGAACTGCGGGCGGGGTTGCATGAATATTCCTTTTTGGAAAAGGTTTAGCCACAAGTTGCCTTCCCTGTCCTCCATGATAGACATGATTTTGGCGCGGTTGATGTCCACCTCCCGGCAGTAGAGGTTTACCTGTTCCACTTGTTGGCTTTGGGGCAGGTAGCGGAATACGCCCACGCCATCGGTGCCTAGCAGCAGGAAACCCATCTGGCTGACGGTGACGGTATTGAGGGGCAGGTGCTTAGTGCCGGGCACGCACTCCAGTTGCAGGGGATTACCTTTCCGTGAGCGGTATAGTCCTCCACCGAGATTGGCCAGGTAGAGCGTGCCGTCATGATCCTGGCAGATATTGACGAAGGGGCCTTGTGGGTCATCGGGCAGCTGGCATTTTGTCCATATCCCGTTTTCTCTCGTCCATACGCCCTTATTGCTGGTCAGCAGCCATATACGCTTGCTCCTGTCTTCGAATATGTCCGTCACGAAGTTGGCTACGCGGAGTTGCTTGTCCCAGATTTGCGCGGTGGTGTCATTGACCATTTTGTAGACTCCGTGTCCTGAGACGGCGATGAGTGTTTCCCCAGTGCTGGTTTGGTAAATGCGTTGCACGTATCCCTTGATTTCCTTCTTGTTGCCTTCCATCAGGCGTATGGCGTGGAAATGGTCTCCCCGAAGCACTAATACGCCTTCGTTGCTGCCTAGGTAGATGTTGCCCTGGCGGTCTTGGGATACCTCGTTGATGTAGTTGCTGTTGAGCCCCAAGTCGCCGTGGCTCTCTTTCTTGAAGTTATGGAAACGGTATCCGTTATACATGCATACGCCGTTGCGTGTCCCTATCCATATGCGGCCATAGTGGTCTTGGATGACTTTTGAGGCGATGCTGCTCATCAGGTATTGGTCACCCATGTACAGTCTGCCGAACTGGGCGACCGCTCCCAGCGTATACATGATGAATAATAGAAGGGCAAAACTCTTTCTCATCGTTGTTTCGGTATATTAACGTGAGTTCGACGAAAACTTGTAGAGACGCATTCTTGCGTCTCAGCAAGCAAGATTGCCGAATAAAATCGCCTGTCGCGAAGACTTGGCAGCTGGCTGAGACGCAAGAATGCGTCTCTACAGTTTGGCAATAACAGGGTTGTGCACATAAAGTGGAATTCGTCGAACTCAAATTATATTAAACTTGTTAGACCTCTTCGAGGCCCATGTTGGTTTTGTTGTTCGTATCTCCGCAAAGCGGTCAGCCTCTTCGAGGCTTCCCACATGCGGTAAAGCATCTCTGGCCCTCTTCGAGGCCCTTTTGTCCCCCGTTTCTACACATATGGCGGTGTGTCTCCCTCCTCAGCAGCTTTTATAGAGACGCGGCGCGCCACGTCTCCCTTTGCAAGCGTGTTCTCGCCCATGGTGTGTAGAGACGCATTCTTGCGTCTTCTCCAGCGAGTTTGTCATATTTCTCACCGCTTATGCGGCCTTTCTTGCTTGCTGAGACGCAAGAATGCGTCTCTACATATTATATATATTATAATGTACGTGCGCGCGCGAGCCTCGAAGAGGTTCAACCCTCAAAAGTTAGCGGTGGTATGATGAGACATTGCATAAGGTTAGGATGGCTTAAACCAGTTAGGGGGGTCTTTTTCGCAAAAATACGCGAAAAGAGTGATTCTGCCAAAATTTTTAAGGAAAAAGTGGATAATGATACCTCACGTAAAGTTTCCGCGCCGCTAGGTAAGGCATATTTAAAAGAAATTACATAATTTTGCAATCGTCAACCAAATAACTAACTAACCGATGAAAATATCCCTGTTAGCCACGGCGCTGCTTGCGTCCATGCTCTCTACCGCGGTTTTCGCCCAACCCCACAAGGGCAAGCGGGTGGAGACTTTCCGCAATCCCATGATGTGGGCCGATGTTCCCGATCCCGATGTCATCCGCGTGGGTGAAGACTTCTATTTAGTCACCACTACGATGCACTTGATGCCAGGAGCGCCTATCATGCGTTCCCGTGACTTGGTACATTGGCAGACCGAAAGTTTCCTGTTCGACAAGTTGACCGACTCCCCTAAATACAATATGGAGGAGGGTACGGTGTATGGCCGTGGGCAGTGGGCTACCTCTTTGCGCTATCATGACGGCAAGTTCTATGCCCTTTTCGCTCCCAATGATTCCCAGGGTGGTGATACCTATATATATACCACCAAGGATCCCGCCAAGGGATGGACACTTCTCTCCCGTCTTCCCCACTTCCATGACGCATCCCTTTTCTTCGACGATGATGACAGGGTCTATGTCTTCAGTGGTACGGGCAGGCTTCAGGAGTTGGAACCAGACTTCAGTGCTATCAAGAAAGATGGTGTGGATGTGCAGTTACCTGTGCGTGATGCGGATGAGACGGGTCTCTTGGAAGGCAGCCGTGTCATCAAGCATGACGGCAAGTATTATCTGTTGATGATTTCTTGGCCAGCGGGCAAGCCCCGTCGCCAAGTATGCTATCGGGCTGATAAGATTACTGGTCCTTATGAGAAGAAGGTAATATTGGAGAGTGAGTTCGGTGGCTTCCCCTATGTGGGACAAGGCACTATCGTAGATGACAGCAAGGGAAATTGGTATGGTGTCATCTTCCAGGATCGTGGTGGCGTGGGTCGTGTGCTTACGTTGATGCCCTGCCGCTGGATAGATGGTTGGCCTATCTTGGGTGACGAAAACGGCAAGGTGCCCACCATGATGCCCGTTCCCGTTCAGGGGCAGAAGGTGGGAGAACCTTTGGTGACGAGTGATGACTTCTCGGGCAAGAAGCTCAAGATGCAGTGGCAGTGGAATCACAACCCTATTGATGAGGCTTGGTCGTTGACTGAACGTCCTGGTTTCCTCCGCCTCCATACCAATAAGGTGGTCAGCAACCTCTTCGAGGCACGCAATACGATTTCCCAGCGCATGGAAGGTCCTCGTTGCTCCGCCTATGTCAAGTTAGATCTCTCGGGTATGAAGGATGGTGATCGTGCGGGCTTCGCTGCTTTCAATGGCAACTCGGGTGTGCTCACGGTTTGTCGTGACGGGGCTGATACTTATCTCACCATGCAGGAGCAGGTCGTTGCGCTCACCGATCGGGAGAAGTTGGTCACCAGTGTCGAGATAGACGAGAAGGGTCGTGCGAAACTGGAGGGCAATACGGTTTACCTGCGTATCGACGCGGATTTCAATCCCAATCGGGATATTGCCACCTTCTATTACAGCGTGGATGGAAAGAATTGGTATAAGATAGGATCCAATTTCAAGATGGTGTTCGATTACCGGCGTTTCTTCATGGGAACGAGGTATGCCATCTTCAACTACGCCACCAAGCAGGCGGGAGGTTATGTGGATGTGGACGACTTCCAATATGCTAAAAATATGTAAAAAGAGAATAGTTTTGGTTTAAATACTGAAGGGTTCGAGTTAGGCGTAACTCGTTGGGTGTGCCTGCGGGCACACCCAATTTTAGCCCACTAACCCTTTCGAAATCGTACCAAAACCGTGAAATGTTACATTTAGCGAAGATTTTGATACATCAGCAAAAATGACTTTGTGGCATAATGTTTAAATTTGCAAACAATCAGAATCTATATTTAAATTATGTATGGACATGAAACATGAAGAACATTACTTAAGAAGGATCAGCTCCGTCTTGGTTCTCCTTCTGATGTCGTGCCTCACGGCGTTCGCCCAGGGCAACATACAGATTAGGGGAACTATTGTCGATGAGCATGGAGAGACCATCATCGGTGCTTCTGTCGTAGTGAAAGGCAACGCATCCGTGGGTAGTATCTCCGACTTTGATGGCAACTTCACCCTGGAGGTGCCAAGCGAGAACTCAGTGGTCGTCATATCTTATATAGGTATGAAGACCCAGGAGATCAAAGTGGGCAACAAGCGTACGTTCAACATTACGCTTGAGGAAGACCGCTCTGAGCTCAATGAAGTGGTTGTGGTAGGTTATGGCCAGCAAAAGAAGGCCTCTATCGTGGGTGCTATCACCCAGACCACCGGTGACGTACTTGAGCGTGCGGGTGGTGTGAACGATATTGGTGCTGCCTTGACGGGTAACTTGCCGGGTGTGGTAACGGTGTCCAGTTCCGGTATGCCAGGTGCTGAAGAACCGCAGATTACCATCCGTAGTGCCAGCTCTTGGAACAACAGCTCCCCGCTGGTGTTGGTGGATGGTATCGAGCGTCCCATGAGCTCGGTGGACATCAGCTCCGTGCAGAGCATCTCCGTGCTGAAGGATGCCTCCGCCACCGCCGTCTATGGTGTGAAGGGTGCCAATGGTGTCATCCTGATTACCACCAAGCGCGGTCAGGTGGGTAAGGCGCAGATTGACCTCACGGTGAACATGACCATGAAGGCGCCCTCCAAGTTGCCGAGCAAGTACGACTCCTACGATGCCTTGCGCCTGCGTAACGTGGCCATCGAGCACGAGTTGGGCATCAGCCCCAGCTCTTGGGAGAGCATCATGCCGATGGGCATCATCTCGATGTATCGCAACCAGACCACCTTGGCTCAGCGTGAGCGCTATCCGAACGTGGACTGGCAGGACGTGATCTTCAAGGATTACACCATGGCTTACAACGCCAACATCAACGTGTCGGGTGGTACGGATTTCGTGCGTTACTTCGTTTCCGCCGACTATGTGTACGAGGGTGACTTGTACAACACCTGGGATACGGGTCGTGGCTATGAGGCCGGTTTCGGTTACAACCGCATCAACGTGCGTTCTAACTTGGACTTCTCCTTGACTAAGACCACTACCTTCAAGATGAATATCGCAGGTTCATCTGGAGTCCGTAAGACTCCTTGGAGTAATGTCGATGGCGACTGGTTCCAGGCACAGAACTGGGCTGGTGCTTATAACATCGCCCCCGATGTGTTCATGCCTCGTTACTCCGATGGCACTTGGGGTTACTATCCTTCCCAGGCCAACGTGACCAACTCCGCGTTGAACATCGCCGTTTCCGGTATAGGCCAGACCACTACCACCCGCATCAACACCGACTTCACCTTGGAGCAAGACCTGAGCTTCATCACCAAGGGCTTGAAGGTGAGCGGTATGATTTCTTGGGATAACGTGTTCCAGGAGAACAGCCGTGGTGTCAACGACTTGAACAATGAGGCACAGCAGAAGTGGATCAACCCCTTGACGGGTGATGTCACCTTCAAGAACGCCCAGGATGGTACCTATGGTTACGACTTCGCGCAGAACGTCTCTTGGTCTACGCAACCTGGCTCCGTGAACAATGGTGCTACCCAGCGTCATTTGAACTATCAGGTACAATTATACTGGGGTCGCCAGTTCGGCAAGCACAATGTGAGCGCCATGGGTCTGTGGGCACGCCAGGAGAACGCTACCGGTAGTGAGATTCCCCACTATCGTGAGGACTGGGTGTTCCGTGCCACCTACGACTATGCCAGCAAGTACTTCTTCGAGTACAATGGCGCCTACAACGGATCAGAGAAGTTCTCCTCCGATAATCGTTTCGCTTTCTTCCAGTCAGGAGCCCTCGGTTGGATGATCTCCGAGGAGAAGTGGATGAACTGGTCCAAGAGCTTCCTGGACATGATGAAATTCAGGATCTCCTATGGTGAGATTGGTGATGACAACGTATGGCAACGCTGGATGTATGTGAACCAGTGGGCATACGGAGGTAACACGATGATGGGCTTGGACCGTCAGAACAGCCCCTATGCCTGGTATCGTGAGAGCGTCTTGGGTAACCCCGACGTGAAATGGGAGACCGTGAAGAAGTTCAATTTCGGTATCGACTACGCCTTCTTGGGTGGTTTGCTTGCCGGTAGTGTGGATTTCTTCCATGACAAGCGTGTCGACATCCTGCTCGATGGTGGTTCCCAGTCTGTTCCCTTCTATTTGGGTATGACCGCTCCTACGGCCAACCTCGGTGAGGTGAAGACCAGTGGTTACGAGTTGGAGCTGCGCTTCAACAAGAGCTTCACCAAGGATATGCGCTTGTGGGCCAACTTCAACATGACCCACGCCACCAATGAGGTGGTCTTCAAGGATGATCCTCCCCTCTATCCCGCCTACCAGAAGCAGGCCGGTTATCCCATGGGTCAGTTCCACTCTTATGTAGACATGGGTTATATCCAGAACTACGATGAGCTGTATGGTAGCGTGAAGCACGACAACTCCGATAACCAGAAGCTGGTGGGCGACTACAACATCGTTGACTACAATGGTGATGGTGTCATCGATACCGACGATTCCGTGCCTTACGGCTACTCCTCTACGCCTGAGAACACCTACAACGCCACTGTCGGCTTCGAGTGGAAGGGCTTCAGCTGCTTCGTGCAGTTCTATGGTGTGACCAATGTGACCCGTGACGTTTGGCTGACCAACTTCGGCAGCAAGCTGAACAACGTCTACAAGCAGGGCAGCTGGTGGTCGAAAGAGAATCCCACCGCCGACGTGACCACGTCCCGTTGGAACTCCACGCCCTCTTACAACGACGCTACGCGTTACTACTATGATGGTAGCTACATCCGTCTGAAGACCGCCGAGATCGCCTATACCTTCAACAACGACTGGATCCACAATCTGGGTATCCGCCAGTTGAAGATCTACCTGAATGGTAACAACCTGTGGTCTTGGTCCAGGATGCCGGATGACCGTGAGTCCAACTTCGGTGGTGGCGGTAACCAGGGTGCCTATCCAACGATGAAGCGTTTCAATCTCGGACTTAAGATTACATTGTGATTTTCATCGACGATAAAATCAAGGAAACGACATGAAAAAGATATATAATAAATTCATATATGGTTGCATGCTGGCGGGTGTCACGCTGTTCTCTGCCTCGTGCACCGATTATCTGGATAAGACGGCAGACTCGGATGTCTCCGCGGATGCTGCTTGGCAGAACTACACTAACTTCCAGGGGTTCATAGAGGAGATTTACAACTGTATCCCCGACAAGGCGAACTGTAACTGGACGGTCTCTTTTAACTGGGGAGAGGACGAGATGCTTTCCACCAATGTCAATGGCTATGTGGGTCCGCAGCTTGACCTGGGTAACTTCTGGGCCTGGCAAACAGCGGGTAGCAACTGGTTCTACCAGAGTGGCAACAGCTCCACCTCTACCGACCGTATGAGTCACTCCATCTGGGGACATGCCTGGTATTGCATCCGCAAGGCCAACATGGGTATCGCCAATATCGACAAGATGGTGGACGCCACCGACGAGCAGCGTGACCTCATCTTGGGTCAGCTCTACTTCTTCCGTGCCTGGTGGCACTTTGAGTGCATGATGTACCTCGGGGGGCTGCCTTACGTCTCCTCCGTATTGGATGGCACAGACGTGCCTCACCTGAAGCGCCTCTCTTTCCAGGAGTGCGCCGATAAGTGCGCGGAGGATTTCCGTCGTGCCGCAGACCTCCTGCCGATTGATTGGGATGATACTTCCACGGGTCAAAGCACTTCAGGCCATAACGACAGGCGTATCAACAGGATTATGGCGCTTGGTTACCTGGGTAAGGTGTATCTCTGGTCTGCAAGTCCCTTGATGGAGCATGGTGCCATGATAGGTGCCGGTGACTTGACCTATGACTACAATATTGATCGTTGCAAAAAGGCTGCTGACGCTCTTGGAGAGTTGCTGGAGTTGGTGGAGAAAGGCCAGACGCAATACGCTTTGGCTACGTTTGACTACAAGGACATCTATAATCACGAGACCAATGGTGACAAGAACAGCAGTTATAGTGGTATCTTCAACACCCAGAATCAGAGTTTCCATATTCCTGGTGGTACGGAGACCATCTTCCATGGTGGTATCGGCAGCCAGGCCGAGGCGGCCATCTGGCGTTTCGGTCCGTCTTGGGGTCCCATCAACCTGTGCGAGGGAGATATATGTCATAGCCCTACGGCCAACTACATCAACTACGCCTATGGCATGGCTAACGGTCTGCCCATCACCGATCCGGAGTCTGGTTTCGATCCTGAGCATCCTTTCCGCGATCGTGACCCGCGTTTCTACCACGATATCGTGTTCGACGGCATGCAGTATATCAATGCCTCCTTGACGGGAGAAGACGTGCAGTATGAGCCTTATCGCTACGCCAACTTCGCCGAGAATGTCACCGAAGGTAGCTATATGATGGATAACTCAGGCTCCCGCACGGGTTACCTCACCCAGAAGCTGGCCAGCAAGAACCACAACAAGTGGGATGGCGGTCGTGAGTGGGGTAATGGTACGGCTTGCGAGGTTCCCTACATGCGCTTGGCCGACATCTACCTGATGTATGCCGAGGCTTGCGCCGCCATCGGTGGTGCCGATTATGCCAGCGAGACTTATCCGTCCTTGACCGCGGAGGGTGCCATCAATACCTTGCGTGACCGCGTGCGCGCTGGGCGTGTCAACGACAACTACAGGGTCAACAAGAACAAGTTCATGGATGAGGTTCGTCGCGAGCGTGCTTGCGAGTTGGCCTTCGAGGGTCACCGCTTCTGCGACCTGCAGCGTTGGTTGCTCTTGACCGAGTATCCTTACAACATCAAGACCAAGCAGGTGTTCAACCGCGTAAAAGACTTGTCTTGGTATCAAGATCCTGATAATGATCCTAGGGATGCTAAGGTAAGTGACTGGGAAGAGGAGGTAATCGTCAACCGCAAATACACGGTGCGTAACTATTGGTTCCCGTTCTTCAAGAAGGACGTGTCCATCTATGAGGGCTTCACCCAGAACCCCGGATGGTAATGTGCGCCTTAAATGAATCAATACCATAATTAATATAAAAGACAATGAGTATGAATAAACATATCAAGATATTCTTTGGAGCCATGTTGGCATGCTCTCCTTGCGTGATGGCACAGGCGCAGGAAGAGGGTGACTCGGTACAATCCGAGAAAGTCCCCGTGGCCTTCAAGAACGTCGACGAAAGAGACCTGCTCGGTGGTGTGAGCGTCTTGGACTATGAGGAATTGACCAAGAAGAACTTCAACACCTACAGCTTGGACAACATGCAGGCTTATATCAATGGTTTTAACGGCAACTCGCCTTGGGCCTCTGGCAGTTACCTGGTGTTGGTGGACGGTGTGCCCCGTGAAGCCACAACGGTGTTGCCCACCGATATCGAGAAGATCACCTTCATGAAGTCGGCCGCCGCCGTGGCGCTTTATGGTAGTACCGCCGCCAAGGGCGCTATCCTCATCACCACCAAGAAGGGTAAGGAAGGAGCGTTGCGCATCAACGGCCGTGTGAACTACACCGTGAACACCGCCAAGCGCTATCCTAAGTACCTGAGCTCCGCCGAGTACATGACCCTCTACAACGAGGCGCGTGCCAACGATGACCTGGATCCCCTGTATAGCCAGGAGGATATCTACAACTACGCCTCTGGACTGAATCCCTATCGTTATCCTAACGTGGACTTCTACTCCAGCGACTATATCAAGAAGGCCTATTCCGGTGTCAACGCCAATGTCGACATCTCGGGTGGTGGCAAGAACGCGCGTTTCTACGCCAACATCAACTACTACCGCAACGCCGATGTCTTCAAGTTCGGTGAGGGCAAGAAGAACTATACCGACCAGCTCTCCTTCCGCGGTAACGTGGACCTGGACATCAACGACTGGATTTCCGCCTACGTGCATTCCCAGGTGGTGTTCTACAACCAGAAGGGCACCATGGGCGCTGACTATTGGGGAACGGCCGCCACGCTCCGTCCTAACCGTGTGGCTCCCCTCATCCCCATCAGCTATATCGCCCAAAACGCCACTACCGCACAGGCTTACATGGCTACTTCCGCCAACATCATCGACGGCAAGTACTTCCTCGCGGGTACGCAGCTCGACCAGACCAACGCGTTCGCTGACTTCTACGCGGCTGGTAAGAATACCTATACCGCCCGTCAGTTCCAGTTTGACGTGGGCTTGAACATGGACCTGAACCGCTTCGTGAAAGGCCTGTCCTTCCAGACGCAGTTCGCCGTGGACTATGCCACCTCTTACTCCACGAACTACAGCAACACCTACGCTACCTATGAGCCTACCTGGGCCAACTACAATGGCGTGGATGTCATCACGGGCCTGACCAAGTACAACAACGACAAGAAGTCGGGTGTACAGAACATCACGGGTTCCGCCAGTGAGCAGACCATCCTCTTCAACGCGCAGTTCAACTACAATACGCAGTTCAACGATGACCATAACCTCAGCGCCATGTTGATCGCCAATGGTTACCAGGTAACTACCGCAGGTGTTTTCCACAGGACCAGCAACGTCAACCTCGGCATGGAGCTAGCCTATAACTACGCGCATCGTTACTACGCCCAGTTCGATGGGGCAGTGGTACACTCCGCCAAGTTGGCTCCCGGTCACCGCGACGCCTTCTCTCCCTCGCTCACCTTGGGTTGGAGACTGAAGGAAGAGCCTTGGCTGAAGGACGTGGACGCCGTGGATGAGTTGATCATCAGCGCTTCCGGTAGCATCTTGAACACCGACGTGGACATCACCGACTACTATCTCTACGCTTCCAGCTACACGCCTACCGGCCAGTGGTGGGGATGGGCAGACGGTATCTCCCAACAGGCTACCGAGAGCTTGCGTGGTGCCAACCCAGACCTGACCTTCGTAAAGCGCAAGGAAATCTCCGCTTCCGTGAAGGGCTCGTTCTTCAACCACTTGCTGGAGGTGGATGCCTCTTACTGGTACAACATCATGGATGGTGGCATCATCGACCCACAAACTGCATATCCTAACTATTACATGTTCTGGGTAGGTGGAATAACTTCTTCATTCAGACCTTATTTCAACTACAACAAGGATCGCCGTACGGGATTTGACTTGGGTTTGAAGGTGAACAAGACCGTGGGTGCGGTTGACCTCTCTCTGGGTGCCAACGTCACCTACTATACCACCAAGGCCATGAAGCGTGACGAACTCTATGTTGATGCCTACCAGAATCGTGCGGGCAAGCCCCTGGATGCCCTCTTCGGACTGCAGACCGCCGGTTTCTACAAGGACCAGGCCGACATCGACAGCTCTCCTACGCCGCGGTTCGGCGAGGTGAAGCCCGGTGACCTGAAGTACGTAGACCAGAACAAGGACGGTATCATCGATACCCGTGATGAGGTTTACCTGGGCAAGGGTGGCTGGTATGGCTCTCCCTGGACCCTCGGTCTCAACTTCACCGCCAAGTGGAAGGGCTTCACCTTCTTCGCCCTCGCTACGGGTGGATGGGGCGCCAAGGCTTTCAAGAGCAGCTCCTACTACTGGGTTTACGGTGACGGCAAGTATTCCGAGATCGTGCGCGGCCGTTGGACCCCCGAGACCGCTGATACGGCGACCTATCCTCGCCTGACCACCCAGTCGGGTAACCACAACTTCCGCAACTCCGACTTCTGGCTCTACAGCACCGATCGTTTCGACCTGGCCAAGATCCAGATTACCTACGACCTGCCCAGCTCACTCTTCAAGAACACCATCGTGCGTGGCTTGCAGGTGTACATCAGCGGCAACAGCCTGCTCACCTTCTCGGGCGAGCGTGAGTTGATGGAGATGAACGTGGGTTCCGCTCCGCAATACCGCAACTTCAACCTGGGTGTATATGTAAACTTATAAACAAGATATCACAATGAAAAAGTTCATTATATTATTAGCGTTCCTCCCCTTCTTTACGGCCTGTGACGACCTTTTCTCACCTGCCATAGAGAACATCCAGGATCTGGAGGGTAACGAGGATTGGCCCAAATATGTGGATGGTATTCTGGCGAATGCCTATATCTTGCAGGGCTTTTCGGATGGTCCCGTGTCTGACTTTGCCACAGACGACTGCGTTACCAATGAAACTACCAACTCCTGGTTGCGCATGGCGACGGGTTCTTGGACTTCCTACGACGACCCCACCTCGCAGTGGCAGAACTGCCGTCACGCCATCATGTACATCAACCATTTCCTTTCGCTGGTAGACCAGACCAACTGGTCTTCCGTGGAGAATATCAACGAAGGCTTTAAGATGCGTCTGAAGGGTGAGGCTTATGGTCTCAGGGCACTCAACATGTTCAACCTCCTGCGTGCGCATGGAGGTTGGGCAGACGACGGCGTGCTCTATGGTGTGCCTATCGTGACAGAGCCCGAGGGGCCAGAGTCTGAATTCAACGTGCCCCGCAACACCTTCAAGGAGTGCATGGAGTCCCTGATCGCTGACTGCAACCGCGCCATCGAGTACTTGCCCGAGGATTACGAGAACTTGGGTGGAAGTGATCCCATCCCCGCCAAGTATCGGGCGATAGGTTTCTCCAACACGCAAGACTACAACCGTGTCTTCGGACAGAAGTTCGGTGGTCGTCTCTCTGGTCGTGTGGCTGAGTGCATCCGTGCCATGGCTGTCTTGATGGCTGCCAGCCCCGCTTTCAGCGAGGGTTCCGGTTACACTTGGGAGCAGGCCGCCGACTACGCCGCTGTGGTGATAGACCATATCGACAAGAACGCCAATGGCGTGGATGCCCTGGGTCTCGACAAAGATGGTTATACTTGGTATGCCAACAATGGAGAGATCAATGGCTTACAAGCGGGTGTCAATCCCCCTGAGGTCATTTGGCGTGGCAGTGCCAACAACAACTCCACTACACTGGAGAGCAACAACTTCCCACCCACGCTTTATGGCAATGGCCGTGCCAACCCCACGCAGAACCTGGTGGATGCGTTCCCTATGGCTAACGGCTTCCCCATCGATCACCCTAGGAGTGATTATAAACCCAATGATCCCTACACGGGCCGTGATCCCCGCCTCACGGCTTACATCCTCGTGAACGGAGGCACGGCAGGTCCTTCCAACTCTACCATTATTACAGGTAACTATGGCACGACCACCAACGACCAGCTCGACCGCGAGATTGGACACTCCACCCGCACGGGCTACTACATGAAGAAGCATTTGCGCCAGGATGTCAACCTCAACCCCAATAGTACCACGGGCCAGAAGCACTATCAGGCCTATATCCGTGCTACGGAAATGTTCTTGGACTATGCCGAGGCCGCCAATGAGGCTTGGGGACCTACGGGAACGGGTTCGCATGCTTACAGCGCTTATGACATCATCAAGTCGATTCGTTCCCGTGCAGGTATTGGCGTTGAGCAAAATGGCCAGTTGACTGATCCCTATCTGGATGATATAGCCGACCGCAACGACAAGGATGCCATGCGTGAGTTGATTCGCAATGAGCGTCGCCTGGAACTCTGCTTTGAGAACAAGCGCTTCTATGACCTGCGCCGCTGGCAAGTGCCTTTGGAGCAGCTCAACGCCACTGCCATGGGTATGCGGATTACGGAGCGCTCCGATGGTAGCCTCGTCTACGAGCGCATTACGGTGGAGAACCGCAGCTACCAGGACTACATGTACTGGGGCCCTGTTCCCTACAGCGAGTGCGTGAAGTTCTCTAACCTGCAGCAGAACAGAGGCTGGTAATCTATAGAATATTGTGTAATTGCCATACAGTAACAGACAATAATAACAGACATGAGAAAGATATTATCTTTATTAGCAGCGGGAGTAGTGGCTGGTGCCATGGTGTCTTGCGAGAACCAGGACACTGACTTCCCCGACTTCGACTACCAAACGGGTTACTTCGCTTATCAGACCCCTATCCGCACCTTGGTGCTGGGGACCGATGAGGTGAACAATAACACGACCGATAATGAGCACAAGGTCTGGATTTACGCCGTTACGGGTGGTACCCGCAATGGCATCAAGGCCTCCCTGGGCTTTGACGTAGACCCGAGCCTGTGTGACCACCTCTTCTTCGACGATGGCCGCCGTCCCGTGGAGGTCATGCCCGATAACTACTACACCATCAATGGTAACGCCATTCCCATCAATGGCATGAACGGCTACGTGGAGGTGCTACTCTCCGATGAGTTCTTTAAAGATCCCAAGGCCATCACCAACACCTACGTGATTCCCTTGCGCCTGAACGACAACTACTCGGGTGTGGACTCCATCTTACGCGGTGAACCCCGTGTGGGTGTGGACAATCCTTGGCGTCTGCAAGCCACTGATTGGCGTGTTCCTCCCCAGGATTATGTGCTCTACCTCGTGAAGTTCATCTCTCCGTGGTCGGGTAACTACCTGCGCCGCGGCGTGGATAAGATCACCGAGGGTGGCACGACCACGACCAATGTCCGTCACGAGGAATATCTGGAGTATGACGAGATCTACAACCTCGCCACCACCGCCCTCAACACCGTGAGCTGCCGTTTCGACGACAACTGCAACCTGCTGCTGACCTTCTCCGAAGACGGCAGCGAGTGCACCTTCGCCACCAGCAATCCCGACTATACCGTCAGCGGTACGGGTAAGTATGTGTACAAAGAGGACAACCCCAGCCCAGATTTCTGGGGTGAGAAGGCACGAGACATGATTTACCTGGACTATACCGTCACCACCCCCACGGGCAGCACCGTGGCCACCAAGGACACCCTGGTGGCTCGTGACCGTGCGATTAGTGGTGCGCCTGAGGAGTTCTCTTATTCTTATAAACCAGAATAAAAAACAGCCATGAAACATATAGACAAGTTAATACCGATGGCCTTGGGGTTGGCGTTGCTGACCTCTTGCGCCGACAACGACATGCCCTTCTTCGGTGGTGTCCCTGAGCCGGGTTCCAAGGCTCAGTACGCTTACCTCAATGAGTATGACGTATTGAAGAACTATATCAATCCTAACGCCAATCCTAACTTTAAGTTGGGATTGGGCGTGGACGCAGGCTCCTTTGATGCCGGTAACGCACAATACCAGATTGCCGCCACCAACTTCAACGAGGTGACCCCTGGCAATGAGATGAAGTATGCTTCCATTGTGCATGACGACGGCTTTATGGATTTTGGTACGGTGGAGAGCTTCGTCCAGGATGCCAAAGACGCAGGCCTGACCATCTATGGTCATACCTTGGCTTGGCACTCGCAGCAGAATGTCAAGTACCTGAATAGTTTGATCGCTGGTCACCTGGTAGAAACTGGACCGACAGAACCTGTTGAGGTACAAGACGCTATGTTGGACTATGGCGTACCTGGTACCTACAATTCATCATGGTTTAATGGAGGCGGAGATTATGGTGTAAAATTAGAGGTTAATGCAGATGGAAATTTGCTTATCCATTCTAAAGAGACAGATCCTACTTATCAGGCTCAATACTTTATAGCGGATGGTATTACTTGGGCTTCTGGCACCGGGTATAATATTACCCTTCTGGCACGTGCTACAGAGGATAATATTGGCGTTACGTTGTGTGCCGGTACTTGGAGTGGTTATCCAAACACCACAATCGCTCTTTCTACGGAATGGAAAGAAATTCAAGCGTCCATAACTCCAGGCGTGGATGGCGCAGGCTTCATCATGATTCAGTCTGGCACTTTTGAGGGCGATATTGAGATCCAGTGGATTAAAGTCACTCATACGGAACAGCCGAAGGGCACCATTTGGGAAAACTTGGTGACCAATGGCGACGCTGAAGGTGACGATGTGACCAGCTTCAGCGCAAACGAGCCTGGTATAAGCGGTACGCATGCAGCTACCATTGGTGCGGCTGGTACAGGTGCGGATGGCGTAGGACATGCCTATGTTGTGAAGTCTGCCGACAATCCTGCGCAAACCTACGACACGCAGTTCTTTGTGACCGCTTCTCAAGCCTTCAACGAAGGTGACCATTATCGTTTCACCATGAAGTTCAAGGCAGACAAAGCCGCGGGTTCTGAGACGCAGGCTCACACTGCTCCTGGTGCTTACAAGCACTGGCAGTTCTTGAGTTCTGCTCCTTCTTTCACGACAGAATGGCAAGAGCAGACTTGGGAGGGCACTATCTCAGCAGAGCAAAGTGGATGTAATACCATTGCCTTCAACTTGGCGGTATTGAAAGAGGCCAACACCTACTATTTCGATGATATTTCTTTTGAGATTGAGGGTGAAGGAGATAGAATTCCCTTGACTCCCGAGGAAAAGAAGGATACCTTGACTTGGGCAATGGATCAATGGATTACTGGCATTATGAACGCTACGGGTGGTTATGTCACCACTTGGGACGCCGTGAACGAGGCTGTCGGTGGAGCTGACAACGATGGTGATGGCTTGTATGAGTTGCAAACGGCTAATCCAAATAATGCTGATGACGCTAATAGCTTCTACTGGCAAGACTACCTTACGCCCGAGGACTACGTGCCTATCGTGACCAAGTTGGCTACGCAACGCTTCGAGGAAGCTGGTGGCGACCCCTCGCAATTGAAACTCTTCATTAATGACTACAACTTGGAGGCTACTTGGGACAACAATAAGAAGTTGGAGAGTTTGATCCACTGGATAAGTGTTTGGGAGGCTAAGGGTGCCAAGATTGATGGTATCGGTACACAGATGCACGTCAGCTACATCCTCAATCCGACGCAACAGAAGGCTCAGGAGGACGCTATCGTCAGGATGTTCCAGTTGATGGCTGCTACTGGCAAGCTCGTCAAGATATCCGAGTTGGATATGGGTATCGTGGAGAATCAATTTGAGGATGCCAAGAAGAGTGAGGATGTTACCTATGAGGAGAAGCTGAAGATGGCGGACTTCTATAAGTTCATCATCGAGAAGTACTTCGAGATTATACCTCAGTCTCAGCAGTATGGCATCACCCAGTGGTGCTGCACCTATAGTCCCGCTGATTCTGGCTGGAGGCCAGGTGAACCTTGTGGTTTGTGGGATTCGAACTACAACCGCACGCCTATGTATGGTGGTTTCGCCAATGGCTTGGCAGGCAAGGTTATCGTAGAGCCCTCGCCTGTACCTGGTGACGGTTCCGACGCAGGTGCCGTAGAGTAACTCCCGCTAACTAATTATAACTATGGAAGCCACGAATGAGCCTTATAAAGCCCTTCGTGGCTTCTTCTGTATTTCTCTTGTCCATCGGATTGCAAGTCACTTCCCAAGTAATCTATAGAGATGAGCTGAAGTGAATAACTGATATGACGAGAAGTGATCAGTAGTTCACTCGACAAGCCGTCAGTTAATCACTTGAAGTGCAGATTTCAGGATGCTTTCGTGAGTGTCCACAAGGTTCCCCCTGTTATGGAGCGGTTATTGCAGTGCCTTCGTCAGCCTCAATTACCTACTAATTTAGCGCGAGTTCGACGAATTCCACTTTATGTGCGCAGCCCTGTTATTGCCGAACTGTAGAGACGCATTCTTGCGTCTCAGCCAGCTGCCAAGTCTTCGCGATTGGCGATTTTATTCGGCAATCTTGCTTGCCGAGACGCAAGAATGCGTCTCTACAAGTTTTCGTCGAACTCACGTTACTTATCTAAAACTAACTTGATGAGAATGTTAGTAGGCTTTAAGCAACATAGGATTGCAAATGCGAATAATGGGATAGATAAAATATCAAGAAAATCTATGCTTTGGATTGGCAAACGGGATGTTGGCATATATTTGCATGAAATAAGACATAGGATTAATATGTGTGCAAATTGGTCTGCCAGAAAAGACCATAGCCCCTTGCACATATATGTTTTTATTGTATCAATCAATAAATGTGTGCCCCCTATGATTAGGGCATAAATCCAAAAATCAGTAAACGGGACAAAAGCCCAAGAAAGTATCCCTATGATAATTGAATGAATATACAGAAATGAACTTTTGATTTTCAATATTTTTTTCCGCTTGCAATATTTATCGCTTTGCAAGTAGAAATCTCCAACTATATGAGCCATCAATAAACTCAATAATACCCAGCAATTCATACGCTTTCAAAATTTAGTTGTTCAAAATAGTTCAATGCTTCCTCTATGCAGTACCATTTAGCTGAGCTCGAGTGTTGGTTTATTCCAGACTGTTTTACGCCCAATATGTCTGCTATTTCCTGCTCGCTTTTAGATAAAAGTTTATAATAAATGACCTCGCTTTGTCTTTTCGTCGTGTTATTGAGCAAGGCATCCGTCAACATACCAACAGTCTGTAAAGCAGGTTTAAATTGCTTATCAGCAGGCTCTATGAGGAATGTGCCGTTTTTGTTAGGGGCACCCATCCCGTTTAATGTTCGGCCTGCCAAATAAATAGCCTCTCCATCCATTATGTCGTGTTCCTTATCTACAATACGCATATCACCTATTCCCATAGCCATACGGATGCCATATGTTTGGAATAGTTTTTTCTTCTTTGATTCTGCGACAGGAAACGACTTAATGCAACTCTTGATAATTAGAGCAGCCCTGAAGCCGTCCTTGGTTGATGGTAACAGGCACTCCATATAATCCCCTTTTATTAGTCTCCCCCAGAATCCGGGAAATCTCTTCTCAAGGATGAAAAATAAATCTTCTATTCTCTGTTTCAAAGCGATGGTTTCTTCTATGCACAAAGTTGTGGAAGAAACAATATCGGCAGATATGGCTGCATACATAGGTTGATTCTATTTGATTACTATGAACGCAAAAGTACAAATAATATTTCTACTGACCAAGGAATCTATAAGTTAAATGGCTTATAATAGCAGAACATAAGTAATTTAACTTATTATATAAATATATAAGGCTAAGTGCTTATTCCATGATGATAAGCATAAAAAGAAACCGGATGAAAGATGTGATACTAAAATGATGATTTTTGAGAATATTTCTTGTTTATCTTGGATTTTATCGCTATTTTTGTAGCATGATTTGTGAACCCTAACTGACAAGATTTTCTTTAACCTAACGTGAGTTCGACGAATTCCACTTTATGTGCGCAGCCCTGTTATTGCCGAACTGTAGAGACGCATTCTTGCGTCTCAGCCAGCTGCCAAGTCTTCGCGACAGGCGATTTTATTCGGCAATCTTGCTTGCCGAGACGCAAGAATGCGTCTCTACAAGTTTTCGTCGAACTCACGTTAACCTAATATCAATAACAACATTTTTTTATGAAGAAACCACTACGCTATTTATTGCTATTGTTGCTTTGCGTCCTGACGCAGGCACCCACACAGGCCTGGCCCGGTATGCCTTTGCCGCGCCTGCACGTGGATGGTCGCTACTTCAAGGACAACAACGGCAACATCGTGAACCTGCATGGTTTCGCCCAAACCTACAGTCCCTGGTTTAACGAGCAGGGCACGCAGTGGAACAACTATGACGTGCAGGCGTGCTTGGCCTATAACCAACAGAAGATTGACCAGATCTTGGCCGCGGGCTGGAAGATGTCCTTCGTGCGCCAGCACATGGATCCCTACTGGAGCAATGAGCCTGGCGTGCATACGGAAGGCGAGAGCGACATCTCCGCTTTCCGCATGGAGCGGTTCAAGAAATACCTGGACGAGGTGTTCGTGCCTATGGCTCTCTATGCCGTGGACAAGGGACTCTACGTAGTGATGCGCCCGCCTGGCGTATGCCCCGAATACATCTCCGTGGGCGGGGAGTACCACAAGTACTTGCTCGCCGTATGGGAGGTGGTGGCTAAGCACCCCAAGCTGCGCAACCATCCCAACATCATGTTTGAGTTGGCCAACGAGCCGGTCAGCATCAAGGCCGCTGACGGTTCGGATGGCGGTTTCAAGGAGATGCATGACTTCTTCCAGGAGATAGTGGACATGATGCGCCAATATTGCGATAACATTATTCTGATACCAGGTCTGGGGTGGCAAGCCAACTACAAAGGCTACGCTGACTACCCCATCACGGGACAAGATATCGGCTATGCCGTGCACTGCTATCCTGGATGGTTCAACAGCGGTACTACCGACGCACCTGACGTGAATTACGAGAAGTTCCAATGCGGATGGGACGAGCAGATAGGTCCTGTCTCCAACTTCGCCCCCATCGTGGTGACCGAGATGGACTGGGCACCCGAGAAGTATTTCACGAAAAACCCTGATGGTTCTTCCTCTGGTCCTTCCTGGGGACATGGAATGACCGGTACGGCCGGCGGCACGGGTTTCGGCGCCAACTTCAAGCTGATAGCCGACAAATCAGGCAACGTGAGCTACCTGATTTTCACGGGCTGCGAGTTGTTGGCGCAGTTTGACCCCAATAACCCCGCTACCAGCGCAGCCAACACTACCTTCCTGAATGACCCGGAGGCCTGTCCCTGGCCTGTCTATCACTGGTATCTGGACTATGCCAACAAGGAGTATCCCCGCCAGGATTTCTCCCGTCTGTATACTGCGGACAATGGTGACGGCACTTTCAAGAATCCTATCCTGAACGCTGACTTCCCTGACCCTGACGTGATCAAGGTGGGCGATACCTACTACATGGTGACTACTACCTTCCACAACTTCCCCGGCTGCACACTGCTGAAGTCTTATGACTTGGTGAACTGGCAGTATTGCGCCAACCCATTGGAGAAGATGTCTTCCAACCCCGAGTATAACCTGGAGGGCGACCAGAACATCTACGCCAAGGGAGACTGGGCCAACAGCCTGTTCTACAAGAACGGAAAGTTCTACATCATGTTCAACGCTTTCGGCAATGGTGACGATGGCGGCGGCTACCTGCTCTCCGCCTCCGACCCCGAGGGACAATGGGAGATGACCCGTCTGAGTGAGGGATACTATGACCCGGGCGTATTGGTAGACGAGGACGGCACCGTGTATGTGGCCTGCGGCAACGGCAACCTGAAGGTGGTGCAGCTGGACGAGAACTTCAAGAAGGTGAAGGAAGTGCCGGTAGACGGTGGCTTTGAAGGCCTGGAGGGCAGCCACTTCTACAAGATAGGCGACTATTACTATATCTATGCCGTGAGCTGCGCATGGCCAGGCACGCAATGGTGCTTCCGCTCCAAGAACGTCTTTGGCCCCTACGAGAAGAAAGAGGTGTTCAATGACGGCAAGGCTACCCACCAAGGCGCTTTGATACAGACGCAGAGCGGGGAGTGGTGGACTATCCTGATGAGAGACGCAGGCCCTGTAGGCCGTGTGCCCAACTTGTTGCCCGTTTCATGGGCAGAAGATTGGCCTGTCATTGCCGAGAACAACACCGAGGCCGTGAACCTCACCCTCAACAAGCCCAACGTAGGTGGCGCATATCCCATCACCTATCTGCCTACTAACGACAACTTCCGTGACTACAAGATTGGCATGCAGTGGCAATGGAACCACAATCCCGACAACGGCAGCTGGTCGCTCTTCGACAATCCCGGCTATCTGCGCCTTTACACCTCGGGAACGGCCTCTTCGCCCAAGCAGGCACGCAACTCACTCTCCCAGCGCATCTTTGATTACAAGGACGGAACTCCTTCCATGGGAACCGTTTGCCTGGACATCTCTGGCATGAAGGACGGTGACGTGGCCGGTATCTCCGTCTTCCAGGATCCTTACGGCTATCTGGCCATTACCAAGCAGGGCGGAACGTGGAAGCTGACACAAGCCATCGTGGGAGACGCGAGCGAGAACTATACCACCACCATTGACGTGACCCCCGTGGACAACAAGATCTACCTGCGGGCCATCGCTGATTTCAACACCAACAAGGCGACCTTCAGCTACAGCACGGACAACGTCAATTACCTGCCTATAGGTGAAGCGATGACGATGGCATTCGACCTCTCTGTCTTCGCGGGCAACCGTTTCATGATCTTCAACTACGCTACCCAGCAGGAAGGCGGCTACGTGGACGTGGACTGGTTCTCTACCGAGCAGAACTTCAGCGAGGATACCTACTTCGATCCTAACTATACCTCTTACTCCGAGGACTACCTCACCATGACCAACCTGGAGATCAGCCAGGATACCTACTCCTTGCTGCCAGGCACGGGCAAGTCGTTTACGCTCACGGCCACCTATAAGGACGGTCACCAGCAAGACGTGACGGCAGAGGCGAAGTATGAGATAGCCAATCCCGCCGTGCTGTCCATCTCCAACGGCAGATTGGTGCCCCAAGGCTTGGGCTCTTCTGACGTGACGGCTACCTATACCGACAACGTTGGCAACTCACTCGTCCAGACGTTTAAGGTGGTCATAGACCACTTCCCCTTGACCCAGGACGGCGTGAATCCCAATATCTACGAATCTGGCTCATGGGACGCAAGTACCCATACGCTGATTACGGGTCAATGGGGCTTCGGTGGCTGGCAATACTCCAGCGCGGTAGACTTCTCGAGCTATAAGTATATCGTGATAGAGTTCGCCACGGCTCCTTCTTGCGGTGCGTCGTTCCGCCTCTTTGACGAGAACAACTACTGGAGCAGTCCTGCCATGGTAGCGTGTGACGATCAGAGCAAGGTTGTGATAGAACTTTCCACTTTGAAGAAAGATGGCTCCAATACTCCCTTAGACCCCAGCCACATTTACATCGCTGGTTTCTGGTCGAATGGCGGCCAGCCCATCAAGATTAAGAATATCTTCGTGAGCCAAGACGGCAACACTTCTGGCATAGACGAGGTGGAGACCGCCGATGGCAACGAGTTGGTGGATGTTTACTCCTTGCAGGGCGTCTTGCTCTACCAGGGCGTGACAAGGGCAGAGGCAGAGTCCCTGCTTAAGCCAGGCATCTACATCATAGGAGACCAAAAGGTCGCTATCAAATAACCATGAAGGCGGGTCATCCAGGCAGGGTGACCCGCGCTGATAAGTGCCCCCGGTATCTGTTAAAACAATAAAATTTACATTAATATTATAATGCGTTGAAGGGGATGTAGGGGGAATTTCGTAAATTTGCCTTAGCAACAAGGCCTGCCTTCCTTTTGCCGACAAAGCTAAACCGCCAACTATTAATCTATATAACATTCTACTACTTATTATGTACAAACAGAAATTCCTATTGACGTTATCCGCGCTGTGCCTGTCCGCGATGGCTGCCCTGGCGCAAACGGTGACACGCACAGACCAAGGCGTGACGCTCACCGCAGATGACCAAAAGGTAGAGGTCACCTTCCTCAACAATGACATCGTACGGGTGGTGAAATATCCTACCCAGTATTCCACCAATCCCGGCAAGCCCTCGATGGCCGTGGTGATGAAGCCCCAAAAGACTTCCGTCTCCATGAAGGTCGAGGCCAGCCAAGTCACCTTGTCTTCCAAGACCTTGCGGGTGAACGTGGATAAAGCCACTGGCGAGGTGAGCTTCCTGGCCAAGGATGGCAAGCAACTGCTTACCGAAACAGGAAAGGCCAATTTCACCCAGATTACCGAGCGTGCCGACAAAGGCAACTATAAGTCCAGCCAGTCTTTCAAGCTAGAAGCAGATGAGGCCATCTATGGATTGGGCAACCTGGAGAACGGCCAACTCTCACAGCGTGGCGTGAAGCGTACCTTGATGCCAGGCAACGTAGAGGACGGCATTCCCTATATTCTCTCCGTGAAAGGATACGGCGTATATTGGGACAACTATTCCCCGGTCCGCTTCACCGACAACCAGCAAGGCACCACATTCGAATCCACTGTGGGCAACAGCGTGGATTACTACTTCATGCGTGGCAACAACGCCGATGGCGTAGTGGCGCAGATGAGGGAGCTGACGGGACAAGTGCCCATGTTCCCATTGTGGACTTATGGCTTCTGGCAGAGCCGCGAGCGTTACAAGAGCCAGGCCGAGTTGCTGGAAGTGGTGACCAAGTACCGCGAGCTGGGCGTGCCCATCGACGGCATCATCCAGGACTGGCAATACTGGGGCAACAACTATCTGTGGAACGCCATGGAATTCATGAACGCCGACTTCCCCAACGCCAAGGGCATGGTGGAGCAAGTCCACAAGATGAACGCCCATATCATTCCCTCCATCTGGTCTTCCTTCGGCCCAATGACGAAGCCCTATAGGGAACTGGACGCGAAGGGATTGCTCTTCAATTTCTCCACATGGCCCCAGTCGGGTATCGGAGAGCAGTGGCCTCCCCGCATGGACTATCCTTCTGGCGTGAGGGTATACAACACCTATAGCGCGGAAGCCAGGGACATCTACTGGAATAACCTAAAGCGTCTCTATGACCTGGGCATGGACGGATGGTGGATGGACTCCACCGAGCCAGACCATTTCGACGGAACCGAGGACGATATGGACACACCTACTGGCATGGGTTCCTTCCGCAGCGTGAGAAACGCCTATCCCTTGCTCACCGTGGGCGGTGTATATGACCACCAGCGAGCCATAGACTCCACCAAGCGCGTGTTTATCTTGACCCGTTCCGGTTATGCCGGACAGCAGCGTTATGGCTGCAACGTTTGGTCGGGAGACGTGACTTCCTCTTGGGACGCTTTGCGCAACCAGGTGAACGCAGGTCTTAACTTCACCCTGACGGGAAATCCCAATTTCAATTCAGATATAGGCGGCTTCTTCTGCAGTGCCTACAATAACTCCTGGGGAGACGGAAGCGCACCGCGTAACCCCGCTTTCCAAGAGCTTTACACCCGCTGGATGCAGTTCGCCATCTTTACGCCCATGATGCGCAGCCATGGCGCGGACGCTCCCCGAGAGGTTTACCAATTCGGCAAGGCAGGCGAACCTATCTACGACGCTCAGCTGGCCGCCATCAAGATGCGCTATTCCCTGCTGCCCTACATTTACTCCACCTCCTGGCAGGTGACCAGCCAAGGCTATAGCTTCATGCGTGCCTTGATGATGGACTTCCCCGCCGACAAGCAGGTGTGGAATAACCGAGACGCTTTCATGTTTGGTCAGTCACTGTTGGTGGCTCCCGTGCTCAAGGCGCAGTATACGCCCGAGTCACAGCGCAAGATGACCGCCGAGGAAGGATGGAACAAATCGGAAGGCGACAAGACCGTGGCCAACCTGGGCAACGTAGATTTCTCGCAGCCCAAGACCACGCAGGTTTACCTGCCGCAAGGTGCCGACTGGTATGATTTCAACAGCAACAAGCACTACCAGGGCGGACAGACCATCACCTTGGAGAGCCGTATAGACCTCGTGCCCGTCTTTGCCCGTGCCGGCGCTATCATCCCCATGGGTCCCGACGTGCAGTATGCCACCGAGAAGAAGTGGGACAACCTGGAGTTGCGTGTATACGCTGGTGCCAACGGCAGCTTTACCCTCTATGAGGACGAGGGCGACAGCTATAACTACGAGAAGGGTGTTTACAGCACTATCGCCTTGAAATGGGACAACAAAGCCCGCCGCCTCACCATCGCCAAGCGTCAGGGCAGCTATCCCGGCATGCTGACTCGCCGTGCTTTCCGTGTCACCTTGGTAGACCAGCAAGGCAAGACTGTCACCAAGACCGTCAACTACAAGGGAAAGAGCGTGAGCGTGAAGTTCTGAGCGCATTCCGAATCTATCTAGATAATGAATCCCGCCCAGCAAGGCCAATGGTCTTCCCTGGGCGGGATTTTTGTTGTTGTCATTCACCTGCCTCCTTGCTTGCCGAGACGCAAAAATGCGTCTCTACACGTTTCTGCTGACATTTTGTTATGTAATTTTGTCAAGAATGTATTAGCCGTCGCGTGTAGAGACGCATTTTTGCGTCTCAGCAAGCAAGAAAACAATGGAAGAGCCAAATGATTTTCTTATGCCGAATTTGCGTTAATTTATCGTGAGCCGACGGAAAGTTATAGTGATACCGTGACCTATATAGCTTCACGTTGCCAGAACTATAGTATCCTTTCCAGTACCAGCTAACTGAAACTCCAGTACCAGCCTGCTGGTACTGGAGTTTCAGTTAGCTGGTACTGCCCTTTCAGTAATATTGCCTTTCAAAAGGAAGTAGTATTGGATTCCGCCAGAGGAAGGTGCGGCGCGCCACGTCCCTGCATTTGGGGTATGCGCAAAACGCAATTCGCCATTACGTCTCGCCATTTCGCCATCCGAAAGGAAATCTCCCCGATTGGGGTTAAAAAGGCCTAAAAATGAATAGGCATGGCATATTCCTACCATATTAATATGTACCTTTGCATCAGAAAGCAGATAGACTTTATGGCACGAATCCTGATAGTGGAAGACGACTTGACCTATGCCACCATGATGCAAGCATGGTTGCGCAAGCATGGCTTTGAGGTGGAGAAGACGGGCGCGGTGATAGATGCCGCCAAGCTTTTCACCGCGGGCGGCCAGTTTGACTTGGTGTTGTCTGACCTCCGCTTGCCCGACCGCGACGGCCTTTTCCTGCTCCACTGGATGCGCAAGCAAGCCATCATGACCCCCTTTATCGTGATGACCAGCTACGCAGAGGTGCAAAACGCCGTGGAGGCCATGAAGTCTGGAGCCTGCGACTATATCGCCAAGCCCGTGGAGAAGGAAGCCTTGCTTCGCAAGATACAAGATGCCTTGCGGCCAAGCCCTGCCGCGAAGGAGCCGGGGAACGCCGTCCCCTCTCCGCTTCCTGCCACTTCCGCCGAACCTGCCCCTTCCCATTCCGCTCCTCTTTCGTCCAAGGAGAAGGTAGCGGGCGGAGCGCCCAAATACATAGAAGGCAAAAGCGAGGCCTCCCGCCAACTCTATGACTACGTGAACCTGGTGGCTCCCACGCCCCTTTCCGTGCTCATCCTGGGAGCCAGCGGCACTGGCAAGGAATACGTTGCCCATCGCATCCACGAGCAAAGCCCCCGAGCGGACAAGCCTTTTTTCGCCCTTGATTGCGGCGCCATTCCCAAAGACGTGGCCGCCTCGGAGTTCTTTGGCTATACGAAGGGAGCTTTCACGGGTGCCATGGGAGATAAAAAGGGTGCCTTTGAGCTGGCCAACGGCGGTACGCTCTTCCTCGACGAGGTGGGCAACCTGACTTATGACGTGCAAGTGCAACTGCTCAGGGCCTTGCAGGAGAGGAAAGTGAGGCCGCTGGGCGGCGCGAAAGAGGTGGAGATAGATATCCGCCTGGTGTGCGCCACCAATGGCGACCTGGCCAAGCAGGTGGAGGAGGGCACTTTCCGTGAAGACCTTTACCATCGCATCAACGAATTCACCATCGTGATGCCCGCCTTGAAGGACAGGGACAGCGACCTCTTCCTTTTCGCCGACCTCTTCCTGAAACACGCCAACGAGGAACTGGGGCGTAACGTGATAGGCTTCGACGACAAGGCTTCCGAGATGTTGGCCCGATATGACTGGCCTGGCAACCTGAGAGAACTCAACAACGTGGTGAAGCGTGCCACGCTGTTGGTGAAGGGCGACTATATCGGCGTGGAGGAGTTGCGCCTCTCCATGCGACAACCAACCCACCAGGAGAACCTCGCCTTGCGTGACGAGAACACGGAGCGGCAGCGCATTCTGGCCGCCCTGAAGTCCACGGGGGGCAATAAGAGCAAGACCGCCATTCTCTTGGGCATTGACCGCAAGACCCTTTACAATAAATTGCAGAAATACGGGCTGTCTATCGAGCGATAACCCAGCTACACATTATTTTATTTAAGTGAATCCGGCGAATTCCACTTTATGTGCGCGGTCCTATTATTGCCAAACTGTAGAGACGCATTCTTGCGTCTCAGCCAGCTGCCAAGTCTTCGCAATAGGCGATTTTATTCGGCAATCTTGCTGGCTGAGACGCAAGAATGCGTTCTCTACACTTTGGCAACGACAAGTTATACACCCCTCTAACGGGTTATCGCCACGCTGGCTGAAAACATGCCGTTATTAAAACAAGTTATTTTCCTGATTAAAACAAGTTATTTCCGACACGAAAACAAGTTGTTTTCCCAAGCAAAATAACTTATTTTCCCGAGCGAAACAAGTTGATTTCCCCAAGCCCCCAAAATAACGAGGCGGCAGAAGGGGTGTTTTCCACAGGATTGGGGAATGGAATTGTGGAATAATTCCACACTTATTCCACAATTTCCACACTTCCCCAATTCTCATAAAAATTTTCTTCTTCCTCAATATCAGGCAGTTAGCTCTTTCGTCACCCTTTTGGCACGCCCGTTGCATAAATATAAGCGTCAACAAGACAACATATTTAATAACAATAAAAACTGAAAGAATTATGAAGAAGTTATTTGTATTGGCTTTCGCCTCAATGGTATTGGTATCTGTAAGTAATGTATTCGCAGCTAAGGGTGTTGAGGGCACTCTGCCTGAGACTGTCGTTTCTGACTCTACTGTAACTACTTCAACTGACACCGTAGTTGCTCCTACTACTGCCCCCAGCGATAGCGTCGCTCAGTAAGGGACATGTATAGTGGCATTTCCAAGAGAGGAATGTGAATGAGAGAAAGTAGACCCGCCCGGGCAATTGCCTGCGGCGGGTCTCATTGTTTATGGCCCTTTCGCGGGACGGCAAGGCGGTATTCTCGCGCAAAACAGCTACTTTTCCATCCCAAGAGGCTTACTTTCCAAAATAAATGCGTATGTTTGCAGACGGCAAACAACGTTTTTTCCCACCACGATGAAACTCAGTGTCTCCGCAAAAGTCACCATTGGCTATCTCTTTTTCTTGCTGGTGCTCGCGCTCTGCATCTGGTTGGTGTATGACAACATACGCACCTCCCACTGGCTAGACACCGCCGAGAAGCTGGCCGCCAACCGCCGGGATGTTACCGACAGCCTGGTCTACAGCCTCCTGGACGCCAACAACCGGGAACGCGCCATTTACCTGGGCTCTGCCGAGGAGTGGGACGCGTATGAGCAAGCCGTGGAAAGAACCCAGGACTTGGCGGAAAGACTGAAGCGTTCCATCAGCGACACCACGACCTACCAAAAGATTGACTCCCTGCGCTGGCTGCTTGACCAGAAACTGGACAACACCCTGAGCGTGATGACCCTCATGGCCAACGGAAGCTCGGACAGTTACGTGCAACGCAAGGTGGAACAGCTGCGGGAACGCAGGGACTCCGTGGTGGTGAGACCCAAGAGCGTGGAGACCAAGCAAGACAGTACGGTGGTGGTGGAAGTGGTGAAGACCCGCAAAGGTTTCTTCAGGCGACTGGCCGACGCTTTCCGCAAGCCGCGCACCGACACCGTGAAAGTGACCAAGCACGAGGGAGCGCAAGAGACCGACTCCGTCACCCACAACATCGACGTGAGTGACAGCGTGGCCACGGTGCTCTCGCAAATACAGGAAAGAGAGGAGGAAGCGAGAGAGCGGCGAGTGGAGAAGATACGCTCCCGGGAGGAACGGCAACAGCGAGTGGGCGTGGAGCTGACCCGCCGCACCGCCCAACTGCTGGAGGAAATAAGAGACAGCGAACGAAGGGAGCTAAGGGATGCCATCGGCGAGACGGCCGCCGCCCGTTATGGCGTGATGCGGCAGATGGGACTCCTGGGGGGCATCGCCGTGCTTTCCTCACTGGTATTGCTCTATCTCGTGGGGCGCGACGTGAGACAAAGCAAGCGATATAGTGAACACTTGGAGGAAGCCAAGGCCGACACCGAGCGGCTGATGGCCCAAAGAGAGAGGCTGCTCTTGACCATCACCCACGACATCAAGGCGCCAGCCGCCTCTATCTCAGGCTTCATAGAATTGTTGCGGGAACACGTAAAAGGCCAGAAAGCCGCTTCCTATTTGCGCAATATCCAGAATTCCGCCACTCATTTATTGCAGCTCGTCAGGGCGTTGTTGGACTATCACCGACTGGAGAGCGGCAGCGTGGAGGTGCAGGTAGCCTCTTTCTCCCCGTCCCGATTGCTGGAAAGTTGCGTGGAGGAGATGCGCCCCATGGCGCGGGAACGAGGCTTGCGACTGACCTGTGATACCCAGGGGTGCCCCCAGAAGTTGTTCCTGGGCGACGCTTTCCGCATGCGGCAAATCGTGGACAACCTGCTCAACAACGCTTTGAAATATACCTCGGAGGGTGGCGTGAGCGTGAAAGGCAATGTGGGGAATGGCTATTTCCACATAGAGGTTGCCGATACTGGCAGGGGCATGAGCCCGGAAGAAAGCCGCAAGGTGTTCCAAGCCTTCACCCGCCTGGCCAATGCCCAAGGCGAGGAGGGCGTGGGACTGGGACTGTCCATCACCAAGGAACTGACGCAGTTGCTCAATGGCACCATCACCCTTTCTTCCCAAAAGGGCAAGGGAACCACTTTCTATGTCACTTTGCCCGTGAAGCCCGCTCCCGCTGACGCTGAAACGGAGCGGGAGGAGATGGCTATCGCGTCCGACAGGCAGCCCATCGTCATTCCTTCCCAAGAAAGAAAAGGCAAGGAGAAAACAATCCACAAGGTGATGATACTGGATGATGACGGACTTCAGTTGCGGCTTACCGCCGAGTTGCTGCGCAGGCTCTCGGGCGACAAATGGCGGCTGGAGGCATTTCAGCGAGTGGCCGAGGCCGTGGAGTGGGCGAGGGCGGAACACCCCGACTTGATATGTATCGACATCGAGATGCCAGAGATGAACGGCATGGAGGTGCTCCACCGCTATCCCGAACTGAAGCAAGCCACTTGCGTGGCCATGACGGCACATGATCCCAGCATCGCGCCCAGCTTGCGTTTGTCTGGTTTTGATGCCTGTCTGTTTAAACCCATAGACGGAGCGCAGTTGGCCCAGGTATTGGCGCCCTTTATCGGCGATGCGCCCGTAGAGGAAAGCGCCGAGCCCCAGGCGGGAAACCTGGATGCTCTCACCGCTTACGCCGATGGCGACAAGGAAGCGGAGCGAGAGATATTGGAGAGTTTCAGACAGGAACTCGAATCCTATCTCAGCCAGTTAGCCGAAGCTTTGAAGACAGATTCCCGCGAGCCTGTTTCCAAAGTGGCGCACAAATCGTTGCCCACGTTCCATGTGATACAGTCACCCGTAGAGGAAACACTAAAAACCCTATCCCCAGAGGAGATAGGGAAACTGGACAACGCCGCCATCGAGAAACGCGTTCACGAGGTGATGGAGGAGATGAGGCGGGTGCTCCAGGCGGTAAAAGAAAGGTTGGGCGATTAGTCGCGCAAGAGCTCCCGCAAGATGGGGTTGTTGGTGGTTCGGGCCATCTTGCGGAGGGCTTTGTCCCTGATTTGCCTGACGCGTTCCCGTTTCAGCCCCATGTCTTCCGCTATTTCCGCCATGGTGAGCCGTGCGTGCTCCAATCCATAGAAAGCGTTCACCACCTGTTGCTCCCTTTCTTCCAAGGTCTTTACGGCTTCTTTCAGGTCTTCGGTCATTTTGCGCAGCGTGGTCTCCTCGTCGCCCTGGGTGGCGTTGGGGTCGGCCAAGATGTCAAGCAGGGTATATTTGCTTCCCTCCTTCACGGGAGCCTCCATGGAGACGGGGGCGGCTTTGCGACCGCTCTTGCTTACTTGCCTGTCTACTTGCATGCCGCCATTGGCCTGGGCCTCTATGGCTTTTTTCATGGCCTTTTCGATGAAGGGCTTAGCGTATCCCACGAATTTGTTCCCTCTGTTTGGGTCATATTTGCCGGCGGCCTCAATCAAGGCCAACGTGCCTTCGCTTACCAAGTCTTCGAAGTCGACACCCTTTCCGCGATGATGGTCGGCCATCGCTTTCACGTAGTTCATATTCTCGCTGATGAGTCTTTCCTTCTCTTTTTCCATAGTCAGTCCCTAATAATATATAATGTATACCTGTGTTGTATAGGGCAAAAATAGGTTTTTCTTCGCAGATACGCAAATTCTGAAAGTGAAAAGTTGTAACTTCGCGCCGTTTGCCGCGTAGGCGGCAACGCTTCCTTAATTTATCAAATCATGTACAAGACGATTTTCAACAAGCGCGAGGTAGTCGTGTTCAAGCGTTTCTTGAACAAGGGCTATGCCCTCTTCTCGTACTTGGGCAGGGAGGTCATTATCGGTACGCTGAGCGTAGCCACGCTGTCGCAAGCCAAGGCAGACAGCATTTCCACGCAAACGTACAGGATAGGGGCCGACACGCTCATCAGTATGCAGAGGGAACTCGAGGAGGTGAACATCACCGGAGCCCGAGCGCCGCTGACCCAGCGTCAGCAATCGAGAATGGTAACTGTACTGAGCCGGGAGGAGATACAAGCGGCGCCAGTGCAAAGTGTAAACGACCTGCTGAAATATGTGGCGGGAGTGGATGTCCGGCAACGGGGGCCTATGGGTGCCCAGACAGACATCAGCGTCAGGGGAGGCAACTATGAGCAGATAGACGTGTTGCTCAATGGGGTCAGCATCCGTGACCCGCAAACGGGGCACAACTCTTTTGACTTTCCCGTGGACAAGTCCGCCATAGAGCGGATAGAGATACTCAGCGGGCCAGCCGCCAGGGTTTATGGCGCGTCCTCGCTGCTGGGCACCATCAATATCGTGACCCGCATGCCCGAGAAGAGCGGCCTGGACGCCAACTTGGGCGCAGGCAGTTATGGCACATTTGACTTGGGTGCCCATGGCAACATAGTTTCAGGAAGATGGAACAACGCCCTTTCGGCTTCTTACGCCCGAAGCGATGGCTACTTGAGAAACACCGCGGGCAAGCTGAATACTGACTTCAAGACCGCCAAGGCCTTTTACCAGGGGCGATATCAAGACGCTTGGGTCACTGCCCGTTGGCATGCGGGCGTCAGCGTGAAGGATTTCGGATCCAACAATTTCTACAGTCTTTCTTCCGATGACCAATTTGAACATACGTTGAAAACCTACGTGGCCTTGGTGGCGGAAACCAAAGTGGGCGGTCTGCGATTGCGCCCCTCGGTTTACTGGAACCACAATGAGGACCGATGGGAACTCTGTCGAGACCAGCCCGAAAGATATCCCTTCAACTATCACCGCTCTGATGTCTATGGCGTGGGCGTCAACGCTTATTTCGACTGGGCGGCAGGGCGCACGGCTTTCGCGGCGGACTTGCGCGATGAAGACTTGGTGAGCACCTCGCTAGGCGAGCCGTTGGACAATCCCCGGCCTATTCATGGCACCGACTTGAGCTATACCCGCGGGTTGAACCGCACCAATGTCCAGTTGGCGCTAGAGCATAACTTCTTCTGGCGGGGGCTCGCCTTGTCGGCGGGCTTCACCGCCGTGGAAAACAGCTGGGCCAACATGGGAATGAAAATCTATCCGGGCATTGATGCCGCTTACAGGATAAGCGACCGCTGGAAGGTGTACGCCTCTGCCAACAGCTCGCTTCGCATGCCCTCGGCCACGGAGCTTTACTATTCCCAAAAAGGGCACGCGGCCGACAAGCATTTACGCCCCGAGGAACTATGGGCATTGGAAGTGGGCGCGAGATATGTGGCAGACGGCATGGAAATGGACGTAAAAGGATTTCATAACCAGTACGCGAACTTGATAGACTGGATAGATGACGGCACCGTGGATGAGGCTGGCGACGTGGTGTGGAAGTCCGTGAACTTCGGCAAGATAAAGGCTTGGGGAATGGAGGCCAACCTTGACCTGGACTTGCGCACGCTCCTTCCCGAGCAACAATGGCTGGAAAGCTTCTCCGCCAGCTACTGCTACATGTCGCAGAACCACCAGGAACAGGCAGGCATACGCAGCCTTTACGTCTTGGAGTACTTGCGCCATAAGTTCACCGCCAACTTGCAAATGGCGCCTCTCAAGCGATTGCTCGTTGGTTTGCGCTATCGCTTGCAGCACAGGGTGGGCAGCTACGTGGACTATCTAGGCGTTACCCACAGCTATGGCACTTATGGCGTGCTGGACGGGAGAGTGGCATGGCAAGCTGGCCAATGGGATGCCTACGTGGACATGAATAACTTGCTCGCCAAGCGATACGTGGATATCGGCAACGTGGAACAGCCTGGCCGTTATTTCATGGCAGGCTTGGCCATACACCTGTGACGCTTGGGCGCACACCAATGACAATGGCGAAGGCTTCTTTCCGCCGCTCCCCGCGGCAAGGGAGGAAGCCTTCTTTCGATGGTGGCGGAGGCAGATGGCGGGGGAGCGTCGCCCAATGTCCCGCCCACCTTGTGCTTAGCCGCCCGCCCACCAGGAAATCATCTTAGATGAAAGTGGGAATCATCTTACTCTATTCCTAGAATCATCTAAGATGATTCCTCACCTCGCCGAGGGAAAGGACAGGTCTATCTGAGGGCTTCGCCAGGCAAGAGCGGGCATTTTTCCCTCATACGCTTTGCCATACGAAAAGAATTGCCTACCTTTGCAAGCGTTTATGGTACTGAATTACATTTGGATAGCCTTCTTTGTCATCGCCTTCCTCTTCGGGGCGATACAGCTGTGCATGGGAGACGCGGGTGTCTTCCAACGTATCGTTGACGCTACGTTCTCCTCTTCCAAGACCGCTTTCGAGACCTCCCTGGGTCTTACGGGCGTATTGGCGTTATGGCTGGGTATCATGAAGATAGGCGAACGCTCGGGCATGGTCGACGTATTGGCCCGCTGCCTCAGCCCTCTTTTCACCAAGCTGTTCCCAGACATTCCCCGCAACCATCCTGCCATGGGCAGCATTTTCATGAACATAGCTTCCAACATGTTGGGACTGGACAACGCCGCCACCCCTACCGGCCTGAAGGCCATGCAGCAGATGCAGGAGCTGAACCCGAAAAAGGATACCGCCACCAACCCGATGATTATGTTCCTGGTGCTCAACACCAGCGGGCTTACGGTCATTCCCACCACGATACTGGCTTTCCGCGCCTCTTATGGGGCGGCGCAGCCTACCGACGTGTTCATCCCTATCTTGTTGGCCACCACCGTGGCCACCATAGCGGGCATCATCATCACGGCTCTTTGGCAGCGCATCAATCTCTTGCAGCCCGTGCTGCTCAGTTTCCTGGGGGGCATCATCGTGTTCTTGGGACTGGTGATATGGGTCTTTGGCCAAATGGACAAAGACACCATGGCCACGGTGACGAGTGTCGCCTCCAACTTTATCCTGCTCAGCATCATCCTCACGTTTATCCTCTCGGGCGTATTCCGCAAGGTGAATGTCTACGACGCTTTCATAGAGGGGGCAAAAGAAGGCTTTTCCACCGCCGTCAGAATCATTCCCTATTTGGTGGCCATATTGGTGGGCGTAGGTGTTTTCAGGGCATCTGGCGCCATGGACATGTTGATAGACGGCATCGCTTGGGGCGTGGAAAGCTGTGGACTGGACAGCGAGTTCGTGGGCGCTCTGCCTACCGCCTTGATGAAGCCCCTTTCTGGCAGTGGAGCGAGAGGGCTGATGCTGGAGGCCATGAGCAATTATGGGCCAGACTCTTTTGTGGGACGGTTGAGTTGCATCTTCCAAGGTTCCACCGACACTACCTTTTATATCCTGGCGGTCTACTTCGGAGCCGTCAGCATCAAATATACCCGTCACGCTGTGGCGTGCGGTCTGTTGGCCGATCTTTTCGGCGTAGCGGCCGCCATTAGCGTGGCATATCTATTCTTCGGATAAACCTCGCAACCATGGCAAACTTAAAGTCTTTGGCCAAAGACACGGCCATTTATGGCATGAGCAGCATCATAGGCAGGTTTCTCAATTACCTGCTTGTTCCTTTGTATACCGCCAAAATCAGCGCGGCATCGGGCGGATATGGCGTAATCACCAATATGTATGCCTACACGGCATTGCTGATGGTCATCCTCACCTATGGCATGGAAACCACTTTCTTTCGTTTCGCCAACAAGGAAGGGGAAAATGCTCAACGAGTCTACGCTACCACGCTTACCATGGTAGGTACCACCTCGCTGCTTTTCGTGGCCTTGGTCTTCCTCTTCCTTTCGCCGTTGAGCGGACTGATGGGGTATGCTGACCATCCTTCCTACGTTTGGGTGATGTTCACCACGGTGGCCATTGACGCGTTCCAATGCATTCCTTTCGCTTACCTGCGCTACAAAAAGCGTCCCTTGCGGTTCGCCGCCTTGAAATTGCTGTTCATAGGCCTGAATATCACGCTTAATATCATTTATTATCTCGTCATGGGCGGTACGGAGGTAGGTTACGCCTTCTATATTAACCTGGTTTGCACAGGTTCCATCACTTTCTTCTTTTGGCGGGAGTTGCGCGAGGGCTTTTCCGCGGGAGTGGGCAGCTGGGCAGAGTGCCGCGCCCTGATGGGCAGGATGCTTTCCTATAGTTGGCCCATCCTGGTGTTGGGCATTGCCGGCATCCTGAACCAGACCGCGGACAAGATACTCTTCCCCTATCTTTATCACGGGGCGGATGCGCATGCCCAACTGGGAATCTACGGCGCCGCTTCCAAGATAGCCATGATCATGGCCATGATTACCCAGGCTTTCCGTTATGCCTATGAGCCTTTTGTCTTCGGAAAGGCCAAGGAGCGGGACAACCGTGACACTTACGCCCAGGCCATGAAGTATTTCCTCATCTTCACGTTGCTGGCCTTCCTCTTCGTGGTGGGTTACATTGACATCCTGCGCTTCATTATAGGCCGCGACTATTGGGAAGGTCTCAAGGTCGTGCCCATTGTCATGGCGGCGGAAATCATGATGGGCGTTTATTTCAATCTGTCTTTTTGGTACAAATTGATAGACAAGACCATTTGGGGTGCCTATTTCTCCGGCATCGGATGCCTGGTGCTGGTGGCCATCAACATCATCTTCGTTCCCCGTTATGGCTATATGGCCTGCGCTTGGGCGGGCTTCGCGGGTTATGGCGTGGCCATGACTCTCTCTTATATCGTTGGCCAGCGCAAGTACCCGATAGCTTATCCCATTGGCCGTTGCCTCTCCTATGTGGCCTTGGCTGTGGTGCTCTGCGTGGGTATGCTGTTGGCCAATAAGTATCTCTCCATGGGGTTGGCCGTGGCGGTAAACACTTTGCTGATAGCCGTTTTCGCCGTTTACCTGGTGAAACGGGATTTTCCGCTGCGCAGCCTTCCCGTGATAGGAAAGCATTTCAAATAACCAAACATATCATAATCAAGACAAGAAAAGATGAAAAAGTTATCGCTAATGATTCTCGCCCTGTTGAGCATGGTCTCGGCCAAGGCGGATGAAGGCATGTGGACGCTTTATAATCTGCCCGAGGCCATCTACAAGCAGATGCAGGGCTATGGTTTCCAAATGCCTTACGAGGGGCTCTACGCCAGCGACAACGCCCTGAAGGACTGCGTAGTTAATTTCTCGGGCTTCTGCTCAGGCGTGGTGGTGTCGCCCGACGGACTGGTGTTCACCAACCACCATTGTGGTTTCGAGGCCATTCGCAGCCACTCCACCGTGGAGCACGACTATATGCTCAACGGCTTTTACGCGAAAACCTATGAGGAGGAACTGCCCAACGAGAACATGTTCGTCAGTTTCATGGTAGACCAACAGGACATTACCGACCGTGTCAACCAATTAGGGTATGAGGCTCTCTCTACCGAGGGCAAGGCCCAGCTGATAGATTCCCTGCAGCAGGCCATGACCCAGGAGGTGAAGATAAAGGACAGCACCCTGCACGTAGCTATTGACGCTTTCTATGAGGGCAACAAATGGTACGCCACCACTTACCAAGACTTCACCGACCTGAGGTTGGTCTTCGCCGTGCCCAAGTCGATGGGTAAGTTTGGAGGAGAGACCGACAACTGGATGTGGCCTCGCCAGACTTGCGACTTCTCCGTGTTCCGCATCTATGCCAATCCCAAGACCAATGGCCCCGCGGCTTATTCCAAGGACAACGTGCCCTACAAGCCGAAGCGCTGGGCGAAAGTATCCCTGCAGGGATATAAGGAAGGTGATTTCGCCATGACCGTGGGCTATCCTGGCAGCACGGAGCGTTATCTCTCCAGCTATGGTATACAGCAAATGCGTGACGCGCAGAATGCCCCCCGCGCCCAGATAAGGGGCGTGAAGCAAGCCGTGATGCTGAAGCACATGAGGGCGGACGAGGCCGTGCGCATCAAGTATGACTCCAAGTTCGCCCAGAGCTCCAACTACTGGAAGAACTCCATCGGCATGAACAAGTGCATCGACTCCATTGGCATTATCAACCAAAAGAGGGAATACGAGGCTCGCATCCGCGCTTGGCAAGACTCTACCGACCTCTTGGAACACGAGGTGGACTTCGATTTGTTGGCAAATCTCTATAGCCGCCATCAAGCCTTGGAGTACGTGTGGACTTGTTGGCTGGAGACCTTCGGCCGCGGCGGAAACGTGGAGTTCTCCGACCGTGCCCGTCAGGTGTACAGCGGCATGGAGGTGAAAGGCCCAAAAGGAGAAACGGAGAAGCAGTACCATGAGTTCGAGGACAATAGCGAGACCTGGGACTTGGCTACCGACAAGGACATCCTCGCGGCTCTGCTCGACAACTATCGCAAGCAAGTGTCGGCTGAGTGGCTGCCCGCTTTCTATGCCACTATCGACAGCGCTTACGGAGGTAACTGCGCCAAGTACGTGGATTACCTCTACAGTGAGTCAAAGCTCATGCAGCCAGGGGCTCGCTTCTATTATGCCGGCAAGGATTTCATGAAAGACCCAGGCGTAAGCTATGGTTTCGCCATCATGGATATCGTCAACGAACTGATAGAGCGCACTGGCGCGCTGGAAGACAGCATCGCCTTGCAGGAGAAATACCTCTGCGCCGCCAAGCTCCGCATGGAGGAAGACTTGCCCCACTATTCCGACGCCAATTTCACCATGCGTCTCAGCTATGGCCAGGTGGGTGGTTTCGAGCTGGGAGGAAAGCCTTCCGGCTACTACACCACCGCCGAGAGCATCATCGAGAAGATGAACCGCGCCAACGAGGTGTATGAGTATGAGGCCGAGCCTATCATGCACGAGCTCCTTTCCCGTAAGGACTTCGGAAAGTACCAAGACAAGCAGACGGGCAAGTTGCAACTCTGCTTCCTGACCAATAATGACATCACGGGCGGCAATTCTGGCAGCCCCATGTTCAATGGCAAGGGAGAGTTGATAGGACTGGCCTTCGACGGCAACTGGGATAGTCTCTCCAGCGACATCAATTTTGATAAGCGCCTGGCCCGCTGCATAGGTGTGGACATCCGCTACGTGCTCTACATGATGGACGCATGGGGTCATGCTGACCGATTGCTTAAGGAGATAAACGCCCAATAAGCGCGTTTCCCCACACGCCTTATAACGGTGCGAACTCGACGAAAAGTCGCCAGGACGCAGAGCGCGTCTTGGCGACTTTTTTCGTCGAATTTATTTTGAACCCAAAGAGCTGCACGCAAGAAAGGAAAAAGACCTTGGGTGGCCTGATGAACTATTTGGGTTGAATATACGCTGTACATAAGCGCTTTTCGAATCTAAGTTGTTTTGGGAAACAAAATAACTTGTTTTGCTCATGAAAACAACTTGTTTTGCCAACCAAAACAAGTTGAATTGCCGGGCGAAATAACTTGTTTCCCAAAAGCGGGAGTTCGCGCTCTCCGTGGATTCCCGCAGTCTGGCTTTTGGATAGATTTGGCTTCGCGGTGCTTGCCGCCTTACTTGCCGATGGTGTACGCTTCGTTGGCAAGCGGTTATCCCCATGGTTGGGGGCATCGGGCTTACTGTCCCGTGGAGGCGTGAAGCCGCTCCCAAAGGGCCAAAGCCTCATTCTCGTGGGCTTCCATGATTTCCCGCTCGCCTGGTCCTTTGTCATTGATGCCGCAGAGGTGGAGGATGCCGTGGATAATTACCCTTCTTAGTTCTTCCTCATACCTCTTTCCGAAGCACTCGGCGTTGGAGCGCACGGTATCCAGCGAAATGACGATGTCGCCATGGATGGTGTCTCCCTCGTCATAGTCAAAGGTGATGATGTCCGTGTAGTAGTCGTGCCCTAGGTATTCTCGGTTCACTTCCAGTATGCGCTCATCGTTGACGAACAGGTATCCCACTTCGCCCACCTTGCGTCCGTGGGCGGCTGCCACGGCCTTTATCCACGCGGTGGTCTCCCGTCGCTTGATTTTGGGCATCTTGATGCCCTCGGCATTGTATGTTATCATTCTTTCTTGTTTTTGTTCTCTTCACGGGTGGGAAGGAATGGGGTTATATCCTTGCCGAAGTGGCTCAGTTCCCTCACCACGCTGCTGCTGATACTAGACAGGGTGGGGTCGGCGTATACCAGGAGAGTGTCTACATCGCCCAGTTGGCGGTTGATGTCAGCTTGCTCCCGCTCGTATTCGAAGTCTTTCACCGACCTCACTCCCTTGACGATGAAGTGCGCTCCCTCCCTGCGCGCCAAGTCAATGGTAAGGTCTTGGTAGGCCACCACTTTTATTCTCGGCTCGTCTGCGTAAAGTTGTCTGATGGTTTCCACTCTGTTGGCGGCGGAGTAAAGGCTCCGCTTGCGTTCATTGACCCCTACGGCTATCACCAAACGGTCGAACAGGGGCAATACGCGGCTTACCACGTCGGCGTGGCCGATGGTGAATGGGTCAAACGACCCAGGGAAAAGGGCGATGCGTTCCATTGGCGTAAGGGGATTAGTCAAACAAGTCTGGCTGCATGGTGTTACCCAAGTAGGGGTTGCGCCCTAGATGCTCATAGGCCAGAGGCGTAGCCATGCGCCCGCGGGGCGTGCGCTTGATGAAACCTTCCATGATGAGGAAAGGCTCGTAGACTTCCTCTACGGTGCCAGCGTCTTCTCCGATGGCCGTGGCGATGGTGCTTACGCCCACTGGGCCGCCATGAAACTTGTCTATGATGGTAGTGAGTATCTTGTTGTCGGTCTCGTCCAGCCCGTACTGGTCTATGTTCAGGGCTTGCAACGCCACCTTGGCAATGGCTTGCGTGATGGTGCCGTTGCCTTTCACTTGGGCGAAGTCTCTCACGCGGCGCAGCAAAGAGTTGGCTATGCGGGGCGTTCCTCTGCTGCGCCGGCTGATTTCTGCCGCCGCTTCACGCTCTATGGGCACTTGCAACAGGTGGGCACTGCGCTCTATGATGCGGCGCAGGGTTTCTGGGTCGTAGTACTCCAAATGCAGGTTGATGCCGAAACGCGCCCTAAGCGGCGCGGTAAGCAATCCGCTGCGGGTGGTAGCTCCCACGAGCGTAAAGGGGTTGAGGTCTATCTGTATGCTGCGAGCCGAGGGGCCTTTGTCTATCATGATATCTATGCGATAGTCTTCCATGGCGGAATAGAGATATTCCTCCACCACGGGCGAGAGGCGGTGTATCTCGTCTATGAAGAGCACGTCGTTGGGCTCTAGTGAAGTGAGTATACCCGCCAAGTCACCTGGCTTGTCGAGCACGGGACCTGACGTGATTTTGAAACCCACGCCCAATTCATTGGCGATGATATTGCTCAAGGTGGTCTTCCCCAATCCAGGAGGCCCATGCAGCAGGGTATGGTCGAGTGGCTCCCCCCTGTATTTGGCCGCTTCCACGAACACCTCCAGGTTCTCCACCACTTTCCTCTGGCCGCTGAAGTCAGAGAAGCGCAGAGGACGAAGGGCGTTCTCGAAATCCTTGTCGGCGGGGCTGACCCTTTCTTGTCGTATATTGAAGTCTGCTGCCATCCTTGCTTGTTCCAGTTCTTTTACGGGTGCAAAGATAGTGGAAATAGGGGACAATACAAAACAAATGGCCGTTTTTCGCTTCCTCTGCCTTGCCATGTCGGGGAAACTTCGTAAATTCGCGACTCGATATGAGGATAGGAAATATTGATTTGGGCGAAAGACCCTTGTTCTTGGCTCCTATGGAGGACGTGACCGACATAGGCTTCCGCCACCTGTGCAAGCGATATGGCGCCGCCATGGTATACACGGAGTTTGTCTCCGCGGAGGCTTTGGTGCGCTCCATTAAGTCTACCGTTAGCAAGCTCACCATCAGTGATGAGGAGCGCCCCGTGGGCATACAGATTTACGGGCGTACCGTGGAGGACATGGTGGAGGCGGCGCGAATCGTGGAACAAGCGCACCCAGACGTGATAGACCTCAATTTTGGTTGTCCCGTGAAGAAAGTGGCGGGAAAAGGCGCGGGGGCAGGCATGTTGCGCGACATCCCCCTGTTGCTCAATATCACCAAGGAAGTGGTGAAGGCCGTCAGCGTCCCCGTGACCGTGAAAACCCGCTTGGGATGGGACAGCGAGCACCTTGTTATTACCGACCTGGCTGAGCGGTTGCAAGACTGCGGCATACAGGCGCTCACGATTCATGGGCGTACGCGTTCGCAGATGTATACAGGGCAGGCTGACTGGTCATTGATAGGAGAGGTGAAAAACAATCCTCGCGTCCATATTCCCATTATCGGCAATGGCGACATCACTACGCCCGAGGAGGCCAAACGGGCCTTTGAGGACTATGGCGTAGATGCCGTGATGATAGGGCGCGCCACGTTTGGGCGGCCTTGGGTGTTCCAGGAAGTGAGGGATTATCTGGACGGCAATCCCGACGCTCATCCCATGTCCGCCGCCCAAAAGATAGCGGTACTTGAAGAGCAACTGCGTATCAACGTGGAGCGCATAGACGAATATCGGGGTATACTGCATACTCGGAGGCATTTGGCGGCAAGCCCCGTATTCAAGGGAATACCAAACTTCAGGCAGACCCGCATCGCCATGCTGCGCGCCACAACCATGGCGGAACTCACCGCTATACTGGATGATTGTAAGCGGCTGCTGGCTTAGAAATCTTCAGCCATGTCATGGAGTAGCGTCTCCATCTCGCCCACTTCCACGGAACCTTTCACTATTTTTCCCGATGGATCTATCAGGTAGAAAGTGGGAATCCATCGCACGTTGTAAGCCTGTGCGATAGATGAGCCTTTCATGCCGAGCGGCTCCCATTGATGGGGCCAATCCATGCCATGTTCTGTGGCGTATGTTTGCAGTTCCTCTTGTGTGTGATCAAATGAAACTCCCAAAAACACCAAGTTGTCTGACGCATAGGTGTCAAAAAGATATGTCACCCTGTTTGTTACGCTTTGGCAATCGGGACACCATGAAGCCCAGAACTCCAGGAAAACATATTTTCCCCGCAGGGAACTTAGCGTATAGGCTACGCCTTCTCCAGCGGTGCTGATGGTGAAGTCGGGCGCTTTCGTGCCCTTTTCCATCATGGGGGGAGCCTGGTAGTCGTCATCTCCTCCCGATATGCAAGACGTGAGCGACAGCAGTGTCGCCCACGCCATGAGGAGTATTTTTATGGTTCTCTTATACATATTATATAGAGGGAAGAGAAAGAATTACTTGCGCTTGCGGCGTGCCCAGCCCTCTTCTGAGAAATCTGGCTCTTCGCCTTTCAGTTTCACGTTGTTGCTGCCGTTGATGAGTGAACGCCAATCGGTCATGTCCTCTTGTGGAAGGGAGGCTTTCGCACGGCTCTTGCGTTCGCTTCTATTTCCGCGGGCACCACGGCCAGCCTCGCTTCTGCGCTCCTGCTTGCGGGTGCCACGGCCATGGCCCTCGTCTTCAGCGTCGTTGCAGCGCACGATGCGCCCCTTGTATTTCGTTCCGCTCAGGGCGCTCATCACCTTGCGGCCATCTTCCTCGGGCACTTCTATGTAGGAGAACTTCTGCAAGAGGTCTATGTGGCCCACTTCAACGTGCCCCCTTACGTGCTTGTTGATGAACTGCATGATTTCCCCGGGGTAGAAGCCGTCTGCCTTACCCAGGTTGATGAACAGTCGTTGGAAGCCTGGTTCCGCCTCGCGCTTGCCTCGGCTTCCGCCGCCCTGTGTGCGCTGTTTGCGCTCTTTGCCGTCCTTCTCTCGCTTGCTGCCAGTCGGTTTCTCTATTTCGGGTGCGTTCTTGTAGTACTCCAGGAAGCGGCCAAAGTAGATGGTTACCATCTTCTTGATGATGTCTTCCTTGTCGATATAGGCGAACTGGCGCATGATTTCCTCCATGTAGGGGGCTATCTCCTCCTCGTCCACGTCGGCCTTCATGATGTTGTCCATGGCCTTATAAAGCTGTTTCTTGCAGATTTCCTCCGCGGTGGGCAGTGTGCCGTCCACGAATTCCTTGCCTATCTGCTTCTCTATCTGGCGCACCTTGAACTTCTCGCGGCTGTGTATGATGCTGATGGAAGTACCTTTCTTGCCAGCTCGTCCCGTACGGCCGCTACGGTGAGTGTAGCTCTCTATGTCATCGGGCAAGCCATAATTGATGACATGGGTAAGATCGTCCACGTCCAAGCCACGGGCTGCCACGTCTGTGGCCACCAAGAGCTGTACAGTGTGCTTGCGGAACTTCTGCATCGTGAGGTCGCGTTGCTGCTGGCTCAAGTCACCATGCAAGGACTCCGCGTTGTAGCCGTCCTTTATCAGCTTGTCGGCTATCTCTTGCGTCTCCAACTTAGTGCGGCAGAAGATGATGGCATAGATGCGTGGGTGGAAATCCACGACACGCTTAAGAGCCAGGTACTTGTCCTTGGCATGCACCATGTAGTAGATATGGTTTACGTGCTCAGCTCCCTCGTTGCGGCTGCCTACCACGATTTCCTTGTAGTCATGCAGGTAGTTCTTGGCGATGCGCTCTATCTCCTTGCTCATGGTGGCGGAGAAGAGCAATGTGTTATGGTTTTCGGGTAACTTCTCGAAGATGGCGTCTATGGACTCCGTGAAGCCCATGTTGAGCATTTCGTCCGCTTCGTCAAGCACCACGTTGTTGACATCCTCAAGGTTGGCCACGCCACGGTTCATTAGGTCTATCAAACGTCCAGGCGTAGCCACTATAATCTGTACGCCATGTTTCAGGGTTCTGATCTGTCCGCCGATGTCCGCTCCTCCATATACGGGCACTACGTGTAATCCCTTTATGTATTTGGAGAAATCTCTCAGGTCATCCGCTATTTGCACGCAAAGTTCACGGGTAGGACTGAGTATCAACGCCTGCGTGGCGTTGCTCTCGGGGTTTACCTTCTGGATGATGGGCAGTCCGTAGGCCGCTGTTTTTCCGGTACCCGTCTGCGCCAACGCTATCACATCATTTTTGTTGCCGAGCAAATAGGGAATTACCTCCTCTTGTACGGGCATGGGATGCTCAAAGCCCAATTCCTCGATGGCATGACGAATCTCTTCGTTCACACCCAATTCTTCAAATGTCTTCATTCTGTTTGGAATTTGTTTTATATAACACATAATGACAGAACTGACATGCTATCCTACATCTTCTTACATCAATTATTGGCAATTTGTGTTCCTTGCCATGCGAAACATATAAACGGCTATCGCCATTTCCCGTCATTATGTAATCATATAGGGCAATGCGCTCTCTGTCGATAATGGCCGCGAAGTTAGTGAAAAAGAATGGGTTTAGCACTTTTTTCGTTGAATATTTGCGCTTTTGACGTAAAAAAAGTACCTTTGCTGGGTCATAGAATTGGAAAACAGCATGAAGATAGGTATATTTTGTTCGGCTAATAGCCACATAAATCCCGCTTTTATCACCGCCACGGAAGAGTTGGGGCATTGGATTGGCAAGGCAGGTCATTCGTTGGTGTTTGGCGGTTGCAACTTGGGATTGATGGAACGCATAGCCCAAGCCGTGAAAGCGGAAGGTGGCATGACGATAGGCGTGATACCCACTATCGTGGAGGAGCGTGGCGGCGTGAGCCAATACGTGGATGTGGAGATTCCCTGCGATAATCTTTCCGACCGCAAAGACCTTATTTTGGCGCAAAGTGACGTGTTGGTAGCTTTGCCAGGAGGGGTAGGTACGCTTGACGAGGTGTTTACCGTGATGGCTTCTCGCACCATAGGCTATCACCGCAAGCCTGTTTTTCTCTATGACATGGAGCGTTTTTATGCCCCGCTTATCAACTTGCTGGACGCGATGCAATCACAAGGCATGATAAGGGGGCATTGGCAAGACCATCTTAAAGTGGTCTCCTCATTGGCAGACCTCCAGCGCGAGTTGGCGGAGTGATAACACAAGCCTTTTGCTTGCCGATGATGTGCCCATCGTCGGCAAGCTCTATAACGAACAAGTCTGTGTTTATTGCCTTGGCAGCCGCTCAGCCATGGCCTTGCCCAGTGCCTGGCAAGCCTGGCGGGTTTCAGGCGTAATGCCCTGCTTCATGTCTACAGGAACGCCCACAGGCTCAAAGTGCAGTCGCTTTTCGTTCCACTCCTGTATCTTTCCCACCGCTTTGCTTGCCCACGAGTGCGAGCCAAACCATCCCAGGAGATGATTGCCCTTGATGTCATAGTTGGCTATCTCCGACAGCAGCACTTCCATCTCGTGATAAAGCCCTGCGTTGTAAGTGGGCGCGCCCACGATAAGTCCCTGATAGCGGAATATATCGCGCAGGATATAAGAGTGGTGCGTTTTTGATATATTGTAGAGCACGATGTTTTTCACGCCATTCTGGCTTGCTGCCTGGGCGATAATTTCCGCCATGCGTTCCGTGTTGCCATACATCGTTCCATAGCAGATTACCAGTCCTGGCTCGGTCTCATACTTGGACATGCGGTCGTACATGGCAATCACCTTGTCTTTATAGTCATGCCAGACAGGCCCATGCGTGCTGCAGATATAGTCTATTTGCGTGCCTGCCAATTTCTTCAGGGCGTTCTGCACGGGAGTGCCATACTTGCCTACGATGTTGGAATAGTAGCGTACCATTTCCAGCCAAAAGTTGTCACAGCATATCTCTGAGTCTATCACGCCGCCATTCAAGGCGCCAAAGCAACCGAAAGCGTCACCCGAGAAGAGCGTATGGGTAGTGATGTCCAGTGTCATCATGGTCTCTGGCCAATGCACCATGGGGGTGAGATGGAACTGCAATTCGTGTTTGCCCAGTGAAAGGACTTCCCCGTTTTTCACCTCCTGTCCGTCATTGTCTATGCCATAGAAACCCTCTATCATGCCAAAGGTCTTCTTGTTTCCCAGTATTTTTATTCCAGGGAAATACTTTTTGATGAGTGCCAGGCTGCCGCTGTGGTCGGGTTCCATGTGGTTTACCACCAGGTAGTCTATCTCGCGGTCGCCGATTACTTCTTGGATGTTCTCCAGGAATTGGCTGAAGAAGTCCACCTCCACTGTGTCTATCAGGCAGACCTTCTCGTCTACGATGAGGTAAGAGTTATAGCTCACGCCATCGGGTAAAGGCCAAAGCCCCTCGAATAAGTTCTTGTTTCTGTCGTTTACGCCTACATAGTAGGTCTCGTTCGTGATGTTGATCATTTTCTTTTGCTTTTGTTTGTTTTAGCGCAGGGACATGCCGAAGTCCTTGCTGATATAGTTGTAGATGTCCTTGCAGCATTCCGCCGAGAAGGCTTGCCCCATGCTGATGAGGCTGTCCCATTGTGTTTCGTTGAGTCCTCTGTCAATGTCTTCCCGGGTAATGCCCTGCTTGAGCATGCCATAGATAAAGCCCGCGTTGAAATTGTCGCCCGCCCCAATGGTGCTCACGGTTTTTGCCTGGGGTGTGGGATATTCTTTGCGGAATCCGTTCTCCGCTCTTACCACGATAGGGTTGACTCCCCTGGTGCAGATGAATTTCTTGCAATAGAAGGATAGCTCTGTCGCGTATACCTTGTCGGGGTCGTCTTTCTTGTAGAGAATATTGAAGTCTTCATCGCTTCCCCTTACGATGTCGGTAAATTCCAGGTTTTCCAGTAAGTTAGGCGTTATCTTCATGATTTCATCCCGATGGGAACTGCGGAAGTTCACGTCATAGTACAAGATTGCCCCCTTGCGTTGCGCGTATTCCAGGAAGCCTGCCATTTGGGGACGTATTACGGGGTTGAGCGCGAAGAAGGAACCGAATAAGACGATATCCCCAGGTTGTATGTCTGGGTGGGTAAACTCCAGCCTGTCGTGAGGGTGGTCTTTGTAGAACAGGTATTCAGCGTTGTTGTTCTCGTCCAGGAAAGCCAGTGAGAGCGGTGACTTGGAATCGGGGAAGATATTCACGTTATCCGCGTTTACCCCGTTCTCTTTCAGGAAGTCTATGATATTTCGCCCCACTCGGTCATTGCCTGTTACGGAAATGAAAGTAGTCTCAATGCCCGCTCTTCCCAACGAGATGCAGGCGTTGTAAGTGGAGCCTCCTGGCACCGCGCTGATGGGCTGGTTGCCTCGGAAAATAATGTCGAGTACGGTTTCCCCTATTCCTATGACCTTTCTATTCATGTCGAGTTAAGTTTTGATGTCCGCAAAGGTAATAAAAAATTTCGTAACGCCATGCTTTGCCGTTTGTTTTTCCCCTACTTTTTCGATGGGGAATCCTCTTTCTCGTGCGTGATTTCGGCAGGGGAATATTTCCCGTGCGGCTTGCCTGTCCCCGTTTTCCCTTATGGGACAGCCTATAGCACCAGGCTAAGCAGCGGGACGGAGAAGAGGGAGAGTAGGGTGGTGATGAAGGTGGCTTCGGCCATGGTGGTGACATCTTTGTGGTAACGGATGCAGAAAAGCGTGCCATAAGACGCTACGGGCATGGCGCACACCACGGTGTTGATGGCGTTGACGCGGTGGTCGAAGCCTATGGCGTTAAATATGTAGAATAACAGGAGCGGGATGAGGAATAGCCTGAGGAGCGAGAGCATATAGATAGCCTTGCTGCCGCCCAGTTCCCTGACGGGGATGGTGGCCATAGACGAGCCGATGAGCAGCAAAGCGCCAGGAATGGTGATGTTGCCTAACAGGCGGCAGGGTTCGCTGATAACGGGCGAGACTTTCCATTCCATCGCCACGATAAGAATGGATATGTAAGAGCAAATCATGGCGGGTGACACCAGTCTTTTCCAGTTGAACGATGACTTTCCAGAACTGCCCGCTATGAAACTTACGCCAAACGTGAACACCAGGAAAGTGTTGGGGAAATTGAGTATCACGGCATAGAAGATGGCCTCTGGGCCAAAGATGGCGGCCACGATGGGATAGCCGATGAAACCTACGTTTCCGAAAGTAATCATGAAACTGTAGAGCCCCCGCGAGCTTTTTTGTATGGGGAGAAGCCTGGGCAGCGTGATGGCGGCCAGCAAGAGGATGGCGTAACTGGCGCAGCTGATGAGTAGCAGGGGCAATATCATGTGCTTGTCAGGCAGCTTGTCGCCCATGGTGGAGCTGAGAATAAGGCAGGGGCAGGCCACGTCTATGACGAAGTTGGAGAGCTTTCCGTCAAATTCTTCGCCCATCATGCCTATCTTCCGCAATATATATCCCACCACCACGATGATGAAGAGGATGACCATCTGTTGTTCTATGCCGTTCATAAGCTGCTGTTTTGTTGTCCCCGAGCCGCGTCCTGGCGGCTTGAAATTGCCGCGAAAGTAGTGAGAAGTTTTGAAAGTAGGCGTGTTTTGGGAGGAAAAGTGCCCTTTTCCTGTGGTTTTTTCGTAATTTCGCGCCTGAAATGAGATACAATACTTATACATTGGCCAACGGATTGCGTGTCATCCACTTGCCTAGCGAGTCGCCGGTGGTCTACTGTGGCTATCAGTTGCGGGCGGGAACACGTGACGAGGAAACAGGGCAGGAGGGCTTGGCCCACTTCTGCGAGCACGCCACGTTCAAGGGGACGGCAAGGCGCAAGGCTTGGCATGTCTTGAATTGCCTGGAGAGTGTGGGCGGCGACCTGAACGCTTTCACCAACAAAGAGGACACGGTCTACTACGCCGCCATCTTGAAAGACCACGTGGCCAAGGCCGTCGACCTGCTCAGCGATATCGTTTTCCACTCCGTCTATCCGCGAAATGAGCTTGACAAGGAAGTGGAGGTGATATGCGATGAAATCGAGAGTTACAATGACTCTCCAGCCGAACTGATTTACGATGAATTCGAGAACATGGTATTCCGCGGCCATCCTCTTGGCCATAACATATTGGGTACGGCGGAAAGGGTGCGGGCTTATACCACCCAAGACGCCCTCTCGTTCGCCAGGAGACATTATGTCCCTTCCAACGCGGTGTTCTTTGCCTATGGCGACGTGGACTTCTCTCGCTTGGTGAAGTTGTTGGAGCGGCATACCGCGGATATTCCTGCCGCTTCCCGTCCGGAAAGAAAGTGCCCCGAGTTGCCCCAGACTTCTCCCCAGACGAGAGTGGTAGACAAGGGCACCCATCAGGCGCATGTCATGTTGGGGGCGAGGGCATATCCCATCCATGACGAGCGACGTATCACGCTCTACCTGTTGAATAACATCCTCGGCGGCCCTGGCTTGAGCGCCCGTCTCAATCTTTCGTTGCGTGAGCGACATGGCATGGTCTATACCGTGGAGAGTAATATGGTGAGTTATGGCGATACGGGCATGTGGAACGTCTATTTCGGCTGTGACCAGAAAGATGTCGCCAAGTGTCTCCGCTTGGTGCGCGGGGAACTGGACAAGATTATCAATTCTCCCCTCACGCCCATGCAACTGGCCAAGGCCAAGAAACAGATAAAGGGACAGATAGGAGTGGCTTGCGACAACCGCGAGAGCTTTGCCCTCGACTTCGGCAAGAGCTTTCTCCACTATGGATGGGAGAAGGACGTTCACGCCCTCTATCGCCATATAGACGAGGTCACGGCAGATGGAATTCAGCGGGTGGCAGCCGACCTTTTCGCTCCTGACAACCTTTTTACGCTCATTTATCAATAGAGACTTGACGCAGGAAATGCCCGTTTCATCGGTGAAACGGGCATTTTTTTGTATCCCTTTCGCCATTGTGCACAAATGTGCACAAGCCTTTTGGTGTTCTGGTATATAGCTTTTGCGCATGTAAAAACTATGGTTATAAATCGTTTTCAGATACTCTATAAGTCGCGGGGAGTTAGCTCCTAAATCTGTTTCACGACGTGAAATAGCTATTCCACGACGTGAAACAGCTATTCCACGTCGTGGAATACATATTTCACGTCGTGGAATGCGGAAGTTAGCTATTATCTCGCGGTTTATAGACTATGCAAATGCGATTTATATACAGTGTAAACATGATTTACGAGCTATGCGCCCGCGGTTTCTTTATGCGCGCATGGCTCATGTAGGCAAAGGAGCCGAAGGGGGAAGAAAGTATAGGGGAGGGGCTTACAGATAGAAAATGGCCTCGTTGCCCATGTTGAAAAGCAGGTCTAGGATAGAGAGATTGGGCAGGAAGCCCAGTTTCCTTTCATAGACCTGATAGTAACGGCGAGGCATGAAACCAGGGTCTTCCGCGGGATGTTTGGGTTGGATGGCGTTCCTGAAATCGTTGTCCGCCTCGGGCAAGTAGTCTTCCGTGGGAGCCAGGAGCGGATGGATGTCAAGCAACTGGCACATCGTTTGCGCGATGTCCCAGTTATAGTCGAAAAGGTATTTCCATTTCCGCTCAAAGAAAGGCCTGATGTCATCGGCGTAGAACTCGAAGAAAGGGCTTTCTCCGTAAGCGGAACAAAGGGCGTTCCAGTGCAAGTGTCTCCAGTTTCCGTGGTCAGATATCTGGATGTCTCTTATGAGTCGTGGGCCTCGTTCAATAGGCAGGGTAAGTGATTGCGGCCCATTGGTGGTGGCGATGACACAGCGATTGCGATAGGTTTGCTTTTGGAAGCTCTCCATGCGTTCTATGCGGCATTCGTCGTGCCGATAGAGTTTCTGGTACCACTGGATAGGGCCGAAGTAGGTGGTGGATAGTAGCGCTGTGGTGCTCATGGTTGGTTTTGTTCGGAAGGCGTGTCAGAAGACGCGGAACGCCTTGCCTATGATTTGGTGTTTGTATACCAACTGATGCCCCGCCGAGGTCTTGACGAAGTAGAGGCGGCAGTCCGTGCTTTGGCAGCGGTCACAACATACCTCAGGTATCCGATACTGGTTGCCGCCCAAGGCTATGGTGTCTCCGGGCAGGTTGATGATTTCCGCCAGGTAGTTGTAGGTAGAGTCTGTATAGACAATGAAGTCTCCTTTCTTGGGCGTTATAGTGGATAGGCGGTTCACGATTACCCTGTTTCCTTTCCTCATGGTGGGTGCCAGCCCATCGTCGCTTACGGCATAGACCGTGAGCGCGAAGGCGTGTATCGCCCATGCCAGGCATAGGCATACCGCCAGTGCTAGGAGGAACTTCACATATTTCAATTACTTGATGTTGTCTACTAAGGTAAAGAGTCGATTCCACCTTATGCCGCTGAACCCAGGGCGGTCGGGATTGTGGCTCCACCAGATGAATATGGGCTTGCCCACGATATGGTCTTCCGGCACGAAGCCCCAATAGCGGGAGTCGGCGGAGTTGTGCCTGTTGTCGCCCATCATCCAATAATAGTCCATCTTGAAGGTGTAGCTGTCCGCCAACCTACCATTGATGTATATCTGCCCATTCTTCACCTCCAGGTCGTTGCCTTCGTATACCTTGATGCAACGCTCATAGATGGCGATGTTTTGCAAGGATAGCTTGAGGGTTTCTCCCTTTTTGGGTATCCACACGGGGCCATAGTTGTCGCGGGTCCAGCCCGTTACCATGTTGAGCGGGTAAAGGTCTCCCACGGTAGCGTCCTCATTGATACGGATGCTTTCCACCAGGTCTGTGCGAGCCTTGAGAGCCTGATAGGCCTTCTGGGTCAAAGGCATGTATCCGTATTGATTGAGGGAAGTCAGGTCTTCGTTGGTGATTCCCAGCTCATCCATCAGTTCGATGGGCAGGCTTTCCTTCAACTTTATATAATAGGTATATTGCACGTTGTCCGGCTCCTTGTTGGGTTTGCCGTCCAGGTAGATAATGCGGTTCTTGATTTGCAAGGTCTGCCCAGGCAGTCCGACGCAGCGTTTCACGTAGTTTTCCCTACGGTCTGTGGGGCGGGAGATGATGTCGCCGAACTCACGGGGATTGTCTTTGATATATTTTCGCCCCATCGCGTAAACTTTCTCGAAGTAGGCTCTTTGTTGCAGCAGGTTCATCTTGCTTACGTCCGCGGGATGGCCTGCCAGCTCCTCGTAGAGCTGTTCGCCTATGGGATAGACCAGTTGGCCATAATAATCAGCCGCCTGGTAGCGAGGTTCGTTTACCAAAGTGTCGCCCGATGGGTAGTTGAACACCACGATGTCATTCAGTTTTACCTTTCCCAGTCCTTTTACCCTGCGATAGTCCCAATGAGGCCAGTCCAGGTAACTCTTGGTGTTGATGATGGGCAGGGTGTGCTGCGTGAGCGGCATGGTAAGTGGGGTCTGCGGAATGCGAGGGCCATAACTTACCTTCGACACAAACAGGTAGTCGCCTGTCAGCAGGCTTTTTTCCAGGGAGGAGGAGGGTATCACGTAGTTCTGGAAGAAGAATTGGTTGATGAAATATACCGCTATCAAGGCGAACACCAACGCGTCTACCCACGACATGATGAAGCGCACGGGACCTTCGGAGTCCTTCCACCACTGCCAGCGTATCTTCTTGGAGATGTAGACGTCATAGATAAAAGGCACTACCAAGAGCCCCCACCAGCTGCCCACCCAGTAAAGGAAGAGCAAGTAGAGCAGGGTGACCACGATGAATTTCGCCCATTGGCGCTTCATGTTAAGCTTGGCTTTCCGCCTGTCGGCTATCTTGCGTGTGGCATTCCGCTTTTCTGTCATGGCGTTGAGTGGATTTTGGGTTTAGAATTTAAACAAGTCGTTTGTGGAGAGCAGGCCTTGGTGGTCTTTGGTATACTCTGCCGCCAACACCGCGCCTAGGGCAAATCCTTGGCGGGAGTGCGCGCTGTGCTCGATGGTAATCATGTCGGCCTCGCTGTCATACATGATGGCGTGAATGCCAGGCACCTCTCCGTCTCTCACGCAGTTGATGACCAAGTCTTCCTTGGTGGTCTGCTCGCCTTCGTCCTCATGGCCGTCCTCTGTCCAGATGGTGACTCCCCGCTTCCAGTCTTTCTTGCGGTCAATGCGCTCCACGATTTCCTCGGCCAGGGTGATGGCGGTACCGCTGGGTGCGTCCAGCTTATGTACGTGGTGCGTCTCTTGCATGCAGACATCATATTGGGTAAAGCCGTTCATGATGTTGGCCAAGTAACGGTTTACCGCCTGGAAGATAGCCACGCCGATAGAGAAGTTGCTCGCCCAGAACAAGGTGTTGCCTTCCTCTCGGCAAAGCCTTTCCACGTCCTCGCGATGGTCTTTCATCCATCCCGTGCTGCCGCTGACCACTTTCACCCCATGGCTAAAAGCCTTCAGGTAATTGCCATAGGCGGCGGTGGGATTGGTGAACTCTATGGCCACGTCGGCACTGGCGAACGCGGGGCTATCAAAGTCCTCTGGATTGTCAATATCTATCTTACAAACGATTTCATGTCCACGGCTCAGGGCTATCTGCTCTATCATGTGCCCCATCTTGCCGTAGCCTATCAACGCTATCTTCATGTTTTATTTGTGTTTAGACTAGCGCGAAGGTAACCTTTTTTGTTTATAAAATCATGCGTTTATCGGTAAAATCCAGGAAATTTATGTATTTTTGTATGGTTTTATAATGAAATAAGTCAGTTATGAGTGATAAATATGTCTATGAGACACGCATGGAAGTACGCGATTACGAGTGCGATATCGAGGGAATAGTCAACAACGCCAACTACTTGCATTACCTGGAGCACACCCGCCACAGGTTTTTGCGCCAGGCGGGATTGAGCTTTGCCGAGATGCACCAGCGAGGCGTGGATGCCGTGGTGGCTCGTATGGACTTGCGATATAAATCGCCGTTGCGTTGTGACGACAATCTCATCTCCCGCCTTTGGATAGAGAAACAAGGCATTCGATACGTATTTCACCAAGATATCTTCAGGGAAGCAGACGAGGCGCTATGCCTGAAAGCCACGGTAGAACTGGTGTGTCTGGTGAATGGAAAGCTCGCCAACAGCGAGGAATACGACAGGGCTTTCCTGCCTTATTTCGCCAATCACAGGCGGTCGGAATAGTGGGATAACAGAGGAAAGGTTATATGGAGGCATTACTACACTATGTGTGGAAGCACAAGTTGTACCCATTAGAGGGGTTGGTGACCCAAGAGGGATTGGGCGTGGAAGTGATAGACCCTGGCTTGCACAACATAGACGCGGGCCCAGACTTCTTCAACGCCAAGCTGAAGATAGGAGATACCCTATGGGTGGGCAACGTGGAGATACACGAAAAGGCCAGTGATTGGTTTCTGCATGGACACGAAAAAGACGCGAGGTATGATAACGTGATATTGCATGTATGTGGTGATATCGATGCCATCGCGGTAAACTCGCAAGGCAAGCCGCTCTGCCAGATGAGGCTGGATGTGCCTGCCCGTGTACAGGAGCATTTTGAAGAATTGGCGAGGGAAGACAAATATCCACGTTGCCATAGGATAATCCCCGAGCTTCCTGCCCTTACCGTACATGGGTGGATGAGTGCTTTGCAAGTGGAAAGACTGGAAAGGAAAACAGAGGACATCCGCAAGAGAGTGGAAAAGTGTGATGGCTCATGGGAGGCCGCGTATTTTGTTACCTTGGCTCGCAATTTCGGCTTTGGCATCAATAGCGACGTGTTTGAGGAATGGGCTTTGCATGTCCCTTTGCAGGCTGTAGCCCATCATCGAGACAATATTTTCCAGGTGGAAGCCTTCTTCATGGGACAAGCGGGTCTTCTGGATATCAACACCATCCCCGAACGCTATCGCGCTGACGCGTTGGCAGAAGGTTATTTCCAGAAATTGCAAGAGGAATATAAATACTTGGCGCATAAGTTTTCGTTGCGTCCCATAGACGCCAAGTTGTGGCGCTTTTTGCGCTTGAGGCCGCAAAACTTCCCCCATATCCGTCTCTCGCAGCTCGTGTCGCTTTACCATCAGCGCAAGGCTGGACTGAGCCAGCTGCTGGAAGCCACGGACCTGGAGAAGGCACGCGAGGTAATCGCCACCCAAGTGACCCCTTACTGGGAGACGCATTACACCTTTGGCAGCACAAGCGTAAGGAACGAGAAAAATCTCTCCGTGTTCTCCCAGAACCTGATATTGATCAATACCGTGGCTCCAATGTTTTTCGCTTATGGGCGGCATAAGATGGACGAGCGGCTATGTGAAAGGGCTTTCGACTTCCTGGAGCAAGTGAAGGCGGAGAATAATAGCATCGTGCGTATGTGGCAGCAATGCGGTCTCATCGTGCAGAACGCGGGTGACAGCCAGGCGTTGATACAGCTGAAAAAAGAATATTGTGACCGCAAGGAATGTTTGCGCTGTCGCTTCGGTTATGAATATTTAAGGAGGAAATGACATGGACCAGCAAGAAGTGATCAACGCCATCGCGCTATCGAGGTTGAACTATTTTTCCTTGACGGGGTTGTTGCAACTCTATCGCACGCTAGGCTCCGCCACCGCCGTGATGGAGCATCGGCATGACATCAGGGACATATTGCCGGATGCCACAGACAGACTGGTGACCGCGTTGCAAAATACTGACGAGGCGTTGAAACGGGCGGAAGTGGAACTCGAATACGACATGAAGTATGGCATCACGCCGCTGCCGCTGAATGACGAGAACTATCCCGACCGTCTGAGAGATGTGGACGATGCCCCATTGGTGTTGTTCTACAAGGGAAACGCCAACCTCAACCAGCTGCGGGTCATTAATATCGTGGGCACTCGCCATTGCACGGTCTATGGGCAAGAGGTTATCGCCCGTTTCGTCAGGGAATTGAAGGGACTTTGCCCGCAAGTGCTTATCGTGAGTGGCTTGGCCTATGGCGTGGATATCCATGCGCATCGTGAAGCCCTGGCCAACGGCTATGAGACCATAGGCGTGTTGGCCCATGGTCTGGACGAACTTTATCCTACCCGCCATAGGGAGACCGCGGTGCGCATGTTGACACAAGGCGGATTGTTGACAGAGTTCTTGACACAAAGCAAGGTGGACAAGATAAACTTCGTGAGACGCAACCGCATCGTGGCGGGCATCAGCGACGCTTGTGTCTTGGTGGAGAGCGCCGCCAAGGGCGGTGGACTGATTACGGCGGGTATCTCGCAAAGTTATGGCCGGGAGGTATTCGCTTTCCCGGGCAGGTTGGGAGATGTATATTCCGAGGGTTGTAATCGGCTTATCATGAATAATGGTGCTTCCTTGCTGCTCACGGCCAGTGATTTTGTTCAGGCCATGGGGTGGGAAACGGATATGGCCTTAGGCAAAGCGCGCAAGCAGGGGATAGAAAGGGAAATGTTCCCGGAGTTGAGCGACGAGGAACAGGTTGTGGTGAACGCATTGCAGGCGCACAATGACCTGCAGATAAATATGTTGGCCGTACAGGCTAACATTCCTATAGGCAAGTTGACCGCGCTTCTTTTCTCGTTAGAGATGAAAGGAGTGATAAAGGCCTTGGCGGGAGGCACGTATCATTTGCTGATGCGATAGCGAGCCATACATTATTAATATATATGACATGAAGCAAGCGTTTTTCTCCTCCCCGATAGGCTTGGTGCGTATTATGGTGGAAAATGGGCATGTTACCCATTTGGAATTCACAGATGAAGAAACGCAGGCCGTTGGTAGTTATACAGCGGAAGCGCAAGCGTGCTCGTGCGTTGACGGGGAAGACGGGCGGGTGGCAATGGAGACATTACGGCAATTGGAACAGTATTTCAAGGGAGAACGCCGTGATTTCGATTTGCCCCTATGCCCTTTAGGCACTGACTTTCAGCGAAAAGCCTGGCAGGTACTGCGGCAGATACCCTATGGCGAAACCGTCAGCTATGGGGAGCAAGCCCGCAGAATGGGTTGTCCAAAGGGCGCAAGGGCGGTGGGTGGAGCCAATCACCACAATCCCCTCCCCATCCTTATACCCTGCCATCGTGTGGTGGCAGCGCATGGATTGGGAGGTTATGGAGAAGGCATCGAGCGCAAGAAGTATCTCTTGCGCCTGGAAGGAGCCCTGCCAAAAGAAGATTAGTCCGCGGGGCGTAAGCGCCAAGACAGTTGGTAGAGGCTGGGCAACAGGATGCAAAGCGAGAAGCCCAAGGCCATGAGCATGGTGTGGCTGTCGCCATGGAACAGGTCAATAAGTTCTCCCTCGGCCGTCCAGGGCATCACATAGAACATCGCATAGGCAACGGTGTTGTTGACCCAGTGGAGCACAATGCCCGGCACAACGCTATGCGTGCGGTAATACATCCATCCGAGGGCGCATCCCAAGATGAGCGCATGGACGAATTGGGCTATGTTGCCATGCACCAAGCCAAAGAGGAATGCCGAGATGAAAATGGCCACCCAATGGAGTTTGCCGCCCATTACTTGGAGTAGGCGACGTAAGAGGGCACCTCGGAATACGATTTCTTCCACTAGCGGAGCCAAGATGCCAATGGCCAAGTAGCCAGAGGGATTGGACATGATGCCCTGGAAAAGCTGTTCGTAGTTCTCTGGCATAATCACTTGCATTTGCTCATAGAGCCATTGCAAGGGTAATATGGTGCCCAGCGAGAAGAGAATGACCCACACCAAAGTTCCCCAAGGACGGCTGGCCAGATACGCACGGTCTGTATGCGCCCATTTCAGCAATACGAAGATTATCAGCGTGATGACGCTGCTGATGACGCTGGTGGCGATGATAAGGTCACTGTAGTCGCCCGTGCCCATGCCCTGCAATAGTTGCTCGAAGGGCGTGCCGTTGATGGCGGAGTAGATGCCCGCGCCCGCTAATTGCACAACGAGTTGTACGACGATGAAGGTGATGACGTAGAGAATGGCGTCAAGGATGCTTTTTGCTACTTTATTCATAAATCGTTTTCTTTATCAAATTGTTCTTCCACCAGCTTGGCATCCCGTTCCAGCTGATGGGCGAGAGCCTCTGGGGTGGAAAATTTTTGTTCGGAACGTATGCGATGGATGAAACTCACCTTGAGTTCCTGTCCATAGAGATTGCCTTGGAAGTTGAAGATGTGTACTTCCAGCGAGAGAGCATGCCCCTCGAAAGTGGGCCTGGTGCCGATATTCATCATGCCGTGGAATTGAGTCATTTGGTTGCGCAACATCACCTTTACGGCGTAAACACCAGGGGCGGGAATCAGCTGGCCATAGCCTGAGGTGTTGATGTTGGCTGTAGGATAGCCCAATTTGCGGCCTTCCTGCTGGCCGTGTTCCACCTTTCCCAAAAGTGTATAGGGATAGCCAAGGCACTGGGCGGCCATTTCCACCTCTCCGTCTAGCAGGAAGGAACGCACCACAGAGGAGCTTACGTTCACCCCGTTCAAGATGAAGGCGTTGGAGTGCAGTACCTCCATGCCCAATTCCCTGCCATATCTCACGTAGTCATCGAAGCCCTCTTTGCGGTTGTGTCCGAAGCGATGGTCATAACCTATGTAGAGCTTACGCACGTTGAGTTGCTCCTTGAGCACGGCATTCATGAAATCTTTGGCGGAGAGCGCGGCTAGATGAAGATCGAAGTGCAGCACGGCCACGATGTCGATGTTGGTCTTTGAGAGCAGGGTGAGTTTGCCGTCCAGCGTGGAAAGCAATCGTGGTTGGTAATCACTTCGCAATACTTTGCGGGGATGCTCATCGAAGGTGATGACCATGGACTGCAGACCATCCTCTTGGGCGGTCTTTTTCAGGTGGTCTATCAAGAAGCGATGGCCGCGATGCACGCCATCAAAGAAGCCGATGGTGGCTATGCAAGGCTCGGTGAGCTTGGTATGTTCGTCAACGTGTATGATTCTCATGTCCGCCTCTATACTCTTTTCGTGGAGCTATAGCGACAACCAGTCGTCTATGCGCTTATTATAATAGGTGTGTATGCCCAGTGATTCTGCCGCTTGACAGTTGGCGTTAGCGTCATCGATGAACAGGGTCTCTTCCGCCTCTATTCCCGCTTCGGACAACACCTCGGTGAAGATATCCGTGTTGGGTTTGGATAGATGCATCTGGTAGGACAGGAACACCTTCTCGAAGTAATCCTCCACTACCCTGAAGCGGTCTGGGAACAGTTCTTCCGCGCAATACTGCCAATGCATCACGTTTGTGTTGCTCAACAGGAAGAGGCGGAAGCCTTTTTGTTTCAGTTCCCAAAGTCTTTGCTTGCGCTCGGACGTGATTTCCCCGAGTAGCTGGTTCCATGCCCATACGATGTCTTCGTCTCTTGGTGTGGTTCCTGTGAGCCTGCGTACTTCCTCGCAGAAGCCGTGTTGGGTGATGGCGCCTATCTCCGCCTCGTAAAAAAGGTCTTCTGTACGTCGCTCTTCCACGTAGTTGGCAATGGCGTCGATGCCTACTTGCCGCATAGCCTCTATGCAGCGTCGCTGGTCAAGGCTCACCAATACGCCTCCCAAGTCGAAGATGATGTTGCGTATCTCCATCTTATGCCTTTGCTTTCTTCATTCGGGAGATGCCACGTATGAGTTCCCCTATCCACAGCACGGGAGATGTGGCCACGAAGATGATGAGCCATTCCTTCCAGCTGAGCGGCTCGGTGCGGAACATGTCACCGCCAAAAGTGACAATAAACCATTGTCCTACCAAGATGAAAAGCAGGACGAGCATCAGGCCCTTGTCGGCCAAGAAGCGATGGAAGGCTGTATACTGGCTGGCGTAGGCCTTGGCGTTGAAGAGGTTCCAGAACTGCAGCATCACGAACGTGGTGAAGAACCATGTCAGCTCGTGTCTGTCTACGCCACCCTCACCATTGCGCTCGCAATAGAACAAGAAGACGAACATGGCCGCGAAGAAGATAAGGCCACACCACAGGATGGCTTTGCCCATGCCTGGAGTGATGATGAAGTCACTCTGCTTGCGAGGTTTGTCTTTCATCACTTCTCTTGAAGGAGGCAGTGAGGCCAAGGCCATGGCGGCGAAGGTGTCCATGATGAGGTTCACCCAGAGTATTTGGGTGACCGTGAGGGGCATCTCGGTGCCGATGAGCGAGCCTCCCAACACCAAGAGCAGGGCGGTAAGGTTGACCACCAATTGGAAAAAGAGGAAACGCTGGATGTTCTTATAGAGAGAGCGGCCCCACATCACGGCATTGGCGATAGAGCCAAAAGAGTCATCGAGCAAGGTCATGTCTGACGCTTCCTTGGCCACGGACGTACCGGAACCCAGCGACAGGCCTACGTGGGCGTAGTGCAAGGCGGGAGCGTCGTTGGTGCCGTCTCCTGTCACGGCCACCACTTCTCCGCGCTTCTGCAGCATGTGTACCAACCGTTGCTTGTCGGTAGGCCTTGCCCTCGACATCACTCTTATCTCGGCGGCGCGCTTGTAGGCTTCTTCGTCGCTCAAGGCCGCCCACTCGGGACCGGTAATGGTGCTGTGGGGCGGTATGTTGGCCTTGTCCTCGAAGAGACCGATTTGTCTGCCAATTTCGGTGGCGGTAGCCACGGTGTCGCCCGTTACGATCTTCACCGTGATGCCAGCTCCTTGACAACGAACCACCGCTGCGGGAACATCCTCGCGTATAGGGTCACTGATGGCCGCTACGCCTTGCCATTTTCCGTCAAGAGCGAAGCCCAGCGTGCGCATGGCTTTCTCCTGGTAGGATAGCAAAAGTTTCTGTATCTCCGATTGCTTTTCCTGTGACAGGTTGCACATGCCCATCACAATCTCGGGAGCGCCTTTCACGAACTCATGGCGTTGGCCATCAATCGTGACCACAGTCTTCATGTATTTCGTCTCGGTAGAGAAAGGCTGCTGGCTTTCCACTTTGCCGCTCTCCCTCAGTTTGCGATAGTCCACGCCCTTTCCTTGCAACCAAAGCAACAAGGCTATTTCCGTGGGATTACCGATACCTTGGTTCCCGTCCAGTTCAGCGGTGCTGTTGAAGGCGATAGCCTCATTGAGCAGCTGCTCGTTTTCTATGGCGAAGTCCTGCACTTGCATCTTGTTTTGGGTCAGCGTACCTGTCTTGTCGGTGCAGATGACGGTTACGGCACCCATGGTTTCGCAGGCGTGCAACTTTCTCACCAGGTTGTTCGATTTCAGCATGCGGCGCATGTTGAGCGCCAAGGCCAGCGTCACGGTCATGGGCAGTCCTTCGGGAACGGCCATCACGATGAGCGTCACGGCCATCATGAAGTATTTCAATACCACTTGAGCCATCCTCAGGTAGTCATTCCCTCCCCAAAGAGGGTTGACCAAGATGTCATGTATCAGGAAAATGGCAAACGCCACGAAAGACACGGTGAGTCCTATCTTGGACACGAATTTAGCCAATTTGTCCAGTTGCATGTTCAGCGGAGTCTTCACGGCCGTGCTCTCCGTGCTCTTTCGGGCCACCTTTCCTATTTCCGTGGCATCTCCGATGGCCGTGACCACGGCTTCGCCCCTGCCCGACATGACCATTGAGGAACGTAACACGACGTTGCGGGGATAGGCTCCATGGTCATCTCCGTCGCCTTCAGGATTCAGGGACTTGTCGGCGATAGGCTCTCCCGTGAGGCTCGACTCATTTATCTGTAGCTCGTTTACGTCTATGAGCCTTCCGTCAGCAGGCACCTCATCGCCCGTTTCCAACAGTATCACGTCTCCCACCACTACGTCACAGCGGGGCACTTCCATTACTTTCCCGTTTCGCCTTACCTTTACGGGCTGTTCCTCACCCAATGCGGTGAGCAGACTGAATTTTTTCGCCGCGTCACACTCAAAGTAAAATCCTATGGTGGTAGCCAGGAATATGGCCAGGAAGATGCCCAGCGTCTCCATGTATTCCCCGTTTATGATGGAGAATATCAACGAGACGGCCGCGGCTACCAATAATATTTGTATGATGGGGTCGCGGAACTTGTCCAGGTATAGTTTCCACAGGGGAGTTCTCTTGGGAGGGGTCAACACGTTGCGGCCATGCTGCCGTCTGCTTTCGGCCACTTGCTCTTCGTTGAGGCCCAGCCTTTCCTTGTTCTCAATTGTATCCATGTCAGCAATCTATTGCGTTTGTTTATTTCTCGCGAAGATAATTATTTTTATTGATAGAACATGAAAAAGGAGAAAAAAGGTGAGTTTTCTTAAAGAATATTTGGATATGTCGGGGAATTGTATTACCTTTGCACCCGAATTTCAACATTCAGGACTTGTAGCTCAGTTGGTTAGAGCAACAGACTCATAATCTGGAGGTCCCAGGTTCAAGCCCTGGCTGGTCCACTGATAAACTCCTGTAAGTTAAATGCTTATGGGAGTTTTCTTTTTATCCTCTGTTTATGAATCTTGACAGGAATATGCTTGAAATCTGCTGATGTTGGTCTATTGTTGTTCCCAAATTATTTGAGATAACATGCTGACATTCAAAGCAGAAGTACTAAAGAGCAAACAGAAAAGTGATGGTACTTATAATGTAAAGATTAGAATGACCTATAACAGAGAGGTCAAAAGACTGGCAACCAACATCTTTGTCAGGCAAGAGGACTTAACCAAGTCTTTCAGACTAAAGAATCCCAAGTTCATTCAAGAAGCATATGCCATAGTAAGGCACTATCAGGAGATGTGTGCCAAACTGCAAGTTGACATTAACAGCTACACTATGGATGATATTATAGCTCTCTTGAAGGGAGAACAAAAGAAATCTCAAGAAATAGACTTTATTCAGTTTAGTAGAGAATGGATAGCCCACACTACCATTAAAGGTGCGGAAAATTACACATCTGCCATCAATGCCTTTGTGAAGTTTCTTGGTAAAGATAAGTTGCTTGTCCAGCAACTGACTACTTCTTTGTTAAAAGGCTTTATGGACTATCTTGTCAAGAAGAGAGAAGAAAAAATCAAGTTGCTCAAGAAGCAAGGTAAAAGGATACCATCCAATAGAGTAGTTTCCTTATATCTTGGCAGCATCAGGCACTTATTCAATGAAGCTAAAAAGCAGTATAATGACTATGATAGGGACATAATACCCATTCCTCATTCTCCATTTGAAAACTTCAAAATACCCAAGCAGGAAGCAACAAGAAAGAGAGCCATTTCAGCCAAGGATATATTGAAGATATATGAAATGCCTTATCTCCTTGACTATAAAGGCAGGGAAAGAGTAGGTAGATTCAATCTTGCCAAAGACTGTTTCATCCTTTCATTTGGACTGATAGGCATGAACTCAGCAGACCTCTATTCTTGTGAAGATATAAAGGAGGATGTCATTACCTACTTTAGAGCCAAAACTTCTGCCCGAAGAAATGACAAGGCAAAGATGAAAGTGAAGGTCATGGAGGTTATCAAGCCTTTGGTGGAGAAGTATAGGGACAGAACAGGAAAGAGGGTGTTTAATTTCTACCAGCATTATTCTACGGCTGATGCTTTCAACAAAGCCATCAATTATGGTTTGAAGCAAATAGGAGGAATTCTACAGATAGAAGATTTGGAATATTATGCTGCGAGGCATTCATGGGCAACCTTAGCTGTCAATAAAGTAGGTATTGACAAATATACAGTCCATGCAGCCCTTAACCATATAGATGAAGCCATGAAAGTGACTGATATCTATATTGAAAGGGATTTTGAAGTAGAGAATGAAGCCAACAGGAAGGTGTTGGAGTATGTGTTTGGATGGCATAAATAACTATTATACATAAATAATGCAAGTGGAATCTTCATAATCACTATGGTAGTTAACGTGAGTTCGATGAAATATAAGTGTTTGAAGATTTGGTGATTAGCGAAAATT